>Ga0307518_10003623_pt1 | contig 11111 bp, 7 predicted proteins | sample 25_EM_MG_FD_203889 | JGI IMG/M metagenome (GOLD analysis project Ga0307518, IMG submission 203889) | Populus trichocarpa ectomycorrhiza microbial communities from riparian zone in the Pacific Northwest, United States - 25_EM | ecosystem: Host-associated > Plants > Roots > Unclassified | place... | reverse complement strand
GGGTTTGTTCAGTTCCCACAATATTTCTACGACGGACTGAAGGATGATCCATATGGGAACCAGTTCGAGGTTTGGCACAAAGTAAGTGCGTCCAAAATCCTATATATTAAAATTAATTACAGAACTTTTCTCTATACTTTATTGTTAAATTAATAAATCAGAGTAATCAGACCCGACCCGGGATTGACCCGTCTAAGGAGCTGGGTCCGGGTTATATAAGTTGACCCGGGTCAACTCGAATTAACCCGGAAAAATTCAAAAATATATATTTGAAGTTTTTAATATTTCATATAAAAAAATTAAGAAATAATTTATGTGAATATAGGCTATACATATTATAAATAATGAAGTTAATTTAAAAGATTTTTTATCCCACATTGAAAAAACATAATTTTTTTTCTTGTGAACATAGAGTATATATACTAAAAGACTTCAAATCCAACATTGAAAAAATAATTTTTTTCTTATGAACATATACTAAAGGGTTTCAAATCTCGTATTGAAAAAATAAAATATTTTTCTAGTATTTATATATTGAACTTTGAAAAGAGTTAAAAACCAACTAAAAAATATAAAAAAAAGAGTCTCTGACTAGGAGAAAAACACATTTGAAAACAAAAAAAAAAAACCCGGGTGTCATCTGGGTTTTGCCGGGTCGACCGGTCCAGTTATCGGGTCGATCGGGTCCCGGTTCGACTCGCCAGGCCAATCCATATTTAATAACTATGTAATAAATTTCTTAATTGATTATTTTTTAACATTTAAAGATTTGGATTCTTAAATGCTTGTTATTACGATATCATGTAAAAAAAAATGTTAATCTAAAAATTTAAATCTTTAAATAAGATTTGAGCAGTAATGGTTTTATATTATTATATTAACGAAGAGAGTATATATTATTTAATTAAATTTCAATGTTTAAATTAGTACTAATTCATTTTGCTGTTTTGGTTTTATCTTAATTATTGATTAGTATATAGGGAACGGAATAGTTGGAATTCAAGGACCTTTCTACGGGGGAACAGGATGTTTTCACAGGCGTAAAGTCATCTATGGTTCATGTCCCCGTGACGTAGGAATTCAAGCAAAAAGTCTCACTCCAGTTCATGGTAATGCTTAGTATATAGATTTTTTTTTTTTTCTCTCCTCTCGCAGCTGTCGCCACATCCTTTCTTCTCGTGTTTGTGTAACAAATTTCCTTTTTCTTTTTTTCTGAACAAGGTGATTTAACTGAGGAGCAGCTAAAAATATTCGGCAATTCAAAGGAGTTCGTCAGATCAGCTGCTCATGCATTACAAGGAAAGGCAAATATGAGTCCTAAAATTCTTCCAAACTTAATTGAGGCAGCACATGAAGTCGCTGGCTGTGGCTACGAGTATGGTACTAGCTGGGGTAAAGAGGTAAGTGTGAACACAAATTGAGGGTTTAATTGCTCAAAAAATTGTCATTCACTCTTTGGAAATTTCTCCCTTTTCATCTCATGTCCGGAATGCTGTCAAGAATATTGTGATCATGCTTGTAAAATATGCACCTTTGAATTCAGATAAATGATTAGGATTTTCATACAGTGGATTAGTTATTCTACATATTGGGTTCTCTTAAATTGTGGGCTCAAGTTAAAAAAAATACTCATATATTTAGTTCATATAAAAAACTAAAATTGTCATATTTTAAAAAAGTCTTATTTTATTAGTGTTTCTATTCTTTATATTTTGGTGACTAAAGAGAAGAGAAAAAAAAGTGTGTTTTGGATTACTTTAGGATTTTAGGTGAGATGTGTAACACTTTGTAATATCTCATTTTCTCATAGTGAATTTTTATGATCATCTCACCCATTGAGTAGGTCTAATAAGTTGTCGAACCACATAAATTCTGTGTGTGCTCTTGTGTGATTGATTGTTCTTTTCTTTTATATTTCTCTACTTACCAATAGATTTGAGATTTTAAGGTTGTTTCCGCTATAAACTGGTATCAGAGTTTGCCTGGTTATCAGTTAACTTTTGAGATGGTGACAAGAGTAACATCGGTGGTGAAGTTTGATGTAGATAAATTTAATGGTAATAACGATTACAATATGTGGTGTCTTAAACTATGCACTTTGTTAGTTCAACAAAGTTTTTTTAAGGCACTGAAAAATGTAGATAATTTGCCTAAAGAGATGAATGATGAAGAGAAAGAAGATCTCATACGACGGGCACATAGTGTTATTCACCTTTGTTAGTTTGTCTAATGAGGTTATGAGAGAAATTGTTGAGGATACTAGAGCTTTTTTATTTAAGACAAAGTCATAAACTCTTTACATGACCAAATCTCTGATAAATCGATTGTATCTGAAGCAGTTGTGTACTCTCTGGATTAAAGAAGGTATACCGGTTAAAGATCATTTTGATGAATTAAATAGAGTTAGATTTGTGAAATATTGATGTTGTGGTTGAAGATGAGGACCGAGCTTTGATTTTATTGTGTTCATTACCGTCATCTTTCTTCATCTTATGATCATTATATTGATACTTTTTTTGTATGAAAATGATAGTCTTAGTTCAAAAGATGTCAAAGCTTTCTTAAACTCTATAAAGTTCAAAAAAGCAAGTGTCAGAGAGTCATAATGTTTATCATGTAAAGGGCTTGATTATGAGGGGTATAACAAATACTAAGGGTTTGGGTAGTAAAGGCAGGTTTAAATCAAAATCGAAGTTTAGAAAAATTAAATGTTTTGAATGTTATAAAGTATGACACTTTAGGAAGAACTGTCCTAAGCAAAAACAAAAGAAAAAGGAGGAGGAAACCTTTAATGCTAAAAATCTTATTAGTGAAGGGGAAATTGTTTATGATATTGAAAGTGTTTTCTTTGTGTCTGCTGGTATAGCTTAGGTGATTGGTGGATTTTTTAATTCAGGTTGCACATTTTATATTTATCATAATATAATTTGATTTGGCATTTATAAAGTTATAAATGATACTATTTTACTAGGAGACAACAAATAAATTGTTGTTGTTAATGTGAGTACAATTTGAATAAGGATATATGATAGTGTTCTCTCTAATTGGGAAGCACAGTTGTTTTTTAGGAATGCTTGCTATGATTGTTTTGTTTGATTTAGAGCTTGAGCAATTGAATCTTAAAACACCTTTCTACATGGTAAGCTAGAATAGATAATCTATATGCATCAGTTAGAGGGTTCCATTACATAAGGTAAGAAAGATCATATGTGCTTATTGAAGAAGTCATTGTCTGACATAAAGTAGTCACCAAGGAAATGGTATAAATAATCGATAAAATGGATATTTTTTTATAGTTTCTTATGTGAATTTCTTTTATTTTCTTGCACATGAAGTAGGTCTAAGTTATCGAACCATGTAAATTATATGTGTACTCTTTTATGATTGATTGTGTTTGTCTTTTATATTATTCTACTTGCAATTGATTTAAGACTTTAGGGTTGTTTCCATTACACATTCAAATATATAATGGAGGACTTATTTGATTTTAAATAATTGTCTGGGGTGCCAACTCACCTTTCTTCATTGTTCATATGAACATGAAAGAATGTGGCTTTTATTTTGCATTTCCCCTTTTTTTTTAATTTTTGTCATTCTTTTTTCAATCTCATCCTTCAATATTTGCTTAATTTTGAATTTGTCTTCATAAATTGTTTTGGTTTGCTTTATATAAAGTTATTATAATCTCAAACAAATATCTCGATAATTGGTTTGTGCTCGACTTTTTAAGCATTTATTTTTGTTATCATAGCATTAAGTAAAAAATAGTTTTTTTTTTAAAAAAAAAAAGTTCTTAAACCCAATGGAGTCCATCACTCGAATCCTGAATTTGACGGGTTAAGCCGCGAAACCTAAGTCAATCAAATATGGCACGTCTCAATATTAAAAAAAAAAAATCTTTTTAATTTTTTTTAAAGTCAAACAATGTTTTTTACTGATTTGAGGTTGTTTTTGAAGTTGTCAAGTTGACTATAACATATTAGAATAACTCTCAGATGATTTAATTATCGAGAGGTTTTAAGGTTAATTCATTGAGCCAAGTTTAATAATAATGTTAAATATTACATGAATATTTTTGCTTACATTCAATTTTTGGAATCAAGCTGCAAGTGTAACGCTGCCTTGTAAACTATTATGATGAGGAATCAATTTCAAGTTATATCCTTATATTCAATTCTTTGATAATCTACTCTTAAAAAAAAAAATCATTGCAAGTGTGTGTGTGTGTATTTGATTGATTGATCGATCATGGCAAGTTTTATCCCAGGTGGGTTGGCAATATGGATCCGCAACAGAAGACATCCTCACTGGATTAAAAATCCATGCAAGGGGTTGGAGGTCCGTTCTTTGCACGCCAGATCCTCGAGCCTTTCTGGGGTGTGCTCCACGGGTTGGACCAATCTCGATGACCCAACAAAAGAGGTGGGCAACAGGTTTGCTTGAAATATTGATGAGCGAAAGAAACCCCATTATTGCCACCCTTACTGCTAGGCTTCAATTTAGACAGTGTTTGGCATATCTCTGGATCCTTATTTGGGGGTTACGCTCTATTCCTGAGATTTGCTATGCAGTGTTGCCAGCTTATTGTATCATCACCAACTCCAGTTTCCTGCCCAAGGTGAGCAAAAAACCTAGATGCTCCCTTTACGTTCTTTCCATGAACTTCAATTTAGCATTATTTCTTCTAAAACTTAAAATTGGCCGGTGAACGCAGGCCCACGAGCCAGCCATGTATATCCATGTGGCCCTTTTCCTGAGTTATGTCATTTACGGTCTATTAGAGTACCTTGAAACTGGATTGTCAATCCGTGCATGGTGGAATAACCAAAGGATGGCAAGAGTGAATGCAACAAATGCGTGGTTATTTGGAGTTATAAGTGTATTCTTGAAGATTTTGAGAATTTCAGGGACGGTTTTTGAAGTTACACAGAAAGACCAATCTTCAAACAATGGTGGCGATGAAGGCAGGTTCACCTTCGATGCTTCACCAATATTTGTGCCTGGGACAACCATTCTGCTGCTGCAATTGACGGCATTCGTCATGGGCTTTGGAGGCATGCAATTACCATCCGTTAACGATGCCTCAGGGTTGGGAGAGATATTGTGTAGCGTATTGGTGGTAATGTGCTTCTGGCCATTTGTGAAGGGACTGTTTGGCAAGGGAAAATATGGGATTCCTCTATCCACAATTTGCAAGTCATCTCTTTTGTCATTATCTTTTGTGTACTTGGTCACTAGTACTTCGATGGGTCAACTCTAATGACTTTAGCTGATGATCTTCGAACCTGATAATCACTTAGATTTGGTTGATGTCCTTTGATACCTTTATCTGTTTGATTTTATTGATCCCTTGACCGTTTATATAAATAGTGAAGGCAGTGGACGATTCTTCTTCTTCTTTTCCTTTTTTTTATCTTTTTTTTTTTTTAATCTCTTCCTTTCACTTTTGCTTGATTTTAAATTTATCTTCATTAAATTATTATAGTCTCAAACAAACATCTTGTCATTTAGTATGTATTTGATTTATACTCATTTTACTAGCATTTATTTTTGTTATCATATAATTAAATAAATAAAAAATTTAAATAAAACAAGGTTTTTAAGTCTAATGGAGTTCATAATCTGGATTGTATATTTGACAGGTTAAGTCATGAAATTTGGATTAATCTAATATGTCGCAATCTAAAAAAAAAATCATCTTGAATTTTTTTTAAAAAAGTTAAATCATGATTTTTACTGGTCGTCCAAGTTGCTTCTGGATCTGTCAAGTCGATGGAGTCACATCAAAACAACTCCCACTTAATTTAATTTTAAACATGGCCTAGGAAAGAAGTTAGGTTAGAAAGTTTTAAGGTTGACCTACTAGGCCAGATTTAATAACAATGTCAAATAATTCCTTGTGATATGATTTTTTTACATTAAAAAAATTGATTCGATCTACAACGTCACACAACTCTATAAACTAGTTTTTTTTTAAGAACAATTAAGACATATTTGTGTCCTTAATAACATTAAAAACATTTAAAAGAACAATTCGATCTTCAATGAGTTTTTTTACATTTAAAACATTTTTTGTATCCTTAAAGCGTGTTTGGAAAACACATCCTTGAGACAAATTTCAAGCCTATGTTTTTTAGTTAAGGGTGTGGCCTAATGTTTTTTATGCAGCCTTATTTTCCTATTTTTTTATATTTTTTCAAACACAACCTTAATTTCAAATAGTTTTTAGATTTTTAATTGACCATTTTGTAATTAATTTTAGGTCTTTTATACTATTTTGATCTTTTTATTTAATATTTGAGATTGTGAAATTATACATAAGAGACTTTTATGATATTAAATAAATGAGTTTTCATAAACAAAAGTATAAAAAAATCCTTCTTTCAAAAAATATATATATGTTTTGAAATTACATATGGTCAAGTTTTTCCAAAAAATCATTTTTTTAATAAAAAAACAAAAAAAAACGAAAGAAAAAATATTTTTATATTTGTCATTCATCATGGATGTAATAACAAATTTATTAAAGTCATGAGAACTTGGCCTAAATTTCAAAAACACCAAAAAACATTAATTTGTCTATTTTTAATATCGAAGATCATGAACTAATACATAAGAAGTATTCCCAATATAAAAAGAAACAAATGAAAAAAATATGTTTTGGTTTTAGAATGGCTAGGTTTGACATATAAAGTCATGGTCCACCTTACTGGGGTGGACCTGCTTTAACCAATTAATAGAAAAATGGTTAGAAAAATACAATAGAGACTTACTAATAATCGGACAAATAAGCATTGTAGTTTACCTTTGGTAGCGTGTCCTAGGGTGATATTGTCCTTCTTATACACAACCAGTATCTTTATCCAAACTTTGAAGATCAATTTTGGTTCTTAATGACCAAAATACTAGATGGTGACTCCAAACCTTTTAAAACAAAAAAGAACAAGAATTTCTTGTTTGTTTTCTACACCATTAAAATGCTGATCTAGGAGGATGGTTATCGCAATGCCGCACATGTGTCACAATCATTATCTATAAAAACAATTAGAGAAATAAATGGGTGATTGTGGATTAGAGTGGATCAATAATCTCTTTAAAAAAGGTGTGAGGTTGCTCTCTAGTTTGAAGGGTATCTAATGCAAATAACATTCTTTCTCCTTTAAGCTCAAATGAGGAGAGTATATTCAGAAAACTCACTAATAATTGTCAATATCATATTCTTCGATTAGTTAAGGGTATTCTCTAAGCGATAATGTTTATGGTATGATAGATATTTACCATTTTCCTTGCTTTTTGGTATCATAACCTTTATACTCATATTTTTTTATATGATGTTTGTAGGTGGCCCTAACTCTCTAAGACAATTCAAGAAGAAAGATGAATGATCCCCAAATTCATCATCATCATTACAAAAAGATACACAAAAGGAGAAATAGGAGGTAAATCTTAGGAGGATGACAAGATCGAAGTAGAGAAAGCTGAATTATAGGTAGTAGAGGAATCACATTAGCAATGGAGTGCTTAGATGGAGACTAACATTGATATGAAAATTACTAGGACTAGATATGCTCTTCGTTATAGGAGCAAAAAGAGGCGTAATTCACAACCTGACATTTTTTGTTCTCCTATAACATAGACACCAACACCAAGTGTTATACCAAGTCGAGCATATGCTACTACCCCAAGTCCTACTGTACCAAGTCATATGCATACTACACCAAGTCCTTGTAAGTGTAGCAATAAAAGAGAAGTTGAAATTTGTCCGGCAACCCAGACATTGTTCAATGTTCAGCCCATATCTCGAGGTTTAGAAGTTCAAATGAGCTCATTCTTGTTTTTTTGAAAATCATAGACAAATGCCCAGAACTTTCATGAAGACTATCTGTTCAAATTTTGACATTAGAAATGACGTTTTGTTCAGACAAAAAGATAATGGTTGTCACCAAGTCAAGAGGTGGCCACCCACTCAATAATTAGTCATCAAATCAATAGTTTCGAATTTTAGCTTATAAAATGAGGCATTTGCCATACATTTAGACATCTTGGTTTTCATATCAAGATCTTGCTCTTGCTCTTGCTCTTGCTCTTGCTCTCTCTCTTTGTATTTTGTAATATTCAAGTTTTATTTTATGTTATATTAATCTCTTATTTATGCTTTTCATTTTCTTTACTATGCTTAGTTAACTTATATCATGTTTATGTTCTTATATTGTTTATTTATGTTTTTCTTCTTCATGATGTTTAGCTAAGTTAATTTTGTCAAGGTAAAAAGGGTACACTAACGATGTAAGAATAAGTATAATATAAACTCAACATAGACTTTAATGTTTGATACTAACATGTTTTGTATTTGTTATCTTACTCGCTCTTAATACCTTGCTTGTTAAATGGTTAATCTAGATTTGTGTGGTACAAAAAATATTGGCACAACAAATACTTGGCACTTTCATAACCTATTGTATGGTATAACCGACACTTGTGCTATGAAAGGAACTTGTTTTGTTGTTAACATAAGTTATCACCATGAATACCTGACCATATTTACAAGTATTGGCATTACTCAAATAAAATAATTAATATAATCATGTTAATAATTTATAATCCGATTGGAACCTCCTTTGTGTGTGGTTTTCAGTTGAGTAATAAAAAGAGTTTATACTACACTTATTTGAAATACCATTAGTGGATCCTCTAACCTTGATAATTGTTTTATCCTTATTTAATCATTACATCAATATCACATCTTAAAAGTTCTCTTCAACTCCATTTTATTAGTTGTTTATAATTTTATATAGTTCACCTTCCTATGGTTCGACCCCGGTCTTGCCGGGTTATTTATTATTTCGACACTCCTGCACTTGGGATAAGACATCAATCTTTTAATCGTGTTATTTGACATAATAGGGGATCTTCATTTCTATAACAGCTCGCGGAATATTAATATGGACTTCTTATATTTATTTCATGGAAATATCCTCTCTTTTTTATGAGATTCAGCCTAGAATAACTTGTTCTGCCAAGACATCAATATTTTGATCGTGTTATTTGACATAATAGGGGACCTTCATTTCTATAACAGCTCTCGGAATATTAATATGGACTTCTTATATTTATTTCATGGAAATATCCTTTTTTTATGAGATTCAGCCTAGAATAACTTGTTCTGCCTCTCAAGGTCAATACTTGTTTGACAAACCCAATAAATAATCAAAGACCATGATAATATTCCTTGTATTCATGTCTAATGTATCTTAGAGTTATATTCCTAATGTGTAATATTGCATGTTTCTATAATTAATAAAATCAAGTGAACTTTATCACTTTTATCATCTTGATCGTCTAAACTTTGGAGTAAAAAAAATACAATTTGGAGACTAAAACCATTAAGTAAAATTAACTATGGAGAAAAAATATGCTTGGAGACATTATAGAGAAGTAAAAATAACCATAGAGAAAAATATATATGCTTGGAGAAGTACTAGAGAAGTAAAATTAAACATGGAGAGAAAAAAAAAGGCATTGAGATGTAATGGAGAAGTATCTTTGTCTGACCAAGCTATATATCTAGAAACTTTTCATGATAATATAAAAATAATTGTAGTGAAAAGAAATAATGGAGAACTTAAGCTTCATTAAGAGAGTTCTTAGTTCCAATAACAAGGTAGTGAAACATGTGTGTGTGTGTGTGTGAGAGAGAGAAAGAGAGAGAGAGAGAGAGAGAAATAAAACTTGTTGGAGATACACAACAGCTAATTAGAGACGTGGGAGATTTGGAGACCTTGACTGGATTATATTATTGTTATGATCATTCATCTAAAGTACACCTTCAAATGGTCTAAATGTCATGCATGGGAAAGTGTTTTTTCTCTTTCATCTTATATGTGACAAGTCTTAGACTTATTAACCCACACCACTTTAAATGGCCCATTCAATTTTGGTATCAATTTTCCTCTTCTTTTAGCATTATAGTTGCTTCCAATTTCCTCAATATCAGGTCTCTAACCTTGAATCTTCTATTCTTTACCCTAGCATTGCGGTATTGAATAAATATGTGTTAAAATGCCTCGTTCTTTATTATGGCACTAAGTTGGACTTCTTCAATCAAGTCCAAATTTGCCCTCAACTCTTTATTGCTGGAGTTGGTGAATAAATATAACACTTTATAACTTAGGCATCGTACCTCAATAACGATCACAACCTTTATACCATATGTTAACAATAGGGTGTCTTACTTGTAAAGGTTTTTTTATTAGTCTTATAAGCCTATAAAATCTCATCTTGTAGCTCAACTCACTCACCTTTAGCTATTTCTACCTTCTTTTTCAATCCATTCAACAGTATCTTATTAGTGAGCTTAGCTTGTCCATTTCCTAATAGGTGTGAAACTGAGAAGACTTGATGCTCAATATTGAGACTTTGGCACTGATCCCTTATTATTCTTTTATCAAATTAAGTTTCAATATTTAAAATCAACATCTGTGAGAGTCTAAACTGACAAATGATGTTCTTTTATAAGAATAAAATAACCTTACAGGTGGTTATTTATACAAGGGATTGTGTTTTTACCTATTTGGAGAAGTACTCAATTGCCACCAAAATGAATTACCTTCTTTCATAAGCTTTTGAAAATGGTTCCAATATATTCATCCCCTACTAAAAGAATGGTCATTAAGAAGCAATAATGGTTAGCTTTGCAGAAGGTTGGCAGAGCACTTGAGAAAACTTTTGGCATTTATCATATTTCTTCACTATATCTGTAACATCTTTTAAATAGTGGGCCCATAAAAGCATGAACGTGTTGTCTTAACATTTAGGGCCCTTGCCCTAATATGGATTCCACAGACACCTTTATGGATCTTCATGAGCATGTACTCACTCTTTTCAAATGATATACATTTTAATAATGGAGCAGTGGTTGATCTTATGTATAATTCACCATTTTAAAGATAATACCCTGATGCCCTTCTTATTAGCCTAATCATTTTGATCATGTCTGATGGAAATTTCCTAGTAAGCAAATATTGTTTTAATCCTATTTGTGTTTACAATAGCCAATACCATATTAGTTTTTTTTTTTCTATACTTAGTCTTTATAGCACCTTAACCTATAC
>Ga0307518_10003622_pt1 | contig 11111 bp, 10 predicted proteins | sample 25_EM_MG_FD_203889 | JGI IMG/M metagenome (GOLD analysis project Ga0307518, IMG submission 203889) | Populus trichocarpa ectomycorrhiza microbial communities from riparian zone in the Pacific Northwest, United States - 25_EM | ecosystem: Host-associated > Plants > Roots > Unclassified | place... | reverse complement strand
AAAAATATTAATGATTGCATTTTTTTTATTTAATTCGAAATCAATCAAATGGCCGGTTATAGACGCGTGCATGTACACATGCAATCCCTAAACCCATGTGCATATATATATATATATATATATATAGATAAACACACACACACACATGCAGCAGCAGCAGCAGCATGAGAGCTCAACGAGATACTTGGAAATAAACACCATTAGTTGTTAGTGGCAGCAGATTTTATTTCAAAAGCCAAAAAGCCATTCTCGTATGCAATGCTAGGAAATGTTTGGAAAGATGCGTAAGACGACAGCAAAACACACGCCCCATGAATCCGATGAACAATATAAAATCAACTTCCATTGTACTTCCACCCTGTGCCTTGATCACCCCCAGGAACTGCCTTATTTTATATATGCTAGTTGTTGTCAGATCCTTGCGCTTATTATAACCCAGTTATTGTGGGATCCTTACACATTAGCCACCACAATTTCAAGTGATAAAAGTCAGGTCCTTCATCTCAAATCAAAGGATCCGCTATCAATCGAGCAAGAATCACAAAATGATGCTAGTAATTGAGGTGATACATAGTCGGCAGGGACCAGTCCTATCTCCCTCTTAATTTATCTCTGACTTAATGCCGACTGCTTCTAGCATGGAAACAGGCAATGTCATTTACTGGTAGCTAATAATAAAATAATGGACGCCCAATTTTGTAGAGAAAAACAAACACAACACAGGGCTTAAATAATTAATAGAGGGTGTGGGTGGGAAGTGGGAACAAGCCATGTAGCCCATAAACTAGCTCCAAGTTCCAACCACGTACGCTTTAAAGGCTCAGGCCACGAGGTGGAGAGATTTAATGCTTAAAATATTTATTACCACAGTCTACCCACTTTCTTCGATTGGACTGGCGGAATCCTCAGGTCTCAGCCCTCTTTTTTTTTCATGACACTGGGGCTGGCATTGGCTAGTTTTACAACTGGCAAGAGAACTGATCAGGAGAGAGGAAAAGGTAAAATACTCATTGCATTACATTTGTTCATCATTGACTCGCTGATATAGCCTAAGCTACTTGTTTGCTAAACTGAAAGCAACATGCAACCCGGCATCATCGTACTTTCAGATCCAGTCCTGATACAAACAAGAGACGAGCTAAGCCACACACTCCTCCTTTAAAAGGTGTAATGTGGAGGAACACGAGGGAGTTGGTACAGGGAGAGCAAGCAAGAGACATGGAACTAGAGAGTTTAAAAAGAACTTCACTCTTTACCTTGCCAAATTTCTGTTAAATTCTAATATCTCCATTCATGTATGGTCAGCCAGCTCGTGTAATAAATGCATCTAACCTTTTGACCGATGAACAATGATCAAAATGCACTGCGGATTCCCATGTGATAACAACGATTGAAGGTGGAGGCTGAGCCAAGACTTGAGTTTTTTTATTTTGGAGAGCAATAAAAGACTTCTTGAAAATACATAGAAATAATATTTTTTTATTTTTAAAATTTTATTTTTAATATATACAATAATCTAAAACATCAAAAACAAGTAATTTAAAACAAAAAAAAATAAAATTTTTTTAATTTTTTTCAAAAAGGACTTTAAATCGCATCCATGACAAGCAAACTTAATGATTAGTTGTCAATAATCAGGCGTCAGGCGGGAAGGTGGGAACCGTTGAACATATGCTTTTCTTTCGCCATCACGCTACCGCTGTTTGGTTTGCTTCTAATGTGGGTTACGTCACTCGAAGGGCGGGTCTTGCGGGTTCGGAAAATGGTTGGGAGAGGTGCTGAATAGTTGAGTGGGAAAGTGTGCTGAGGTTGTCTCCTTAATTGTCTCTGTCAGTTGAGAAGTGTGGATGGCGAGGAACGATTTCCTGTTTGCAGGTTGGGCATTAGTGCTACCGAAGATAGTAGAGTCCGCTAGGAAGGTATCGGCTGAGTTGGGAGAAATTCCACAATTGTTTGGGCAGAAGTCAGCTAAAAAAGGCATGGTGCAGATAGACCATCCAAATAGACCTACCTAATCAGGGTACTGTCAATAATAACTGTGATGCCTCCTTCATCAATGGATCTGAGCCAACAGGTATATGCATGGTTTTGTAGGAACTCGAACTCCAGTGGGCAGATTGTGGGTGGCAAAGTGTCGTCTTTCAGGTGCAGATCAGCCCTTAACGAAGAGGCCGTGGCTATTATAGAAAGCAGTAAGGTTTGGCGGCTGATGCCATGGCGGCTGTCAATGCTATCAACCAGCCTGGAGATTCTGTTCATTGGGAAATTGGTGCTGTTGTTGAGGATTTGAAATCGATGCTAACACAGTTGCAATCCTATGTTTTACTTCTAGATAAGCTAATACAGTAAGAATATTGTGTCTAATTTGAGCTATCATTCTTCTGATCATGTAATTGGCAGAGGTGATTTACACAAATAGAAGGAAAAGGTACGTCTCCGGAACAAAAAATGGATGAATATATTTCGCATGCACTGCTTGCTAATTTTTTAACACAGGCATGTGCAAAGATCAATATGAATATCTCATATGATCATTCACCAATACTGGGGCTAGCACAGTTTAGTTTCATACTATCTTCCTGTGGTCAAAGTTTTCTAGCAAGCACAATAGCCTCCCTCCAAAATGTTAAAGATACATAAATGGTTTGGAGTGCAAGAAAGAGGAGAGCGCCATATAATAAACTACAAACACAAAATAACCTACAAAGTGCTAACATAACATATACAAACTTAATTAGGTCAAAAGAATCCATTCGTGAAAGGTTTACGGTCATGCAAGCATACGTTTTTACTTCAGATATGTGGAAGGAATATGGAGCAAAAGGATCGTATGATTAGACAAGATTAGGACTCTACGGGGTGAATATTGAGATCTAATTAACACGAATATTTATATGTTTTACTTCCTCGACATGACAGGAAGGAAATTTGAAGAAAAGGATCTTGTCATCTAAGATCGTGAATAAACAATTAAAGGGAGCTCCCTTCAGTCCAAGCACAGAGAAGAAAAGGATGAAATTAATCTCCCGCGTCATTCACACATTCACAATAGCAGCCGCTGCCACTCCTTGTCTACTGTGTTTGAATGAATGAGTCGGCAGCTAATCCAAACCCTTCGCCCGTCCATGAGTGGACTGAAGGAAGCTCTGTTAAACCATTTTTCATGAAAATTAAGAAATTTCACAACGTATTCAGCTGAGGCGATTGGCTGTCACAGATGTTTAAATGCTGGACGGAGAGATGAATATATGCAAGTAGCAAACATTAATATGGCTAACACAAATTATATATGAAAGCCTAAAACATTCTTTTCAAGCTAAATCAAATTATGAAAGTGCAATGATTCAATTTCACTACTGGATTTGTAAATTAAACAGGATGATTTGCTTTTCAATTTTGGGTAGTCGGGGAAATTAAAAACTACTACTAAATAGCAAATATCAATGATAAACTAAGCTCCTGTGATTGGCACAAAATGCAATTCAATATTGTTCATGAGATATTAAGAGCAGCTATTGATTTTCGAAGTATTTTTTGCTTGTAAATACATCATATTTTTTTTATTTTAAAAAATTTATTTTTAATATCGACACATATAAAAAAAAACTAAAAATACAAAAAAAATCATTTTCTTTGCAAAAATGTTTTTCAACGCCAAAAACAAAGTGGGACTCAAGAAATCAAGAGTTGTTTTTGACATCCTATATAAACTGAGAAAGGCAACAATAATTCAAATTCATAGGATAATGGAAGAAGAACAGGTCATTTTGGAAGCTTGTTCAAGACAATGACTTCTAGTTGTAGGCCAACTAAAAAAACAAAAAAGAAAACAGCAGGAATAATTCTTAACATGTTATCTACCAAATTTTGGAACCTTAAAATTAAGATATAGGAAGCAATAAAATTAGGAATATTCCTATCGACCTGCCCTCGTATACCAAGGAATTAAAGAGTAACAGAAAATGGTACTGATTTACGAATTAGAATGTTGAAAATGTGGTTGCATGAACCCTAACCCTAAAGTCATGAGAGTTATTTTACTTGTCAAGGAAAAGAAAAGGGTAATCAGAAAGCGAAAAGGTCAGCTCAATTGCCAAAACAGGAAAATCCCACAAGCACTGGAACCTAGATTGCTGAAGAACTCAAGAAATAGTGTCTAATATTAGATCAATTTAGGTTGAGATGATGATCATCCGTTACCTTAATTAATTTTATGGCAATCAGAGATCCATCCACCCATTTCTTTTTCTCCCTGCAATAACACTAAAGTTTCCATCAAGATGTCAACCTTATATAAAACCTAAAGATCAGTTTCTCTGCAAACAAAGAAAGAACCAGCTTGAGGTTAAGATGAACAAGACATTTATAGGACCTAATGGGGTTGCGTTAACGAAAGAAAGGTTACAGTTTGCTTACCAAACCGGTTTTCTGCGACACCATATAGCTCCATTGAGACTGGCCGTGCATGAAAATTGACCTATAAAGCATCCAGTGCTTCCACGGTGATCAGCTTCAGCTGCAATGTCTTTTATTTTATTTTATTTTATTTTTCTTCATTTTTGGAAAAGAAAGGAATCAAAAGAGTAGTCAGCAGTCAGCAACAAAGAATTGAGTGAGTATTTATAGAAGGGAAAATAAAAATGAAAGAGTGGAATAAAGAAAGAAGTGCAGAAATCACGGAAGGCAATTACTTAGGAGCTGCAATAAAGGCAGGGAAGAGGAAAGATCGCAGTCCTCATGAGAGTCAGAGAAGAGCTAGAAAGCGATAGAAGATCTCTACAAATCTGGCAAAGTTATTCGGTTTAAACATAAAAGAAAGAGAGATGAGGGCATGAGGGAGGGAGGGGCATCTTTTTCACAGGCACACAGCCACAGCCACAGCCACAGCCACAGCCACAGCCACAGGAGTTTTTCAGATGATGTTGAAAGCAGGTAGAGAATAAATATAAAGCTGAAACAAGCAAGGGATTGTATAGTTTGGAGGATAATAAAGTGCTCTCTTCTCTTCTCTCTCCCCCACTATTTCTGCTCAAAAACAGGAAGTGAGGCCTTATATATATATACCACATAGTAGGCGTATATTATTTTTCTTTTACTATGTATTTATTATGTAGGGAAGGGAAGGAAAAGAATAGTTGGTGGGGTTGTCTGTCTTTTGATCATCAATCAAGTAAAAGCTTTGTCCTCTCCACTCTGTAGCTATCAGCAATCTTTAGAGGAGCTTCTGGCGTAGACACGGACAGACATCGGTAGGGTTTGTGGCTAGCAACTTATATGCTGCTTAAATTACATAAAAACCCTTCTCCAAACATTGAGAATCACAGACAATTCATCCATCCTCTTCCTGCTCGATCAGCGATGTAATTCAACTATTCAGTTCACTGTAATATTTAATAGTTTTAGTATTGGAATTTTTCCGTCAGTATAAGATATATATTCTATTGATAATTAAATTATTAATAAAATTACCGACAGAAATGCTCCGTTAGTGAATTTTTTATCGGTAATTTTTTATCCGTCGGTAAATCTATTAGTAATAAAAAAAAAAATTATTACCGATGAATTTACTGATGGAACAAACGTGTAAAAAAATTACCCGTTTCATTTCGTCAGTATATCCCTCGAAAAATACCATCGGTAATTCCGTCAGTAATTATTTAAAAACATTTAAAAAAATTCCATTTTATAAAATAATTAAATTAACATAAATCAACACTCTATAATATATACTCAAAATGCTTGGAAAAAAGAATAAGAAAATCAACTCAAACAAATTTGCAACAAAAAAATAAAAATTCAACTAAAAAAATTCATATGAAAAAAATAAAGTTGCAATTGCTAAAAATTTAAAAATCCTATAAATAAATCAACTAAAAATTGATCTCATATGAAAAAAAAATCTCACAATAACATTTATACAATTATTAAGAACAAAAACAATTAAAAATAAAATAAAAAACAAATATAGTTTAAAAAATCATGAAAAAAAAAATCTTACCTTAATGTAGTTGCAAATGAAGCTAAGGAGAGAGAGAAAATTTCGTAAAGCATATTAATTTAAAAAAAAAACTAAGGGGATAAAAGAAGAAAGAAGAAGAAGACATACCTGAGCATAGAGAAGAAGAGGAGGAGATGAGGAGAGGAGAGAAGAGAAGAGAAAGAAATAGATATTGATGTTTTTTACATATAGTGAAGAAGAAGGAGGAGATGAGGAGAGGAGAGAAGAGAAGAGAAGAGAAATAAATAGATATTGATGTTTTTTACATATAGTGAAGAAGAAGAAGAAGAAGAAGAAGAAGAAACGAGTCTGTCTCTTGTGAAATAAGGGGATTCAGGCTTTTTATTGGGGCGCGTTAGCGACGGTTTTACCGACGGATAATTAAATATTGATATTTTTTTAATTATTCTGTCGGTAATTCCGTCTGTAATATTTAATTTAAATTTTCAATTTCATAAAAAGTTTTCAGAAACTGCCAACAATCACCGACGATTTTTCAATCCGTCGGTAATTCTGTTTGTAATATTTAAATGAAAATTTTAAATTAATTGAATTTTTCAGAAAACCATCAAATAACATCGATGACTTTTCAATCCGTCAGTGATTTTGTCGTAAAGAACAACAATTAATAGTGCAATTGGAAAGTGAACAATTTTGGAGCTCTCTGGAAAATGCCGACAAAAAATTCTGTCGGTGATTCACTTTGTAATTGACATGATGAACAGTGTTCACAGTTTACCAACGAATTTACCGATGAAATTTATTCTGTCGGTAATTCCGTTGGTAAAAATGACACGACATCATTTTTTTTCTTTGTTTTAATTTTTTTCCCCACTATAATTCCTGCAGTATATACCAAAGGAATATTTCCGTCGGTAAAATCCCTCAAAAATTTATCGACGGAAATATTCCCTCGGTATTTCCGTTTGTATTTATCAGTTTTCTGGTAGTGGTTGGTGAAATTTTCCTTATTGACTTCCCTCGTGAAAATTGATGGTATTATCTCTTGATTTATAATTTTGTAATAGCATAACGTCTCGAGAGAATAAGAAAAATTGACAATGCTAAAAAAAAATTCACTAAATTTGAGCTTGTTTGTTTACAATAATAGGGTAGGTGTTTGCCTATAAAATGTCTAAGAAAATTAGACAAAGAAATATAGATATTTTTCTTTTATATCGAGATGAGATAAATCTTTTTTAGTTTACCGTAGAAAAAATCTAGAGCTACTTATCATAAAATATGATAATTCTATTGCATAGCTTACTCTTGTCACAAGATAGTTTGCTCACGTCTCTTGTGACTTACCCTGAATGTGGCAACTCTAGCCAAAGTATGGATAAAATTATAGCTTGTAAAACTCGACGTGTTAGCGTAGAAAAAATAAAAGAGTTGACATGGATAATAAAAATAAAAAAAAATGAGAAAGGAAAAAAAAAAAAAGAACTCATTAGCATAGGCTAGGAAAACCTTGTGAGGCATGGTTGGGCCTTAATCTAACTGAATTTCATGGAACTTAGTTGGATCAAAGTCCAACTAAGCCAAACCTTTTTTTTAATGTACTATTAAAAATCATTATTTTTTTCTCTGTAAAATTAAATATGGTTGGATATGACATTTTTTTTTAATTTGGTCTCTTACTTATTTTTTGAGATCGAGGTTGATGAGTGATTGGGCATGCTTTTGAAATCTCGACTTATCTTATCAATCGAAAGACTACTCTTGCCCTAGATAATAGGTCTCCTTTTGATTGTCTTTTTCAATGTTCTCTTTATTATGATTTTTTGTGTACATTTAGGCGTTTTCTTTTTCATTTATGCATCAATGTCATAATCATAAATTAGATTTTTGTTCCTCTCCATGTGTGTTCTTAGGTTATAGCTCTTCTCATCTTGGTTATCGTTGTCTTGACACCGCATTTCAAGGCATTTATATCTCTCGTCATGTCTGTTTTCATGAACAAGTCTTTTCTTTTGACAAATCTAAACAAATTGCGCAACTAACTTCTTCATTTCCCTTTCTATCCAATCCTACTCATTTTCCCACTTTCCTCATCTCCCCACTTTTTCACTCTCCTACGGTTGCAGCCTCTCAGGCTACTATTTATGCCCACCCACATCAGCCCACAAGTTTTGCTCTTCTATCACCACATACATGTTTATTTAGCAATCATATTGCAAATACAAGTCCAACCCTTTCTGATTTGCACCGTAACAGGTCTGATGTTATTGGTTCTCCTAGTTCTTAATTATCTAACAATGATGCCTTTGTAGCAAGCTTTGCCTCTGTTAAGTTTAATTTAGTTGTTGACCTCTCATCTTATCCATTGCAACATCATCATCAGAGTCCAGCTCTACCTGTCTTGTCGTATGTGGCTAGTATGCATCATATAGTTCTTCGTACGCGATTGCCAAAGACAGTCAATCTAACTACTTATTCTGCCATCTTTAGCAATCATACATCTCGGGTAGTTTTTTTTCCCCATAAACCACTTAATTTTTCTGATGCTAATAAATATGAGGCTTAGCAAGATGCTATGAAGGCTGAAATTCAAGTGTTGCATTCCAACGACACTTGATCCTTGGTTCCTTTTCATCATTCAATGAATGTTATTGGTTGTTGTAGGGTATATAAGATCAAGAATCATGTTGATGGAAGCATTAAATGCTATAAAGCTTATATAATTGCTAAATGTTTTAGTCAACATGAAGATATTGATTGTTTTGAGACTTTTAGTCTTGTTGTTAAGCAAGCCATTATTTGGTTAATTTTCACAGTTGCGGTATCACGTGGTTGAAAGATTAATCAACTTGATATTCATAATGCATTTCTCAATACGACACTTGACGAAGAGATCTACATGCAGCAACTTTCAAGTTTTGTTGACGCTACTCTCTCTTTTCATGTGTTAGTTGCATAAATCCTTATTTGGCTTGAAACAAGCTCCTCGGGCATGGTACACTCAGTTTAGTGATTATCTCTCCTCTATTAGCTTTCATACTTTAAAGGTTGATACCTCATTATTCATTTTATCTATGAGTAATGATATTTTTAATCTTTTAGTTTACGTTGATGATATCTTATTAACTGAAAGCAATTTAGTTTTACTTCACCAATTAATCCAGTTACTGAGTTTAGAGTTTAAGATTCAGGATTTAGAAATTGTTCGTTATTTTTTAGGCTTTGAGGTTCATCTTACTATTATGGATCTCAAGCTACGACAAGAAAAGTATGTTATTAACATCATTCACCAGGCAGGTATGTCTTCTTACAGACCTGATGATATTTCTCTTTCTACATCAAAGGTTGTTAAAGTGTCTAATTTTTTATTCTACCTACACGTTTTCAGCAAAATATTGGTGCTCTTCAGTATCTCACTTTTACAAGACCAAACATTTATTTGTTATTAACAAAGTCTTTTAGTATATACATGCTCTTGTAGATTCACATTGGGTTATCGTTAAATGCATTCTACGTTATCTTAAGGGAATAACTTTTTTTGGTCTTCCTATCACTCGTAGCTCTTCCTTTTCCTTGCATGGTTTTATAGATGCTGATTGGGCTGTTAGTGTTGATTATCATAAATCTACAGGTGGTTATCTTGTTTTTTTCGGACATGCACCGATTTCTTGGAAGTCAAGGAAACAATGCATTATTGCTCATTCTTCTACCAAGGCTGAATATAAAGCCTTAGCCAATGACACTTTTGAGGTCATATATCTTGAATATTTATTGTTAGATTTGTATATTACTCCTTCTATGTCTACGATTTGATATGATAATTTAGGTGTTACTTATTTGTCTGCAAAACCTATCTTTCATGCTCGTATAAAACATGTAGAGGTTGATTATTATTTTTTCTATGATAGAATTGCTACAAAGACCATTCAATTTCACTTTATTTCTTCCAAGAATCAGCTTGCAAATGTTCTTACAAAACCTCTATTCGCTACTTCTTTTACTACTCTTAGGTTCAAACTTTAAGTTGAATCCTCACCCTCAGTTTGAAGAGGCATATTATAGGCTAGTATATAATTAGAAAAAGTTTATTATTCTTGTGTTGTAATCTCTACATTAACTATTATACATTGCCCTACATATATAAATAGAAAAGGTTTTCTAACTAAAAAGTTAAGCCTCCTATTATTCTCAACTGGAAGAGAAAAAAACAAGAAGACGTGTTTGAATAAAATTGCAATAAAAATAAATTCTATTAAAGTTAGGAAAAAAATACAGGGACGTTATGTATTTATTTATGTGATATAATAAAGAATTTATGAAAAAATGTTCATGTTTATTTAAAACATATTATAGTAACAACTATAAATAGTTAAGAGATTATTTAATATTTATATAAATAATAAATCTAGTTAGTAGATTTTTTTAATCATATGTTGTAGCTAAGTGGTTAATACACTAGAGATGTTAAGGTTGCATATGTTGATTTGCAATACAAGCAAACTAATCTAGAATGTTAACATATTTCTTTAATCTAGCTTTTCAATTTTTTTTAAAAAAAATAACCCACATGCTTGGGTTGTTTCACACTAGCTTATAGCTTGTTTTATTGAGGTTTTTGGCTTTTTTTTAGTTTTTTTATTTCATTGAGGTTTTCCGGCCTTTTTTTTTATCTTTTAATATGAGTTTTTATTTAATTGTATTTTTTAATATTGAGTTGATGAAAATTGGTTTTTTTATTTTTTATCATATAATATAAGTTTTTGGGTCCTTTTTTTTAATTTTTTTTTAATTTCATCATTTAATATGATATTTTTTATCTCTTTGGATTTTTTTGATCCCTTTATCTTTTTTTTTAATTTCATCATTTAACATGGATTTTTAATTTAATTCTATCATTCAGTGTTGATTTTTTTTTCTTTGAACCTACCATGTGAACAAGGTCACACAAGGCAACTCCCATAAGCCGAAAAGTTTGAATTATTGTATCGAGTTTTATGATAATGCCAAAAAAATTTCAAAAATTTATACATTATTTTTTTACATTAATAAAAATTGATTCAAGCCACAACAAAAGCACGATCAATAAATTAATATATATAAAAACAGATACAAAAGGTAAAAAAAAATTGAAATTATTATTGTTGTTGTTGTT
>Ga0307518_10003621_pt1 | contig 11111 bp, 14 predicted proteins | sample 25_EM_MG_FD_203889 | JGI IMG/M metagenome (GOLD analysis project Ga0307518, IMG submission 203889) | Populus trichocarpa ectomycorrhiza microbial communities from riparian zone in the Pacific Northwest, United States - 25_EM | ecosystem: Host-associated > Plants > Roots > Unclassified | place... | reverse complement strand
GTAGTACTGACACTGGACTCTTACCTTAGCTTATGTAGGCTTGTACTAGCTTACTAAGCAATCTCCCTCTTTCCTCTGTATATGTTTGAGCTCAGTCCTGGAGTGACTGAACACCTCTACTCTCCCTGTTCCCTCTAGTCTCCCCAGTCCTTGGGAGCCTTGCCTGACCTCCAGAAGCTCCTGGGTCGAATGCACCTCATCTGAGGGAGCAGCCACCCAAACACTTTGTTGTCTTTTCAACACGATGTGTCAACTAGGTGGAATTTGATGTGTGACATGTTGGACTTCATTCTTGAATACTGCACACCTATTGAAGACATCACTGACAAGTGGAAGTTGGGGCTCACGACCTACACCCTTGATGACCATGAGTGGAGGTTGCTGGGTCAGTTGCAAGATGTGCTGAAGGTGCGTGTCTTGGCTGTCTTGGAGTCAACGTGATGCTGTGACATGTGTTACAGGTCCTCAAGGACACAACATTGTTTTTCTTGCACAATACCCCAAACCTTGCAATGGTCATTCCAGCCATTGATTACATCGATGAAACCTTTACAAACAGCATGCTTTCGAAGGGAAGACTAGACCCAGCAATTCAAGCTGCAATTGAACTTGCAAAGAAAACCCTCAACTGGTACTACTCACTGACTGATTGCTCTGGCTTGTATTGCATTGCCATGGGTAACTATTTTTCTTTGTATCTAATGGACTTTGATGACTCACTTACCATTTCAATAGTATTGCATCCCCACCATAAACTTGAGTACTTCAAGCTCGCTGGATGGGAAGTGGAGTGGATCGCAACCACTCACCAGCTTGTTCGAGATTCATTTGATGAATCCCATGCTACCCACTACGTTCCCGGTGAGTTGGACAACACAGTTGGCTTGGAGGGTCAGGTAACATTCTCTCTTTTTTAAAAACTACACAAGCATTCCTAATGGCATACATTAGAGTGACAAATCCTCGAATATTTTTGACAATCTGCCATCGCTAGCAAAGATGTCGCGATCCAAAGATGAACTTGACGTCTATCTCACAGCAGACATCGAGAACATAAGTGATGCACTCAAGTGGTGGTATGATCACTGATCTACTTATCCCCGCCTCTCCCAAATGGCCACAGATTATTTAACCATGTCTAATTCCCATCTGACACAGCAACTTCCATAGATGTTGAATGCCTTTTCAGCCGTGGTCATATCCTCCTATCACATACCCGAAACTGCCTCTCGGTGCAATGCATCCATGCTCTTCTTTGTCTAAGCTCCTGGAGTGCCAAGGGGTTTGTGAAAAATATTGATGTCCAGAGGATTGCTGATGTGGAAGAGATCAAAGGTGATATTGATATTGAGCTGGCACCCGGTTGGGATGCAATTGACACAGTGTAGCTCAATTGCCTCTGCACATTTGTCTCGCATTCCATCCACCCATTCCTTACTTCATGTTGTCTGCATATAATCATTTTTGCACGAGTTACATATAATACTGTATTCTGTTATTGACATACCACTTCCTATGGGCCACTGCCAGACTCCCTGGTACCCGTGCATGTACCCATGGGTATACCCATGATGGGTACATACCCACGGCACCCTTTGCACGGGTATGCACCCATTTACCTGGGTATGGGTGGACCGTGGGTGTGGGTGCGGGCCAGCCCCTCTGCACCCATGGGTACACCCATGCTATTCCCTATGCATCACTCTGGGTGATGAATGGAAAACTGCCTTCTGCACTCACTTCTTGCCATCCTTCTTGGGAATGAAGAAGACCAGTTGTTGGAGTATAAACAGGATTGTTGTGGTATATTTACCTACTTACATAAGCATGCATCGCACTAGAGTAGAGTTCCTAGTACCATAGTTCCCTCAGTAGCTTGCCAGACTACTGAGGGTGAGTACCTTCCTACTAACCACTTTCCTACTTACTGATACCTTGTAGTTACACTACAGGTACATACTAATATACAGTAGCTTGCCAGACTACTGAGGTTATCCTACAGCTCTCCTTCTCCCTTCTCTTCAGGCTAGACCTTCCCTGTGCAGACCACCACCTTTCTATACCAGTGACATCTGTTGACTAATAGAAGGCCAAACATATCCTTTTGCAAGCTGGTCATCTAGGAAGGATTCAACTTCTTTTTGCTCATCAACAGAGAGTGGAATAAGTCTTCCCTTTTAGGCAGGAAGTCTTCTTTTAGATCAATTCCATGATCCCAAGATTTCCTAAGCGGCATGTGCTCTAACGACTTTTTACTAAATATGTCTAAGAACTCCCAGTATTCTTTAGGCACTTGCTTCTGAGCATCTTCTAGGGTTGACTCATCAATAGTGACCTTTGATTCATGTGCTTTTAAAGCTTGTATCCAGATTTCCTGACACTTGTTCTCCTGTAATAATTTAGCAGAGCATGTCTCCAAAAGTGACTTGCACTCCAGAGGACGCTGAGTTAAATTGGCTTTGCCGGTAACCCAATCTATATCAGGATTATGCTTTCTAAGCCAAGTGTGGCCAAGGATAAGGGGAACTTTTCCAAGGCAAGTGACAGCACACCATAGCTTTTCAGCATGCTTCCCAATACCAACTGTCAGCAATACATAATGTGTGATGTCACCCTCTTGATTCCTTGTGCCATCTATGTTAAGCACTGGGACAGGTTTCACCAACTTAGATAATTGCAAATGTCGATCAAGAGCCCAGCTCTTGTCAACAAAACAGCCAGTAGCACCACTGTCTAGCAGGGCATCTACCTCAATAGTGTTAAGGGGCCCACAGATGTGGACCAGTACTGTCACTTCATGTTCCATTGTGAAGGACCTTTGTAAGTCCATGGGAACTTCCAAGATGCCAGCGGAACTTTCTGGTTCCTCAGATGCCAAAGAAGGAGAAAGATTGTCTTTATTCAACTGGGAATTAAGCACGCTCGATTTTACATTTGACACTGAGCCCTTTGCAGGGACCCCCTTAGATGGTGTACTACATTAAATATAGTAGGCAAGTCACAGTCCATACTATCAACAGACAAAACAGAGTACCTGCCAGGAGAAACAGAAACAGGAGAGACTACAGAAGATACTTTTTTGTGGGTTTTACCGATTTTCGTATGTAGCAAAGTAATGTGATATTTAAATATTTGACAGACTGTAGGAGACATAGCAGATGAAAGTCTATAGTCCAAAATATGAACCACTGTGTCCAAAGAAGGCTCAAGAGTGAGGGTGCCCGATACGTCCTCACTCTCTAATCTTTTAAATCTTTGAAAAACACTTGCATCTCTGCAAACATCATTCCTCTAACCACATTTAGCCGGTCATCCTCTGGCTGGGCTTGCATTGCCTTTGTTTGTTGTTGCCCACAATGAGGATAGCACAGCTGGGTGCACTCACCTGCAATGTGGCCAAAATGTTGACAATTGTAGCATTGGGGCCCTTTACCCCTTTTCTGAGATGATGTGTCAGCAGCACCGATGTCCATGGGCATGCTGCTGCCCGATGCTGAAGATGATGAACAATTTTGGCCCTTCATTCCTTATCCACCATTATGTTGTTTACTTGTCACCATATGTACTTGACCCTAGTTTCTACTTAGTATAAGTACCCTGTAGTTTATCTTGTACACCTCAGTCTGAAATCAACCATAGTCTCTACTCCAGTTCCTGTCTGTCTCCATCTTCACTTGACCAGAACCTATGCAAGGGCTCAATGCTCATTGTCCTTAGTTGTTGAATCCAATCAGTCACCAACTCCAGCCGGACTAATCTCTTGTCCAGCCCTCTGCCCTCTCCTTTTGTCTGTCTTCATCTGGACTTGACTGGACCCTCTACTGGAGTAGACCTGGACTTGACAGTTCCACTATGTAGTTAGGGTATTGCTTCAACAGGTTATGAGCCCTGTGAGTGCACTGTGTGCAGCAAGGCACCAGGTAGTGCTCCAGCTCCCTGTAGTGTTGCTTTAACTAGCTTGATGCTGTGGAGGATAGTGAGCTCCTGGTTGAGCCCTGCACAGCCACAGGTGAAGTCCATCAATGACTTGCACCAGCATGACCTAGTCATGAGTTAGCTGTTGACAGAAGTGCCTTCACTGGCACTCAGGTGTTTTCTTCTTTTCTTGTCTGTCCATTGTCACATTCACTTGCTGACTCCATTGACTCCCAACAGAAATCCACCATGTCCAGTGCTCTGGACAAGATGATCCCTCTCTTCACTGGTTCCAACTGGAAACATTGGCATACTGCAATGCAGGCCTACCTCTGGGCACAAGGACAATGGTTGGTCTATAACAATACACATTCCACTGATGACCATGAGGCCTGGGACGAGAATACTGAGAAAGCACTCAGCAATATCACCTTGCACCTCACCCCCTCAATCCAAGTTGCTGTCACCAACCTCACTACAGCAAAAGAGGTCTGGGACAACCTGAAGAACTTCAGCACCCCTGACATTGGCTCCACTTATGCCAAGCTTAGTTGCCTCCTTTCAACTACCATCCCTGCTGGCTCCCATCCCACTCCTGCAATCACAAAGATGCTGAGCCACTTTATGTATCTCAAAGATGCTGGCTTTGACTTCCCTGTCCCTGTGCAGACCATGATTATCCTCTGCAAGCTCCCTCCTATGATGGAGGTCGTAGCTCAGATTCTCAGCCAGAGGTCCCCCAATGAAATCAAGAACTTGAAGCTGGAAGGGATTGTAAAGGCAGCCACACTCTCCTTTGAGCAGAAAGGTGCCACTTGCAGCAGTGGTAAGGGCCCTCAGGCCAATAAGCTTAGCACTGTGAAGCACAAGCTGGCTGACCCCAAATTTGCCCAGCAGCAGCAGCAAGGTGGGTCCAATGGTGGTGCAAGTGGAAACACTCCTGCCCAAGGACAAGGTGGCTGCACTCACCATGGTGGCAAAAAGGCTCATGCATGTCATGAAGCAGCCCAGAATGCCACCTTCACTACCTATGCCCACTGTCGACCCTCGTGCCCTGGCACACACCCCCAGTGCCACCAACTATGGCCTGCTCACTTACAATAATACTATCAGGGCCTTTGATTTGGCACACTGTCTGGGGGTAGAGCCCTCCTGCCAAACAATCCGCACCCTCAACCATATCATGTCGACGACCAGTGTGAATCTGGACCAGCCCGAAACAGGTCCCTCATTGCTGAAGCACCCTCATCTTGAGGAGTGCATTAGAACCATCTATGATGCAGATACCATCTCCCTTGGGGATGATGAATCTTTTGCTCACAAACCATTCGCTGATGATGAGTTCAATGAGATTGATGCAATGGTCCTTGACCACTACAACACAGCATTGATGGCAATGGGTGCGGAGGCCAGCATCTTCAGGCAAGTACCTTCTGCATGCATGCTGACTGACACTGACATGCTCCCTTTACATGTGTGCTACACACTGGCACTGTATATAGTGAGTAGTAAACTATAATTTGTCATGTTGTGACTTGAGCAATGCATATATCTTTTCATGTCTCCATGAAATCAATGATGCATGCTGTGCTGACTGTAAGGAAAACATGCCATGGCAGCGAGCTAACTGGTGCCTTCTGGCTACTAGACTCAGGTGCATCCTGCCACTTCACCAGTGACCTAGGCGACTTTGCCTCATATCAGGAGTTAAAACATGTGCACTATGCTAAAACGGCTAATGGTGTAGCACTGATTGCTGGCATTGGCACAGTATTACTCTGGTGCCTAGACCACAATGCTGGGGATGAGAAAGTAGTAAAACTCACCCAGGTGCTCCATATGCCAGGTGCTACTGCATGCCTAATTAGTGTTTAAAAGTCCAGTCCTATGGACCACAAAGAAACTGGAAACTGGACTGGACTGGACCAGTTGCAACTGGACTGTGGTTGCCAGTCCTGGGGGTTGGGTAATCAGTTCAGTTTCGGTTGCATAAACTTGGGGAAGAATAAAAGACCAGTTGAAAACTGGTTGCAACCGGTCTTTGTGTGGACCGGTTGCATGGCTATATGAAGATCAAGCACCCCTGTTTTGAGCAAATCAGAGGGGTACTTGATTTGCGCAAAACAGGGGGTCTTCATTTGCATGTGTAAAATTGGTTACAGACCCCCTATTTTGCACAAATCAAGGGGCCACCTGATATGAGCAAAACAGGGGTTCTTGATTTGTGTACACAAAATCAGGCAAAAACCTCCTGTTTTGTGCAAATCAAGTTTCAGACCTCTGTTTTGAGCATTTTAGGGGGGTACTGGAAATGCGCAAAACAGGGGGTCTTGATATGCGTGCTTCAAATTGCTTGAAAACCCCCATGTCTGAAATGAGCATAAAATATCAGTCACAACCAGTCACAACCGGTTGCAACCACTCTATGCAACCACATGCAACCGGTTGCTACTGGTTCGGTTCCGGTCCACCACATTTTGGGTGATCAAAATATCAGTCTGGTCCGGTTGCATTTCAAAAAAGACAAAAAAAACGGACCAGACCGGACTTTGAAACTCTATGCCTAATTTCTATGGGTGAAATGCTCCAGCGTAACTATAAGGTCACTGGTGACAAGAGAGGCATTAGCCTTATTGGCAAAGCCAATCGCCTATGGTTTGGGCCAGACCCAGAAGATAAACGCAGTGTTATTTTTGGGATTAGATCTATCCCAACAATTAGATCTAACTATATTGCTGTTAAGATAAACCACAATGGAGCACTCTTGTGCCCAGTGTCAGAGACTAAATTGAAGGAAAAGCTACAGATTACAGACCTTTTGCCCAGTGTCAGAGACTGAAGAGAAAGGACTCTGGGCATGAAAATTTCATGTCTACAAACAAAGCAAACAAGGAGAAACAAAGGAAAACACAAGCCACAAATCATGTGATCAACCTTGAAAGGAAATAGCTCAAGTAATCACTGAAAAAGGCATCCATAAGCACAACAAGAGTGCACAAACACTTAATATCAACATTCTGATCACTCAGTAAGGCCTTAGATATGAAATTACATTTCACTTTGGGCTATCACCCAGAAGGTGACAGACTGACTGAATGAGCAAATCAAACACTTGAGCAATACCTCAGGATGTACTGCAATTACCAGCAGGATAAATTGGTTGGACCTACTACCCCTTGCCAAGTTTGCCTACAATAATGCCCCTAGCGCTACTACACATGTATCACCATTCTTCATGGACAAAGGATACCACCTGAACCTCACTTTGCACCCAGAGTGTGATCTCTCATCTGCTTGGGCAAGGGAATATGCAGTTGACTTAGAGTCACTGCATGAATACCTACATGAAGAAATGGCTGCTGCCCAAAAAAGATACCAAGGCCCTGCTGACACCAAAAGATCACCTGCACCCAATTTCAAAGTTGGTGATCAGGTATTTGTCAAGGCTAAGTACTTCAGGTCTACCCAACCATCCAAGAAAATCACCAAGAAGAACCTTGGTCCCTACCTGATTATCACCCAAGTTGGCACTCTATCATTCACAATCTGTCTCCCCAACTCTATGTGTGCTGTCCACCCTGTCTTCCACATCTCACAGCTTGAACCAGTGCCACCGAACACAATACAAAATCAGTCTCAAGCTCCATCACCTCCCATCAAAGTTAACAGCAAACCCAAATTTGAGATCACCAAGATCCTTGATTCAAAGATCAATCAATGTCAACACCAATGCCCACGCCTCTATCTCATTAGATGGGCTGGATATGAAGGTACCAATGAAGAAACATCTTGCTTGATCACGACCAAGCTTGGACATGCATCAGAACTCATGACTGAATATCACAAGGCCTACCTGACTAAGCCAGGTCCCTTAGAAAGCCTCTTACCCTAAGTCATCCAATCACTGAACAAAGTCTATTCACTAGTTGTACAAGAAAACAAAGTAAAAGTAAAAGATAAACTAAATACAAGGAATTGTCCAACTATCTACTCAGGCTTGCCCTGTCTGCTTCATCTTCACCCCCTTTGTCTGACCCCTCCATCTCCCCATCTGATTTCTCCTCTTTGTCATCAGTTGCCTCTGGCCTTGCTCATGTTACAGTTGCCCCACTCTTTTCCCTTCCTTGTTTCCTTTCTTGGACTAGCACCCTTCCTGAATAGCCTTACAGCTGTACAACATGTGTTTCCCTCGCTGTCCCTGTTGGCTGTGCCAATCAGTGCTTACCTGTGCCTTCCTGTGTTCAGCTGTGCTTGTGGCAGCCAATAGCTTTAGTTCCTCTTACATCGTGTACACCACGCTGCCTCCATGAGGCTATATGGACAGTAGTATACAAACCCTAGGGACAGCTCCTGTAAACCCCATTCTCAAGCTACCCAATCTAGCTTGCCTTTGCTCTTTGATCACTCTCACATCTCTACCCAGAGATACTCTGAACCTCTGTCTAAATCCAGTAAATGTGCTGGTTATGGACCAACGGTCCCTAGAACCAAAGTCCCAAGCACTGTCTGTGGGCATGACACAAGGAACAACCTTGTGAAGGATGAATGAATGACCCTTTAGGTTAGAACATGCTGAGACCCACTCTCTGCATAACAGCTCTGCTCTTCCCTTTAAGGTCACTCATGTCTGCCATCCTCCTCATCTCCCAGGCAAACCCATTGACCTTATTGCCAAGTAGCACCAACTCCTTGGTGTTGCAATCAATGGCCACAATCACTTCCCTGAGTCACCAGGCTAAGACCTGTGCAACTGGGTCTGGTTGGTTTGATGGCCCCACCACCAAAAACCCTCCCATTGCTGTTTCGATCTCTTCTGTGCTTGTGCCATCACCAACAGTCTTCTTTGTCTACTTCTGCTTCTCTCCACCCCTCAGTGACATCATTACTGTGACCATCTCACTCTCCTTCCTTTTCTCACCACTCACCACCCTCTCCATGGTCACTGTCAACACCTCAAAGATGCACTTCACCTTTGAGTGCTGACACCAATTGCATGTTGGTGTGCATATGCTGACAGCCAGCTCACAAGCCCTGCTGTTGCCACTGCATCAGCATTGGTGTAGAGATGTGCACATCTCTAGGTGCATATCTGTGCATTGGAGGTCATTTGACCAGGAGCTATGGAGTGCAGGTACCCATGTGCACTGGAGGTGCTCTAGGGCATCCAGGACTCCCTATCAGGTGCACATACATCAGTTCTGCAGAGCTACAGCCTCCCATCCATGTCTTGAGCTCCTTTGGTCACCTGCAGCAGTGTCTATGCACTCAGTATTTGCCTGGCCTTCATCTGTGCTACTGTGAAGCTCCCACATCAGCGCTATCCCTATATCTCTTGCTGCATGCACTTTGGTCACTCAGATCACCTTCGGGTTGTCTCTACATGCTTGCACTTCTCAGCACAGCCATGTGTGCACTCCCTGTGCACTCCTGCACCTATTAGCATGCTCTACAGCCCACAGTGCTGCATGTCAGTGTCCTGCACTTTCCAGTGGTCCCCCAGACTTGTCCAATGTCATCAGGGACAGTATTTGGTGTGTTCCACTCCATGTTTCTGTTCTGCTCCTTCCCTCTCCTTTGTGTCACCCTGGGCCTATTCATGTTTTTTGTGCTAAGGGGCATGCACATTTTTCCTTATTTGGCAGGATGCCATCACCATTGATCTGTTCCTCACTCCCTCTTCATTTCTGCTTGTCTCTTTGTTGTTTTACATTCTAAAAGTGCCAGGGTCCACACATTTCACTATATAGGTAGAGTCCAGTGTTCTCCTCTTCAGTTACTCACACTGGACTCTAGGTGCTGTATACCTCTCAACAACTGTCTATATCATTAGTTACTCGCACTGGACTCTAGTCTGGACCTTATCTGAGCAGCTCAGCAGCACTTTGTGTGCTTCCAGAAAGTTTTGGCTTGAACAGATCTGTGCCAGAGTATTGGCAGCCTGGAGTACTTGGGCAGGCCATTCACCAGAGAGTGTTGCAGGTAGTATAGGAAGAGCCATGGTAAGGATTAGATACTAGCCCCAGATATTGTCTTCAACAAAGTGTGATGATAACAAGTAGTAAAGGTTGGGGCAAGTGTGATGGCTATGACAGTTGATTAAAGACTGGACGAACTACAGGTCCCCCCCACCCACTTTTCCTTATCAGACTCAGCTCAGGAATAGTCCTCTTATCCTGATACTACATGCAATGTCATCCATGCAAAAACATCCTAGGTATTGGTTTTTAGATGCCAACATTGTGTTCCAGGCAAGCCATATAGTGATGTTGATCATAACCATTTCTGCTGATTTTGACTGATCATAGGCAGATGGCACACTCTTTTGTCTCCACAGAGGAGTGCTTAACATTCATTCATCAGCTCTGGAGGACATCTTCACTCCGCCTTTAGGCTTTGAGCATGATGGTGCAGATGAAAACCATCCAATCGATCTACCAGGTATATCTGGCACTGAATTTGAACACTTTGTATCCTGGCTTTATCATATGTAAGTAATTTCATATATAATATGCTCTGGAACCTGTGGCACTAGTAATAAGTCATGACAGCAAAACAGACCCTGTCACTGTTACGACCATGTCCAACTCCGGGCCTTATCCGGTTACTCCAGTCGCATCGCAGCTCTACAGCTCAACTCCGGTTGCACATCACTTACTCCGGTCACGGTCGCACAGTTATACCTCTGTTAAGTATGACCCTTGGTCTAATCCCTATTCAGTTCTTACTACACCTCACCGTTGTGAGTCAAAGTGTGGATTTGGGTCGGAGTAATAACTCAAACACAACACCAACAAAGGACTACAAAAATGTGCGAGTGGTGGTTTACCTCCGCGGTGTCCAGAGAGGATGTGCTGAGGAGGGGGAGAGGGGATCTACACCAACAGGGTGATGCAGACAGAGATGCAGGATACTCCTGGGGTACAGGAGCAGTAGATGACAAAGGGGATAGATGTCTGGACTCTTCCTATAGCCTAGGAAGTGTCAAAGCGGGGATTGGGGTGACTGAGACTGAAGTAGCAATACTACACCTAGAGATTGGTGCAGCAGAGGGGCAAGGGGGCTCCTGACATCCAGAAGCAATTGGAGATGAAGGATTGACAGGCTAGACTCCGCTTGAGCCTAGAGAAAGACTTGGACTTGAATAGATTGAATAAACTTGAAGATATTGAGCCTTTAGACCTTCACTGAAGCCTACA
>Ga0307518_10003620_pt1 | contig 11113 bp, 9 predicted proteins | sample 25_EM_MG_FD_203889 | JGI IMG/M metagenome (GOLD analysis project Ga0307518, IMG submission 203889) | Populus trichocarpa ectomycorrhiza microbial communities from riparian zone in the Pacific Northwest, United States - 25_EM | ecosystem: Host-associated > Plants > Roots > Unclassified | place... | reverse complement strand
TTAGGATATTAATATTCAAGAATATTATTATTTAGTTACTAACCATTCAACTAAAAAAAAAATTATATTAAAAGCTTATTTCAAACAGCGGCGCAATTGAAATTTTATAAAAAAAATAATTTTTTTAATGTTTTTGAATTGTTTTAATATATTAAAGTTATATATATATATAGTATTTTTGGATGAGTTTTTTTTTTTACTTAAATTAAATTATGAAAAGGTGTAATCTTGAAACTTAAAAAATGGAATTTGAGATTAAAATAGGTTGATTCTATAACCATAATAGCTACGGGGCTAGGCTTTTGTCAAGAACAGTTTTCGAGCAAGTTCTCCTAGATTTCCTAAATAATTCTTTTTTCCGGTTAATATATATATATATATATATATATATATATATATATATATATATATATATATATTTGTTGACGGGTCAAGGTTGACTTGATAAAAAAACCAAGATAATTTTGCACCCGACAGATTACTAAAATGCTTGCATTCTTTTCCATGCAGAATGCAAACAAGAGAGAGCTTATATTATATTGAAATAATTTTAATAGATTAAGGTACGAGGCTGTGGGATTTATTTTAATAGATTAAGGTACGAGGCCGTGGGATTTATTTTCTGGGCCATACGTGGAATCAAGAACATTAAAGGGTTGGAGCTTAGAATTCTCTTTGCAATTTTTTATTAGCTGGGGATATTTGTTGGTACTTGAGAGCAGAGACTATCTTGTTCTTTTTATATATATATATATATATATTAAAAAATTATATAAATTATATTTTAAAATTATATATAATTAAATTATTAAATTGAGAATATTATTTGATATAATAGATGATCAAATAATTATATTTCAAGTTTAAATTTTTTTACTTGACGGGATTGTGACTTCATTTAATAATTTAAATTATTGGATTAAGATGAATACGAGTTATCAGATTATAGATAGCATCTGGATCTTGTTTGGAAATTCACATTTTTTTCATATTTTAAATCCAAATTTATCAAATAAATAAAACTATTTAATGCTAGAAATAAAAACAAAATAAAAACAGTAAAAATCTGAATCCCGTTGTCACAAACTCTTAGATGGGTTTTATTTTATTTTATGGAATCCAACATTTTATATAGAAATAAGAATTTCTCTAAAATCGTGTGCTTCATATCATGGAATTGTTCTCTTCAAAATTCTCACAGTGAAAATGTATTGGGTTGTATAGAAGAAGTAAAGGGTTTTCATTTAGGCCAACAAGAAATTGCAGAATCACGAGGATATATTGAGGAGCCATGCAATTATGGGAAGAAAATATTGTGAATGATTGGTTGATCAAGAAAAAAAAACCTTGACAGGAAGATTGTGGAAATAGTTGCAAGGAAAAAAAAAAAACCTTGACAAGGAGATTATGGATATAGTTCATAGTTGTGGTTTTACCCTTTGAACACATCAATTTTTCATCATCAAAAGATTCAAAACCAATGCTTTTATTGATGTTGACCTCACATAAAATGGACTCTTGATAAAAGTTATGACCGCCCAACATGCTTCCAACTTGGAATGAAGTGGGACTGCAAGGGGCTAGCGGCAGAGAGTCTCTGGTGATCACTGGCCTACCAAGATGGGTTTTTTATATCAGTCTTGAGTTTGACCTTGTCTCTCAAGATCTCTAGATAGTACTTAATCAGCTAATTGATTATGATTACTTCCATAGAATCAGCTAATTGATTATGATTGCTTCCATGCTTACATTAGAATACACTCTTGGATTATCCCTACATCCAAAGGAAAAAAATGGTTTACATGGGATAGATGACCAAATCTAGAGTCTCTTGTGACATAATCTTTCCTACTTGCCGAAAATTAGTTGAGCAATGAGAGATGGCTTTTGGTGCTGATGAGTATTTTGACCTTTAGGTTCAGGAGTAGAGTAAAAGATGCCGAGATAATTATCACTATCAAAGTATACACATCGCTGCCTGAAAACAGGTTCCATCAAAAGGGATTCAATGAAAAATTTAGCTGAAACATTAATATAGTAGAAATTGACCGAGTACCAAGACTTCCACCAGCAAAATCCACCCTGCAATTGCAAAAAGCTGAGAGCTATTCTACTGTAGGCCTCCATGTCGAGCATCCAGACACATACTGCACCGATGTTTGACCTGGCCAGCCTTGTTTGCAAATAATTTTCACTCATGAAACGCAAGGCAATGGGAACATGCACAAGATTTCAAACCTGGTGGAGTTACAGTCACTGAAAAGGGGAGGCCGGTGATGTAAATTGAAGATGATTATTACTGCAATAAAAAGGGACATCAGTGAATCGGAAAAAAGGAAAATGCCGTTCATCGACATCCAATATCTTAAAGTGGACAGTGAATACGAGGGGGGAAAAGAGAAAAGGATGCAGGAGTTGAAAAGCAAAGATTATGTTGGTTGGTGGATCAACCCTCAACCTATATTTGTTGAAATGTAACTGCGTTTCTAAGAATAAAACAAGTGTTGTTTTGACCACGAAACTCTATTTGTTCCTTTGCCTATCCTTGCCTTTTTCCTTTTCCTAGAATAAGCTGTGAAGTCACTGTTCGAACCATCAACAATTATTAAATACAATGGACGAGGAGGAACATTGATGTTAAAATAAAGGATTCTGGGTGGGTCTGCCTTTTTAAGTGTAAAAGTAAAATTAAAATATATGAATCAGAAAGAGAAAAACTAGATTTTTATCCGAATTTATTCCGTTTTTCTGGAAAAAAACAGGAGAGAATCATATCTTCTTCTCAAAAAAAAATAAAAATATCAAAGACTTTCTCGTGTGGATAAGTGAAGTCGTTTATTAGAGTTTCGGATTTTGACATGTAACGGTCCCCAGCTATAAAATCTACCATTTGCATAAATGTAAACCACAGGCATCTAACGTTGTTCTGAAGTGGATGAACCCGTGAAAATGACAACCACACATACGAAAACGACTGTTTTGATCACAGATACAAAGGAATCTTCCTCTCTCTTTTTCTCGTCTTCTCAGGCCTAGGGTTTGAACTGTACAACTTTATAGACCGGTCCGGCCCGGCCCGGGTACCGGTGCGCCACACCTTTTATGATTTATGGCTCAGGAACTCATGAAAGCTAGCAGCATGCGCCATCAATGAAGATTAATTGCAGCTGGTACTTGATTGTTCAAAGAATAGGCTCAGTATCAATTCAATCCCCATGCAGTTCTTGCACGATGTCAGGGTGTATTTGTTCAGGATAAAAAAAAAAAGGAAGTCAGGGTGTATGATATCTTATGGGTTCGAATTCTTCCAGAAGAGCAGAAGGTCATGCGTGCTCTATGCTTCTTCAAGAGGCACGCGGTGAGGGATGATAAGGCTGCGGAAAGCCGAAGGGAATGCTTGATTATAAAGATTTCATGTACTGTACGATATTTCAAGCATTTACTAAAAACAGCCTGAAAGAGCCGTGATGCTGCTGTCTTCTTTCTTTGGTCGACTGGAGGCCGACATGGGCCGTAACCCTATGCTAAGTATATTCTCACATACACAAGAGCCCCGAGGGGTTCGAAGGAGGACAACCTTCAAAGGAAGCGAGCCCTGGCAAGTTCATCATGCCAGTCAGCTCCATGCCAGGGTCTGCCGCTGCTTCGTTTATCCCTTCTAATCTCCATTCAGAACAATGGGGAACACAATGGCATGACTTCTTTGAACCATGAAAAACTCATAAGCTCATTGAAACCAGAGAAACAAAAATGTTTGCTAGACAAGCACAAACTCTATAATACTATGCAGGTCCTCTATGATACAAAGATCCTCCCTGATGAAGAGATTTTCAATAAAAACGTTTCATTGAATAAGAAACCATGAAAACAAGTCAATCAATAGGGACATACCCACAGGAAAAGCATAAGCACATTAGACTTCCGCCCACAAAAACTCCCAATCTTTTTGCTCAATAAACTATGGTTGCAGCAGCTAAGACTGATGCCACTTCCCTTCTATTTATCAGGCTCTCAAACTTTGTTTGTCAGTTAGGAGCTTCAAATACATTAACTAACCAATTTACCAAAAGTCAGTGCTAACTATCTCACAGAACTCATACCGATTCTTGTTAGCTGTATCACACATCACAGCAAAAGTTCTGACAGAAACTCTTGCTAGAAAGATAAATCTATATTTAGCTTCCATGATTGACTTTGCACAGAGGAAAATCGTTAAAAGTTTTCATACAATCCCTGTGCACCTTATTTATCTGAGGCAGCGGATTGACACAGACTCTCTTGAGAAAGAATGATTAAAATAATACCATTCTAATTCCGATGACAGGATATGCAAAACCAGTGATAGCAACAATGCACCAATCCTCATACCAACCATACAGTTTCAAACAAATAAGTAAAAGCCTCAGAATCTGAGCTTTTAGGATTCCTCACTTGCATTCAGACATAAAGATCAGAAACAATCTAATAACTTAATCCACCTATCTTAAAATCTAATTCTATAGTCAAAATTTTCATTCAATTAGTCGGAAGCATACTATCCCTCCTCTTAAAGCAAAATATCATGGGTGAATGGCAAGGAAAGAATTAACAATTTTCACCTCATAACATATATTGCTCAACACCCTCTTAACCTATGGTATAGTCACAAGTGCATAACAACAATATACTGTGAAAAATCCAAAATTTGCCTTGCTTATCTTCGAGATGCTAATTTATCAAAACAAACACGAGATTTCGTAAAAATAACACGAAACATAAAGTTCCCTATATCTGAATTACAAAAGACGAAGCTGCAAATTCAGCACCCAATATACTACTACAATTCACTAGCATTTCAACATAAGAAAAAGAAAAGAAAAAAAGAAGATATAAACATGAACCTCATTTATCAAGTTCCATTGCTTGATCAGCTTTAGCTTTCGCCAATGCGCTCAATTTGGTCTTCACCTTTCTTTTCCCTACTTGAAACCCACTTCCACCTTTCTTGTTTTTCTTGTCTTTACCATCAACCTAAACACAAAAATACCCCCAAAAATTAAACTAAAAACCGTAATTCTAATTCAAATATGTTAATTATAAGCAAAGAAATTACATAAACAAAAAAGAAATAAGCTTACTTTCATCTTGTTTTTCTTTGCTTGAAGCTTCTTCTTTTGCTTTTCTTTCAGTTCTTTCTCTCCTAATATTACCAAAAAAAAGGAATCAATAAGAAGCAAAAAGATATATAAATGGAGAGATTGAGAGAACGGAAAGGAAAATTTACGTTTAAGCTCGAATTCGTGTTGCCTCTTTCTACGAGCCAAATCGTTCTTCTTCGACATTTTGTACGGAACGCCGAGGGAAAGATAAACCCTAACCCTAGAACTATAAAGTTTTGATTTAATCGGCGAAACGAAAGTTGGTTTTGTTTTACTCTTTAGTCCTTCGTGTTTAATATGGTCATATTTCTCTCCCCTTAAAACTTTATTTATTTCGATTTTTGGTCCCAGCCGACTTCCATAATTCCATTTATCTTCTGCAAACAGAACAAATCGAACCGATTTCTTTGCTGGTGAAGTTAAACCGAACCGACCCCACCCCGCAAGTATTTTTTTTTTTTTTTCTCAGAGTAAGGCATCCATGGGGTCTGTCTAAGATCACCACCCCTGTTTTCAAATTCGTAGGATAGGTTACAGCAACACAGAACGATCTTGATGAATCTTAAAGCTTCATAGCCATTGATAAGTTTAAAGATTTAGACAAGATGGTAGATTTTCAACACTAAAACAGGAACCGGGCCTTGAGCCCTCTAGTTTTCTTGTCAACTTGCCAGATTGAATTAGGTTTGATTAAAATGGTCATTAACTCCTTCATAGGAACAGATGCTCGCCTCGTGCCTGTCCTTGATAAGAAAAAAAAAAGGGTGTAAAAAGGTGCAGTCAAAGGAGTGAAACGGCGCTGTTAGCCCAACAAATCATAATTAAGGTGGCAAAAATGGAAATGATTACGGCGGGAGGGAGCAAGAGAAATGATGACATGTTTTCTTTTGGACCTCTGGAAACTGTTCCATTCTTTGAACAAAGACCAGTTCTTTCTAGTCCAATCTCCACCCCCAAAAAAAAAGTCACAAAAACAGCTTGCAAAAACTAATTATTTTGTTCCAATAATAATAATAGTCACTTGTCTGCTACATGAAAATATTTATTAAAATAATATGCAAGATTCTATCCTTGTCGGTTATAATTGACTTATATTTTTATAAGTTACTCGAACAAATACTAGCCATATTTTCATACGACATTATACGAATTTGATCTGATCTGATCCTGGTTTCAAAAAATCTAAATTCGTCAGTTTTTATCTTTCTTTGGTTGTTCATCAAATCTTTGGCCCATTTGATCTTGTTTCTATCAAACCCCCCTTTTTTTTATTTGGGTTTATTAATATATTTCTTTACTAGAAATCTTGAATCTTTGAGCTTTGATTTGTAACTAAAACAAAAAAGGGTGTGCGAATATATATAGTTCGAGTTGCTGTTAAGCTCTTGCAGTTATATAGCTTAAGTGGGTTTCTGTTGTGGTTGATTGACTTGAAAAGTTTGAATCTTTCTGTACTAATATTTGATTAGATCTGTTAAGTTTGGTTATTTTATGATCTGGGTTTAGTTTTAGCTACTGGGTTGGTTGTGTTACTTGTTTATAGCAGGATTGTATTGAAAGGGGCAGTAAATTAAAGTTTTGGTTTTTGAGGGAGATATAGAGAGAGTTGGTGAGGGGACCATATTTGTAAGAAGCTTTGATTTGTGATTATTGAGAGATGGGGAGTCAGTGCACTAAGCTTACTCCTTGTTGCTTAGATTCACAGTTCAAGGCAGCTGTTGTTGAAGTTCCCAGTGTTGGTGGGTCAAAAACTTTGTGTTTTTCGGAAAAGGAAGTTTATATTTTGATGGGTCATAATTGTTGTGTCTTGGTTTTTGTCTTGTTCTAGGAAATGAAGAGAAGAGTGAGGTTAATGACTTGCCTACATTCCGGGAATTCACATTTGAGCAGCTGAAAAATGCAACATCTGGTTTTGCAGTAGAAAATATCGTGTCTGAGCATGGGGAGAAGGCTCCTAACGTTGTTTACAAAGGGAAGCTGGAAAATCAGAGAAGGATTGCTGTTAAACGATTCAATAGAATGGCTTGGCCTGATGCTCGACAATTTTTGGTGCCTAACTTCTATCCCATCTGCTGATTTACTTGAATTATATGTTTGCAGTTTTGATTTCAGTTTGTAGTGTGCCCTTTTATAAAACATTAACAAATTGGCATCAAATCTGTCTACACATACACTTTGTTCGAGCAGCTGTTACAAATTTATGTTGTCTGGTGTTCATCCTCAATGATTGTTTTGCTTTCATTCAGTATAGTACCATGGTTTTGAATTATACTAAGAAGCATGGACTACCTTCAATGGGGATTAGTATGACTAGGATCGACCCCCGCCCTTCTCTTTCTCTGCAAGGAATTCCCATTTGTTTTGGTGCATGATGCTTACCCTTTACTTTACATCCTTCCTTCAGTCAGCAATAAGCCAACTTCTGCCGTATCTTTGTTCAATTTGAGGTCATCTATTCATGAAACAAACCTTGTATATCTAATGTGCAATTTCAAAATCTGCTTATGTATCCCCATTGAGTTCATAAAGACTTGCTTGAAGAAATACCATGGTTTGAGTTTACCGTGGTCTTAACTTGAAGACAATTTTCTGTTACATTAATAGGAGGAAGCAAGATCTGTTGGCCAGCTACGGAACAATAGATTGGTAAATTTGCTTGGTTGCTGTTGTGAAGGTGATGAGAGGCTGCTTGTAGCAGAATTTATGCCCAATGAGACACTTGCTAAACACCTTTTCCATTGTAAGGCTTATTTCCAATCCATGGACAAGGATTCAGGCTACAATTTTGGTTGCATATTTGTGATCATATTTTTGGGCATTTGATTGAAATTTCCATCTTTAATATGGTATAATAGCACCAATTTTGTTTCTATTGTAAAAACTGAATGACAGTCTTTCTACAAGTTTGATTATATGGGATTTAAACAATTCAATTCTCTCTTGAATCAGGGGAAACACAACCTATAAAATGGGCGATGAGATTAAGAGTTGTTCTACATCTTGCAGAAGCTCTAGAATACTGCACAAGTAAAGGGCGTGCCCTTTACCATGACCTTAATGCCTATAGAATTTTGTTTGATGAGGTAGGTACTTCTCTTTCTCCATTTCTCCGAAACCTTTTCCTTGTTGGATTCTAGCTGCATTCTTTGTTTACATGTTAGAATTATGCAGGATGGTAATCCAAAACTATCAAGCTTTGGCCTCATGAAAAACAGCAGGGATGGAAAAAGTTATAGTACGAATCTAGCTTTTACTCCTCCAGAGTATTTGAGAACTGGTATGTAATTCTTGTTAACAATACCATATATTAGCTGCTTTGATTTTGTGATTTCCTGAAATTGAAATCAGGAGATCCACGACCAGCTGATAGATTTATGTAATTAAATTTAATGTTGCGACCACTTTACATTACCACCTGTGAAAGGCCTTGCCGACTGACCTGCTTTAGGTGTTATATATCAAGATTCTTGAAGCACCACAAATCAGTAGTTCCCATATACTTTTGTTTGGAATGTTTAATGTGTTCATGCTGAAAAACAATTATGATGCATTACATTACTGTTCTTCTGACCTGCCAAAAAAGGTTTTCAGAATTTAGATCTACATATTGACGCTCATATAATATTATCCAGGATAGTGCAGTTTATTAAAGTTTTGAGAGATGTGCGGTCTCCTGATGAATTCCTTCGCAGGCATGCTTTTCTTGGAATGTATAGAGTATGATGAGATTGTGGTGATATCTATTAATGCTACCTGCATTCCCAGACTAGAGAATTTGGACTCAGTTGTACTTTTCTGCATAATGTCTTGTAGTTGTGCTAATTTTAGGTCCACATGACTGTTTGATTGTGTTCTTGTATGATGCCCTGCAATGGGTTGGGCATTAGTATTATTTACTCCTCGGATTATAAGTTAATCCAAGACTTTGCTTATATCCCTTGTCTTTTTTTCAGGGAGAGTAACTCCAGAGAGTGTGATATATAGCTTTGGCACTCTTTTGCTTGACCACCTCAGTGGAAAGCATATCCCCCCAAGCCATGTAAGTGCTTATCATTCAAAATTAAATTTACTAGCTAGCCATCATATGGATCTGTTGATTGAATTTATGGGTCCACCTACAATTAATCCTTGTAACGAAGAGAAAAGAAAAAACTATGTATTTTCCTCCCATGCTTACAAATTCTTGTTACAGAAGCTTGTCCATGTGAATCTAACCTCAAAATGCTTACAAATTCTTGTTACAGAAGCTTGTCCATGTGAATCTAACCTCAAAGTAAATTGTTCCAGGCCCTTGACTTGATACGGGATAGAAATCTTCAGATGTTGACAGATTCTTGCTTGGAAGGACAGTTTTCCAATGATGACGGGACTGAGTTAGTACGCTTGGCTTCTCGATGTTTGCAGTATGAACTCCGAGAACGACCAAGTCTGAAATTCTTAGTTGCTGCTTTGACTCCTCTTCAGAAGGAAACTGATGTATGTTTATTCATTTATCAGTCATATCTTCTATACTTCTCGTCAACTCCTTGTTTGGGTGCCTGCAGATTGCCTATGTTGTAATTTCATCATGTAGTGAAAACTTTTTGAGTCTAGAGCCTTCTGTTGGATGAAGACTTGTTAGGAATTTTAGAGGGTAATTTTCTTTGGACTGATTTCTAGAAAGAAAACTTGCTGTAAAAAATGAAAATTTGGTTGTGGATGACTATAAATATATGAATTCCCTAAATGGCAGTGGAATTTGTATTATGTTCTTCTGTTGATTTGTCCATACGCTTAAACCATCAGGGACTGCTTGTAACCAAACTTGAAAGTTGAAGCAAGTATTAATTAGTTTTTATGTTTCCTTTTCCTTCCCTGTGCAGGTTGCTTCTCATATCTTGATGGGAATCCCGCATAGTGCTTCATCCTCACCTTTGTCACCATTCGGCGAGGCATGCTTAAGAAAGGACCTGACAGCCATACATGAGATCTTAGACAATATTGGATATAAAGATGATCAAGGAGTGGCAAATGAGGTTCTCTATTTCCTATGAAAGCTCAAATAGCAGATGTTTAAGCATATCATTTACCGTACACTTTTCACTCCAGGCTTATTGATTCTTGTTATACTCACATTTCAAGCAATTATTCATTACCGAAGTATTCTGCTATTTTCTCTCTCGTATAAATTGCAATTGCTCACTGGTTCATTCTGCTTGCATGTTCTCTGACATTTCAAGAACCCAGATAAGATTGTAACTCGAATATTTTTCCTACATTATGCTGCAGCTCTCATTCCAGATGTGGACAGACGAAATGCAGGAAACATTAAATACAAAGAAAAAGGGTGATGCTTCTTTCAAGCAGAAGGACTTTAGAGTTGCAATTGAGTGTTACACTCAGGTTTTCTCCTCGTTTCAAAGTTGTCAGTTTTTGTTCAAGAATTATGTCAGGAATTACTTTTACATTATTTTATGCTCTTCTCGTTTAATAATACAATTTCCTTATCATACCAAGCTACATGATTTTAGATTTTTTTTTCCACTTGTTTTAACGGCAAGTCTACATATTTTATTTGATGGAGTTTCTTCTATGACTTGCAGTTCATTGATGTGGGAACTATGGTTTCGCCAACTGTTTTTGCACGGCGGAGTCTGTCCTATCTCATGAGTGACATGCCTCAGGAAGGTCTAAGTGATGCAATGCAAGCCCAAGTCATTTCCCCTGTATGGCACGTGGCATCTTATCTTCAGGCTGTTGCTCTTGCTACACTTGGAATGGAAAATGAAGCACATGCAGCACTCAAGGAGGGTACAAATATTGAAGCCAAGAAGAATCAGGACTCTGGACAAAAGTGAAATGTAAAATGCTTTCTGGTGGCTGATGAATCTCCTCAACCCTATCTTATTGTGGTGTTATTTTTATGAAGATAACCATGTGGCATTGATTGTGGGATCCTTACTTCCATGGACATCAGGGCAGTGAAAGCTTTAGTC
>Ga0307518_10003618_pt1 | contig 11115 bp, 10 predicted proteins | sample 25_EM_MG_FD_203889 | JGI IMG/M metagenome (GOLD analysis project Ga0307518, IMG submission 203889) | Populus trichocarpa ectomycorrhiza microbial communities from riparian zone in the Pacific Northwest, United States - 25_EM | ecosystem: Host-associated > Plants > Roots > Unclassified | place... | reverse complement strand
TATATATATATATATATATATATATATATTTTATGTGTGTAACCAAATTTCGATGAAGATTGGGAATTTTTTTCTGCGGGGGTCCTAATAATGATCTTTCGCTGGTGTTTTTGTACGACTTTTTTAAGGAACAGGAAATCCTGCAAAAGAGGAACAGCTAGTTCTTTGCCATGTTCCTGAAAGTTTTGGAAATTTTCTGTACAGATTATTATTTTCTTTTTTAAAGAAAAGACATCTCATAAACATAAAGACAAATTAATTTTCAGCTATATATATTTTATGAAATTTTTTATATTTTTTATTTAAAAATACATCAAAATAGTAATAATAAAAAGAACGTTCTTGATATCAAAACAATTAAAAAATATAAAAAAATTAATTTTAAATTAAAAAAATTCAAATTTTAATGAAATGTTATTTGATATTTGGACCGCATTCTCAAGATCACCATAAATAATTTCAGGTAAAATACTCTTAAAAAAAACAAAACAAAGAAAGCAAGTATAGGCTTGCCATAATGCAAGTACTGCCACTAGGTAACTAACCCAAAACAGATCAATACACAATCCCTTCAACAACCTCCACTTTATATATATATATATATATATATATATATAGCTAGGTTGGAAATCCAGGCAGGCTATACTCTATCTCTTCCACTTTGCGTGGAAAAAAGCTATAAAGGCAGAGTTGGATAATAACCCAAGAAAACTCCAATCTAGCCAGGATGTTTTACTTGACTTAAAACTGGCTTGTTCATGTACAATAAGCAATTAAATTCGTAATTGGTTCCCAATACCTAAGAAGTTTGTCGTAAATACGTTTCTCTGTCGGGGAAAGCTGGTAATAATTAATCTCTAAAAGCCAGTTCTATAGGCATCAAACTGGATAGTTTGTAGGAGGCAAGCTTGTTGCGTGCTGCCACTCCTCATATATATCTTTCTACCTGGCAGTTTCCCGGAGATATTATCTAAGACATTATTAACAAGGGCTGATGCCAAACCGTCGGAATCCCAGGAGAAATTCACAGGCTTTCACTGTTGCACACAACTGTACAAGCTCGGTACCGATAAGGAATCAAATAGCATCCATTAGATTTGGTTCTCTTAATGCACATCGTTGGATCAAGATAACAATGCATAACTTGTTAATTTCCCACTTAAACCTGAAGGTTGGCTGTTCTTCTTCTTCTCCCTCCAGCAGCTCGACCGTGAATAACCTGTTAACAGTGCAGGTGCACAGGATTTTAATACTTTTGCAGCATAGAATGACCCAGACTCACAGCTCAGCCCATTAGAAGGGATCTTTCTTTATGTCTGTGTTGGATTTTCTATCAAATGAACCGGCAAGTCTAGAGTACAATTACATGAGCCCAGTTCATATAGAGCCATGAAATTATTAGGCCCGTTGAAGGACCCTGGATTGGAAAGGCTATCTTAGTCTTAAGCCCCCAGCACTGCATAGTTCTCAGTATTGCATGTTTTAGCTAGTACATGGATTATGACTGTAGTTTGATAAACAACTTCAAAGGAGGAGGCCTCATTTTATATGCTGACGTAGCTAAGTTTATTAGGAAACTTAATTCAGGTGAGATTTCCACCCTTATTTACTGTAGTTTCGTGAGCCTTATTTCCAGAAGAATGAAAAATCAAAGTCTCCCTTGCATCTCGAACACGTGCCTTCTCGCATGATTTTATATCCTTCCATTTCTTTTATTCTAGTCAAGTCCCTATTGCCAAGTGGAAGTCGTTGAAAATCCGAAGCCACCTTTGTTGAAGCAGAAGATTACAAGTCCAACGCACCAAATATTTGATAAGAAGTTGCCAGCAACATAGAATAAAGGGAAAGGGAGCATTTTTCTATGACTAGTTACAAGCATATATATATATATATACATGATGTAGAGGCATGGCCCATGATCAACAAAACGCGTATAAACATGCCAGGAAGAACAGAAGATTTATAAGCTAAAATCCAAAATATTAGTTACAGAAAAGAATCTAAATACGAAAAGGGGTTGCTTGTCTCCAATATGGCAATGCCTGCCTAGACCCAAAAGGGAATCCATGGCTTTCCCAATCTGGATGCACTCACACGCATAAATTACACTCGATATCCTATGATTTCCCATCTCTCTGCCTCTAATAATCCGCTAAAGGCAGAGAGTAATAAATAAACCACACGCCAAAAAATAAAATAAAATGCTCATCGTAACAAGCTGGAATGAAGGACAGCTGATAGGTATAGACATATCGATCTCTAGACAACATCACCTCTACTTCCAAGGCCGCAAAATGAGCAGCACAACAAGTATGATGATCAGCAATATAATAATGGCATAACAAGTCCATTTCCTTGTATTTTTCTGTAGTTTCCTGGCAGTCTGCAGCTGCTGGGTGCCGCCTCGCACGAAAGAATTAGCTCTTTGCATGTTGCTCTCAATGTCATCCAATTGTTCACCTTGATGTTCAACCAATACTGCCATGTCCAAGAACACTTGGTGAAGCTCCTTTAGATTATTTTCCAAATCTTTCACAGCATCATGTCTTTCCTGAATTTCATTAATAGTGTCCAAAATCCTCCCTCTCCCTTGTTGTTGAATTGCTTTCTGGAGAAATGTCTCGCTCTCACCTGTATAGTGACAAAATTTTCAAATCATTAGACCATTGCAACAAATCTATCCCAATCTTGAAGGTCTCGAATTCAAAAACTCCCAGAACCAGAAACCACTGTAAATTTATTTGAATGGACTCCATTCATTAGCTGGTAGAGTAATTTAGTGCCGACCCAAGTGATGACTAGCTAGAATCTAATCCCACGAACACCATAGACAAAACTAAATGAAAAGATTTGCAGATTGAGTTTGTATGTACAAAAGGGAAAGGCTGCCAACGATCACCAACCAGTCCCCACTCATCATGGGTTGCTGCCACCTATATGAGATGAACAAACATCATCCCCTCGCACATGCGTGAACACTAGTCTAAATTCTCCCTCGTTCCAATTATCGCAAATCGTTTTTATACCAAGAAGAAAAAAAAAGTTGAGATCAATTTTACCATGCAAATAAATTTTGTCTCTTTAGCCGTATATCTAAAGTCAACGCTTTTAGGTTCTTTTATCGAATACCAAAATCGGTCCAAGAATTAACAACTAACCTGTAGAGATCAAGAGATCAATAGTCTTTTCATCAGGATTTTCCCCAGTCACTGTAAAATACCTCCTCTGCACAGTCTCTCTATACTCAGTCGATATCTTCTGCCTCAACCCGTTAAAACCATCCATCAAATCCTTCAACTTCTTCCTCAACCCATTCACCACCGAAGTCCTAGTCCTGTCCGAAGAAGACCCCGCTCCACACCCAGGAAGAGTCCGGTTCGCTGCGTTAGACCGGTCCAAGGCCTCTAACCGGACCTTGATCAGCTTTGCCTTCTTCAATGCCAGAGCAACATCGGCATCCATCTTGGACCTCAAGTCCTTGACAGCCCTAGAGTTGTGCAGAGTCTTACTTTGCTCATGTGCAGACTGAAGATTCCCATTAAGCCTCTCTAGCTCTTTCAGCTCATCTTTGATGGACTCTACATCTTCAAAGAACTTGTCAAGGTTAACCCCTCCAGTGGATGGCGCTTCAGACATCTGAATTACATGGTGAGCTGGGGGGGCTTCTTCGCTGCTAAAGCGAGAGAAGGAGCTGGAGAAGAGATCATTCATGTTTTACAGAGAGGATTTCAAGATTAGTATGAACTCAAGATATCAAGATGAGAGAAAAGAGAGAATTTTTATAGAAAGAATGGCTTTGCACAAGGTTTTTACGGGGTATGCATAAATTGTAGGCTGGCTGGCTGGGGAAGGCGGGACTGGTCAAAAGGTCGCTAGTTGAAGTTCAACAACGACTTTCACTCTTCTAAGGTGGAGAAGAAGCTGAAAAATGTACAATTTAATTTATTAGTGATATAGAAATGGAGTAAGGGAAGGGTTATCATGCCTATAGGAATTTTCTTTGTTGGTAGCTTTCCTGGAAAGTGAAATAGGAAGGAAAAAAAACAACTAGAAGAAAAAGACAGAGAGAATGGGTCTCACGGAGTAAAGGGTTTAAAGATTGATAGTGCAAAACGTGTGGATTTTTCGTTCTTGGATTATTTTTTGGAGTGTTTAAATGAGGGAGGGTTTTTTGAAGTAAAGAGGAGACTTGGTCGCATTGATTTGTAGTTTATCTGTCTCTTTCTTTTCATATGGTCATTCCTTTCGGATTCATTTTAGTGACGGGGAATTGGATTTGGTAGTTGGATAGAGATGTTTTCTACATTTTCTTTTTGATGTGGAAAATTAACGGAAGATGAACTTGTTTTTGATAGCTTGAATGGTAAAAGCAGGATGAGTTGTTTGAATTACCTCGAAATTTTTGTTGGGACATGAAAATGATTATAAAGTGTTCCTCTATTTTTACAATATTACATATTATAATAATATATAGTTGATTTTCAAAATATTTTTTATCTAAAAATATATTAAAATAATATTTTTTATTTTATTTTTTAAAATTTATTTTTAATATCAATACAATAAAACAATCTAAAATCTTAAAAAATAGTTTGACGCAAAAAACAAATCAATTTCTTTTTAAGAAAACACAAAAACAAACACTTTTAATGACATTCTGAATAGAATATTTTGTATGAAGTGAATGAATTGTAGATTTAAATCAAACTCCATTTTAAATTAAAAAAAAATATATAGCGTGTTTTTTCCCATCAAATAATGCCAAATATTATTTGTTTGTAATGGTTCCAAATAAAATGACCTAAAAAAGCTCTCAAAATAGAACAAAAAAACCCTCCAAAATAATATAAAAAAAAACTTCTTGAGCCCAGGTTTGGTAGCTTAGGCCTAATGTACAGCAGGTGGCCTAAAGAGACCACGCCCAACCCATGCAAGGCATTCACCCAAAATGGGTGCACACCCAGTGTGGCTAGCACCCTGTGGGCTCGGGCTCGAGAGCACACCCCGAGCCCAACATGCATGGGTTCTAGCAGCACGCCTAGACTCGTTTCCCACCTCTAATAGGCCCGAGCCCAACATTCGCCAGGAATTTTTCTGAGATCCTATGTATGTCCCTCAGTATTTTATATTGATCCAATACATATTATATTGAGTAGAATACAATTCAAAATATTACAAGGGTGAAATTATATTTCAGCCCCTCCTCTCCACAAAAAGACGAAATTCATAGGCTATAAATACATCATGAATCCTTCAAGTCAAGGGTTCATAATCTATTTCTTCTTAATATTTTCAGCATACATATTTTCAGAGTCTGTTTCTAAAATATCATTACACTTTCTTTCTATAAAGTTACTGACTTTACCACCGAAGAGTCTCCACCTCCATAAATAGAGACCTTTTGCAGGTACCAATTAATAACCACCTGACTTATCAGGCACTATCTGTTACTACTACATCTATCGATCATCTGACTTATCAGGCATCACCTACCATTACCACAACTATCGATCATCTAGCTTACCAGGCATCACTTGCTACTAGTTACCAACCATGTGGCTTTCCATATCAAGTCACCATATACATTAACTATGAAGAATGAATCAAATTGCTTGAACTAAAAGATCAATCAATTATCCAACACATCAGTCTTATTCCTAAGCATCTTGGATTTTGAAACTTATCAATTGATGTTGTTTATAAGAAACTGATCAAAAAGCCTTTAATTTCTAAAACTTATTTTTGACATTTACAAGTCATTTCACGGCATACAACAAAGACACACATGGGTCGGGAAGCACGATATATCTACATGTTACCACGAACATTTCTACCCAGCAAAACCTTCAATAACTCATCAATCAGGTACATCTCTTAACTCAAACCATGTTGGCAACCCAAGGTCAAAATCAGACCTTGTCACCCTAACAAGTGTTGGCAATTATGATAACACACTCGATCTCATCATCATCACTGTTGTAACACACTTGATCTCAGCACCATCATCATCAGCCATTCCTAACGCTTGTAGCTTGTTGCATTACCCAAAAAAGCTTGGGCAGAATGACCTTCAGAGAAATATTTTGCCTCCATGCTCGACAAGTTCCTCTAGGGATCACTCATGCCATTGCAATACCCGTGTCTATAGTAAGTGCACCAGACATCCTCCCCCTATTATCGCGGGATGAACCTCAGTTACCAATCCTGTTGTTTCACGCCAAACTTTTCAAACTCCTTGAAGCCTAACAAATCACCTCACGATGCATAATCTTCAATGGGAACAGTTTCTGTAGATTGATGGCACCTAGAACATATGGAACAGGGATCCGATCGAGTTACGCTAAATTGAGCTTTCATTTGTCAATAATCTATTCCATGTTGCTGGCAACATAAACAATTTATGTTTCTGAGCAATAGGCATTCTCTAAATATGCTGCCAGAAGTAGGACTGTATAAGAAACATCCGAAGAAGAAGACCATATTCTCCTAATCCCCCATACAATCATACATGGGAAGATGAGTAGCTAGCTTTGATGGTATCTAGTACGAAAGCTAGCAGGAAACAAAAACGTGAAGCAGGAACAAATTCCAACCTCCAGAATCAGAAATAACATCACTAACCTAAGTGCGGCTGACTTGGAACGCGCTCAATCCCATAACATAAAGGTCTTCCAACACACCAACTATCAAACCAGAGAGATATGCTCATCGATCCCATCACCATCTCGCCAGCAATAACCCTCCTTAAGCATGTCAAGACCTTTAATAATGCCTTTCCATGTAGAAGAAGCACCACGAGGAGCACTGTGAGAAAAAAAAATATCAGTGGCATGCAGATACTTTGCATGCAAAACCTTAACCCCAATGTGCCAGGCTCATAATTAAGAATACTCAAGCTTAACTCCATGGCAGTATTACACTCACGAGCTTGTATGATACCCAAGTCTCCCACTAGATTTCGACAAAGTGACCTGCAGGTCCCAATCGATCAAATGAGCCCCTTGCTTTCCATCTCTATGAGCCCAAGAAATTGGTGAGCACATTAAGCTATTTCATCACAAACCACCCTAGGCAACCATGTAGTCTACATGGAATACATAGGATTTGTACCCAGAAAGTAATGTAGCAGCCCAAGGGTTAAAACCATGGCACGAGCCTGATCAATAGTTGCTTTCCTAAAGAACATCACATCATCTGCGAATAATAAATTGAAGGCCCATTTGTACCCAGAAAGATCGGACGCCGTTCACCCCTTCCAAACCTCTTCTCATTTAACGAATACAGCTTCTCCATGCATAAAACAAAAGATATATGGACACAAGAGTCTCTTCTCCATGCATAAAACAAAAGATATATGGACACAAGAGTCTCCCTGACGAAGACCCCTCTTCGGTTAAAAAGGTTCGAGCTTTTGACCATTCCAAATAATTGAAAAATATGAATTAGTAACGCACTTCATAATCAGAGAAACCTTAAAGATCAGGAAAGCCAAAGTCTATAAGAATTTGTTGAAGAAATCTCCAATCAACTCGGTCGTAGGCTTTAGCTAATCTATCTTCAGAACCCTTCCTTTCTGACGTTTTCTACTCTCCCGAATAGTGTGAAGGGAACTCGAACCACAAAAATGTTATCAGAAGCAAGCCGGTCTGGAAAAAAGCTAGTTTGAGTTGGAGAAATTAAATCCCCAGACAGAGCAAAATCAACACAAGAGAGACCTCAGCTAAAGTTTACAGGAAATGGCCTGTTGTAAAGGCATGTTGAACCACAGAATAAACAGTCCCCCACCACATCCCTAAAGGTCTTATAAAAAATTGTTTACAACCCAACAGCACCTGCATTCTTATAAGAATTCGTAGCCTTTAGAGCGTTATTGACCTCATCTTTGGAAACTGGCCTTAGAAGAGATTGCATCATCTGAAGATAATTTCGCAGAATTTAGATCATTACAGCCATGAAGAGTGATACCTTCGTTACTGCAAAACAAGTCTTGAAAATAATAAGAAACTTGAGATTTAAGGCTGAACAGTGGTTTCCTAGAAATTATTCCCTTTTTATTTTGGGTAAAACTCACTTTCCATATGTTATAAAAATTTTAAAAAAAATTATTATATTATTTGTTGATTATATCATGTATTTTTAATCGTATTGATATGTTGATATAAAAAATAAATATAAAACAAATATTATTTTAATATATTTTTAAATAAAAAATATTTTACAAAATAATTATTACTACAATATCAAATAAACTCTTAAAAAAAAACTGGTGGTCTGCTAACACTAGTAGGTCATTGTAGTGGAATTCAAATGCATCTAAAAAAGAGAATAAAGGTGTATCTATATAGTACTAGAGAGTGTTTAAAAATATGATAATAGTTATTTTTTAAAATATTTTGTGCTCAGAAATACATCAAAATAATATTTTTTTTATTTTTAACATCAGCACATTAAAATTATCTAAAAACACTAAAACAATATTAATTTAAAACATTAAAAAATAAATTAAATTTTTTCAAAAATATTTTAAAAATACAAAAACAAACAATACTATCATAAACAGCAGTGAGGATAAAAAGAAAACCAAGATTACCAAATCTAAAACACAAAGCATTTGGCAAACCACAAGTTCCGCGGCAAATATAAAATTAAAAAGGGAAAATACATGATCACATGGCGGCACATGTCCTGCACGTAAGAAAAGTATCTCTTAATTTTGTTTTATTACTCTAAAAAGAATATACATTATGTATTAGGACATTACATCTATGTGCCCTATCATGTAATTGCAACCATGGCTGTGCCTGTACATGTCCCATATGACAAAATCGCTGCATTTACTACTACATGGGCGACCAACTCGCTCTGTAACTCAGATTTTGCTCTGTCTTTGATGTACTGTTAGTTTGACTTCTCTCTTATGATTAGTGGCAAAAAGAAAAGTACGTCTACAAGATATTGCAGTTAACCATCCTCAACCCAATAAGAAATTGTCTGCCAGCTACAACTTACAATGAATCATTGTTGCTTTTGCATGATGTTAGCGGAAGTGGGATACATTAGCAAATGGTTCAGCAATTGCCTTTGGTGCAGGTTTAGCCGCTTTTGGATTCCCAAACACATTCCAAAATCTCAATGTTTCATCACCTGCTGCAGATGCCACTGTGTATCCATCTGGGCTCTGAAAAAAAAATAACAGCAATGAAGAAGGTTATAAATTAATATGATCATAGTTTCATACTCTAACAGGCAACATAAATTTTTATAGAAATCTATGATTTAAAATCAGTTCATTATCAATACCTGAGTCATAAAGAGGACTGGAGAAGTGTGACCACTGAGCTCTGCCATCTTTACCATGGATGGATATTTCCATAGAATGAGTTGGTTCTCTGTAAATCCATGAGAGCTAAGCAATTCCCGCTCATGCTTGTTCCACTGAAGAGCGCAAACCTGTGAGCCGGTGTCCACTGAGTTCAAGCATGTGCCAGTCTGGGTGTTCCAAAATTTAATGTGCCTATCATTCCCACCTCCACCCGAGGCTAGCAGATTGCTCTGAAAGGGACACCAAGCAAGGGCTTTCACAGCTGCTGTGTGGTCCTCGAGCTTGTGAAGCCAATGCCTTGGTGAATTTGAAGAGGCCATAAATCTATCCCATATGAAAAGAAGGTTATCATTCCCTCCACTTGCTAATTGCTGGCCTGAAGCTGACCATTTCAATCCACAAACTTCCTGTCGGTGTCCCTCATATGATTCAACAATGTGTTCTCTTATTCTCACATCATTATTGATGACTTTAGCATCCTTTCCTCCAGTTGTAAGTAAGTGATGATTCCAGGCCAGTGACGTCACTCGCAATCGATGACCTCCTCGGAGTGTTCTTAGCTGCATTAATGACACGTTAATAAGAAATTATCAGTCAGATTATATCACAACTAAAAAAGAAATAAATGACTTCCAAAATAAATGGAAGAGTTACAAACCATTTGATTAGTTGCAGAGTCCCATAGCTGGACATTAGAATTGTCCAAGCCTACAGCAAGGTGACGTCCATCAGGTGCCCAGCTAATGCTAGTGACAGGACCATCTTCCTCATCAACAGTGACTACTTCTGAGATAGAACTATTTGAAGCGTTCCAAAGATACACGGTTGTCCCAAGAGCTATTGCAAGCACATTATTGTTGCCCCAATCTAACAAATTCAAGTAGAAATCATCCACTATGTCAGGGGCATCCAATGTCATTTCTGGTCTCTGCAAAATCAATTCCAAACATTCAATCAATTTAGACACAAAATTAGTCAAAGACAGGATATCACAAATAACAGAAACAATCAGCAACTACATCTGTAAACTATAAAAAAATCCCTATCAACTTATGCTATTGAAAGCCAAGCCCGTGATTCTAAAGCATAAAAAAGATGAGAACATGCATGAACCTGAGGAATGTGCCGCTGGGGCTTGACAGGTTTAGAAGAATGAACTGATGATGATGAAAACAACGGGATAGGGTCCACCAGGGTGGGTGGTTTGTTCTTGAAGGCTAAAATTCGCCTTCCGTTCATATTGAACGCCTCTGCCAAAAGCTTCTGGTATAGCGATTGTGAAGGTGGGCTTTCCTTGGCTTTCCTCCCTTCAGTGAGCATGTAATGCGCAAAATCCATGTCCATAGCTGACCTATTTGGTATAAATCGATCCAACTGTCCAGAACAAGAAAATCTGAATTAGAACCCAAAAAGAATATAATCATTCGAAACTGTAAGATTTAGTAATCTTCGACTTAATAAGAATAACAAAATAAATCAATTAAACCCAGAATCCCTTCTTTCTACGAAGCAATTCATCAAACAGATAGGCACAAAGAACCCACATACAGAATCACACACAAAAAAGAAAAAGAAAACCCTAACCCTAACCCTAACCCTAATTCTCAAATCACTTAATCAATTAATTGAGAGACACAAAACAACTCAACTGCAATAATCAGTGAAATTAAACAAAAGAAAAGGAACCGCATAATTAAATCCTTCATATATAGTTTTGTAGACTCACGTTTTCATACGATTTTTTCCGTTGAGGGTTTTCTCGAAGTGCGCTTCGAGGATGAAACATTCTAGTT
>Ga0307518_10003617_pt1 | contig 11116 bp, 4 predicted proteins | sample 25_EM_MG_FD_203889 | JGI IMG/M metagenome (GOLD analysis project Ga0307518, IMG submission 203889) | Populus trichocarpa ectomycorrhiza microbial communities from riparian zone in the Pacific Northwest, United States - 25_EM | ecosystem: Host-associated > Plants > Roots > Unclassified | place... | reverse complement strand
AATTTATAAAATGATTGTTATTTTTTTAATTTCTTCATCTTTTAATTTTTTTATTTGTTTTTTATCTCTATTATTTTGATTATTATTTATTTTATTTGAGATCATTTATAAAATTATATATTTTTTCAATTTTATTCTAATTCAACTTTTAATTTGTAAGATTTGTTCCTCATTATTTTAATAAACTTGAAAAAAATAGAATATTAATAAGTTATTTTCCAACTTATTTTCCATAACATAATCAAATACTGAAAAATATTTTCTAACTTATTTTTTATTATACTACCAAACATCATAAAATAATTTATTTTTTTAAAATTTAGTTTGAGAAAAAATTACTTTTCACTGAACGAAGTCTCAATCTTTCCATGAACGCATGTCATTGTCATGAACAAACTGGATGTTTATGACATGGTTTTCTTAACAGACAACAGCATGTCTAGTGAGTGAGTTTCTAAACAATAAAGTTTCATGCGGTCCTTTTTTTAGTGACCTAAACTCCTAAATTTTCACCTAAACACATACATTCTTAATAAAGAATGGGAGAAAAGAACAATAATTGGAAAAAGAAAGGAAAAGGGTTTTGTGACTAATCTATTTTTTAACCTTCGTCTATTATCAACCTAAACTAATACTGCATGCTTTGTACGTATTAAGTCCAATTTGTCTCTGCATTGATTTTCGAATTTAATTATCTGATCCAGTCTTTATAAATAAATTAAGGCTAATAACACTTCATCATGATGAGTATGGTGGCTATAAAAGATGAACCCTAATGACACGTGGATTTGTAATTAAGCCAGGTGGAGTCACGTAAGCAAGATTGTTTATTTATTGTTTTTATTCACTTTCAATTTAGGCCTGTTTAGTACCGCGGCCAAAACAATATTTGTTTAAAATTAATTTTTTAAATATTTTTAAATTATATGTGCTCATATTAAAATAATTTTTTTAAAAATAAAAAATAATATTATTTTAATAAATTTTTAAATAAAAAAACACTTTTACGATACGAACAATAATTGCCGAATTTCCGAACATCACTTTAATGAGGTTTTTTGTGACTCTTTCGTACGGGAATGGGGTCATAATGAGCGCAAATATCAAAAACTAAATTTTTATTCAAAAATAAATAAAATAAATATGAAATGAATTAAGTACACTCGTGCACCATGGCTGTTGTTGAGCATTATTGGTTAGTAGTCAAGCTGTGTCTGGCTAGCAACTTCAACTACACTTATCACTAGGATTTGTCGATAAAGTATACTCCTCACTAGCTCATGCACAATCCACCATTGTTATTGCTCCTTTACAAGGTTGTTAACTACATGCCTCGGACTCAAATCAAGTACCTAATCATGTACTGTGTTTTTTGAAAAAAGGTTGATAAAGTAGACAGACCATTTACACCCAAACAAATACGCTGATGATTTTTTCCTTCGTAACCTAACCTAATTAAAATCTGGATTCCAGATATTAATAATGCAAGAAACAGACTCGTTTATTCATCACTTGAACCGCGCGATACCTCCAAACCTAAATGTGCTGTGCAGCCATTACAATAGGTGTTCACTAATCACAAATTAAACAGCTTCTTATCCCCACCAAACTATATATAAAAGTAATTAAAAGTTGATTTTAGAGGAATTTGAGAGGGGATGGTTGCTTTTGAGTAATCAATTATAACTGTACAGCTTTCACACTTGCTGCTAAGAATAAAGTGAACTAGCACCTTGTTAAGGCCATAGCATATATATATATATATATATATCTATTTGTGTAAATTTCTTGTTGGTTATGATTAGGGATGAAATCAGTCGGGTTTGGATTTTAATAGCTAGTTTCGCTTCCAAGATGACGAGGCGCATCTTTGAACCTCTGGCTTCGATACTTTTGTGATACATTTTAATTAATTATGCAGAGTCACAACCATTTCTGAATTATGAGATTTGTTATGATTGTATTGTTTACTCGAATTTTAAAATATTTTAGTTTAAATAGGATTAGAATTCCAAATTATCTGTTCCGGTCTGGTAGTCATAATTAATAAGTACGTATATTAAGGAAGTATACACCACACACTCATCACACGTATTCCTTAGACACATACATACAGGTACGTTTTGATCCTAAGATTTTATAATTATGCAAACAAGTCCTTAAATAGGCAAAAATCCTTACCATTTTCTTATTACGTTTTCCCCCTTGCAGCCTTCAAAGAATTAGAGGGCGTTTGGTAGCGAGGTTGCGTCTGTGTTTTTAACAAAACGCACAAAACGCAGATGCAACCCGTTTGGTAAAGGAAAAAAGCAATTTCCTATTCATGGGACCCACGGTATTTCAGCGTCCAAAACACAGGAGAAAAAAAAGCAGATGAATCCTGCTTCCTGCGCCCTTCATGCTAATTAATTAGCACGAACAGTGTAGCATGTTCACTGAACAGTGTAGCCATGCTACACTGTTTCGACCGGACTGGTTCCGGTTCAAAGCTTAAAAATACATTGAACCAGGTCCGACCCAGTAAAATAAAAAATAAAAATTATTTTTTATTTTTTAATTGTGTTTTATTCAAAAAAACTAGTGTTTAACATTATTTAATGACACTGCATAAATTAGACAGAGATCGCTTGATAACGTAACATTTATAGAATTTGATTGCAATTCCAATTTTATTCCTGATTATATTTTACCTGATGTTGTTGCGTGCTTAAGAAACAAAAAATACTGTAGTCCTTGTCGTATGTATTTCTTACGTAATGGAATTGTAGATAGTTTCATGGAACAATAAAAAATATTTTATAAAAAATATTATTTATTTCATGATGTAATAACAATAGTTAAATCTACAATATTTAAATTAAAACCACCAATATTAATATATATTTTTTAAAATTATTTTATAACCTCAATTTCAAAAACATTATTAACCAAACACATTAAACTACTTTTTTTTCAACCTCAATTTCAACCATAGTTTTAACCAAACATATATTTTTTCAAACCAACCTCAATTAAAAGTACTTTTTATAAAACAACTTTTTTTCAAATCACAACAACAACAGCAACAGCAATACCAAACACACTCTTACATAGGCAATCAGTGCAACTTGATACTTTATTTTAAAACTATTCAATTACATCATTATTTATTCAAATTAAAAATAAGACATTACTATTATAATATAACAGATTAAGACTATAATATGATGATTTTTTTATGAACTTCAATATCAAATAAATTTGATCATAAATGAAAAAAATATATACGTAAGAGATGATAATAACTTAGGAGTTAGAATGGGATTTTTAAATAAATGAGTTAAAATGAAAAGAAACAAAAAGCTCAAGAATTAAAAATATCTTGCGTGCTAAATAAACAAGGGTATTTCTTGAGCACAAAGTGAATTTAATTAGGGCATGCTTAGATTATAATGAAACTTGAATGGTGACACAATATAGTAAAAGACAACAAGATTTCAATGCTATAGCTAAATTGAGGGTGTAAAGAAATGGAGTTATAAAAAAATGATGCATTTAAATTATACATATATTATTGAAAATTCTAATTCTTAAGGAGTTATATAGATGAATAATTTACAATTAACCAATTTTGTATTAGAGTTATTATGTAAAAAAAAAAAGAGATCTGAAATCTGACATCCATGACAATGTGAACAGACAATTAAATCTAATAGTTTGCTGGTTCAAGATCATAGTAAATAAAAAATCAATCGCATCCTGTAATGAGTTATATAGTTTAATTATATATGTGTGTTTATATATAAGAAAAGCTCCACTCTCTCCATTGTCTTTCCCTTAAAGTCCACCATCATTTTTGAACTAAGACAACCCCAATCAGCTTGATCTCATGATGACTACAAACAACAACCAATTTCCAGTACCGCATGGCTTCCGAGTTTCAAATCCTCGAGTGGTGGGTTTACTACAAGTTCGATCTTCTTGATCATGATAATGATGGTTATGATCTCTCACCAAACTATGATCCTAATGAACCCGCAAAAGTTGACCTCACTCTTTGCTTAGGATCACTTTCTTGATATTCCTGAGAGATACATTTTCTTAAGAATGCACTGAAAACCGCTTCTCTTTTTCAGTATTTGATCTTTACATGAAATTGTATCTTTAATGCTTTATTTGTTTTTAGGATGTTGTTTTGAGGGAGGTCGTTTGCTCCTGGTGGTGGCGATGCCAGCTTGGCTTTATATAGGGTGGCATATGGTGGTAGTTTTTTTTTTTTAAAAAAAAAAGAATCATCATTTTTTCTTATTTCGGTGTCTTATTCTTGTACTGCCCTTAACTCCTTTTTTTTTTTTGGGAGTTTAATTCAATATCATTACTGTTTGAAGAAACAACAAATTAACAATAATTAATATTCCTGAAAAAAAAATGTCTGCAAGGCAGTCGGTTTGAAAACGCAAAATCCTGAAAAGACCTTAGCAATGTAATCTCAGAATCCTCCAGTGCTCATAACTAATTGGTTTCTGAGTGATATTAGTGGGGTTACTCAAATCTTTATAATTTGTAGTGTAGTTGCCTGGAGCTTGGGTCCCTTACACCGAAAAAAAAACTCAGAGAAAAACAGCCAAACCGTGCGGGAATGCCGACTGAATGACTGGGCAGGAAAGAGCTATACGTACGCGAAAAAAATGGCAGATTCATGTGCTAAAATGACTTAACACCAACCATCTTTGGACTTTAATTACATTGATGTGAATATATCACTTTTCTAATATGCTATTGGGGATTTGTTGCTAAAGTTTTCATGATTGAAGTGGGTCCATTTGGGTACGGTTTCCGAGATTCCAGCTGATCTGGGCATGAAGCATTTGCACGTGTAACCGTCAAACCTTAAAAGAAATATGAAGAATCATTTCTGCAGAGGAAAGGATATTTGCTTGGCTGACTATATATATTTGTTCAAAGTGGCCGGTCCATGTTCTTACCTGTAAAATGGTCGGCACAGGGCTTTCGAACCAGTTAATATGCTCTGGTGAAGGGATTTTTCTTCTTCCGGAGGTGGGAGGTTGGGGAATTGGACTACTGAGAAACAAGTGGCGATTAAAGTGAAACCAGATATATAATGCATTTGATTCGGTGATGGAGATTGATTAGGACAGGACTTTGTTTTAACTTCTCCTGTGTTATTGCATTGCAGTCTGCCCAGAAAAGGATTTGCTGTCAAAGAAAGAAAGAATAAAGGTTTCTCTGTCAAAAATGGATGTCCATTGCGTATCTGAAATTAAGATGCTGTAGTTGGTAAATGTAGTCTTGGATTGATAAGTTCATACTCTTTTTCTAATGTTTGGATTTTATTCGATAACATTGTCAAAAAGGTATACATTACAATCATTGCACAAGCAGACCATTCTCTTAATGTCACGTTCGAGTGGAAGTTGAATTGAAGTTTATGGCGGAGAGCTGCGTTAGACTATGAGGATAACGAAGACTTTTCTACCCAGACCACCTTTCGATAATTCGGGGAAAAAATAATATAGAAAAAGCAATCTAGAAGGTGTTCTAAGTTTAATTAAGAGTAAGACTTTTCTGAAGAACTTTATTTTTTTTAAAAAAACCTCAATTTCAACAAGAGGGATCTCTCGAGATTTGTATGGATTTGAAAGGCATAATATCATCATTAATATTAAACTGGTGTCAAGTTAATATTGAAATTAAACCGGTATCAAAAACAAGAAAGAAAGAAGAGAGTATAAGTTTATGGCCATAGTCACTAGCTAGAAACAAAACTCATGTAAAAAAAAGTGTATAAATAGGTTGATCGTATATCCAATTAAAGAATTGCAGTCATGACAAAAGAAGTTCGAAATACTCTCTTGTACATTTATTATCTATTTGCTCTTGATTATGACATTTCATTCTATTTTAACTAATTATTTGTATTTTAAAACATATTTATATGTATTCTACTATTTTTCTTGCATATTTTTTCTTTCTTTGAGTGCTGTGTGCGTTTGTATATATATGCATGTATGTTTAAACAACACCAGTTTAATTTTAATATATATTTGAAGATTTAATTAAAATTAAGAAACATATTAAATAAGGCTATATTGATCTCTGCCGTGGGCATAGCACCACCGTTTTCTCCATTGATTATAGGCCCTCTCTACCTAATTATCCAAAAAAAAAAAAAAATCGCTTAACGCTTTCATGGCAAAAATATAAAAAATTCGTACTTCTCTCAGTCGCTCTCTCCTTGAGAAATAATGCGGCATGGTTGATTCAATGTCTTTGAATCACGGCCATGTTAAAAACTTTGCGGATTAAATCCTTTGAATGAAAAAGTTAATAATAACAATGAAAAAAATATTCTTTATATTAGAAGTGGAATAATTGTTACAAGTCATGTGGAGCCTGCAGATACTTCATTTCCTCGTAAGTCACAAAAAAAATAATAGTTTGTAGAAAACACAAACAATAAGAATTTAATATCCTTGTAGTTAGAAATGAAATTTATAGAAATTAATTTATGATTGAAAAAATACATAAAATACAGCCTACCGATAATTAATAGATTGAAAAAACACAATTAAAATATTTTGAATTTCTTATTATATTGGAAAGAAAGAAATAGGAACAAGAAAAAGGAATTTGAGGGAGAAATACCATGACATTTTTATTTAAAATTTTGCGTGATTACTTTTGGAATGATCAGTAAAGTAATAAATTAAAACATCTAGGATACACTCACCGTACATTAAGATCATGGAATTGACTGGAAGTGATAATGTTTTTCTTAAATTTATTTTTTTATCAAAATATAAAATAAAACATTGTTAAAAAAAACATAAAAAAAAAATCTTGGGCCACACGCATAGTACTATCATCTGCTCTATTTTTTTTAAAAAAATAGAAAATACATCATCTATTGAGACAAATAACGTTTACATCTTAGCCCCGCACGCATAAACCAAGAATTAAAAATAATAAAAATAAAATTTTATAGGAAAATTGAATTTGAAAAATAAAATAAAAAATATATAATTTTAGAAATTGAAGGATGGAATTGATCTTTTCATGGCAGCTTTGAACACGCCATCTATTTTTGATGTCTTTTCTGCCTTGGTCTTTTTTCTTCCATTTTTTCTCTTGGTCAACAAATAAAAAGAAATTAGCTCTCGGTTTTGTAATTGAAGGACTCAATCGATGAAAAAAAAAGATTAGTATCAAAATAAAAAAAAGTATTGCTTCAGTACACAATGCATTATAAATGCGTGCCTAGTATTTTACACAGTTGAACATCATCCTTCTGATTAAGTTTTTCTTAACGAGCATAAGACATGCGAATTCACTCCTTAATTAACATAGACTGGTGGTTTGATTATACCAAACCAGAAGGTGAATCTCGGTGCATGAAAGACTGCATGTTTGATGAATACCACCTTCTTGTAAATAAAAAAATATCATATTATTGCTAAGCGTTTTGGTCTCAAATGTAAATTTCTGCACCTAGCTAGAAAACTTAATTTATTAACGAAGGAGCAATCATAGACTCCACGGCACAATAACTTACACGATATCCCACAGGCACATCAACGGAGTATAAATCATGAAAATGATTGATATCATCCATATCCATTTTAACTCGATGGTTTTCATATACATAGCTTGTTAACCCAGTGGGAACCGCAGTCTGCTTATCCACTATGGCTACGTCCATCACGAGTCAGATTTCGAGGATATGGGAGTCATGCATGAACCATATTTCAATTAAACTCCAGTGGTCTATTTTAGCTTCCACACTAATTACAGTCAGTGGTCTATTTTAGCTTCCACACTAATTAGTAATTACAGTCAGTGTTCCATATGTTAACTCTAAAATAATGACACATGTCAACCTCATTAGCACAAATACAGAGGCGTAACCATCTTCTATCAAGTTCTAATGACATTTTTTAATCACCATGCAGTGCTTGTCATTGCTGGTGACGGGGAGTGGACGTGAAGACTAAGACCCACCAAACTCTACTGACCATTTAATTGAAGATCAGTTCACCTGATCAGTACCGAAGCCGCCCATCAAGAGATAATATAGCAATTGGGATGTGCATGGTTGACTTTCCTGTTCTAAAAAAGTTTCCATTGTAAAAAAGTGATTTCAAATCCGTTTATATATTAATCTCAGATTTTATTCTCTCTTTAAACGATTCTAAGAACACATATTCTTAATTAATTCAGTGTACTTAGGAGAAAAAAAGACGATGATCTTAAAATCCAAACTCGTAGAAGTAAAGAAAATATTTAAACATCCTTGTTATCAAACTAACCTCCTATGATTACATATAAACCACTCAATGTGAAAAGCGGGTAGGAATAAATCTCTTTTGAATATGCCAAATGATTGTATACTTTTTAAGTTTTTTTTCCCCCCTCTCCCTATATTCTTGTACCTTTGATTGATGGGTCATGTAGAGTTTTAATTACTTGGTGGTGATAGACATCGAATGAGAATCATTCGAATGAGTGGTAAATATTTTGACATATCATTAAGAAAATATGACTCTGGTCGGTGGTGATATGAAGTGATTGGTGATGTAGCATGATCAATTAATAGTACGTAAATACCGTCTTAAGGAGAAATACGATACACTTATAGCGTGGATAAAAGATTAAGTTTTTAAATTTTAAGATTACAGCTTACATACTATAGAGAAATAAAAAAAAATTATAAAAGTTTGAATGGTCTAAATTTTTACATAGAAAAACATCTTTAATATTATATTAGTTCTAGAACTAAAATGCTTTATAGAAAAATAATTTATATTTAAAATTTACCTAATTAATATAATTTAACTAGCATTAGAATTCCTAACTAATAAAATTCTAATTAAACTGAAAGTTCTAGTCTAAATAGTAAAAAAAATTCAAATATAATAAAGTAAACAAAAACAATCTCGCATTATAATTTTCATTTTTTATTTGAAAACATTACTAATCTTTGATTATCATGAAATTTTACCCTATAAAAATATAACTTTTAAAATTTTATTTTAAAATTTTAGTTCAATTTAATAGTTGGATAAAAGATTATTCTCGTTTTAGTAGATTGCATCCTCATCTTTTTCAAAACTCCTCATTACCTAAAAAAATCTTAATAATTAAAAAAGAAATACAATAAATATTATTATACCAATAACAAGGCAGAAAGTGCCCGTGTCAAAATATTAAAATTGGAGCTGTTCTTACTCGAGTTGTTAATTAATTAATACACTAGAGCATTTTGCGACCAAGGCTCTGTAAAAGGAGTGTGAAATCCCCAGCAGTTTCTTATTGAGTAGTTCTTGATTATTTTACTTTCACGGCACGAACTCTTTGGGTGTGGACATGGTCAAAAAGAAAGCTTGTGCTTTCTCCGAGTTTAATAGCCTCCTATCCTATGGATCAGCTGACTGAGAAAGAAAAATCAAGAACAGACTGTAAGTGTGTAATAACTGTACTAGCAATCCAAGTGCATAATTTACAAGATTTTTCTCAGGGAGAGAGTATTACGTATTTGCGAGAAAACAAGGGAAATTGGATCAACATTGGATTTCTTTTTCTTTTTTCTTAAAAGAGTTGTCTTTTATTCTTATTTATTTTAATTTGATTAAATTCTTATTTATTATCTTGTTGTTCTAGTTTTTTATTTTATTTGACATGGTGAATTATTACGTGCACATACACATATTAGAATGTTGAGTAGACATTTGTTAACTTTTAAAATTGAGAGCATTTTCCATTGATAATTTTTGAAAATACAAATGCTCAAATACTAAAAGTAAAAGTACATATACTAAAAAAAAAAGGTAAGAATAAAACACACCTAATAAAAAATAATGTAAGAAGTTCATGCATATCTGGCAAAACGTGTTATGTGTAAACTAAATGATCATGTCAGCCTATATTTGATGGAGTTTAACTGAAGCAAAAAAAAATTAAAATTTACTTAAATTAAAAAATTAAAAATTCCACACCCTAGCATGGTAATTTCAAGAGGGGGAGTAGATAATTTATCAAGGTAATGTTACATAAATATTATCATGTAAAATTTTACACAAGCCGTGTGTCATGTACTTTTTTAATTGAGAACCAATCATTTATAATTGTTTGGTTATGTTTTATTACTTATCAATTGACATTTTAATATGAACATTGCTTTTTATAATGTTGCAACGCTGATAATCGGCCGAAGCTTTCTATAATGTTGCAGAGTAAAATCAGACAGGAAGGGAAATCCAGTCATAAAGTATTGGGCCCCTTTTTCGTTGTCTGGGTTACACCTTCAGAATACCCTAGAAAGGGAATTCTTCTCTACTAGTTGGTTGTTCGATTTTGATTCATTGTTTTCTTAGCTTTAACCATGAAAAACCATCCTCACCCTAGACAGTAGAAACGGTACAGGGGGACGCGAAGCTCCAAGGAAAAAAGAAGAAATCGAGGTAGCGTGTAATTATTATTTTGGGATATAAAGAATTATGATAGTAGAAATAAAAATATATTTAATTAAAAAAATTTAAAATATAAAAATAATTTTATCTTTTACATAATTTTTAAAATAAATTATTTTTATATTTTTAAAATAGAAGATATACTTGTTTTAAGAGGAAGTATTTATTATTTTTTATATCTAAAATATCCATGTAAAAAAACTTTTAATTTTAAAATTATCCAACTAAAATTTGTGAGCATAAAATTAATTATTATCGTAGTTTTAAAACTAACTAGAGGCAAACACCCGGGTACGAGTCAGTAAGATCAACTCAAGTTAACCTATGTCAGTCCAAAAAATATTATTTAAAAAAAATATAAAACAAAACATTATTTTGATATAAAAAATAAGTTAACATATTTTTTACTCGGGTTTTACCCCAGTCAACCTGGTTTTTTATCCATTCAGGTCGAGTTAATTATTTTTTTATTTTTTTCTAAACCCTAACCATTCCATACCTCGAGTCACAAGTTTCTGAGCTGGTCCAGATTTTATAACTATGGTTGTTATAATATTATTAATTTGAATACTCAATATAAACTAAAATTTTTTAAAAATCTAATTAAATATGTAAGTTTTCAATATTATAGGTAAATTTTTATTTTTTTA
>Ga0307518_10003615_pt1 | contig 11116 bp, 15 predicted proteins | sample 25_EM_MG_FD_203889 | JGI IMG/M metagenome (GOLD analysis project Ga0307518, IMG submission 203889) | Populus trichocarpa ectomycorrhiza microbial communities from riparian zone in the Pacific Northwest, United States - 25_EM | ecosystem: Host-associated > Plants > Roots > Unclassified | place... | reverse complement strand
CCCTCCTCAGCACATCCTCTCTGGACACCGTGGAGGTAAACCACCACTCGCACTTTTTCGTAGTCCTTTGTTGGTGTTGTGTTTGGGTTATTGTTCTGACCCAAATCCACACTTTGACTCACAGCGGAGATGGAGGAAAAACACGAATCCCCACCCTATGCATTACTAACCCAGACAGGCAGTTTACTTATGCGACAACGAACAAAGAAAAGAGCGAGACTCTCGCTCAGGCTTTGTTCCCCCCACCTCCTGATGAAACCACAGTCCCCACTGATTACTTGTACCCAGAACCGGCGGAACACTGGACTGAAATCACAAAGGAACAACTAGTGCAAGCCATCAACAACCTCAGCCCATACAAAGCCCCGGGACCGGATGGCGTAGCCAACATCATGTTCCAATGCTGTCAGATACTTGTCGACTACCTCCTTCCCATATTTAATGCAGCCATCAACCTAAGAACATACTACAACCCGTGGCACGAATCGGTAACAGTGATCCTATGGAAACCAGGGAAACCCGACTACTCAGCCCCGAAAGCCTACTGCCCAATAGCCCTACTAAACACAACAGCGAAGCTCCTGTCTGCTATCGTGGCGGATCGCACGTCGTACATATTGGAATCACACAACCTCCTACCAAACACCCACTTCGGAGGAAGACCAGGTCGCTCCACGGAAGACTCTCTCCATCTACTGGAGAACACTATCCGACATGCGTGGAGGCAAAAGAGAGTCGTCTCAGCACTCTTCCTTGATATCAAAGGCGCATTCCCCAATGCGGTTACCGACCGACTGATCCACAACATGAAACGTCACCGGCTCCCCCCAGAAATCGTAAGTTTCACAGATAGAATGCTCCATGGAAGAAGAACAAAATTACGGTTCGACGACTACACCTCAGAATGGTTCAACATCTCGAACGGCATCGGACAAGGCGACCCACTATCCATGATCTTATACATCATATACGACTCCGACTTGGTAAGAACGGCATCCGGAAAACAGGAACTAACACTAGTGTTCGTAGACGACACTGCTTTCCTAGCCATAGGAAAAACATTTCAGGAGATGCATCAAATACTCCGAGACATGCTGGAAAGAAATGAAGGAGGCTTCGAATGGTCAAACCTACACAACTCTCATTTCGCCCCCAGCAAATTCACGCTGATAGATTTCTCGTTAAACAGGAACAAAGAACGCCCCCCACTGGTAGTCAGAGGAACCACGATCAACCCTTCCCCCACCCACAAGTTCCTCAGCGTCATACTTGACCAGGAACTCCGCTGGAGAGAACACACAGCCTACGCCATCGCTAAAGGAGCACGCTATGCTATCCTCCTCCAACGGTTGTCTAGAAGGAGTAACTACAAAACTAATACGTCAGTTATACCAGACGGTAGTAGTACCCCGAACACTCTATGCTGCAAGTGTCTGGCTCCACCCAACACACAATAGGACAACTGGCACTCCTGTATGAGGGGCCATGGGAATGGCAAAGAAGATCACCCAAACGCAGAGGACAGCACTCCTGGCGATAACCGGTGCAATGAGATTGTCCCCTACCGACTCCCTTGAGATCCATGCCAATCTGTACCCGGGATCCCTCCTGATACAATGTGCGCTATTCAACTCCCTCATACGCATATCCACTCTCCTGCTTCATCACCCACTCAACCCCATCGTAACCCGCATAGCAAAATGAGGACCGGTGAAGCGCCATCAATCAGCCCTCCACCTCATGATGAGGCATCTCGCGGTGGACCCAAGGACAGTAGAAACCATACATCCACGCCCCACCCACCCAAATTCGCGCACCCCATTCGCCATGTCCATAGCCAACTCAAAGGACAACACAATAGCCGAATTCCGGAACTGCAACACCCGCACTATGATATTCACTGATGGGTCTAGCACCGGCGGAAAAGTAGGAGCAGCAGCATCCCTTTACGTGGACTACAACCATATAGCAACGTTACAATTCCACTTAGGAGACGACACCGAACACACAGTGTTCGAAGCTGAGGCAGTTGGGCTAATACTAGCGGCCCAACTCCTATTGACAAGAAACGAGGCAACTTTCCCAGCAACAATATTTGCCGATAATCAAGCGGTAATCAAATCAGGTGCGTGACCCACAGCTAAACCGGGGCACTATCTACTGTTCCATTTCAGAAAACTGGTCCGATACCTGCAGGAGAAAAAAGACCTCAACGACAAGGCAATCAACCTGAACTGGATAGCCGGTCACGCAGACATAGAGGGTAACAAATTAGCCGACAGAGAAGCTAAACTAGCAGTGCTGAGAAAGGAGACAGCCAGCCCACGAAGGGAGCTACCCAAAACACCTTGGAAGAAGCTCCCAATGAGCACGTCTGCAGCCAAACAGACCCATGAAAACCAACTCCAGAGAAGATGGCACGAGGAATGGAAGAATTCCCCCCGACACCCCCACATTGAAGCGTTAGACCCCTCACAAATGCCAAATTCATTCCTACGCCTGACGGGTCATCTGAAGAAGAAACACACCTCAATATACATCCAACTCCGTACAGGCCACATCCCGCTAAACAAGCACCTCCACAGAATCAAGAAAAGCACCACCCCCGAATGTCTACAATGCGGTGATAATCAAATTGAAACAGTCCATCACTACTTATTTGATTGCCCCAGATACAACAGAGAACGGCACGTACTCAGACAGAAGCTAGGCCGAAGCACATCATCAACCTCGTACCTTCTGTCCGAGAAAGCCGCACAACAAGCGCTGTTCAGATACATAGACAACACAAAACGCTTACACCCGGTTTTTGGCAACATCCCCATCCCTCCGAAAAGCAGCAATCCTAGATGCCCCAGACCCACAGGGCAGCACAGGACATAGCGAAGACATCAACATGCCACACGCAACATGCCGCATGCCCTCAACTCAACCTATGATTAACTTCCGTCTTCACTCGGTGACATCAATCCTCAGCATAACCCCACTCTGATGTAGACCCACAGGAGCGAAAGACGAACACCATAGTCAGACACTCGTACACAGGAGAAAGACATCAAACTACAGCTAAACACAATGAAGAACAACGGGACTTGAACGTCCCCGTCCATCGGCGGCACAAGCGTCGTGGACACTCAATCCACCCGACCCACCCAAGAGGGACGCACCATCACGTGTCAAGACCGACGTACCCCCGCGCATCTGTTCGTCCGCAACCTATCACATCACAACCGTGACACCAGCATCAAGCTCGTACCTGCTGGCACACACGCGGAGACGGCCTTAACCGGCCACAGGAAGCTCGGAAGTAGTACACTTGATTCCCTCTTGGTTCCGCTGACTCAATACTGAGCGGCTGGGACCGTGTCTGTACAGAGCCCAAAACAGACAGAATACAAACTTCTCCCCACCCCGTCAGACAGCACGACTAAAACGTGCGGCGGGAACATGGCGGACCCCTGGGGGACCTTACAGTCCTGGCCGGGGGGGCATTCATGTGTCAGGGGAGGAGTTAGGCCACAGGGGCCTTAGACACACATAATATTGTCAGTAGAGTGCAAAATGGGGTGTCTCACCCCAAAGCACTATAATTCAACTTAAAAAAAAAAAAAAAAAGTTGTACTTGTGGATATCAAGAGTGAACAACATATGAAAGTAGGTACCAATGAAAATGGTTTAAGCCACATTTCTGGAAATGTGCCTTTAATTGAGGAGCCATCCTTGTAGATGGCATTGTGTGCAGCCACAACACATTCTCGGAAGTAGTGACGAATCTTTGATACTCGCTGTAAAGCATCAGAGAGAAAGCCAAGATGGTAAAAATCGGCCTTGGGAATCATGCATCAGGGGCATGGGCAGTTACCCTTGTCTCAAATCATAGCCAGAAGTACCCTGAAAGTAAGTAAACCCTTTCTTTGCTCGCTGTGCTTCTAAAACTGAATGCACTTTTCTGGATAATCTACCGAGTATGTGAAAATGTGTGGAAACACTCTGCGCAGCTTTCCGTCATAACACTTGACCACAACGCCATTGCGATACACATCAAGAAATTCATCATCAAGTAAAATTTTCCAGACTCCATGAATAAGTTCTCGTTTACAATGAGTCAGGAGGTCATTGTAGTTCCTCTTCTTTAAGAACTTGGAGATGAAATCAAGGATGGAGTGAGGAAGCTGTCGAAGAAGAGTCAATCACCAGGTTCCAATAAATTTTCTTTGAGACCTACTGTTGGGATGAATGCAACGGGATGACATGCACCAGATGTAGGGCACAAACGCAAGTACTTGGACTGATTCCCAAAAAACAGGTACACTGGCCATGCTGATGCACTCCCAAACTGTGCGAGATGCGTGGCATCGGACCAGAACATGAGTCCTGCGATAACCTTTTCTAATTTACACCCGTCATCACGTCTCTGCTTCTGCAGCTCATCGTGTGCCTCATTCCAGGCATCTGATGTGTAGAGCTCATCATATAATTGTTGCTCAGCCCCAGTCACTGGAGACCGCCAGATTCGTTTAAATGGAGTGAGATGAAACCATTTGGCATCCTTCTCAGCAAAAATGGCACGGATGACAGAGGTAAGTGGCCGGTGAAAAAGCCATTCGACTGTAAATTGTTGGCCATTTCCATCTGGGTTGTGCTGTTGTGTAGGTATGAGAATATCAACTGATGACTTTTTCCAACCATCTTGTCATAGAGGATTGTTCTCGTCAAGAGCGCTTTCTGAGGTGTCAAAGTGCTTCATCTCAGTGTGCGCATCAAAGCCCTGGAGATCACGGGGATCAAAATGGTCTGCTTGTAATATATTCCCAAGTTGGGTGACCTCGGCCTCCAACTTCTGCCTGCTTCCACTCATCATCCAAGTCATGATGCTCCAGACACTCATGTTCTTCCAAGGCCATGGTGGCGATGGAAGAGCGAAAGGAGTCGAGGGAATGGGTATTGATGCTTCACTGTTATGACTGTTCGAGAGCTGATCAATGGCCACAAATGCATCAGGATTGTATGATGGCCTGTGACGGTAATGGCATGCAATTCCAAAATGATTGAATGAAGTGCAAATGGTATCGAAAACATGAAGGATAACACGAGGTAGTGCCATACTTTGTGGCGCAGAGTCATCAGGTTCTGCAGGCATAGTATCCTCGCTGGTAATAGGTAAAGGGGGTTCTGGAGGTACATCCCTGAAGCGTGCAGGTAAGCACCTTGTTCGTAATGGCCTCCCTGTGTCATTGGCTTCGGGACCCGTGGGCAATGAGAGAGGTGGGGGTTCCTTCAATGGAGAGCTCTCTGTTGACTCTGAGACTAGTCCACCTGACATGACTATATTAGTGTGGCGGGTGTCAGGCTTGTGCAAGATCTAGCATGTCACAAGTTGAGCAAGGAATCCATCGGACACCGTAGATGAACATACTGATCCATCCGACACTGTGACTATATTGGTGTGGCGGGTGTCAGACTCGTGCAAGGCTTGGGATGTCATGAGTTGATCAAGGGGTCCACTGGACACCGTAGATGAAGATACTGATGCGTCGGCAGATGGTAAATGGAGCAGGGCTACCTCATGATTTGTGGAATCAGATGGGTCCTAGAGATAGTATGATAAACATCAGAGTGCTTCGAATAACTTTTGGTAACCCACGGTATCTAATTCAACTCTTGCCTTCTTTGATGCTCTTGATACATTGACCCACAAGCGTTTATGTGGTAAATCTGACTGCAAAGCACGATGCTCCTGGTGGTGGACGCAGCATGAATGATGGCGTTCAAGGCCTCTACAGGTGTTGAATGAACGCTCGCAAGGGGTACAACGAAATATGTCACTCATGAGAGAGAAAATAGAGAGTAGTGTGAATGCGACCAGTAGAAAGCACATCGGGTGCTGCATGATGCAGCAATGGGAGTGAGACAAGCTGGCGTCTATTACTAGCACAGGATATTCTTCAGGGGCTGTGCTAATCACATGCTTATGATTTTTACAGGAGCAGTTTCAGCAAAGGGACTCGGACTTGGATAGTAAGGGTGTGGTTGCGGGACCAGGTAAAGGCCACAGGTGGAGCAAAACATGATACACACTCAAGCTTCTGACAGCGCATGGGCCAAGCTGCTTGGGATACAATCATAGTTGTATCTACTGTGCTCAGCTTTTTATACACTGGAAATGCACCCTAAACCACAATTCCAATATGACTACGACTACTTCTCACCAAACTGTTCCTCGATCCATTGAGCAGAAACATGGCTCTCCACTAAAAAACCTTCCAACTCTCGCAACACCTCAATTCCCTGTAGGACCCACTCATGTGTTCCCCATGCTAAGTCACCATGAACGATTGTAATACCCCTCAGTGTAGAGTGCAAAGTATGAAGTCTCTCCATATCTGCAAGACCTATTGCAGTCTTAGTGATGTAGCGATAACCAGGAACAATGTCCTGTGTGTCTGATTAATGGGTAAGGGAGCAAATTAGCAATCCAAAGGCCATTGACTCACTAGGAGGCGAGGAAAGTGTGACAGATGCAGGTGTTGCAAGAGCATAGTCAGTGTGTGTGCCAGAAATTTGGTACACAACAGACCCCGATGATTTGGCAGAGGAGAATGTGACAGTAATTGCCCATCGAGAATCACTGCTGGATGCACATGTTGACGAAGAGGTTTGAATGAAACGGGCAACTGCAAGTTCAGAGAATGGTGGCATGATGAATTCTGTGGTGGGTGGCAGGGTCAGGAAGCAGGAAATCTGAGGAGGGGAGAAGGAATTATAGGGGGGAACCTGTGCTGCTAAGTAAAATTGAACAAGTCCTGGCATTGTGCATTGTTACGCTATGTGCTTGCCAAGTTTTTCAATACTTACTAAAAGTTAGGATTGAAGCACTTTGATTGGACAGAGACAAAGTTTACAAAAAGAAACACCAGGGAGTACATACGTGCAGAGCACCAAGAGGTGCTGCCTCTTAGCTGAGCCCATTTCCTTCCTCAAATATGACTTAGTTCGAAAAATTCGCAGTGGTGGTGTCGGTAAAGTACCATACGAGATGAGCGAAGCTGGCGACGAGGGACAGCACAACACCAGTATTCCGGCATTACTCATACTACTTACTAGTGTAGTGGGTAGGCACTGGTTTGCCTTACTATTGCAGAGCGTCAGTCGGTCAGGAGCTGACAGGATCGTTCATTTGGCATTACTCGCTCGGGAAACCACAACATAAGAGATCAGTAGGCATTGTCAGCTTCTTCTCCATTATTTTGTCGTACTTCTGTTTCTTGGTGGTGGCTTTGAGGCCCTGCCAGGGGAGAGCACCGCAGAGGAAGTACATCAGAACATAAGCAAGGGACTCGAGGTCGTCCCTGTGCGCCTGCTTGACACCCAAGTGAGTATTGATAGACGCATAGCAAGTGGTACCCATAAGGTTCTTGTTCTCCATATGGAATATGAAGGTGGGTCTAGGGTCACAGAACTTTTTAGGAAGACCGAAGTTGATGATGTTGACTTGATTCCCACACTTGCCAATGCCCATCAGGAAATTGTCAGGCTTGATATCGTGATGGCTAAGGGATGTAGTTTAGTGCGGTGGAGGGCATATGCCCCAGAAGAGGACAGTGGCAAGCAAATAGGTGAGTGACGAATTTGGCGCATATGCGCAATATGTGCTTACCAGGTGAGGATAAGGTATCCGGGGGTGAGAGGTGTTGTGTATTGTATGAAAGGGAGATGCTGGACAGGGGGGTCAACAATCATGGCCGAGTCCATGTATGTATATACATACCTGTTGCCTGTCCACTCTTGGCGGCACCCGAGTGCTGAACGGCAGGACTGCAGATCACAACGGGGTGAGGCAACAAGTAGGGGAGAATGGTAGGGTACAGTGGGAGCATATGACATCAGTTGTACGCCAGATTGTGAAGGATCTGCTTAGCGAAGGGAGGGGCACAAGTGCGCCCACACACCAGTGTCAAGAAAACCAATCCCCCAGAACCCAACAAGATGAGTGGGAGGGGTGCAAGCACACCCACACACTGGCGTTGAGCAAAAAAATCCCCCAGAACCCAATAAGACGAGCAGGAGGGGTGCAAGTGCACCCACACACCGGCCCATCTCGAATTCCTTCAACATCACCAGATCCACATTCAATTCCCACTCTAGATACTGGCACATCTCTCTCTCCATCTGATTTATCTCCCTGAGTTGGAACATCCCCTGGGCGACGATCAACCACGATTTGTTCGAATAAGTACAGTCGCAGATGACCTTGCTGGCCAACATGAATGCGGATATGAAGAGATGATGGCCTGATGATCCCTGTGCAGTGGGGAAACAAGCCTTGAGTTGTTGAAGAAGGACAAGGGCCGCAAACATGACCGAGGGGTGAAGTTTCGTCTGATGGAGAGCGTACGCGATAAATTAGGGCAGCTCCAATGTCAAGCCAGAAGAGGACGGGGGCAACTCAGGGCAGGCGAAGAGGTGGGTGACGGATTTGGCACACAGGCACAATATGGGCTTGTGGCCGTAGAAGGGGTCAGGTTGCCAGGAAACAGATGCTGCTGATTGGGGTTTCTGATGTGCGTTGGAAGGTGTATGGAAGATAGAAGGGAGTGAGTGCTTACCGGGTGAGGATAAGGTATCTGGGGGTGAGAGGCATTGTGTACGAGTTGACTGGAGAGGGGAAGTACAGTGCGGGCCACACTGCTTGGTATGTCAGTACAACTCTGAAAGGAGGCTGCCACTGTCATGGGGGCTCACCGATTGACCAAGATCGCTGGCAGCGACGATGCTGAGCACTGAGATCTGAGATCTGAGAAATAACGAGCAAGGAGGGACCTGTTAAGGGAAGCTGGGTGAATTATACACAGTTTGACAATAGCGGGCTGTGTTGCCATTTGGGTTAGCAGTGCGGAGTACATAAAAAGAGAAGATACAACCATGCTCAGAACAGAGCATGAAACAACGACCAGACCTCCTATCCGAGCAATGCTGTCCAATCCCGGAAATGACATGAGAGCGACCACAGACAGCAGGGATGATCATAGCTGCCGAGTACCTGTGCAATAGACAGCGCAGCAGGCATGGTGGGACAGGATTCCATAGCAGAGGGGAGAAACTTAGCATGGATGTCAACAATGCTTCCACCATGTTGAGTTCGAGGGAAAGACCACACTGACATCGCGGGGTGAGCGCCAGCTGACAGGGTCAGCTAGGAAGTTTGGGAGTCAAAATGAGGGCGGCTGGAGACGTCACGACAGAATGGATTGGGGTCTTCAGTGATGACACATGTCAGAGAGGAGGCGGTAAGGCGACAGGAGAGGGGGAACCAGAGGACTTGAGGGATCTGGTGACGACAGAGCATTGAACCAAAACGAGGACTTGGGGGCTAAAGTTAGTTGAGATCCTGTTGAGTTGAAGTGCGCGTTATCGGATTGGCAGTGAGTCAAGATGGACCAGTTGGAGATGACCTCATGGTGAGAGCCAGCGTCCGAAGTCAGCCAGGAGCTGCCCTCCCGAAGGCCATCAATATCTTCCATCCGAAATGATTGACGAGGTTTGGCCCAACTGGGGGCAGCTCTACCTGATCGTCAACGCAAACCAAAGCCTTGTAGATGACATGGCATCACAGGCCTCAGCGGAGGCAATTGAGCTGCTGAAGTACTTGGTGGAAACTTGCCAAATATAATGAGTACTGTTCGGCGTGGCTACATTGTCTCTACATCAAAGTAGCTGATGTATCCTGCCCTGTCGATGAGGAAGGGGGTGCCGAGGCAAAGTATTCCTCTGACATCCCTAGGATTGGCACCTGCTTTGCAGTAGGTTGGTGGCCAATGTCGCAGGGAGGCCTGTGCAGCCTGAAGTGGACTCAGCACCAGTGTGTTGGGCATGGTTGGGAAGAAGTGAGAGGACAGCAGAGTCGCTTCAGCAAGTTGAGACATGAGTTGGGATGAAAGGGAAATAGTGTACTCTTCTCAGTTCTAGGCGTTGATGCACTATCTAGAGGGCCAATGATGGGAACTAGCCTGTGTAAAGCTTGTCAGTGCAAAGGTCATGAAACATATTGATCGCTAACAGCACCAAAATGACTTTGTATAGTGAGTGGAATGGAATCTGTGGCAGGCATCAGCATGTTGTCAAGTAGTCTGCGTTCCATACGATCATAAGAAGTACATCAAGGCTCACTCTGGTATATCTGTGGGCGATATAGTAGCTTGTGCTGGCACGACTGGTTGAAATTGGGCAAACTTGGGATCGATAAGCGGATCTTCCTGGGCACTACTCGTGTCATTCAGTTCACACTTGACATTAGAGGTCAGTAGGTAAACGTACCGGATAAGTGCCCTGCTCTAAACCAGACCCAATTCCCTATGACTCGAATTGCACCAGGTTGTGCATCCCATTCCTGCTCGCACAGTGAATGGGGCGACACTTTATCCACCAAGTTCTTGCTCAAGTCTGCAGAGAGGCTGGTCCAATTACACAGAGGACTGACGATTGTGCAGCTATGGAGTCCCAGTTTTGTACAGAGGTGGTAGCTAGGTCACCAGTACAGCATGTAGTTGCGACACTGACTCTGCTCTGGTGGGCTAGAAAGATCCTGGTGTCGAAATTGCGCAGTGATCGGATGCTGTATCTGCCCCTACCGGTGTGAGTCAAAGTGTGGATTTGGGTCAGAGTAATAACCCAAACACAACACCAACAAAGGACTACAAAAATGTGCGAGTGGTGGTTTGCCTCTGCGGTGTCCAGAGAGGATGTGCTGAGGAGGGGGAGAGGGGATCTACACCAACAGGGTGATGCAGACAGAGATGCAGGATACTTCTGGGGTACAGGAGTGATGGAAGACGAAGGGGACAGGTATCTGGACTCTTCCTAAAGCCTAGGAAGTGTCAAAGCGGGGATTGAGGTGACTGAGACTGAAGTAGCGATACTACACCTAGAGATTTGTGCAGCAAAGGGGCAAGGGGGCTCCTGATGTCCAGAAGCAACTGGAGATGAAGGATTGACAGGCTAGACTCCGATTGAGCCTAGAGAAACACTTGGACTTGAATAGATTGGATAAACTTGAAGATATTGAGCCTTTAGACCTTCACTGAAGCCTACAAGACTCAAGAAGCTGAGGGGATACTGA
>Ga0307518_10003614_pt1 | contig 11117 bp, 7 predicted proteins | sample 25_EM_MG_FD_203889 | JGI IMG/M metagenome (GOLD analysis project Ga0307518, IMG submission 203889) | Populus trichocarpa ectomycorrhiza microbial communities from riparian zone in the Pacific Northwest, United States - 25_EM | ecosystem: Host-associated > Plants > Roots > Unclassified | place... | reverse complement strand
TTTAAGAATTCAAAACAGCATATCAGACTATTCTAAAAAAATAGTTTGATTTTGGTATCTATAAATTCATCACAACTTTCATTTAATAGTTGCTTGTATTAAATTCAAAGCACTATCTCATTTATCTTCCTCTTTTCTATTTATTTTCCTCATTTTTTATGATTTTTAGTTTTACACTTAATTTTTTTTGTTTAATCAAATTCAATGGTCAAAAATAATCTTACACAAAATCAACAAAGATGGATAATGTGAAGGCCATGACTTGAAAAAAAGTGGATCAGAGATTCTTATACTCCTTACACTACCTAAGTAAATCAAAGATTCCTCTGCAATACAAATTGTTCAATAGCTGGATTTAAAAGGGAGAAAATTGAAAAATTCACAGATCTTGCTGAAAGATCTTTAACACAAATCGATATTCATTATCCGCTGCCGTTCCATATAGTTAAAATATAAAATAACCATGAAAAACTTACATGCCATCATACTCGTATGGGTGCAAACAAGAATCACTTCAAATATGTGAGTGAGAGATCTTAGCCTTGCATTATCAAAGAACCAAGACTGTAAAGTTGGCACGTTTACAATCACAAGCACATACACTTCTAGACTCTTTCACCACACGCTGTGATCTCCGTGTGTGAAGCCTGATGTTCACCAATTTACCAGCCATCTGTTTGCATATGAGATGAAAATGAAACATGTCCTCAAACTTCAACTAAATACAGTATCATTTTCAAACAATTTTTACAGGCATTATGCTCTTGTAATAATGGACAGTAATTTTAAAAACTTGAGGGGACAACTATCTAGAACAACAGCAGAATTGCTTGAGGACACAAAAATGGTGAATCTCTCCTGCATCTTGTCAAAATAAAGCAATAATTATGCTCTTTTGTTTCTTTTGGTCTTTTGAACAAATAGAAAAAGGTCATGATTGCAACAAAAGGAGATCTTTATGTAAGAGTACATTTGTTATTTGAGCAGACATTGACTTACTCACACAACATTTTGAAAAATGGCTACAATTAGCTAAATAATTACTGCTGTAGGAATAGCCACAAACTGCAAGATTTTTCTGTTCCTTTTTTTTTCACAAAACTGGTTTTAACAAAAATGTGGATAGTTTGCCAAAAACCCTGCTGAACAGGAGCACAGGTCAAATATGCATATAAAGGAACAAGTTACTGAAATAAATAATGCTATCAGGAAAAAAAAAAAGAATAGCATAAATTTTTGTAACAGTCAATATTGAAAGCATGCCTGCCATAATTATTAGCAATCCACACAAATATATATATATATATATATATAAGACTTTTTCAGTGGGAGAGAGTAACAAACCATTCTCCAAACCAAATCTTCAGGTCCTAGGGGTAGAGCTGGACTGGAATAAATAAAGTGCCTTGAATACTGAAAGAAATGGAAGTATAAGAAACAGTTGCATCAGATACATTACAAAAATATAAAGATTAATAAAATAAAACTTAATACAAAGAGAACTAATAAACAAAGAGATGAGAACTAAACAAATGTAGAAAACAAAGAAAAGTTTTCGCTGAGGTATGAATGACTTGAATACAGGAAAAAAAGATTACACGGGCCCAAAGAAAGAATAATCAGCATTTAGTTGCCTCCACTTGTACAGGGGAAAATAAATGCTTAAATATCATCTTTCCCTGCTCCAATTTAATCTTTGAAAAGCGAGTAGGAATAATTAAGGCCAAGTTTATTTTATGAAAATCATTTTCCAAATTTTCTCATGTCTGTTACCATTAGAAAAGTTGATCAATGAAAAACACTTTCTGGTCAAAGAAAAATTTAGCTTAATTTCCAAAAAAGTGCTTACCTTTTATTTTAGACAGAATTCACTTTCCAAAAGTTACAAATAAAAATAAAGTGAAATGACTAAATTATCATTAAAAGCAAAATTTGTTAAACTAGTGTTTAGGAGCTTTTTCATTATTTCATCCTTTTTTTATTGTAATTATCAAGTAGCTTTAAGGCAATTTGGTATTTTGATATAGATAAAACATTATTTAAGAAAAAAATGGTTGGCGCATGTCATGCCCACGCCACTGTATAGGAGGCACTCGTGCTTTTTGGACACCGCGTGCAATGCCTCTCGTCAACCAAACATTGGCTTCTGGAGAAGCGTTTGAAGCATCTCACCGAGTTCTTCCTAATGGGGCAACACGTCAATTGAGCCTCGGCTGATTTTTTTATTCTCCTTCCTCCTCTCTCATCTCCTCGAAAAAATTATAAAATATCATGTTATTTATTGATTATATCAAATTGGATCATCAACCTTTTTGTTGCTATATATTTTGTTTTGAATTTATTTTTTATATTTATTTTTCAATTCCATCCTTTAGAAAGCCACTGAGCTTTTGGTGTCATCTCCGCTAGCTCAAGAAAGAACCACCAAAGTTGATTATTTACAACAAAACTCCAAAAATATCCTTTAAAAGAAAGGCAGATACCTAAAAGATTCTATCATAGGGTTTCCCCTATTATCATGTTAATTTGTCTTGACTTTGGTTTTATTTCATTTGGAAAGTGAGGAGAATTTTGACATTAAATTAATATGAAAACTCGAAGCCAATTCATAGGCATTCCTATTTAGAATAAAGGAGGACAAGAAAGCCTACTCCCGACAATGAAAGAAAAAACAGGAAGACCAAAAATGATAAATAGACTACTACCATGGTAAGAGCTCATTGGAATGTCATGCCTAGAAAGAAGTCAATGTTTAATTTGGGCTAGGAAAGGAGAATCCCAGATTAGCTCCTTTTTTTTAATTAAATTAAAGCATCACTTCCACGGTCATTTTACCATACCCTTCACTCCATTAGATTGAGGAAGGCAACCTTTTTGACTGACATGCACTATCCAGTTCAACCTCAGTCTCCTTTCTCTTATGCTATAGCCAAGTCTCCATCTTTCAATCTTTTCTTCTCATCGAAGGGTTAGTCTCGATATCCGAACATTTGTTTAATCCGCGAGCAAGGCGCGCGTTATAGATGAAGGTAAATCTAGCTTTCTTCATTTTCGCCTCACTAGTCTCCACGCGTTTTCTTAGCCAGGTTACAACTCAAGAGTTGGATCAAACATTCCCACCGAAAATATTAATCGCAATATGTAGGGCTAGTGCAAAATAAGAGACGAGAAACCTATGGCTGCTCTTTGATCGGGTTAGCAAGACTTTCAATGACTTTATCTTGGTAATTCTCAAAGGAATTTGATTTAATTTAATTTTTATATTAACTTATATATTCATTCTTTTGATTGTTATTTGTTTTTCTCGTCTTTTTTTAATTGAAATTTTTTTATTTATTAGATTTGGTCCTCATTTTTTTTATTGTTATTTAGTTTATTTGGAATAATTTATGAAAATGAATTTTTTTTCAACTTCATCCTTCAACTTTTTTTATGTCAGATTTGGCCCTCATTTTTTTTATTGCTATTTGTTTTATTTGAAGTAATTTATGAATTAGAATTTTTTTCAATTTCATTCTCCAACTTTTTCATTTGTCAGATTTGGTACCCATCCTTTTAATAAACTTGAACAAAAAAATATTAATAACTTATTTTTCATGACACTACCACACATCATAAAATAATCCACTTTTCAGGAATCCACTTTCCATAGAAACTACTTTCCATAAAAACAACTTTTCGGCATACAAACATGGCCTAAATCATTTTCCAGGGTCCAAATGGCACCCAAGGGTTAAAATTGTCCAAAAATGCATCTTCACCCAACCATTTTACCACATGCCACCAAAGCTATAATAGCACAGTGGATAATAAAGGTTGGTTGGGAAGGTATTTTGTAGGTTTGGTTATTTCAATTGGCAAAAGAACTATGAAAATCAAGATATCATTCACTTGTACAATCAAACAACAACAAAAATAAAAGAAATCTGAAATTATGTAAACTTTAATAGTCACAAACCTTGGCAAGGTTTCTTTGCATTCCCCGAATTTGAGCAAGGCTAATGCCTTTCAAGAATTTTAATAGCCAACCTGGTTGTACAGCATCACTGGAAGAAACAAATAAAGCTATCTGCATAGCAAGGGAAAGGGTTGGAGGCCTCATCAATTACCCAATATATAGTTTTTGGGTGGGCCGTTTATTTTAAAGTTAGCAACATAACACAAATCAGCTACAACTTCTCATTTTCCAAATCAGCTTTATATATGTTTGTAAGAATCTAATCCATCAAAATTGCAAACATTAAGACAAAAAAACAGCATCTTTTATTTTCTTCTCACAGTCATTATCTGAAATAAATTAGATATATAATAAAATTCACCTAAAGATTGTTCGTGTCCCCACAAAGAATGTGTTTTGCAAGATACATGAAAAAACCCTATCCTCGCAGAGATTTCCATGTAACATATGATTTTTGTAAGCAACCAGAATTAAGTGATTTGTCCTTCTTGATGCAGAATTAGAAAGAAATAAAATTAAAATCACATACTTTTCTGAATAATAATGGTTCCCATATGCTAAATAAAGGACATCGCTACTTTTGCCTTGAGTTGAAGTGATTTTTGAAGATTCTAGCATTCCTCCCTATCCAAACACATAAAATTACAACAAACGTAGGATAACTCTACAATATCTTAGCATCATTCCTTTTATTAAAAGAAAAGAAAAGAAAAGAAAAACCCAAAAGTTACAACTAAGGTTAACATATCCACCATTTATTCAGAAAACATCCATGATTCACCACCAAAGCAAAATAATGCATACCATGTCCCAAGCAATTTGAACAACGTAAAAATAGATAGCTTTAAGGCTCCCGCTTTATGACATCTAACACAAATATATCAAGGAGTAGAGCCTTAATATGGCTCATAAATGACAAGAAGTCATTTATATTAATTTTATTCACCACCACTGTCAAAATAAATCCCTTAACATCAGAGGGTACCTAGACTTTCAAAATATGATAAATTAAAAGAAAATGATAGGTGTTTGGGATATGGGCAGATAGGGAAGAAAAAGAAAGAAAGAAAAAACCCTGAACCCGTAAAAATGCAACAATATTAACTTTCCACAATAGTGCCTTTCATCCACAAAGGCTGAATCTAGCTATATAGGGATCTGTTTGAACAACAATCCAGGTGATAACTCTCATAAACAAAAGAAACCAAACAAATAAAATGTCCAGCATGGGTTGTAAGTAATTGATAGGGCTTCTATTTTATAGTTGTAGAACATGATTGTATCCATAAGTTTCCCATCAACTTAAATGCCCAAATAGATATGTCTCAACTGAAATTTCCTATCAACTTAAATGCCCAAATAGACATGTCTCAACTGACATAGCAGGTAAAAATATCTCCACATAATAACTACTGCAATAGATTCTCAAGTATTATACCAAATTACTGACAACGTACCTACACAATAAGTGGCCTTATCTGAGCTTATAGCTTACAAAAGATGCATAGAATAGAAGGAAATAATAATAGGGGGTGCAAAAATGAAGCATACCTTTCTGTAATCAAGTATTCCTTCAAAAGGCAACTCTAATTCATCACTGACTACAACTGGTATGCAACCACTGACAATGGCATCGAATAATCTGGCAGATGACGGTGTATCACCAGCTGGACTTAAGCAAAAAATGGACCTGTGACAAAGGAGAACTCAATAATTAATGAAAACTACACATAAAAGCTAGATTGATAAAGAGAGCCAAGGAACCAATGTATTTACTTGCGCATGCCAATTTGAGCTGCTGCTTTCCCTCCCTCTCCAGCTGTCCCCTCCTCTATAAACACGCCCTCGGCACCACTTAGTTCTGCTACAAGTTTTGCACGTATCTTCCCACCCTAGACAAACAATGCAATTGACCAAGGAAATACACCTTAAACAAATAGACATGGGCAAACAAAAAAGACAATAAAGGGTAGCATATGAAAGATGACAATCAAATTCCAATCAATAAAAAATAGACAACCTCATTCCAGAAACCAAAGGATAACATGAACGGAATCAGTACATTATGCATCATATAGTCAAGCAAGCTGGCAAACCCTACTTTACAGAATTCAATTTTTTCCAGAGTTGAAAATCAAGATTGTGGGAGAAAAAAAAATCATACCAAGAGCACTGCACTCTGTTTCCAAAGTTTTGTTCAAAAATTCATCAATGCTATTTCCCACTAGGAACTTTTTAAAACTATATTAAAAGAAATTTAAAAAAATAATAAGGAAGAGGAAAATGGGTTTTTGAGTTGAAAGATCATCATGTATAGGAAAATCTTAAGTTCTATGATATTATTTATTTATATGAGGAAAACCAGGACTATTACATGTCTATATATAAGCTCTAAGTATTGTTAAGTCCACCTATTTGAAATTGGAGTGTGAAATAAGAAGACAAAAATTTGAGTACTTCAGATAAAAGAAGCACCAAAAAAAATTATAACTAGCCAACAGAAAAAATGAACCATACACTGAAAAACCTGCACCCCTGCTACTTACTATTTCTACCGAATATGGAAATTAAAGAAATAGTGAACACCTCACATTAGAAAAACACTAATCTAGCAGCTAATAGATTCAATAAACATTGATACATTAATTTGGACCAGCAAAGACTCAAAATCAACCTTAAGGAACTCATCTGGCCTTAACCACCGTTTAAATTTAACTAGTTGAACAAAAAACTTACTGCATTTCTTTTAAGCCTCCCACGAAAGTAAAGCAAGGTGCTTCTCTTTGATTCACTTTCTGATATGCATTTGGTGTCACACAAATTCACATTGGGGACATAAGGAAGAATTAGGTCTTTCTCCAGAAAAACTTGTCCTGGTTTGTACCTGCAGATTACATGATCATTAGCAGTTATTATAACCAGTCAAATACTGAAATGCAGACAAGCTTTCTTAGTTAAGCCATATAGTCACCAGTTCCCTGTGGAGTCCATATCTGGTAACAACCAAATTGCATTTTTGACATATCTACGAACAGATTTGAAAGACCATGGATGATGAATAGGAAATATGTGATTCCTTCCTTCCGATCGTTTCCATGCAGGCTGATCTGTCACCCACTTCAGAGCTTCCTATATCCACAGATAGCAGAGTTATAATTTTGAATGCAGAGGTAATGCTAATTAGCTTCATTCTCAACAAAAAGGGTTCTCCAAACAAGAACAGGCACATTTGGACATTTCATGGAACTTCAAGCCATAAACATGATTTCAAAAGTCCAATTCAGTGTCTTGGCCTTTTATAAATAAACTTAATATTCAACTCAAACATTATACCATATCAAATGACATTATAATGTCAACAAATTCCAAGTCAGGTACCAATGACGGGAAAAACACAGCTCATAATACAGAAAGGTTTCATTATCAAATAGACAATATTTCAAATTGAACTTGCATATTACAGATTAAGTAATACTCTTAATTTACCTTTCAATTCCTAAAGGACGCCTTTATAATATAAGTACATAATCTTCAGGGTTAACTCAAAAAAAGGATTTTTTTTTTCCTCCAGAGATACATTTTAAAACCCTAGGTTCTCTAGCTCACCCTTGCATGAAGAAAAGTAAGAAGCAGTGAGTTCAAACTATCATGCTGCTCATTATCGTATCAATAATTCAATATTGCTCTAGATGTATCTAGCATGCCAACATCTGTTGGCAGAAACACAGTACAACATAACTACTAAGCTCATAAACATATAAATACAGTCCAGTTTGAAATAAAAGGCATTCAGAAATTACAAGAAAACCAAACATTTTTCTCGTAATGAAAACTAGAGACACATGAATATCAAATGCACATGCATAATGAAAACAAGTAGTAGATATCATAAAACATTGCAACATCACTCACACCCTATAAAGCGCCTTGCATTGCTGCTTCTCCAATAAGAAAAAGCTTATAGTTGTGAAAAAAGGCACGTAGAACAGATCCGCATCCTCCTGCCTCTCAACTCTCACCACACTTTTCAACAACCTTTCCGATTCGGGCGCAATCAGATCCGCCCAAAGCCAGTAATCAACAGAATGCTGCACGCACGTTATAATCACAGATACTATAATTAATTCCACAAAAAAATATAAAATTACTCTGATGATGATGATGATCATGATAATGATAAAATGCAATCATACCTGTTCGATTAATCGATGGACGGGGCTGCCATTAGAGGTGAGATTATCAGTGTTTCTATAAGTATTTCTAAACAGCCAAAGCAAATCGTAGGTGAATTTGGACGGCATCTCGTAAACGTAAACCCTAATTGGCAAATCCAACGGGTAGTAGGGTTCTCTGTAAAATCGATCGCGCTCTTGGGAAAACACTTGATCGTCGAATCTTGACACATCCTCTTCGCTAACTGTAGGAAACAGAGAGGAGGAGGAGGATGTCGGGTATTTGTGATCGAGGAAGTGCTCGAGGGAAGCGACGAAGGAGGTTTCGGGTTTGAGAGAGAGATTGGGGTTAGTGTTAGGGTATGGAGAGGCTGATGGGTGACGGGTGGAGAGAGAGAAGAGTAAGAAGAGAAGAGAAAAAGCGAAAAGACAGATTGTGAAGAGGAGGATTGGAGATCTGGATCTTGAAGATAATATATGGGGTTGTTTGTTCGCCATTTCTATTTTAGCTTTGTTGTTTTCATTAGTTTTAGAAGAATAATCTCTGCTCTTATGTAACTGATTCGTCAAGCGTCAGCCGCCCTCTTTCAAATTTGCCGTTTTCTCTCTTTCGTTCCTCACAAATCCTCGGCTCCAGGAAGGGAAGGTCATTTATTCTCTTGTACAGTGTTTTGTTCTTGTTTCCAGAAAAAAAAAAAAAAAAAGAAGATAAAAACAAATACGAGGATTTAATAGTGAAATATAAAATAGTGATTATTTCTGTATTTTATTTGTTTATAATGTTTAAAATATCATAAAATATGAAAATTTTATTTTATTTTTAATATATATATATATTACTGTAAAACTTATACATTTAAAACAATAATTAGATATATTTTTTTATTTTAGTTGAGTGTTAAAATTAAAAATATTATAATAACTTAAGTTATAAAATCAAGATTAACTTAATAGATTGACTGGGGGGCTGGGTTGGTCCGAAATTTAAAAAAAAATAAAGAAAGGTTTGACTTAATCTGACCTCGTAAAAAACTTAGATCAATCCGAAATAAAACACATGTGAAAAACTTGTTGATTTTTTTGAAAAAAAAATTGGTTAAAATAAGGTTTCTTTGATTTTTTTTTTTTAAATAGGTATGTCGGGTAAACCCTTTCAACTTGTGACTTGAACCTTGTCTCAGGTTGACTCTCGAGTCGGGTTTTAAAATTATGATAATAATTATTTTTATTCACGTGTTTATTCGGGTCAACCAGTGTTGACTCTTACAACCCGTGACCTAGATCTTGCCTCGATGGAGCCTCGAGTCGGGTTTTAAAACTAAGATAATAACAACATTAATCCTTGCATTAACCCGGGTTAACCCAGGTTGACCATCCTGATCCGTGACTCGAGCCTTATCCTAGGTTGACCCTTAAATCAAGTTTTAAAATTATAATAATAATCACTTTTATTGTACATTAACTTGGGTCAACCCGGGTTTACTCTCCTGAAACCTAACTCGGGCCTTACATTGACCCGGATCAATGGGCAGCCCCTCTTGTAACCCAAGTCAACGGCCAACCCCACTCATGACCCGGGCATTGCCCCAAGTCGACCCCCAAATCAGGTTTTTAATTTATTCTTAAGCTAACTCGGGTCAACCCAATCTGTGACCCAGGCTTTACTCCGGATCAACCCTCGAGTTGGGTTTAAAAACTATAATAATTATTATTTTTATTTTTATTTTTATATATCTTAGTTGGACAATTTTAAGAGTTTTTTACAAGGATATTTTGGGAATAAAAAAATAAATATTGTCTCTAAAGACATATCCTCTATATATATCATGTTTTGAAAGTATAAAAATCCACTCCAAAATTGTTCCATAAACATATTTATTTTTATGTCTTTATCTCTTCAACTAAACACACTTTTTGTCTCCATTGTCTATGTCTTTTCTATCACAGGACAATAACTAAACGTTACCTAAGTCTCGCACAATCTTCTAAAACAACAGTGTTTACCTTACTCGAAAGTCTACTTGAATTTCATAATAGACCACCATGCCCAATAAATGACCTAGTAACTCCTTTTTTTCCTTTTCTTTTTGTTTTTTTCTTCAACCATTAACATTAACAAAAACTCTGACAATATATTTAAACCCTCTAAATTAAATTCAGTTTAAAGGTTTTAATGAAATCTAATTTTTGAAATCTTTTTTAGTGGTTTATATATATATATACTAGAACAAATAACTTGCACTTGGAAAGTAACAAGTCATGGATTTGAAATATAGAAATAAATGAGTTGTTGTGACTTGGTTGCAAGTTCCAATTATTTTAATGATTTTTATAGATGTATTGGGCAAAATAACAAAATGTGTTTAATAAAACTAGATCAAGATTAAAATTTGTTCAAAAAACAAAATAAAGATTATCAATTAATTATGCTTGATATGACAAGTTAATTTAGAAAAACTCCTTTAATAAGTGAAAATTTACTAGAAGATGAATGATGTATAGAATGAAGCTCAAAACCCTTTAATTGAAGTTAATTAGGGCACCAAATACAAGCCTATATCAATTTTAATAAGTGCAAATTTACTAGAAGGATCTAGCATCACTACCAAACACTTATAAAGATTGTTTTGTCTGGAATTATGATGAAATACCTAGTATATATAGAAGTTCGGTTGAGCATCTACTACTAATCAAGCCTGTGTTTAAGCCATACAAATAATCTCCATGAAAAAAGTTTTAGATGTGATTGATCGTGTGAAAGAGAGAAATCAAGAATAAAAATATTATTTTCAAACTTCCTAGTTTATTATATTCTTAACATACTGTTATTCGTGTTTTACAAAAACAATTCTCTGATAGTTATCTTTAGATAACTTTGTGATTATTTTCTTTTGATAAAATCTATCTGAACTTTTTAAATAATTTATCCAAACAAACTAGACAATTATGAAAATAATTTTGTTATGTCCTATAAGATAAACTTGATT
>Ga0307518_10003613_pt1 | contig 11119 bp, 8 predicted proteins | sample 25_EM_MG_FD_203889 | JGI IMG/M metagenome (GOLD analysis project Ga0307518, IMG submission 203889) | Populus trichocarpa ectomycorrhiza microbial communities from riparian zone in the Pacific Northwest, United States - 25_EM | ecosystem: Host-associated > Plants > Roots > Unclassified | place... | reverse complement strand
AGGATGGTCGACAGCGGGATCCCGCCGATCGACGGCGCCACCGCCGTCCACTGCACGCCGAGTTTCGAGACGAACCAGTACGAGTTGGGCCCGGTCGCGGCCAGCGCGCCGACCACGAGCAGCCCGGCGAGGAACGCCGCCCGGTTGCGCCGTGATCGCAGCACCGTCGAACTGGTCGCCAGCGCGGTCAACGCCGCCATGGCCGCGCCGACCGCGGCGAACGCGCCGAAGTGGTGCGTCCACTTGGTCGGGGTCAGCGCCAGCAGCAGGAAGAACAGCGCGACCGTGCCGATCAGGCGGCGGCTGGGGCCGAGTGCGGCGCCGGGGATCCGGCCGCGGCGCAGCAGCACCACCAGGCAGGTCCCGGTGCACAGCAGCACCAGCAGCACGGGGAACCGGCGTGGCACGGAGCCGTCCGGCAGGCTTTCGAACAGCAGCTGGTAGCGCGCGAGCTCCTGGAACCACGACAGGTTCGGGCCGACCAGGGTGCGGATCCGGGTCGCCTCCTGCACGGTGGCGAAGGTCTGGTCGGCGAACACCACGACCAGCACCAGGAGCCCGGCGGCCAGCACCGGCGCGAGCACCGGCAGCCAGCCGTTCTCGGCCCGCTGGCGGACGAGTTTGTACAGCGGGCGCGCGGCGACCAGGAACGGCGCGACCGCGATCAGCCCGGTCGGCGTCGCGGCCAGGGTGAACCCGGCCGCGGTCAGCCCGAGGCACAACGGCAGCAGACGACGGGTCACCAGCGCGCGCTCGACGGCGCAGATCGCCAGCAGCGAGCCCAGCGCGGCGACCGGTTCCGGCCGGACCCCGTTGTTGAACGGCATCCACCAGACCAGGAACACCGCGGCGGCGGCCCAGCCGGCGGCGCGGCTCGTGCGGACCTGGGTGCCCAGGCGCGGCATGACCTCGCGGCTGATCAGCAGCCAGCTCAGCACGCCGAGCAGGAACGACGGGAGCCGGATCCACGGCGGCACCGTGCTGACGTGCGCCATCAGCTGATACACGTGGTAGAACCAGCCGAACGGCGCCTCGGCGACCCCGAACCAGCGGTGGTAGTTCGTGAGGTAGCCGGTCTCTTCGGCCACTCTCGACATCGTGAGGATGTAGCCGTCGTCCGAGGTGACCGGGCCGATGAACACCCACGCGCCGAGCGCGATGATCACCGTCGCGTCGCGGGCGGTCAGCCGCCACCAGCCGACCGGCGCCCAGCGCGGCGCGCGGCGGGCGAAGCCGGAGTCCATCCGCCACACCGCGATCAGGCAGCCGATGAACGACAGCGCCGCGATGACGCCGATGATCCATTTCCACACCGTCGGCGAGGTCTGGTAGCGGGTGTCCGGGACGACCGAGACGTGCAGGCCGGCGATCGGGTCCTTGCCGGCGTTGATCGACGAGTAGATCCCGACCAGCCGCGGCCGGACGTCACCCTCGGCGTGGAAGACCACGGTCTCGGCGACGGTCACCGTCATCTGGTTGGCGTCCGCACGGAGCTTGATGTCGCACTTGTTCTCAGGAAGCGGCTGCTGCACGATCTGCTGCCCCTGGCTGGAGGCGAGCAGCACGCCGTTGTCGATGCGCAGCTGCAGGCCGACGCCCTTGCCCGCGCGCGGGTCGGTGCGGCCGTCGGGCACGGTGGAGAACAACAGCGCCTGGCCCTGCGAACGCGCGTCCAGCGAGCGGACGGTCGTGCACGGCAGGTCGACGCGCAGGTCCTGCGCCCAGTACCCGGTCAAGGGCGCGTTGACGGAGCGGGTGTCGCCGCCCGTTGGCCAGACGACCTCCGCTGTGTCCTGCACCACCGGCAGGAAGGGGAAAGCCAATGCGCACAAGGCGGACAGCAACCCCAGCGTGACAGCGATCAAACGCATCGGCGCAACGCTAACGGGTCTGGTCCGAACGGCTTACGCAGGGCTGCCCTTCGCCGTGCCGCTCAACCAGGTTATGGCGTCCTGAACTGTCGTTACGCTGGCCGTTTCCGGTCGTCGCGGCCGCTTCACGACCACCACCGGAAGGCCGAGCCCACGGGCCGCGGTGAGCTTCTCCGCGGTCATCGCGCCACCGCTGTCCTTGGTGACGAGGACCTCGACGCCGTGCCGCTCCATGAGCGCGCGTTCGTTCTCCACCGTGTACGGCCCCCGGTCCAGCAGGATTTCGTGACGGCGGGGGAGCGGCGCGTCCGGCGGGTCGACGCAGCGGATCAAGAACCAGAGATCCAGCCCGGCGAAGGCGGCGAGGCCCTGCCGTCCGCTGGTGAGGAACACGCGGCCGCCGAGCGCCGGGAGCAGCCGCGCGGCGTGGCCGAGGTCGTCGGCCCAGTGCCAGACGTCGCCGGGCTGTGCGGACCAGCCGGGCCTGGCGAGCCTGAGCAGCGGTGTGCCCGTTTCCCGCGCCGCGAAGGCCGCGTTGGCGCCGATGCGTTCGGCGAAGGGATGCGTGGCGTCGATCACCGCCTCGACGTCGTTCTCGGTCAGCCAGTGCGCGAGCCCCTCCGGACCGCCGAAGCCACCGACACGGACTTCGCCCTCGGGCAGCTTCGGCCGCGCGACGCGTCCCGCGAGCGACGACACGACGTGCTCACCGCGCGCCACCAGTTCCCTCGCGAGCTCGCGTGCTTCGCCGGTGCCGCCCAGGATCAGCAGGGTCATCGGGCCACGGCCTCGCGCCACCGTTCCAGCGTGCGCAGGTTGGCGAGGGTCTCCGCCCAGGTGAGCTCGGGTGCCTGCCGGTCGGCGAGATGCGCGGCGACGTGGTCGGCTTCGCGGGCGAAAAGGCCTTGTGTCGCTTCGACTTCGATCACCTCGGGCTCGCCGCCTTCCGGCGTGAGGACGATCTGTGACGTCTTCGGCTTGCGCATTTCGTGGATCCACGCCGGTTTCGGCACGTACAGCTGGCCTTCCGAGCCGTACACGCGGATGTGGTCGTCTTGTGTCAGCTGGAAACCGCAGGCCAGCTGCGCGAGGATGCCGCCCGGCAGCCGCAGCAGCCCGAACGCGACCTCGTCGACGCCGTTCTCGTCGAGCCTCGCCATGCCGAGCACCTCTTCGGGCTCGACGACGTCCTGCCCGGTCGCCGCCTGCGACACCAGCCGCGAGAGTGACGTGCAGTAACAGCCGACGTCGAAGATCCCGCCGCCGCCCAGCGCGGGATCGGTGAGCCGGGGGACGGCGAAGTTGTAGCTGAAGGCGACGTCCACGGCGCGGACCTCGCCGATGGCGCCGCACGAGATCAGCTCGGCCAGCCGCCGGATCTGCGGATGCAGCCGGTACATGAACGCCTCCATGAGGAAGACGTCGTTGGCGCGGGCGGCGTCGATGACCTTCTCGGCTTCGGCGACGGACATCGTCAGCGGTTTCTCGCACAGGATGTGCTTGCCCGCTTCGGCCGCGCGGATCGCCCATTCGCCGTGCAGCGGATGCGGCGTCGAGATGTAGACCGCGTCGACATCCGGATCGGCGAGCAGATCCTCGTAGGCGCCGTAGCATTTCGGGATCTCGAAGCGGCTCGCGAACTCCGCGGCCCGGTCACCGGATCGCGCGGCGACGGCTTCGAGCACGCCGTGCTTGCTCTCTTCGACGCCCGCCGCGAACTCGGCGGCGATGGTCCCGGCGGCCAGCAGGCCCCAGCGAAGGCTCTTCACAGCGACTCCGGTTGGTTAGCGCGATCACGGGTGGCCGAATACAGGAAACTGTCGGGAAACCCTTCCGCGGCAAGGACTTCCCCGACGAAGATCAGCGCGGCGCGGCTGATCCCGGCCTCGCGGGACTGTGCCGCGATGGTGCCGAGCGTGCCGCGCAGCACCTGCTCACCGGGCTGACTGGCCAGCGCCACCACCGCCGCCGGGCAGTCGTCGCGATAAAACGGCCGCAGTTCGTCGACTACTTGCTCGATGCGGTTGATCGCGAGATGCAGCGCGAGGGTGGTGCCGGTACGCGCGAAGTTCGCCAGCGTTTCCCCCGGCGGCATGGCCGTGGACCGGGCCTGGGCGCGCGTGATGACCAGGCTCTGCCCGACTTCGGGCACGGTCAGTTCGCGGTTGAGCAGCGCGGCCGCGGCGGCGAACGCGGGAACACCCGGGGTGACGTCGTAGGGAACGCCTGCCGCGTCGAGGCGGCGCATCTGCTCGGCGACGGCGCTGTAGATCGACGGATCGCCCGAGCACAGCCGCGCGATCTCGTGCCCCTGCCCGTGCGCTTCGACCATGCGCTCGACGATCGCGGGCAGATCGAGGTTCGCGGTGTCGACGAGCACCGCGTCGTCCGGGCAGTACTCCAGGAGCGCTGTCGGCGTCATGCTGCCGGGGTACAGGCAGGTTTGGCAGCGGCCGAGCAGGTCACGGCCTCGCACGGTGATGAGGTCGGCCGCGCCGGGGCCCGCGCCGATGAAGTGCACTGTCAAGGTTTGCTCCACTGTGTCACGGCCCGCGCCGGGGTCCAGCCGGTGAACCCGCCGAGCGGCGCGGCCTGTTCGACGGCGACGCGGATCAGCTCCCCGCCGTGTTCGCCGTACGCGCGGGCCAGGGCCTGTTCGGATTCGAGGGTCACGCCGTGCGCGACGACGCGCGCGCCGGTCGCCAGGCAGGCGTCCAGGACACCCGGCACGGTCAGTCCGCCCCCGATGAAGATCGCTTGCGGCGTGGCCAGTCCTTCGAGGGCTTCCGGTGCCGCGCCGATCACCACATCGAGTTCCGGGACGCCGAGCGCGTGCGCGTTCCGGGTGATCCGGGCGGCCCGCTCCGGTGACCGCTCGATCGCGATCGCCCGGTTCAGCGGATGCACGCGAGACCACTCGATCCCGACGCTGCCCGCGCCCCCGCCGACGTCCCACAGCAGTTCGCCGGGCGACGGCGCGAGCCTGGCCAGCGCGGACGCGCGGAGGTCGCGTTTGGTGAGCTGGCCGTCGTGCTCGAAGGCGTCGTCCGGCAGGCCGGTCAGCGGCAGCGCGGGACCGTCGGCCTCGATGGCGAACACGGTCAGCGAGCCGGGGCCCACCCGTTCGCCGGGGCCGCCGAGGTCGGACAGCGCGGTGACGCGGCTCTTGCCGTAACCGCGGATTTTGAGCAGGTCGAGCAGGTCTTCGGCGTTCGCGCCGAGGACGAGGATCTTCCGCCCGGGAGCGAGCGCGCGGCTCACCCGGCCGATCGCGCGGCCGACGACGGTCACCACCTCGGTCTCCTCCGCCGCCCAGCCGAGCCGCGCGCGGGCGAGTGTCACCGAGGAGAGCGCGGGCAGGACCTCGACGTCGTAGCCGCGCTGGATCAGCGTCGTACCGATGCCCGACAACAGGGGATCGCCGCTGGCCAGCACGCAGACGCGGCCTTCGCGCTCGGCGAGGAAGCCGTCCAAGGCGGGGAGCAGCGGGCTCGGCCACGGCTCGGATTTCATCCCGGCGGGCAGGTACGCGAGCTGACGCGGAGAGCCCACGACCACGTCGGCGATCAGCACCGCTTCCCTGGCCTGCGAGGACAGGCCGGGCCAGCCGTCGGCTCCGATCCCGACGACCGTCAGGGGTGATTTTTCGCGCACCTCGGTCACGCTAGACGACGCTTTTCCTGTGCGATGATCGGCCGGACGTCGTCGAGGATGAGGGAGTGCTGTGAAGCCGTACCCGTTCACCGCCGTTGTGGGGATGCCGGATCTGCGCTTGGCGCTGGTGCTTTCCTCCATCTCGCCCGCCGTCGGCGGGGTGCTGGTGCGCGGGGAGAAGGGCACGGCGAAATCCACGATGGTGCGGGCGCTGGCGGGTCTGCTGCCCGGCGTCGACGTCGTGGACGCGTGCCGGTTCTCCTGCGATCCCGTCGAACCCGATCCGGCCTGCCCCGACGGCCCGCACGCCGAGGGGTCGCCCGCGCACCGCCGTCCCGCGCGGCTCGTGGAACTGCCGGTCGGCGCGGCCGAAGACCGCGTGATCGGCTCGCTGAACCTGGAACGCGCGCTCGCCGACGGCGTCACCGATTTCCAGCCCGGCCTGCTCGCGGCCGCGCATCGCGGGCTGCTGTACGTGGACGAGGTCAACCTCCTGCACGACCACCTGGTCGACACGTTGCTCGACGCCGCCGCCATGGGGCGCGCGACCGTCGAACGCGAGGGTGTCTCGGTGTCGCACGCGGCCCGGTTCGTCCTGATCGGCACGATGAACCCCGAGGAAGGCGAGCTGCGGCCGCAGCTGCTGGACCGCTTCGGGCTCACCGTCGAGGTCGCGTCCAGCCGGGATCCCGACCTGCGGGTCGAGGTCGTCCGGCGGCGGCTCGCCTACGAGGCGGACCCCGACGGTTTCGCCGGCCAGTACGCCGCCGCCGACGCCGAACTCGCCGCGGACATCGAGGCGGCGCAACGACTTCTTCCTTCGGTCAAACTGCCGGACGACGCGCTGCGGCAGATCGCGGAGGTCTGCGCGTCGTTCGAGGTCGACGGGATGCGCGCGGACATCGTCACCGCGCGGACCGCGGTCGCGCACGCCGCCTGGGCCGGGCGCACCGAGGTGACCACCGACGACGTCCGCGTCGCGGCCCGGCTCGCGCTGCCGCACCGCCGTCGCCGCAATCCCTTCGACGCGCCCGGGATCTCCGAGGAGCAGCTGGAGCAGGCGTTGCAGGACGCCGAACCCGAAGGCCCCGGCCCCGACGACGACGGCCCCGGTTCCGGTGCCCCTCCCGAGGGCGGCGAAACCTCGGGTCCGCCGCCGTCGGAAGGCGGCCAGGAGCCGTCGGGCGGCGGCCAAGGCGGCGACCAGAAGCCGGTCGGCGCCGGGGAAGCCTTCCGTGCCAGGCGTTTCGAGGTGAAGGGCACCGGCGAGGGCGCCGCGGGACGGCGGTCGAGGGCGATCACCGACAACGGGCGGACCATCGGCGTCCAGCCCGCCGGGACCAAGGACGGGCATCCGCATCTGCTCGCGACCGTGCGCGCGGCCGCGCCGCATCAGCGGTCCCGCGGCCGCAGCGGCGCCGGACTCGTGGTGCGGCCCCAGGATCTTCGGTTCGCGCGGCGGGAAGGGCGCGAGGGCAACCTTGTGCTGTTCTGCGTCGACGCGTCCGGCTCGATGGGCGCGCGGCAGCGGATGCGCGAGGTCAAGACCGCCGTGCTGTCGCTGCTGCTCGACGCGTACCAGCGCCGCGACAAGGTGGGCCTGGTGACCTTCCGCGCTTCCGGCGCCGAACTCGCGCTCCCGCCCACGATCAGCGTCGACGCCGCGGCGTCCCGTTTGGACGGTCTCGCGACCGGCGGCCGCACACCGCTGGCCGAAGGACTTCTCGAAGCGGCAAGGGTGCTGCGGATCGAAGCGGTCCGTGATCCGGTGCGGCGTCCGTTGCTGGTCGTCGTCACCGACGGCCGTGCGACCAGCGGCGCCGACGCCGTCCAGCGCGCGCGGCAGGCGGCCGGGTTGCTGGCCGGGAACGTGACCTCGATCGTGATGGACTGCGAGAGCGGGAAGATGCGTCTCGGCCTCGCCGCCGAACTCGCGGAACACCTTGGCGCGGAACACGTTCCGGTCGCAGAGGTCGCCGCCGACACCCTCGCGGGCGCCGTCCGCACCCGCATCTCCGGAAAGGCGGCGTAATGCCACAGGGCAAACCGGAAACCGTGCCGAACGACGGCCTCACCACCCGCCAGCGGCGCAACCGCCCGCTGCTCGCCGTGCACACCGGCGAGATGAAGGGCAAATCCACGGCCGCGTTCGGGATGGCGCTGCGCGCGTGGAACCAGGGCTGGTCGATCGGCGTGTTCCAGTTCGTCAAGTCGGCGAAATGGCGCGTCGGCGAGGAAGCCGCGTTCCGCGCGCTGGGCAAACTGCACGAGGACACCGGCCAGGGCGGCGCCGTCGAGTGGCACAAGATGGGCGAAGGCTGGAGCTGGGCGCGCAAATCCGGGTCCGAGGAGGACCACGCCGAGAACGCGCGTGAGGGCTGGGCGGAGATCAAACGCCGTCTCGCCGCCGAGACCCACGACTTCTACGTCCTCGACGAGTTCAGCTACCTGCTCAAATGGGGCTGGCTCGAAGTGGACGACGTCGTCTCGACCCTGAGCGAGCGACCCGGCCATCAGCATGTGGTGATCACCGGCCGGTACGCGCCGCCGGAGCTGATCGAGGCGGCGGACCTGGTCACCGAGATGACGAAGATCAAGCATCCGATGGACGCCGGGCAAAAGGGCCAGCGAGGGATCGAATGGTGAACCGCGTGGTCATCGCCGCGCCCGGCTCCGGGCACGGCAAGACCACGATCGCCGCGGGCCTGATGGCGGCGTTGCGCGCGCGGGGGCTGAAGGTGTCCGGGCACAAGGTCGGGCCCGACTTCATCGACCCGAGCTACCACGCGCTCGCCACCGGAGCGCCGCCGCGCAACCTCGACCCGTTCCTCCAGGGCGAGGACCGGCTGATCCCGTTGCTGCGGCACGGTTCCGCCGGTGCCGACATCGCGGTCATCGAAGGCGTGATGGGTCTGTTCGACGGGGCGCTCGGCACCGAGGGCTACGCGTCGACCGCGCACGTCGCCCGGTTGCTGGACGCGCCGGTGGTGCTGGTCGTGGACGCGTCGGCCGCGTCGCGCAGTGTCGCCGCGATCGTGCTCGGGTTCGCGCAGTACGACACCCGCGTCCGGCTCGCGGGCGTCATCCTGAACAAGCTGGGCTCGCAGCGGCACGCGGACGAGATCGTCACCGCGCTGGAAGCGACCGGCGTCCCGCTGCTGGGAACGTTGTACCGCAACGAAGAGATCCACGCGCCCAGCCGTCACCTCGGCCTGGTCCCGGCGGCGGAACGGGCGAGCGAGTCCGAGCGCCTGCTGCCCGAGTTGGCCGCGTGGATCAGCGAAGGGGTGGACCTCGGCGCGATCGTGCGGGTCGCGCGGTCGGCTTCCCGGCTCTCGGGGGAGCCCTGGCGGCCACCGTTTTCCCATGAGGGAAGGCGTTCGGTGGTCGCCGCCGCGGCCGGTCCGGCGTTCACCTTCCGCTACACCGAGGCCGTCGAACTGCTCGCCGCCGCGGGCGTCGACGTCGTCGATGTGGATCCCTTGCAGGACAAAGAACTTCCCGAAGGGTGCGCCGGGCTGTACTTCGGCGGCGGGTTCCCCGAGGTGCACGCCGAAGAGCTGTCGGCGAATCTCCCGCTGCGGACGGCGATCGCGCGCGCCGTCGGCGACGGAATGCCCGTCGTGGCCGAATGCGCGGGGCTGTTGTACCTGTGCCAGGACATCGACGGGCTGCCGATGACCGGCGTCCTCGACGCGTCGGCCACCATGACGAAACGCGGAAAACTCGGGTACCGCAAGGCTTTCGCGCCCGCCGACAGTGTGCTCGCGATTGCTGGGCAACGGGTCACCGGGCACGAATTCCACCGCACGATCGTCGAACCCGGCAGCGGTCCGACCCCGGCCTGGGGCTGGGATCGCACTCCCGACGGCTTCGCGTCGGCGTCCCTGCACGCGTCGTACCTGCACGTCCACTGGGCGGGCTATCCCGAACTCGCCGAGCGGTTCGCCGCCGCGGTGCACGCCCATGGCTGACTACGACCTCTGGCACCACGGCGATCGCGAGGTCGGCGAAGGGCTCGTCGACCTGGCGGTCAACGTCCGCCTGCCGTCGCCGCCCGCTTGGCTGCGCGCCGAACTGGCGGCGGCCTTGGACGATCTGGCCGCCTACCCGGACGTCTCCGCCGCCACGGCCGCGGTCGCCGCCCGGCACTCGCTGCCCGAGTCCCGGGTCTTGGTGACCTCCGGTGCGGCCGAGGCCTTCACGTTGCTGGCCACGGCGTCGCGGCCGTCGTACGCGGTGGTCGTGCACCCGCAGTTCACCGAACCCGAAGCCGCCCTGCGCGCCGCCGGCCATGTCGTGCACCGCGTGGTGTTGTCGCCCGACGACGGGTTCCGGCTGGGCGATGTTCCGGAAGAAGCCGATCTGGTCTTCGTCGGGAACCCCACGAACCCGACTTCCGTGCTGCACCCGGCCGCGGATCTGCTCGCGCTGGGCCGCCCGGATCGGCTGGTCGTCGTCGACGAGGCCTTCCTCGACGCCGTCCCCGGCGAGACCGAAAGCGTTGCGGGGCAACCGGGTTTCGCCGTTCTCCGCAGCCTGACGAAGACGTGGGGGATCGCCGGGCTGCGCGCGGGGTACGTCCTGGCGGACGAGTCCGTTGTGGACAGTCTGCGCGCGGTCCAGCCCCCGTGGTCGGTGTCGTCACTGGCCGCCGTCGCCGTGGAGGCGTGCTGCCGTCCGGCGGCGCTGGAGGAAGCCGAGAAGCTGGCCGTGGCGGCGGAAGCGGACCGGGAGTACCTGGTTTCGGGCCTGACCGCTTTGGGTGTCGAGGTGCTGGGGGAGCCCCGGGGGCCGTTCGTGCTCGTGCGGCTGCCGGGTGCCGACGGCGTTCGGGAACGGTTGCGGGAGAATGGCTTCGCCGTCCGGCGGGGGGACACCTTCCCGGGGCTGGACACGCGGTACCTGCGGATCGCCGTCCGGGACCGGGAAACGGTGGACCGGTTCCTGGCCGCGTTGGTCGTGAGTGTTCAGGACGGTTAGAACCGTCCTTGCCACTCACGACCATCCGGGCACTTGAAGTGGTTGGATGGGCGAGTGAACTTCGTGATCGGCGTCTTCGATCTCTTCGCCTACACCATCCCCGGCGCGCTGTACGTCGCGTTCTTCGGCTACCTCGGGGCGAAGCTCCACATCCTGACGGCGGCGAGCGTCGGCGGCGTGCCGACCGTGGTGCTGGTCGTCGTGATCGTGGTGCTGAGCTTCCTGCTGGGCTATCTGGCCTATCCGCTCGGGGAAGCGATGGAGCGGATCGTGCCGCGCAGGCGGAACCGGGACGCGGCCCGGGATTTCGTCCGCCGGATGCCCGCCGCGAAGGACCGTCCGTTCCTGAAGGAGAACCCGCATCTCTTGCTGTGCGCGCTGCAACTGCACGACAAGGAGGTCGCGGCCGACGTCACGCGGCTGCGCGCGTCCGGGCTCATGGTGCGCAACTGCGCGCCGCCGTTGCTGTTCGGCGCCGTCGCCGCGATCGTCGACATCTTCGCGGGCAAACATCCGTTCGTCGCCGCCGTGATCGCGGCGCTGCTGCTGTTCGCGTCGCTCACTTTGGTCTCCCAGGGCCGCAAACTCGGCCTCTGGGCCGGGATTAAGAC
>Ga0307518_10003610_pt1 | contig 11123 bp, 15 predicted proteins | sample 25_EM_MG_FD_203889 | JGI IMG/M metagenome (GOLD analysis project Ga0307518, IMG submission 203889) | Populus trichocarpa ectomycorrhiza microbial communities from riparian zone in the Pacific Northwest, United States - 25_EM | ecosystem: Host-associated > Plants > Roots > Unclassified | place... | reverse complement strand
GTCCTACTGCTAACATGACAGCAGATATATTTACTAAACCTCTACCTAAGCCAAAACATCACTTACACTCAGCAGAATTAGGGCTGACCCCTCTTTGAAGGGGAGTGTTGAGTCGTAGTGAGGCTGCAGCAACTCGGTGTCAGCCACAATGACAACAAGTATGGATATCATAGTCGATAGGTAGTATAAATACGTAGCTCCGACAAATAGGAGAGGACCTTCTGCACCCTCATTTCTTGACTGCATACTCTGAGTGCCTCACCTTATGTCTCCGCTGTGCACCATTCTCGTGCACTACATCCGCTTGTAGCCTTCATATTGGCTTTGCTGACAAAGAAGCCTCCTTGTCCCCACCTGCCTTCACCCAGTTTTTTAGACCATCCTTGTGTCAGGTCACTGCCAGCTCACATGCTTCGGCCTACTCCCCTCATAGGTGGTAGATGGTAGTTCACCTAAACAGCCCTGGCATCAGGAGAAAAACACAGGGCAATATAGTACTATGTAGCCTCTGTAGCACTCAAAGCTGTATCGACAAGTCCCCAATCTATAGTCAATGTAGCTACAGGCATGAAATCTATAGTATTCCATAGTGGCCATAGCCAGTCATGAAAATCTGTATTCAATGTAGCAAGGCTACTATATACACTACCAAGACTATATACTATGACATAGCCCCTTCAGCTTCTATCATGACATTGGTTGGCTTCCATTCCCACTCACTACCACTTCAGTATAGCAAAACATAGACTACATTTCTTAGTCAGGCATACACAGTACAATCCAATAAAATCCATTTCACACCAACCATACATAGCTAGCTACTTTATATCACCATCACTCTGATTCATCTTCTGTTGTCGATCCCTCCTGGTGTTCTTTGATCGCAGCTGCGATGATTTGCGCAGATACTACATTCTGTGGCCACGTGGTAAGGGCAGGTGCTCCAGAATGGATACTAAGCTAGGCCATCAGTAATCAAATATACATGCTGACTATATACTCACTGTCCGTCCTCGTAAATCCTTGCACAGATGCCCTCCAGCACGCTGAACTCTTTTGTCGCCCCATCAAATTCTTGTAGGCAATTGAGGTGGGAATCATATATCCCACGGTAGTCCTGAACCGTAAAAGCGGTGTCCGTTCGCGTGCCAGTTGTCCACTCGCCTATGCAGCATTCAATCTGAGGGATGCTGTCAGCGACAACCAATCCAGTGACGACCATAAAATACAACACCTACTGCTGTCAGTATTAAGGCTAAAGCAGGCAAAGGGAAAGGTTTGAACCACATCTGATACTTGATGCCTTCGTCATTCTTGTTTGCGAACCACATCATATTGATGATTTTCTGTATGATTGGCGCTTTGAGAAAGCCACGGTGCTTGTCTTGCTCAAGCACCCAATGCTGACCACCCACATATCAATCACCACAAGCATAGATAATAAGTTAGCCAACCTTGAATGCGAAGTTTGCACCCTCTTTCAGTTCTTCCGCTAATGCGCGATTCTTCTCAATTGCTGACTTGCTCTGACTGCTGTGAAATTTGTATATGATCTCCACGAGAGGGCGGAGCTTGGTCTTGAGCTCGCTGCAAACTTGCGAGCCACGGCTGGTAATCTATATAACATAGGCAGTACAATACAGAGACGGCTGGTGAAGCACTTACAAGTTTGGTAAGCTGCGTGGTTCGCACAAGGTTAACCCCTGTGGTCTGAAGCGCCTTGGCCCAAGACGCGTTCAAAAGAGCAGACTCCTGTGAATGGTCAGGCATGGGACACTCAGCACACAGGCATGCCCGGTAGTCTCCAATGGCCGCAGCAATGAACTCTTGGGTAACGTCGTCGTAGTCCTTGGCACGTGGACGACCTTCATGCTCGGTGAGCTTTTGCGCCTTGATGACGGTTGTTTCTGGACTGTCTTCTTCGACAGGTTCCCTTCGCCTCTTGGCACAAACATTGCCACTAGTATCATCCAGTGAGGAGTTTGTTTCAATGGTGGCATGAGGGTCTCACCGGTTCATGGTGTCTGTCACCATACTTTCGGAGTTCGCGTGTTCAACACGCCTGTTCTTGTGTTGAACGGTCTGTCGTTCCAGCAAAGCGTGCGTGGCCGGTCCTGCGTCTTCGCCATCCGAGAAAAAGAAGTATCCCTGACCCTGATGAGCATCCTTCTTAACTTCAATAATACATAGTACTTACTTCATCATCGATGTCCGGAATGTTGCCAACAACCACCTTGGGTACTTTGCTCTTGCTGTACGTGAGGGGCTGCCTAGGCACTGCACTAATTCTACTTGGCACAGGCCGGTTACTAAACTGAATGTGATAGTCTGTCAGTGTAGTGCGAAGAAATGTTGGGATGACCTACCTGAGTACCACCATCCTCTTCTTCGACGTCGTCCTCGTCGATGTGCTCTTCCTCGCTGAATCCCTCGTCTTCGTTCTCGCTCCCTTCCTCCATTAAGTGGCGGTGGCGACGGCGTTCTCGGTCCTTATGAACCTTGGCATCACAACGCTGGGCCATCTCTTCTCGTTCGTGCACGGCCTGCCTCACCTTTTCTGATGGTCGGCGCATCCAACCACCAGAATCTTTTTTTTCGAACACAGGTTAGTGGTGATCAGTGGTGTGGATCGGTCAGACTGACCTCTATGGTTCTCTTTATCGGCGTGGCGGTAGGGTGCATTGGTTGAGGTCTGCATATGATTAGTGCTGGGGCGTGTAACTGGGACAAGGGACGGGTGAGGGATGGCACGATAAATGGCAGGACCAACTCTACTTATACCTGCTGATTGCGTGTAGTTTGTTTGTAGAAATCAACAAACGTTCGCGACACGAACGCGCAGCGCGACACGGTCACGCGATAGTCTGAAAAAATAAAATCAAAACATATATTTGTCAACCGTTGACAAGGACCCACCTATCCGTCTGTATAGGGCATCTGATATGGTCCGGTATATTGCAAACTGTCAAAGAGATCAATCAGAATCAGTGAGATACGGAGACAGAGACGACTGAGCGACTCAGCTACCAAACATGGCCCCCCTCCACTGCAACTATTGTTTGAAGCCCATAGCCACTGAAGCAGGGATCAAGAGGCATATCGCACAATCTCCTACATGTCGCGATCAATGGACGAAGCTCCTTGAACGGTCGAAATGCACTGTACCGGAGGTCGCAGGTGATCATTCTGCCCAGCAGACGAATGACAACACACCTGATTATACATACGAATGGGGGGGTGCATTTGATGGGATGGATGTCCCCCACGATGCTCTGGATGTTCCAGATGGACACTTGGTTCATCAAACTCGCATAGACGTTGATCCTGGACCACCCGACCTCTCTGAGCCGCCATCAAAGCAGGCACGAGTGGAGGAAGACGATGGATGCTCACCTCGTTGGCCGTCCTCTGGACGCTTCACAGAACAGTACTCGGGAGTCGCCGCTACAATACTAGGCAAAAAGGGGACGGTCTTCGAGTCTATGGAAGCCGCCGACCTGGCAAAAGGTGAGAGCAAATGGGCGCCTTTCCGCGATAAAGATGAGTGGGAACTGGCACAGTTTTTGATGAAAAACCTTGGGCATACGAAGATCAATGAGCTTCTGAAACTATCCCATGTAAGCGAATAAAACATTGACTCACAGACTCAATGCTGAATGTGAGCGCCTTGCAGGTATGCAAGAGTGGCGTTTCGTTTGATAGCGCCCGCTCCCTCCTCAAGCGTGTCGATTCTCTGTATACCGGCCCAGCTTGGAAATGTGAGATGATTGATGTTGAGGGAGACGTGGTTGGTGAGGATGGGACCTTGAAGCGGGAGACGCTAGAGCTGTGGCGAAGGGATCCTGTTGAATGTGTGGAGGAGCTTATTGGGAATCCTGCCCTGCGAGATATGATGGTGTATGTCCCAGAGCGCGCATATACGGATGCGAAGGGAGAGAACCGGATCTATGATGAGTTATGGACAGGAGACTGGTGGTGGGAAACCCAAGTAAGGACTCACCATCGATTGCGAAGGATGTGAATATGACCAAGCTGACTGTGACGCGCAGGGAAAATTGCCCGAGGGGGCAGTCATGGCACCGGTCATCTTGTCCTCTGATAAAACAGTGCTATCTATGTTCAGTGGGGACAAGAAGGCGTGGCCCGTATACCTAACCATAGGGAATATCTCGAAGGACATCAGAAGACGAGTGTCAGCGCACACAATGATTCTTATCGGCTACTTACCTGTGTCAAAACTGGAGTGTTTTCACAAGAAAACACGATCCGTTGCAGGACATCGACTATTCCATTACGCGATGTCTTTGCTGTTGCGTCCGCTTGTCGATGCTGGTCGGAAAGGAAAGGCTATGGTTTGCACAGACGGATTCGTCTGTCAAGTCCATCCAATTCTGGCTGCCTATGTGGCCAACTTTCCAGAGCAGTGTCTGGTGGCATGTAACAAGGAGAGTCGCTGTCCATGTTGTCTGGTTGAATCGCAAGATCGTGGAGACCTTGACGAATGCCCATGCCGCAGCATGGTTGACACGTTGAAGACTTTGCGGCGGAAGCGAAAAAACAAACAATCGAAGAAATTCGATAAGGAAGGTTTGCGCGAAGTCTATGAACCATTTTGGAAGGAGCTTCCCTTCACCAACATCTTTGCCTGCATCACACCCGATATCCTCCACCAACTCCATAAGGGCGTCTTCCACGATCACCTCGTGCAGTGGTGCATAAGCATTCTCGGCGAGAAGGAAATGGACGCACGTTTTCAGGCCGTGAGTCAATATCCAGGCCTTCGTCACTTCAAGAAAGGCATCTCTGCGGTCTCACAATGGACGGGCAGAGAGCACAGGGAGATGGAGAGGGTTTTTGTAGGTCTCCTGTCCGGTGCGGCCGAAGAAAGTGTCCTCGTTATAGCTCGCTCACTACTCGACTTCATCTACTACGCACAGTTCCAGCAACACACGGACAAAACCCTGGCGGCTATGCAGGACAGCCTAGGCCTCTTTCACGCGCATAAAGACATCATCATGGAACTCAGCATACGTGAGCACTTCAACGTTCCCAAGATCCATTCCCTCATCCACTACGTCTCTTCCATCCGAGCCCTGGGCAGTGCTGACGGATACAACACAGAATACCCCGAACGACTACACATTGACTATGCTAAGGACGCCTATCGCGCGAGCAACAAACGCAATTACGTCGAACAGATGGCATTGTGGCTTCAACGCCAAGAGGCCATCCATCTCAAGAGCGCCTACCATGCCTGGAGGGTGCTTAAGAAGTCTGCAAGCACGGACGCCGTCCATGGAGGCTCAGGCGGAGGGAATGACGGCTCAGAAAATTATTCAGACGTAAGTGACCATCTGGGTAGGGTTGGGGGTGACAACAGGGATCGTCTTGCTGCACAAGAGCCGTCAGGTATGTAGAATTGGCTGCTCCCGTGGTAGTTATTGACCGAGGTGGTTATGCCAGCAAAAGCGGCCTACAAAGTGGCTAAATTTCCTGCCCGGCGCGTGTCCGTTCAGCAGTTGCAAGACGACTACCAAGTGCCCGAGTTTCTGGCAGCGCTCAAGCATTTCCTCAACTCTCGCGCGACTCGAGTCAAAGTGGTATTCCCCACAGAATCGGATCGTTTCGAAGTATTCAATCAGCTATACATGGCGAATGGACCTAGCGTGGTGACCAGACACAGCAGTAGCTGGCACAAGATTCATGCCAAGCCGAAGGTTGCTGCTTGTGGACACAAGGCCGAGTCCCCCGCAAAGTTTGATACAGCATTTGTGTGGGACGAAGGACATCAACCAAAAACTCTTTTGGAGCCCAATGGTACGTACCTGGTCTCATCGACTCGTTGAGTGTGTGCTGACAAGCATTTTAGTGGTCCATATCGCACAAGTTCGCATCATATTCAAGCTTCCAGAGCATATTGGCCATTACCCACATCCACTCGCGTACGTCGAATGGTTCACCTCGCTCCGTCGTCGCGATCCCGTTTCTGGCCAGTTCGTCGTTACACGTTCAACGCGCAACCATCAGCGCAACGTGTCGGTGATCAGTGCCGACCGCTTTGCCCACCCTTGCCATCTTCAAGCCCAGTGTGGAAGGAAGATTACTTTAGATTGGACATCTGACAACGTGCTTGAAATGGTGAGCGCGTTTCATGTGAACTCATACATTAGCTTAGATACTTTCGTTGCCCTATCTGATTGTTACTAATCTGTGGCTACAATCTATGCTTGTGTCTTGTCAAGTTGGTAATGTAAGGACAACATGGGCTACTGGGACTATGGAAGATGTATAGTGTGAAGGTGGGGCTACAACGCCTATGGAAAGCTGGCTACACCGCGCTGTCAGCAATAGTGGCAACCATGTGCTACGTGTCACGCGGTGACAGCTGGATAGTGCGGCAGAGCATGTGCCTGATGCACTATATCACGATCGAGCCTCTAGGTGACTTTGTACCTGGGTGGCTATGCTACATAGTAAAGTGTTTTTCCTGATGGGAAGGGTGGCAGTCAGGGTAGCGGTTAAGCCCCCTGATGAGAGCTTTTGCAGGCTCAAAAGTGCATGCCCAAACCCACCCCTTTACCTGTCCCTGTATGTACTGTATTGACTGCCCAGGTAGACTATACACTACCCCCCTTTGGGGGGTAGTCTGGGCAGCTTCATAAGCAGGCTTCTTCATTGATTTGATTCCTTTGACTGATGGGTTCTGCTGAAGGAAAAAACTGAACAGGCCTAAGTTCATTGGGAGCAAGTTTAGGGCTAATTACAGTAATGGGGCAGCATGATTGATAAATGATTCTTATCTTAAAAGTTTGGTTTTGGTGGCTGGGGATTTGATTGGTATATGTACATATGTGACTCATGTTGGACAAGGTGTTTGCCATCTGCGACGGCCTTCTTTCTAGTGGATTTTAATGACTAATAATGGTACCAAGATTTTTCGGACAACAGGGCGAGGGTGGACATCCAAGGTCACCATGCTCAATTAAGGCCTCGTACCAAGGCTCGGGTTTTTGCGACACGACAGGGGCTGCACTTTCTCACGAATATTGGGTTGAGGTTGACCTTGCCAAGCAAGGTAATTTTTCCCCAGCCCGACGATATACACTACGAGATAATCAACTGTACACCTTCGGACCAAGAGCAAGTAGTCTGGACCTAAGGAGACCAACAAAGACAGTTGCTTCTTGTGGGCTTATTGTCACTGATTTAGTCGCATGGATGGTCAACAGGACATCCCTACTGATAATGTCATTGGGCGCTCAGTTGCAAACTTTTCGGCTAGAAATCACACGTGTTATCCTTGTGCCCTTACTACCGTCACCATCAGTTGTGCCCACTGGGTTGACGAACTTCGCTGTGAGTATCGCTCATTCAATTTCCACTGCCACGAATTATATATCTGCCTTCTTAACACGTTATTATAAGGACGTTGACCAACCAAAGAGAGTCAACCTGACTACACGTATTGTCGCCAATTTGTCTAGAGGTATAGATACCATTTACAGTTGATGATCACAGTCGAAACTGACATGCACGTATGCAGCATGCACTTGATCAACGTAGAGGCCTTTCTTGAAAGGGAGGAATTGATTAGAGAGGGAAAGCCAGTTGACCGTCGAGCCAAAGTGCTCGAGTTTGGTGACGATGAAGTAGCAGAGTACGCGATCTTATCCCATCGGTGGATTGGGCAAGAAGTGGATTATAACGAAATAGTCAAACTCGCGAAGGTGGGCGAGGAGGAGAGAAGTGAAATTCGCCAGCGTGATGGCTATCGAAAGATCCTCCAGAGCTGCGAGCAGGCGAAGAAGGACGGGTACAAGTGGTTGTGGGTCGACACTTGCTGTATCGACAAGCGAAGCAGTGCAGAGCTATCAGAGGCCATCAATTCCATGTACCGGTGGTACAAAAACTCAAGGATATGCTATGTGTACTTCCACGATGTTCCTGATCCATCCTTTCCCACTGCGCGCAACAATGTGAGGTATCCAAAGTCGAAGGGCTGGCCAGAGTGGTTCTCGCGTGGGTGGACACTACAAGAGATGATAGCGCCGAGGGATCTCCAGTTCTTCAACAGGGATTGGCATCCCATCAGTGACAAGAGGACACTTTCAGGTATCTTGGAAAACATCACTCGAGTTCCACAACACATACTGAAGGAAGGACTTTCCTCAAACCGTCCATGCGTTGCTCAAATCATGTCATGGGCTGCCGATCGGACAACGACTCGAGTGGAAGACAAGGCTTATTCTCTGATGGGTCTGCTGGACGTGAATATGCCGATGTTATATGGGGAGGGGAAGAAGGCTTTCCGCCGTCTTCAGTTGGAGATCATGCGCACGTCGGACGACCAAAGCATCTTTGCGTGGGGATGCAACGGAATGGAAGTGCGGGCTGCCAGTATCCTCGCGGATGACCCGAGCTTCTTCCGGCATTGCGATGGGATGGAACTGATGGATCGAGACGAATTCATCGACTCTCTCAGACATGACATCCCAGAAGAAGAGCTCCCTTCGATCGAGGACGATCAATTCGGCACATTCCTCATCACGAATCGCGGCATCCATATCTGGCTGTTCCTCCGTCCCCGTGTTGGCTCTGACTTAGTCTTCCAAGCCTTGCTGCCATGCCGCTCTCGTCCATCGGGTCCACCAGTGGCCATTATTTTGGCTTTGTGGGGATCCAATTACTATCGATATTCAGACTCTTTCCTACTTCATGAATGGGGGCGTCTACGATTACGGCAAGTTAATCTCAGATATCAAGACTTGCCCCATTGCAACTCCACATTCGAAATCGATGACAATGCGATCCGCAAGGAGGGTTTCATTTCCTTGGCTACGTACCCAAAGAGATTGATCACAGGGAACACAGTCACTTTGGGTGCCACAGACCCCTTTTGCATCAAACGCTATTCTTGCGGCCAAGAGTATAATTTCGCAGTGGGGTTTGGACAATGCTTTGGCCAGAATTGGATACATGTCGTTTGCGAGAAATCTGACCGGATTTCTTGTAACATTTATAACTTAATGCTGGAGAGAGCGCCAAAGTATACACAGTCCATGAACTTGAAGGCTTCTGGAGCTGGAAGTTGTCGGGTCTGCATTAGGGAATCCCGTCTCTCTCGATCAACCTGGATCCTGCAGACTTCTTGCGTCACGTGGGGCCCAAGAATGTGTAGGGTTAAGCTTGAGGTATTTCGGGATCCCAGATTCGGTATTGTGTCAGGTGGATGGACAGGCTTCGATGTTGATGTAAGTCGATTCTTTTTTGTGCATACACATTACTGTATCTCAGATCTCAGATCTCAATATTGGTATTGATATTGCACACAGAGAACAGACAATCCCGACTGTGACTGGCGGGGTCTCATGATACGCCATTGTCCGAGTAAGTACCATAGCTGTGAGCTATTTGTCGATGGGGTCTCCATGAAGTTCTCATACGCACCCAATGACATGAAGGTGAGTACACATACCATTGATACACTCTTCGAAGCTTACGAGAACAGCTGGGGGACTATGGTCACTTTACAGACTCCAAGGACTTCTGCTACGAAGGAAACCTCTTTGCTGACTTCGAGTTACTATCTTCAAAGGCGAACATCATCCCAAGGCCGCACGAAATATCTGAAAGGGATGGGCACCCAAGAAAGAGTGACTTTGTGAGGGCGTACATCCACCCTGGTACCAATTTCACTGAATTATACAAACCACTTGACCTGTCGCTTCCGCGTAACGACGACGATTTCAAATCATTGTTGGTTTCCCTCTCTACTCGACTCACAAACAGGTATCTCATCACAAGGGTCATACAATGTCCCCCTGACCCTCGTCAGCCTGGCTCAGGCACAACGCATTGGTACAACATTGCAAAGCCATTTGTTTGGCACCGAAATGAAGGTGTTGGCTCTGTGATGGGGAGAGCAATCAGGTGAAATGCAGGGTGACCAAGCGAGAGTTGGTGGTGTGAACGAGGTGGAGTTGTGAAGTGCCGTTTACTCGTCTGTTGTTCTATAGGTGACCCTGTCTGTCTATGTATTCTTGCATATATATCATATCTACTGAGGATGGATAAACATGCCGCCCACAACACTCAACTACTCTTTTGTCGCCCACTTCACATTCATATCCACGAGCGCACCTCACGACTCAATCGACTGAGGCACAAATAACCTGGCAGAATGATGTTGTATTCTCGACCCGGAATAAAACTCGCTCACTCACTTACCTACAAGACTCCACCAGCGCGCGCACGATGTGCTGGGAATGGGCGAGCGCAGAGCTACTTATTGCGGGGTTCGTCGTATCCGAAGAACCGGCGCGCTCTGCACACGACGGTGAGCACCTGATAGTCTAGTTCCGAGTGTCGAGGCTTGGCCTCGCAGAGTGGTGTATGGCTGGCTGTGCAGTGTTTGTGTGTGCGACCTGTACGAAGAGTCACTAGTGGCCTATGGATAATCGGACTGCGTTGCCGAGCAGACGAGTAACGTGCATATACGCATTACATTCATGTGGAGGGACCGTGGGATCGGGATCGGGAGTGTCTGGGTAGGGACGGTGCAATAGGGCACTGTTATTTGCAATTAGAAGAAACAGGGCGTGTCCCGGGGGAGAAGCATGCGAGGAGAGTGGCTAATGAAGCTGGGAGGACCTCAGACTTCATCGATGTGCTCTTGACTCGTACGTGGTGTCACCGAGAGACCGCACGCAGCACCGTGCGGAGCGCTGCTGGAGAATGTCCGAGTTCGTGGCATGTGCAGAGTCCAGACTAAGCGTGTATTCTATATTGTCATAGACCCTGCCAGCTAGCTGTCCTTGCAACTGGCATCGTCAGATCACTGTCCTTGCACTATCACTGCCAACAAGTGCCCTGCAAGAAGTTTAAAAACAGGTGCTGGGGCCAGATGATGTCAATGGCACATGCTGCAAAAAGAGATGATTGTCAATGTTCTGCAATGTGGTCTACGTGTTGAAGGATCCATCTTAGCCGTCACTGAAGCCAAGACTCACTTTTTACCACCTTCAACGCACGGGAACTGTTTTTATTACGCCCTGCCAGTCGTATATCCAGATTTCTTCGAGGGTGTATCCGTGTCCCAAACAGTGGGAACGCATTCTTTTTGT
>Ga0307518_10003609_pt1 | contig 11124 bp, 11 predicted proteins | sample 25_EM_MG_FD_203889 | JGI IMG/M metagenome (GOLD analysis project Ga0307518, IMG submission 203889) | Populus trichocarpa ectomycorrhiza microbial communities from riparian zone in the Pacific Northwest, United States - 25_EM | ecosystem: Host-associated > Plants > Roots > Unclassified | place... | reverse complement strand
CTCAGGATCTGATTTATGTGAGTAGAATATAATTCTGATGGTCATGCAATTGCCTTGCAAACCAAATTTATGTTTCCTTTCTGCTTGACTTTGACTGGCTCTTGTGTTTCCTTCCACAGAGTAAAGCAGGGCCAGTTTTGATTGCTGTCAATCCTTTTAAAGACATTCCAATTTATGGAAATGAAACCCTCACTTCTTACAAGCAGAATGCTAAGGACAGCCCTCATGTTTATGCTATAGCAGATGCTGCTTATAATGAGATGATGAGAGGTGGATGAATCGTTTTTTTTCCTTTCACCATTTGAGTTTGAAGTTAGTATCGTTTCTGAGAGTTCTTATTTCTTCATTCTTTTTTTTTCCTGTCTGCGGTTTTGCAGATGAAAAGAACCAATCCATAATCATAAGGTTTGTTGCCTTTTTCTTTCATTAATGTAGTCTAATTTGGAGCTTTTCCATGATATTTTCCCTTGTTGTCTTGTGGTATTTTCTTTTATGCAGCTTTAATTGCCTCTTTCATGTTTCATGAGCAATTGAGATATTTCTGCTGCTCTGAAGAGTCACTTTTATTATTTATCCTACAGTGGTGAAAGTGGAGCTGGGAAAACTGAGACAGCAAAGTATGCTATGCAGTACTTGGCAGCTCTTGGTTGTGGCAATGATGGTATGGAGTATGAAATCCTTCAGACCAATTGTATACTTGAAGCATTTGGGAATGCAAAAACATCCAGGAATGACAACTCTAGTAGATTTGTAAGTTGTCACCAATTCTTTTTCTTCTTGTTGGGTTAGATTCCTAAATCTGTTGTTCTTGCAATTTGGTTTATAGGTAATTCTCAATTGGTGCAGGGAAAGTTGATTGAAATTCATTTTACCGCATCAGGAAAGATTCGTGGTGCTAAAATCCAAACTTGTAAGTATGTTGAAGTTGAATAGATTGTCATTATTAGTCTGCCATTTGATATCTGGGTACTGATTAACTTGAACTCATGTATATTCAAAAACCATTCGCCGATGATAATTGTTGATAGTCCTACTCGAAAAGGTAAGTTACCCCTGCTTCTGAAGTTTTAGCTTGGAATGTCAATCAGCATCACCATACATTTCTGAAATTACATGTTCTCATTTGACCAGTCAAGAGTAGTTCAGCTTGCCAATGGTGAAAGATCATACCATATCTTCTATCAACTTTGTGCTGGTGCTCCATCGACTCTTAGAGGTACTGTTTTTGCGTTATGCTACCTCAGTACCTTGTATGGGATGGGATGCATGTATTTTCCATTCTTTCACAGAACAGAAAGGGCTGAACTAGTAGCATTGACATAATGCTGCTTAGGCTAATAGTTTCTCACGTGTCTATAACTATATATGTCTTCTAGAATCTCAACTGAATGTTAGTTGCACTGGGAAATGAAGGTTCGCTCTTGTGAGTCCTTGTTTTTCCATGTTTATGTTGAAACTTGTATACAATTTTGCTTTGTTTTTCATCTGGACAACATTCGCTCCTACCAAGTTCAAGTTTTTTTTTTCCTGACCCTATTAGCATCCAAAAAAATCTGGTGTAATCCACTTTGTCGTGCAGTTTCTTGATACTCACTATTACCAAAGTACTTTTCCTTTCTTAGATTGTTATTGCTTTTATTTTCATTCGTGGTTGAAGCCTGTAAATCCTTGTTGTGCCCTCAGATTATAATAATTTGTTATTGTTTTTTGATATTCATGCTTGATCAATGTATTTACGTATTATGTTGTCTTTCTCAAAATATAATGCATTTGTGATTTTTCATAATTGGAAACAGTTCTTCATGTTCTGCCAAATGAACACCTTTTCCTGTTAAAAAAGAAAATGAAATCTGCAAAATTGGAAAGATGTTTTTTGTAACCAAATGGAAGATCATCCAATTGCTTGAACCTTCTCTATATGCTAATTTTGTTGGTGATTAATAATAGTAGAGGACACAACACACTGAAATTTGTTAATGGTCAATCATAAATCCATATAGCTGACTGAGATTAGTTTGGGAAGGCTTTATTGTAGTTATCAATCAGAAACTCTTATGCTACTTCTATGTTCTCTACTTCTATGTTCCAGCTGTTTTTCTTGAAAAGATAAACATATATCATGTGTTCTCTACTTCTATGTTCCACTATGCAATTGATTCATAAGTTGGGGTAATTTCTTGTTTCTTCTGCAGATAGACTTAACCTTAAAATGGCCAGTGAGTACAAGTATCTTAACCAGAGTGAGTGCTTGGTAATCGACGGTGTTGATGATGGCATGAAGTTTCATAAGCTTGTGGTAATTCAAATGATTGTCTGTTTATGGGTTGAAGGCCCACTGTCACTTCATTTTATTTCATGGTCATAAGCATCTATCTTTCCCTATTTGTGTGTTATTTTCGTTATCTCCCCAGGAAGCCCTGGACATTGTTCAAATTCACAAAGAAGATCAAGAGCAGGCATTTGCAATGCTTGCTGCAGTATTATGGCTTGGAAACATTTCATTTCAAGTAATTGACAACGAAAATCATGTGGAGGCATTGGCCGATGAAGGTAAGAGTGATATCAATTTGAGTAAATTGAATTGCCAGCTTTCAGTACTTGACAATAGCTGACATCTTATTTTCTCTTATTTCACCATAAATGGAATTGGGAAATCACATACTGATTGTTTTTTGTTTGATTAGCTTGTCTCGAGTCATCATAAAAAAGGTGCAAGTGCCTAGTTGAATCTGTTCATTGTTTTAAGAGTTGGTGTCTTCCTAACTCTAAAGGAAGAATATTTTCATGGAAAGAGATGGGGTTTAATGAGTTTGGTCCTGGATTTCGTATGGCAATTTGGATGAGCATAATCATTTGTGCAATTTCATCTCAAGTATCATGCTGAAATAGTATTTGCATGATCAATAACACCTGGAATGTGTTTGAATGTCTGCTGATATAAACATTCAGTTGAATGAGTGGAATGGATCTATCCAATGATTTTGATTAATAATGGATCTTCAAACATGCACATTGCATGAGGCAATGCTAAATTCATGACATGCTATCACTGGTATACCATGGTGATTTTTCTGAAATAAGATTGATTCCATTTGTTTTCCTTTTGGCAGCTGTAAACAGTGCTGCCAGGCTATTAAATTGCAGTGCCCAGGATCTGATGTTGGCTCTATCAAGCCATAAAATCCAAGCTGGAAAGGATAGCATTGCTAAAAAATTGACAATGCAGCAGGCATGTTTAGTTCTTCATTTGAAAACAAATTTACCCACGCGTTACCCCAAAAGCACTGTATATTCACCGGTGATACATGGTTTTTTAAGGGTTCCTTATCGTATTCTTTTCAGGCAATTGATAGAAGAGATGCATTGTCAAAGTTTATCTATGCAGACCTGTTTGAGTGGCTTGTGGTACAAATAAACAAGTCATTTGAAGTGGGTGAACTGATGATTACTGGGAGATCCATAAGTATCCTTGATATTTATGGATTTGAGTCATTTAAGGTTTATAAATCTTATCTATCTGTGTGGTGAGACTTTTAGTGCTCTACACTTGTGTCCCTGATGATCACCTCTTTACATTTTCAGAATAATAGCTTTGAGCAATTTTGCATAAATTATGCAAATGAGAGGCTGCAGCAACATTTCAACCGGCATCTATTTAAACTTGAGCAGCAGGTAAGCATATCATATTGAAGCAACATCAACACTGGGGTGTGCTGATCATAATGGAAGTGGCCTTCGTGGTTGCAATGGTGCAAAATGCTATCCATATGCTATCATTTCATATACAAACTTATTTTCTGTGTTTTTTCACTGTGAAAGAATGTTTACATGTCATCTCTAATTAATAAAAATGAAATGAATATGCTTTTGCTGTCTTGATACTTTCAAAATTGTGTAAGAGGGATTTTTAAAAGCGAATCAAGAAGTATACATCACCAAAATTGTTGGCCTCTCTGTTTCCATTAAGTTATGCTGCCTGGTCATAGGCATGAAACAAATGTGACATCTATGTAGATTGTTGCAACTCCAATATTGAAGCATATAAGTATTCAGTTAAATTTCTGTGCTAACATGTAAGTTGCATTTTAAAATGTTTGTATTTAGAAAATGTGTAGAAAGTCATATTTTAGGTCTGCATTGCTCTGATCACACCAACTAATTATCGCAAACCATTTTTCTCGATTTTAAAACTTGGATTCTTTTATTTCCTCAACTATAAAGTCTCATTGACTTTTTGGGTTTATTCCCCCCCCCCTTCCTGCTTAAGAATTTGGTTAATGAAATCTGATTGTTTTAACTGTCAAACTCACCATTTTATTTATTAATTGCAGGAGTATGAAGAGGATGGGATTGATTGGACTAAAGTTGATTTTGAGGATAACCAAGAGTGCTTAAATCTCGTTGAGAAGGTATTTTAACAGCTTCTCTTGTCTATGTCCTGCACATGCATATTTAGAGTTCTCCTAGGCATGTGATATCAAAATGCTTGCCTTATACTTAAGGTGGTCGCTCCTTAATTGTTTTGGTTTCTGCAGAAACCTTTGGGGCTATTGTCGTTATTGGATGAGGAATCAAATTTCCCCAATGCCACTGATTTAACCTTTGCCAATAAGCTCAAGCAATATTTGAATGGTAATCCTTGCTTTAAAGGTGAAAGAGGCAGGGCTTTTGGTGTTTGTCATTACGCTGGAGAGGTGAGTTATAGTTTACTTTTGAGGAGCTATGATTTTTTGCTCTGTTGAAATTTTTAAGTCAGATTGGCAGCTTTAGTTCAATCAGGGTTTTTGCTTGTTCCGTCGTGTTAGATTTGAAATGAATACATGTAAAGCAGTTCATAATTTGCTTAAGAAAAATCTTACATGATGACAACAACAACTGACCGCAGAAAAAGTCATTAAAAGTTACAAAAAAAGCCTGTAAATAGGGATCTGATATTTACGAAGACTTCAACCCTTGTACTATTAATGATTTTGCAGATATTTCTTTATGTCCATTGGCGGCTGTTCTGCATAATCCATCTTTCCACCCTTTTCTCACTCATGATTTTCATGTTTTAAATTTAATTATCAACAATTCTGGAAAAAAAAAAAAAGTTCCATATAATGCGGGATAACTGAAGATGCAACATGGTGCTGTATATCTTCCTGCTTATATTTCTTCCTTCTAGGATTTTCTTATTATTAAGTAGTTAATTAGATAATAGGAAACGATTATATTGCAGCATCTAATCATGGCCAAGTACCTGTTGCAAATTTGATCCACTTGTAGAATAAAGCTACAATGATGAAACTCTGTAGAGCTTTTATAGCTTCAATTTTTCTCAGAAGTTGGAATTGATGCCAAAAACTTAAAAAGGAAACTCTTAATGTCAGAACTCATTTGTTCTAAATCCAAATTTTAATATTTATTTGCATCTTAGCAACGAGACAAGTAATTTCTCATAATTGAAAATGCTCTAAGATATTTATTTTGATAGAGGGTACGTTTTCTTGTATTTGGCATATTTTACTCTTTTGTTTGAGTAGCATCTCCAGCTGTCAGCTAAAATTACATTTGACTCTGATCCATCGAAACTTTTATTCTTTCTGAACCTTTAAGTTGATAATAGGTTAAAGAATAAACTAATATTTGGAGTTTTGTCAGGTTGTGTATGATACAAATGGCTTTCTGGAAAAGAACCGAGATCCAATGCACTCTGATTTCATCCAATTGCTATCATCATGTGGTTGTCAATTACTGAAATTAGCAAGTCCATCTAGCCAATTTGGTGGGTCGGAACCCTCGATGCAAAGTGTTGGCACAAAGTTCAAGGTAGATAAGCTTCTACTGTTCTGCATAACAATTATAATTTTCTGGCATTTTGAACACTTTTACTGGTTGATTTTTGGTGCTCTAGAATTGATCGCTGCATACTAAAAATTGTATCTTGTGCTTGAGCAAAATAATAATTCTTCTGGCAACAGCATCAACCTTTTTTTATCTGCATTCTGGCATAATTTGTATTTTGCAAAATGTTGAGTGGTTGTTCCTGCCTGCAGAGTCAACTCTTCAAACTAATGCACCAGTTGGAGAAAACTACACCTCACTTCATTCGCTGCATAAAACCAAATGCTAAGCAGCTTCCTGGCCAGTATGAAGATGATCTTGTCTCAAAGCAACTCCGATGTTGTGGAGTTTTGGAGGTTGTGAGGATCTCAAGATCTGGATATCCTACTCGAATGACTCATCAAGAATTTGCAGGAAGGTAAATAAGATACAATCTGTTAGTTCTCCAATAATTCCTTATTTTAAAGCTGATCGTTCCTATCATAACCCTGCACGTGATTTAGGTATGGTTTCCTGCTCCCGGAGACAAATGTATCTCAGGATCCATTAAGCTTGTCAGTTGCTGTTCTCAAAAATTTTAATGTCCTCCCTGAAATGTATCAAGTTGGTTACACCAAAGTGTATCTTCGGATGGGCCAGGTATGTACTCATGTTATTTTCACAGTTCATAAATGTTTTGTTATTTCCTCTAATATGGTGTTTATGGATTATATCTGCGTTGCTTTTAATGGCCAGAAGTTGTAATTCAGCCTTTTAGCATGGACTTGATGACAGGGTGTATTTTGCTAAACCTCCAGAGCTGTATTTAATCATTGGATTGTCTTTATATTAAATTACCCTGGCACAGTCTAGAAAATAAAGTCTTAACAGAAAGTGTTTTATACATAATAGATGAAAAAAAATAATGATAAATAAAAAAACTAACAATAGTGTAAGATGACCAAGTAAAAGTTTTGAGTGCATGGCTCTTGCCAGTGTTGTCAATGGAATAAAGGAGCTTAAGATCTGATCAAAGCTTGTCAAGCTTAGTAACAGATCCAAGCTTGAGCTGCCATTAGAAAATGTATTTCTCAAGCTTTTTAGAATTAAACCTCATGGAGCTTGAATGGAACAAACCTCTACTTGTCTTGGCTTGGTTTGTTTCTTCTTTGGTGCAATAGATCCAAGGTCTGCAACAGTTCCAAGCTTGAGCTGCCATTAGAAAATTTATTTCTCAAGCTTTTTAGAATTAAACCACATAGAGCTTGAATGGAACAAACCTCTACTTGTCTTGGCTTGGTTTGTTTCTGCCCTGGTGCAATAGATCAAGCTATATATGGCTGCTGTCATCATACTGGTTAGCTTTGATTTCTGCGAACATTTGCTTGTCCTTGTGGCCTTGATTGGCTGTTGCTTTAAGTATCAATTGCTTATATGCACTCCAGTGTATTAGATTAGGGTTTTGATCAGAAAAAGGAAGAGACGAGTTAGAAAAATTTAAAGTGGCTGGAACAATATTGGGTTGCTGGCTCCTCTCTGTTCTTGCTTGTAATATTTCCATGTTTCATTACGTGGAGGTACAATCTATTCTTCTGTGTACAATAATATCATCATTTACCCAATTTAAGAGCAAAACATAGCTGAGTTCACACATTAGTTTGATGCTACTTTCAGGAATTGGTTTCAATAAATCTCTTTGCTTGTAGCAAGATTTTCATGTTTAACTAGTTCCCTGACTCTTATTGTTGGCTCACAGATTGGAACATTAGAAGAGCAGAGAAAACAGTTTCTGCGAGGTATTGTTGGGGTTCAAAAATACTTCCGTGGTGGCCAGGCCCGTCACAATTTCCATGAACTCAAACAAGGAGTGATGATATTACAATCATGTAATGCACTATTCTTCAAAAACAAATTTCAATGTCTCATTTGAGATTTTTATCATTTGCTTTGTAGTCTTGGTAATTTCATATTTTGGCTCACATTTTCTTTGCACCATACAAATACAAATACAAATCGTATTTTCTGTTTTTAGGTGTCCTTTGTCCTTGGTGCTCTGTATGTTTTTGCTATATGGCACCAAAATCAGTTGTCAGGCAGCTTTAGCATAGTCTGTTCCTTTGGGATGGATGCTGAGGAGCTTGTTATTGATTATTTAAGTATTTTCTGCTCAGCATTTGATTCAAGTTACTATTGAGATGCAGTTGTCCGTGGTGAAAACTTAAGAAGGAAATTCAATCACATTAAAAAGAAGTGCACAGCTAGGGCTCCCATAGCAATGGACGAGCAGCTAGTGGCAGCTGTATATTTACAATCTGGTAAATGCTGTTATTTATTGCTGATTTTTACTTTTTGTCTGTTAGATACAATATTCTCATTACTTGTCCCTGCAGTAATCCGGGGGTGGTTGGCTCGAAAGCACTTCAACAATATGCATAAAATGAAGTGGTTAATCCATGAGAATTCAAATTCTAAAAGAAAGCCAGGCAAGAAGATTTCAGAAGTGAAGGTACGCTCATTGGTGTAATTATTTCGTTTCAACAACCTGATTTTATTTTCTTTTTTGTCCCTTTGTTGAAATTGGTTGTTGGTCACTGTCTTTCCCAAATATAATGTACAGAAGTTTGCACGTATTTGGTTTCTCTGGCTTCTGGCAAGATTTCTTTCAATTAGTTGTATTTCCTTTGTTATTTGTCTTATGAAACTCATCATGGGAGGAAGGGCCACAAGGCTGAAATTTGTATCACTATTATGCATCTGTACAGATTTTTTCTGCACACACCCACCCACAGTTTTAAGCTGTATGGATGCCAGGTTCATTTGTTGAATGTCCAAATACATTCTTCTTTCTGGCTGTATAGTGTTTGTCTTTCATTGGTTTGAATTGATTTCTAGGTATTTGACCTTTTCCATATCATGTATTCAGTCAACCTACTGTATTTTCTTCTGAAATCTTGATATTCAATAAAACAATGTGCACAATAAATAATTGCATTTACTGTCGTTGGTCTGCCTGCTATAATGCATTATATTCAACCTATGATAGATGGCATTTGTTGATGAACTGCAACCTTTCAGGGCAGTGTTAATCCTTGGCCTTGTCTGTTTGAACGCTATACTTTGGGTATAACATTGGTGCAATTATGTTGTTCCATTCTACTGTGATGAGATTTCATGTATGCTCTGACATGTGCAATATTTAGAGAGGCCTTTTCCTTGTTTTTTCTGTGCATATCAAGCATCTTTGAAGAGCTAAGAAGTTGACTTCTCGTGCTTGATCAGGTCATACCACAAGAGCAGATTGACATTCAGACTTCAATTTTGGCAGAGCTCCAAAAAAGGGTTGTTAAAGCAGAAGCAACAATTGGGCAAAAGGAGGAGGAAAATGCTGCACTGCAAGAGCAATTACAACAGTATGAGAAAAGGTGGTCAGATTATGAGGCAAAAATGAAAGCAATGGAAGAGATGTGGCAGATGCAGATGTTATCATTGCAAGTGAGTTTGCTTGTTAATATTAATTCATTACTAAGTGCATACATCATATGTTTTATTTTGTGGTTAGTATAACAGGAACTTAAAACAGATTTAAGAACTGTGGAGAAATTAATTTCAAGCAATTGCTTCTATATTGAACTGTCATTATATTTCACTGGATACATAGATTGTAGGATTAGATTGTCAATTGGAATTGGTTTGAGCATTCCCATGTACATATTAGGTATATTGGCTGCCCATGATGATCCACTAAATAAGCATGGGGACTTCCAATGCTCTTTAGCTGGTCTAGGTCCCACTATAGAGTCATAAAAAAGTGGAGGAATCGTAAATTGTATGGTCATGCTCTTTAACTGAGTAGTATCTTCAATTTTCTAATGTTATTTGATGGACTTATTTTCAAAACCCAGGAGAAGTTGAGAAGGCAACTTTAATAAATATCCTCTGATGAATGATTCAATGGCTGTAATGGTAGATTTTGTTGGTATTGGGCTGGTTCAGGTCCATGTCTTCTGAGGAGATCAAAACCTTTCTGCTACTTCCTTTATTACTGATCTCTGCACCATGATCCATCTCAAAGCCGAGAATTAAGAGATTAATTTTTGCATATCGATGCATGACAATCCATGTAAATTTTTATGGTTGCTCCTCTATCAATAGCTTCAAATGCAATATGTGGAAAGTAAAATTGCTGATCTCTTATTGATGTGTGTGCACACAAGCCTACACACACAAAGATTGAAAACTGCAAAGTAACTCAGCATCCATTGCCTGACTAATTATTCTTTAATTCTACTGCAGACAAGTCTTGCCGCTGCCAGAAAGAGTCTTGCTGCTGATAACACTGCAGCCCAACCCGGAAAACTTGATTCTTCTACATCACCTCGCGATTATGATTCTGAAGATAATGTTTCAATGGAATCACGAACTCCTGGTGGGAACACACCCAACATATTTGCTAATGCCTTCCCTGATTTAAGAGCAGGGAGGGAGAATAATGGCTCTGTAAATGTAGTCAACACTCTCGCAAAGGAATTTGAGCTGCAGAAACAAAATTTCGATGATGATGCCAAAGCATTAGTTGAGGTCAGGGCAGGACAATCAGCTTCCAACATGAATCCTGATGAAGAGCTTCGAAGATTGAAACTAAAGTTTGAGACTTGGAAGAAAGACTATAAGGTTAGATTACGGGAGACAAAGGCAAGGCTTCACAAACTTGGGCATGGAGAAGTTGATAGAAATCGCCGAAAATGGTGGAGAAGATAGGCAGGCATGAGAGGATCAAAATGATCCAGCTTATGATATGATCATATTTGGTGTGACATGGAGAAAGTTGAAGAGTACTCAAAGCAGCAATCGAGGAGCAACAATGCTTATAGGAAGCTGCTTCCTTTCCGATTCTGGATGTGTTGCTTTTATTCTTGTTATGGCAACTGCAATTGGTATGTATATTTCATGAGGGTAGTGTAGAGAAATTGTACGCGTCTACCAATTTTTGTTGCTTGGTGGAAGGATTGACGGCCATGTGAATAGCCAGATAGGTTTGTTCCTGTCCCAGTTTTTTTTTTTTTTTTAGTGGAAGTCAGTTGTATATTTTGTTAGCGTAGATGCAAGGACGAACTTGGTAGTCCCAATTGTGAAATTGCTGTATTGCTTGTTATGTTGTTCTATCATAACAAGTATATTGTAAGTAATTTGTTTCCCCCCCTGAAGCATCGGCATTGTTCTGTTCTACTTTGCTGTCATTGTTTTGTTCATGCAAATACCAAGTTCATATTTGGAAGAAACATTGCTTGAAAGTTGAATCAATCAATTAGAAATGCTGTT
>Ga0307518_10003608_pt1 | contig 11125 bp, 7 predicted proteins | sample 25_EM_MG_FD_203889 | JGI IMG/M metagenome (GOLD analysis project Ga0307518, IMG submission 203889) | Populus trichocarpa ectomycorrhiza microbial communities from riparian zone in the Pacific Northwest, United States - 25_EM | ecosystem: Host-associated > Plants > Roots > Unclassified | place... | reverse complement strand
AAATATTAAGGACTGAAGTAATGAATGGTAAATGATATTATTTCTTACATTGATCCACTTCTTTCTCCTTCCGGGCAGAGTTCTTAAAACCGGCCGGGGTTAAGAGACTAATGTTAAAGGTTTTGACAGAATCACAATGTTAACTCTATTTTTTTAAAAAAATTAAAATAATTTTATTTTTTTATTAAAAAAATAAATAATTAACAAGTTATAACCAGGTTTTTTTACTGGGTTAACTGATCAACCTAAATTTTTAACAAGATTACTTTGGTTTTTAATTTTTTAAACTTGACCCGATTTTAATTTCAAATAAGATAGATTCCGGGTCAAATTGTCAGCCGAACTAGTTTTTACAACTATGATTCGAGGAGCGTATGCCTTTTCTCGTCAGTGGCTCTCTATATAAAACGTCATCGTTTAACATGATGCCCTCTGTCTCGTCTTCCTCTCTCTCTGCGAAAAATTGTCCTCGCAGTTTCGATAGCGGACGCCATTAAAGTCTCCTTCCTGCAAGGTAATCGCTCCCTCCCTCCCTCCCTCTATCTCTTCGTTATCGCTTCATTCTTCCTAATTCGAATTTCTAGGGTTTTAATTTCACTATTTCTCGATTGCTGATGTTAGGGTTTGAATTTCTTATTGATTGTTCAATTTGACAATTCATTATTGCTTAACTTGAATGAATTTGCTCGGTGCAGATCGATATTGCTGACACCAAAAATTTGATTATAGTAGCTCTCTATCGAACTACAACAATCACCAAAAATCAAGGTTTGATCAGATTATTTCCTTTTCTGATCCTCCGATTATATTAATCTTCAAATTTCAGAATAGTCGTTTGCTTTGTTATTTATTTATTTATTTAATTGCGTGGATTTTGATCAGATTGAAATTGATTTTATTTTTTGGGGTTGTGTTTAGGGTATTGAATTGAATTGAAAAGGAGGAGGGAAGATGGGAGCATTTGCATCAAGGTTTTGGTTCATGTTGTTTCCAGCAAAGGAGTACAAGATTGTGGTAGTTGGGTTAGATAATGCTGGAAAGACAACTACGCTTTACAAATTGCATTTAGGGGAGGTTGTAACTACTCACCCTACTGTTGGTAGCAATGTTGAAGAGCTTGTCTACAAGAATATTCGATTCGAGGTACCCACCGTTTTTTCATTGCTACTTAGTAACTTATCTTGGCTTTAGTTTATTGGTGTGTGCTGTGCAGTAATGGGTTGTGTGTGTGATGTTTGATGATTGGGGTTTTTGAGACTAATGGGTTGTGGAGTTTTTGGGATTCTCTTTCTGGATCTAACATTCGATGAAAAGTAGAAGCAGAAGCTGGAGAATGTGTTTGGATTTAAATATTGATGCTTGAGAATCTTTGTAATACTAATTCACCAAGTGTAGTGCCATTTGGAATAATGGTTTCATTGCCGAAGCTGAGCATGTATTTAGTAGTTATGTACTCAGATGGGATTTTTCAAGTTCAAATCTAGCATCTTGTATGTCATGTTTGTTTGCATGTGTGAGATTGAATAGGATGTGCACCTCAACACCATCCTTTTTGTTTCACCACTTGTAGCAATTCCCAAGGGCTTTCTCTTGTAGTTTGGAGGTGGCACAAGTTGTTTCCTTAGTCTTTTGTTGAATTCCTAGCCTTGTTGTATTGATCATGCATTTGTTTTGGTCAGGGTTTTAAACGACCGAGTGAGAAACTTGGCTTTTGTAATATTTTTATTAGCCTGGGAAGGATTTGCACAATTGTGCTTGGGAACTTGAATGGAACAAAATATATCATCTTTATATGTAAATGCTTACAAGGACATAGTTACCCTGTAACGTACCCAAGGTTTCAAACATAATAATCTTCTAGCTTTTAGATGTTTGGAGTTGGCTGTTTGCCTTAACATATATGTTCTTCCATGTGCCTTTTTTTTATTGCAATGCTAGATTTTGTTAATGGGAGAGCTGGTGGTATTGTGTTATTAAATTACAAAGTAGCTATAGTGCTTACAAGTTACGCATGTTTTAACATTTGATGCATCAGTAATTATAAGCTTGACAACTCAAATCAGTGGACTTTGTTTCTCCACAAAAGTCTTGACTCCAAACTTTTTGGGGCCAGCTAAAAATTCACAGAAATAACCATCAAGCAGTGAAGAAATAATTAGAAGTTTCGTAGGTTGTGAGAGAGTAGCATGTGTGTTCTTATGCCTAGTTTTTAATGCTCACATTCTCATTCATCAGTGAAACAGTTAATGCAAGGTATTCTTATGCACTTGTTATTCTGAAACCTATTGATTAGAAAACCGAACTATGGTTTCTTCTGCAGCTTATATCACTGATTAGGATTACAAAGATTACAAAGAGGTCATCTTACATCACTGCATGATGATGTTTATTAAGTCTCACTATTCTGACTCCACCGAGTGGTGCTATGTAATATGATTAGATTCAAATGTTGTCATTGATTGAACCATTAAAGTCATTGGTTCATGTGTTACTTGGAATAGATGTATTTTCCTACTTAAATTGAATTGCTGAATATGCTGTAACCTAAACATGTTGAGCCGGTATTCGCAGTTATCAGATAATTATTTAGAGTATTGGACCATTTAACAGACCTGCCAAATCTTCTTGAGTACTATTTATACAATATGCTTGAAAGAACTAATCTTTTCTCACTCCCACGAGATTTTGGAAACTCGAGTTTCATTCAATTTTCTGTGAGCTTTAGAAGCTTGCTTGATCATGCCAATATTCTGTGATGGGGTGAGTTTGTTTGTGTTTTTTATGCTAAAAACTTAACTATGCTTGTCTGCTGATATTATCAGGTCTGGGATCTTGGTGGACAAGATAGGCTCAGGACTTCATGGGCAACGTATTATCGTGGAACTCATGCTGTCATAGCGGTGATAGACAGCACTGATAGAGACAGGATATCCATTATGAAGGACGAAATTTTTAGGCTGCTGGGACATGATGATTTACAACATTCTGTTATACTCGTCTTCGCAAATAAACAAGACCTCAAGGATGCCATGACACCAGCCGAGATTACTGATGCTCTCTCTCTTCACAGCATCAAGAATCATGATTGGCATATCCAAGCTTGTTGTGCCCTTACAGGGGACGGTCTACACGATGGTCTAGGTTGGATTGCTCAAAGAGTTACTGGCAAAGCACCAAGTTGAAAGCAAGAAGAGTGATCTCAGAAGCGTTTATTTATTTATTTTTCAAACGTGTATCTGTTGTGTATCATCTAACCGTACTCAATCAATCCTGTAGAATGTTTCTACATTTGCTTGTCTTAAAGAATGTCATGTTTTGCGCAATGAAACATTTCCTTTACTGAAGAAAAGGTTGCTGTAAAATTGTTGTTCTAGCGAAGCATTGCACCACACACGTATTGCTTGAAAATTGTAGCATTTTATCAAAAATACTCTTCCAACAAATGACAATCTGTGTTAAGGGCAATCAAAATCAGAATATCCAGCAACTGCATCCTTTAGACTCCCTGGGGCCTTCAAACCATCGGTCCCATAATGGGTTCATGGGACCATTCGTTCTGTCAAACCAGAAAGCAATTGGGGTGTTTAGATATCTTGTGACAGCAAGTGGATAAAAGCATGGAAAAAAATGAAATCTTGAAAGTGCATTACATTGGCAGTAGTGGGTCTGGTATAGTCTCCACATTGTTTAGCATTCTGACAGGAACAAAACATAGTTAAGCCAAAAAATAAATGCATTCTCAACAATGGGCCAGAGAGAATCAATTGGGTTGTTTTTTTCACACTTACTCCTTGCATGCAGTCGAAGCCTTCTCCAACTTATCAAGTTGTTCCAGCTCTTCCTGAGCATAATGCATTCAGAGAAAAAAAGCCAGTATTACAGTCTAGGTCCATGCAGAACTTGAGGAAGGATATAAGGTAATTCATCTAATTTCTAGAAATACTTATGAAACTAATAAATCATTTGGAATTCGAAGGCAACGATCCATATGGTATGCTGTTATTTTCGGGTATACTTAATTGCAAGCGGATATAGTTATCAGAAGCTTTCAATGACACAACTTAGCAGCAACTAAAAACTCTTCAAAGTATGATGAGTGATTTGTTTTTAAAAGAGGACGTGAGGAAATCTGGAGAGAAACACAACATGAGAAACTCCTTCAGTTTCAATGCACATGTAACGCACTTGGTGCCTTGTTTCAGACCGTTTAATTTATGCTATATCAAAAAAGTGACAAAACTGCATGAGATGTGTTTAATTATATTTATAATTAAGTAATTAATTCATACAAAAGGTAATGTCATCAAGATCAAAACAACTGTTTTGAACAAACCTCCTAATCACCACTCTAAAAGATGCTTGTATGCAAAATGCTGATCTTATTAATTTAATCTGTGTGATATATATATATATTGTTTACAATTCCAAGTTGTCCCTGACAAATTAATCGATTAGTTAATACATTGCAACACGTTGTCATGATTGGCCGAAAAATAAAAGAAATGGTATAGAATTCACCTTTATAAACACAATAAGTTTGTCATAAAAAATCCTAAGAGATTTAACTTTTAATTTCACAGTGCCTTATTTTGCGGCAAAGCCTTGTTTCAACTATGCTTGGCAAGGTTCATAAACATATCATATAAATTGAAAGTAGGTTTAGAAATTAATCAGGGTCTGCTATAGTTAAAAATAGAGCAGGTTGGCAGAAAGTTTGCGCCATCCCTTACCACATTGTTTACACTAGCAAAAACAAATTGTAGGAGCAAAACTTTCTTTGTTTCCTCTACAACAAAAGAAACCCACTTCATGATCACAATTTATTAGCCGTGTACACACAACACAATCAAATAATCAAATAATTTGAAACATAAAAACATTGTTCTTGGAATTGTCGATGAGCCCAGAAAATAATAACAAAACAGTACAAACATAAAAAACTAACCTCTAAGAATCTAGCTTCTTGCTCAATTCGTTTGAGCTCCGCTTGTATCCTATGCTTTCCTCTGGTATCAGTAGCACTAGCAGCAGCTCCCAAAGAATAAACACGTTGCGTTATCGGACCTGATGAATCGGACCTATCTGACTCCATCTCTTAAAGCAACCAATAAATACAAAAAAACCCGAGCTCTCTTTTTTGAAAAAACAAAACAAAACAAAAGAAACAGAAGCTTGTATCACATAAACAGAAGTTCCTCGTATTAAAAGCTAAACCTCTTAGGATTTTGGATGCCAAACATATTCTATGCATAAACAGTGAATTTTATACCATTTCTTTTAATAAGATGAAAATTCCGTATAAAAGCAGCATCTTTTAGACTGGTGACAGGTTGTTAGATCAATCACTGTTGCTTTGATCTCAATGAAATTACCTGATGTATGAAGACATCTCATGCATCACATTAATCGCAAAGTGAAACTCGAACGAAGTTTGATACACAAATATCAAGTAAACGCACACGAAAATCTTTAGAACTTTTCTGTTTCGACTTTAATTCTAGAATTACAGAAATGAAATTAGTCCACAGATTCCTTACCACCAAAAACTTTCTAAATCAACAGACTCCCTAACTCATCTCTTCGAACATCAATTCCTATAAGTAAATGCACGCCTATGATCAATGACTGACCGATAGATGATAGATCAAGTAGGCTGAACTATCACAATTCACAACAATAAAATAATTGCTCTGATTGCTAACACCTCAATCTCAATAAGACTAAAATCACTTGTGATCATCAATAACTTAATGTGATCATAAAGAAAATAACAGCTTCAATTAGCAAATTTATTAAGCTTTATTTACTTTCTCATCAACCAAACAATCCATAACAATAATGAAGATTAAGCGATTGTGAATGGTCAAGTTGAACAATCAATAGGAAATTCAAACCCTGAAACGAGCAAAAAAAAACCCTAGAAATAGACGAATAACATGCAAAGAGGAAGAAGGAAGAAAGACGCGAAGAGGGACTACCTGCACTTGCAGGAGTCTTTAATGGCGTGCACTACCGAAGCTACCAACACCACTTTTCGCAGAGAGAGAAAGAGGAACAAAGACCGGAGTGAGAATGAGAGCAAAGGGGCATCTGCTTAGACGATGACTTTTAAGACAGCCACTGAAGACAAAAAGCATCGGCTCCTCGTAGAAGAAAAGGAAGTGCTCACTGTTGTTGTTTTTTTTTTTTTTTAAGAAAGTAAGAGTTCTTTAAATACTCTGACTTGACATATTTATTTTATAGTTGTGTTAAGTGGGGTCCATTTGATCACTCATCACCTTAGTCCTTTTCTTTCTTACTTCTGAAAATCAGTCCTTAATCTTGTATTTCTACGTACTTTGATCTCGAAAAAGAAATTTGTTACTGGCATGGCATGTCTTCTCATCCTTGTCATAGAGGGTGCTTTAATTTAGGTTCCGGTAGACATTGAACTTGAAAAGTTGTTTGATTTTCATTGCTTAAGCATGCTTTTCATCTCAAATTATGATAAAAACTTGGGTTTGATAGTCTATAGCTTTTTTAAATTGCAACCATAAAAACTACTACAATACGAAACAGACAACACCAGACCCTTAGCCCGCAATTGTTGTTATATGCGTGTGCTTAATTTTAGTGATGAACTTGGCAGCAGATAGACTCCACAGTTTGATGATGAGCTTGCTTGAGTGCGCAGGAAGAGGGGGCATAGATGAAAGAAGAGTAGGATTTCAACATGCTAATTAATCAAAACAGAACCTGGTGGAGGAAAAAAGAGAGAGATTCTGCCATTCGTTGGACCTGCAAAGGATTTTCAACCATGTAGAGCAATTAACATGATCATCCTCATTGTTTTCCTGTGGCTGAAATGGTGATAGTGCTCTCCCTCTTTACACTGATTTGTGAGTAACACTTCTGATTCAACCTTCAAGCGAAATTTACGTTTTCTGCATTGGTAGTAGAGAAACCCTGTTCAAATTCAGTGTCAGACCCGAGTGGCCTTAAAATGTAGCATCCTGGATATACCGAAATTGCAGAATTTATGGATTGAAGTTGAGTACGAGGGTTAGGAGACACAGGTTTGGATGCATGGTGGAAACTTGACATGTCCGAATAAGGAAGACAGGATTTTAGAAAAGAGTCTCAACCATAAAAGTTCTAATCTTAGTTTTGTTACTGAATAAATTTTCTCCTTAATTATTTGTCTCTTCACAAAGGATAATAATTTTTTAAATAGGTTTGAAATCGACTTTATATATATATATAAGGAATGACAATCAGAATCCTTATATAGATAGTAGAACTAAAAACAAAATGTGAAATTAACATTGAAAATCCAAAATTAAATTAAAAATAATAAATAAATAAAAGATGCTGTACCTAGCCCGACACAGCATGACAGTGATATAGTTCTTCACTCGTGGACTTAACGTGGATTCTGCACTGACATCTCCATATTTAGAGCACAGCTTTTCTAGAACAGGGCGAATTTCCGAGGGATCAATTTACCCCTGACATTGACAACCTCGAAGAATAATTAGTGCTAGAATCAAGCTTCTCCATAAAATGTTCATATGACTTGTCTGCAAACAGGGAAAGTTTTGGGTTGCTATTACTATATTCTCTCTGGTCATTGGATGATGTCTCTGTGACGTCAGTTGTCTCCCTTCCAGGAGCAGCTAAAAGACGATCCATTTCCATATTTTCATCACCACTGAAAGCAATTATCAAATCTGAACATGAGAAAAGAGAGACTTCACTATCCTTGCTGTGGTCATTGGAAGATCTCTCCTGCCACAGTTACATCCCCTCTGAAAACACCTTTCAATTCTACGTTCTCATCTTCATTGCAAGAGCTTAACATACTGCCATAATTTTCAATTCGTACAGTAATATTGGATGATTGAGATGAATGACAGAAAATGATGAAGTGATGAGTGACGCCGACGGAAACAAGACACGAAGACAGCAAGCAAAATAAGTTGTACTTTATTTTGAATATTTTCTCTCGTTGTAGACTTGTAGTCTGCCTCTTTTTAGTGGTTTACAACTTGCAAAATAGTGAAATCAGAATCCTAAGTAAAATAAAAGAAACAATATAAAATCTAAAAAAAAGATAAAAATCAGAAAAATAAAAGGAAAATAACAAAATTGATTAAACAGAATCTTTCAAGTCTAATTTGAGGGTTTTAAAATAACAAAATAGCTGATTTTTTTTTATACTGTCCTATTCTCTACGGAATCACCTATGTCATTAGACCTGACAGTGACAGTAGCATTCCCTGATTCACCCTAGCTTACTTTGACAAATGAATGTCATCAAAGCTCACTTTTCAAAAGAATACAGAGCCAAAATCACAGCTTTTAAGCACATAGATAAGCAATACAAAGGTAAAATAATACACTCTGAGACAAGGAGGAGGAGACATACCAGTAACAGCAGACTTGGAAGCGCTAAAAGGGCGACACAGGACTCTAGAGTGCACAAAGCTTTTGTACTCTTACCCTCGAAGCCGAACGCCTGAGAAAAGCCTCAACGCTGAAATGGATGATAGCGGGTGATGGTTTACTGTGATATCAGGCGCTAGGTGTTCTGCGTGCCCGGAAACTGTCTCGTTGCTTGTTTAGTTTCCAGTATTTTAGCGATTCAAGATAGTGTAGGAAGTCAACAAGAAAGTCCTCAAGAAGCCACTGCACAACAACCTTATAGCATATCTCTATAATAGCACAAGCAAGTTTAATCTTGCTCACAGATGACATGGAAGGAATAGATGGGATGAATGAGATACTCCAGTTCTGTAGTCCAGTTGTCCAGAGTGTAATGGGCCTCAGAGCGCAAGAAACCGCAGTACAACGGCTTGTTGAGATCAATTTCAACACCCTCTTCAAACGATCAAACACTTTAATCTAGGCAAATAAGCTTACAAAAGCTAATGGTGATATCTAAGGCGTAGCAAAACTATCTCATGACAATTCAGCGAGTGAAGGCTAAGGAGACATTATTGTTCAGAACAGAGTTGCCGGTGCATAAGCAACAAGACAAGTATTATTATTAGAAACAAAAAGCATTATAGTCCCATATGGGATGCAAAATGGAAAAGCATACAATCAAACAACGCTTTGATGAAGTCGCTGGATATTGCAACTGGTGGAACTGTAAGAGTTGGGCAAGACTATGAGAAGGTCATCAAAGCTAACGATCATTTCATCAGCTGGGACTTGGCTCCAAACTTTGAAGACTTGTATGCCAGATATGGGGATATCAGTGCTGAATCCACTTTACAAAGTCCAAAGGTGAAGATGTATTTCATCGTGATTAGAAGCACAAAAACAAATAAGACAACAACAAAGTTTGACAAAAAAGGTTAGCTTAACAAGAACCCTAATTTCTAGCTTTATTTTTTAGAATAAAGTCCGATATATTACTTCTTTCTGAGAGGTTTACAAACCAAAAACCAACTATAACCAAGAAAATCATAATCCCTAATTAAAAAAAGAAAAAATAACAAGAAATTCAAAAATCATATGAAATCCTGAAAAATCAAGGAAAAATAATAAAATTATCTCAAATAATATTTTTAAGGTGTAATTTAAGAGTCTTTTGGAGGAGGAATAGCACAAGCATGCAAACTCCACTATAAAACCGAGTCTCGAATTATCTAAAAAAATTGAGCTTGACTTTTATATTATTAGTCTGGTGTGATAAGGTTTTCTATTGAGCGTAACTCTCTCCTGGTCCATTGACAGCACATCATCTTCTAGTTATGATAGATCCCCGTTTGATGCTTAGAACCTTTTTTGTTTTTATCTAGCCCGGCTACATCAATGATGTTGTGTCTTAATCCATTGACAGCACATCATCTTCTAGTTATGATAGATCCCCGTTTGATGCTTAGAACCTTTCTTTTTTTCTAGCCCGGCTACATCAATGATGTTGTGTGGAAAAGTAAGAAGCACGTGCGCCACAAGGGTTGCTGACATTTCGAAAGATCTCCCGTTCAATTGGTGGAAAAACTTGAGAGCCTTTCAAATTGCAGGTTTCAAAGTACAGTTCCTCTTGAACGGTTGGAGTTACACATGCTATTATGGTATTCAAGTTAAAGAAAACAAGAAGCTTAAGGAAATAGACAGAGATCACAAAGGCCTCTAAACATACTGAGGAATACGTTGAATGAAAGGCGTGCTAAACTCGGTAGGCAACGGAAAGATTTCCTTCACATTGTAACAGAGGAAATGAAGAAAGATTGTTCATTGTTAACAGTAAGTAAATCTGCATTTTGTGCTTTAATTTAGTTCTATTCAGATTTTGCTATATATCAGAAAGAACATGAAACAATTCTAAGAAACTGTGAGAAGAGAAAGAAATCTGGAATCACTTGGAGTGAATACAGATCAATGGATTTTACAAATGAGGTTAAGTCCTATAACATTAGCAACAACTAGGAAATTGCATGCAGAATCACCATCCTTCTTTCTTCTGCTTGCTCCTGGATACAACAGGGACAAAAACTGCATGCAGAATCAGAGACTTTTATAGCTTTTCCGGAGGATGATATCAGGTGTGAGACTTTGTGCTGAATTTGTGAAATTTCAAATGGCAAATTTCCTCCACCATTTGGTCACAAAATGCAGGTTGCTTGACAAGCATAGAAAACCAAATGCTAATCATGTTTGGAGCCAATAGCTAGCTTGGTTCCCTACTTCTCTCAGACCTATCTCCATTTATTTTCATTACTGATAACTTGGCTTAATCTGCTAATTTATGTGGTCAGACACTCAAGGTTAGAGTTTCCTAATGGTCTCCGCCATCAAAATTTACGAACAGCACTAAGGATGCTTCTTGGGCTAATAGCCACAGATGGGAAGTTGTCCGAATCATGTCTATTGATCATAAAACATCCTGTTACATTGCAAAAATCCTCTATGTTCCCCTAGTTCCCATGAGATGTGGTTCAGATCATTCGATAGTGCTCAAATTTTGTCTATTAGATTAAATTTCTGACACAAATGTAACCAAGTTCAAATAAAACCACAGAAACATTAAAATTTGATTGAAAAATAACTTAATCTCTACACATAAAAGATAAATAACTTTGTTTTAATGAATCAGATTGATGCATTTGGATTGGTTTCGTTCCATTTTTCCATT
>Ga0307518_10003607_pt1 | contig 11126 bp, 8 predicted proteins | sample 25_EM_MG_FD_203889 | JGI IMG/M metagenome (GOLD analysis project Ga0307518, IMG submission 203889) | Populus trichocarpa ectomycorrhiza microbial communities from riparian zone in the Pacific Northwest, United States - 25_EM | ecosystem: Host-associated > Plants > Roots > Unclassified | place... | reverse complement strand
CTCAGCAGCTTGTTCAGGCTCTCCCCATCGATGACTCAGCCTGATTACACTGCTTATCAATCGCTTACCAATCTCTTACCAAGCACTTAGTCATTTGTGCTTACAGGGCCACAGCCCCTCCTGTATAAATACCAGCAGCCAAAGGCTGCAAGGAAGAGTCTGCTTCCCCCTCAATAAAGTGACCACATTCACTCTCCCTCACTGTCTTTGGACTTGTAGGTCACTCAGTGCTGGCCTAAAGCTCCATTATTGTTGTTTGTCAGATATACCTTGTATCTGATCAGTTCTCTAGGCTGAAGCGCAGTCTAGCATCTCTGTCCACTCCATCCCGTCATTGTCCATCACATTCTTGAAGCAGGAGCTGTCCCCTTGCTTCCCTGTTGTCCCATCACTGCTGTTACACCCCTATTGTTGTTCCATCATCACTGCTCAACCCCAGGACTCTTCCTAACCACTGTGGTAGGCTGAAGAGGAGTCAATATCATCCCCAGTCGCATATATTCCCCATCAGAAGCCCTTCCCTTCCCTCCTGCACCTTACCTAAAGGCTTGCAGCACATCCCCCTGTGGAGATCATATACCAGAACTGCAGAGGAATACCACCACTCACTTTTTGTTGTCATTTGGTGTTGGTTGTTGGTTGTTCTGACCTCTTCCCTCACTTAGACGCACACCGCCCCAGGTCAACACTAGGAAGTGGAAATCTAACCTGTCACTATCTCGATGTAATAAGCTCTTCGATGAGTTTTTGTCACTTGCTCATGAGCGCTGCACAGGAACCACAGGTCCAGGGTCAGTCGGAAACGCCTACCCCAGGATTGTTTAATCTCAGGGATGATGGGCCACATGGGATGCATGGGATGAATGCTGACCCTCCCCAACCTCCATGAACTTCCACTTTGATGCCTTCCACGAGAGGCCAAAGCAAAGTGCAGAAAGAAGTTGAGATGGACGAGCAGCACATATGGAACCTTGTGAGTACCCACTTGTCCTTTGATGAGGTCTATGATAATCCTCTTATCCCCTGCCATGTAGGCACACGTGAGAGACATGTTCAAAACAGTTTTCAAGGTTACTCAAGATGAAGACTTCCTGCAGTGTGGCGGCGTGTCCAGTCAAGTTGCAAAGGTGTTCGCTAAGGGAACTGGTCCAGGCCCTGATCCATCACAACCACAATGGGATTTTAATAATCCTGCTTCATCTGCTTGGAATCAAGCAGTCATTTCTCAGCTGATGTATCTATTGTGGTGGATATGCAACAGAAGTGGAGCATTGAAACAAGATCAGACCAATACTGGGTCGATAAAATCACGCAGAAATTCACTCAGATCAAGAGATGTGTTGATAAGGCGAAGCCTCACGTCCATGACAACCTCTCTGTTGAAACAAATGCAGATGTTGCTATGAGGTTAGCGAATGAGAAGGATCAAGCCCTAATGAAGGCTAGGAGGGATATGCGGCGGCGAACAGTAAGGAATTTTGATGGCCCTCGATCTATGTGCTGATCTAGAACAGAAATACCAACGTTGTAAGGAAATAACAGATACCATGGTGGCTGTCAAGGAGGCAAAGGGTGATGATGATGTAGTTGCCTGGCAGTTTCTCAGCAATGTCATCACAATGTTGGGCAGTGATGGTATGAGCTCCAAAGATAGTGATGGCGAGGATACCAAACCCATCTATTGCACGCACACCCTTCCTTGGAGGAGAGACATCATTAAGGAGCTGAATCTTATTGACCAGCAGAGGTTGCAAGATTCTGATATTTTTTCCCCCAGGGGTGCCAAGGCTGCAAAACACCTCAGAAGTGACAACTTCTCACAATCAGAGCAGAAAGCTGTCCAAGGTCTACCCTGCCCATTCTATGATGAGGGTTGGTTTACTCAGAATGAAGGTGTCTTCAGACACACAATTCTGGTGGATTACAATCTATGTGCAAAACTAGTTGGCCTGGCTGGAACCTCAGATGCCATGTACAATATAATTCTTGACATAGCTGCTGTTCTCGGATACCATGTACAACCATGAACGCTATAATTGAAATTAGTCATCGCTCTCTGCCGCATTTATTATCATCAACCCATCATGCCTGCCTCATGACTTACCTGTACCCAAACTCTCCTTTTGTCAGGAGGAGGGGGAGGAGATGGGAAGTGAGTCTTGTTATCATGAAGGACCCCTGTGTCTGTTGGAGTATAAACAGATTTGTTGTGGTATATTTACCTACTTACATAAGCATGCATCGCACTAGAGTAGAGTTTCTAGTACCATAGTTCCCTCAGTAGCTTGCCAGACTACTGAGGGTGAGTACCATTCCTACTAACCACTTATTACCTACTGATACCTTGTAGTTACCTACAGGTATATACTAATATAATAGTAGCTTGCCAGACTACTGAGGTTACCTACAGCTCTCCTTCTCCCTTCTCCTTAGGCTAGACCTTCCCTGTGCAGACCACCACCTTTCTATAGTGTCATCGCTCTCAGCTACAGCTACAGCAGCTCATTGCAATGTCTGTAATGCAGACAGATTGAACAATTAATGAGGTATAGAGGACTGGACTCAATGTGCACAGATCCTGAAGCCTGAACTTCCTAACCTCGCTGTTTGCCCTTCAGTCCACCGGTCCACCAAAATCATATGCGCTGGGTTATGGGCAGTCATCCAGTGTAATATTTGTTGAATTCCGGTTGATCATTGAGGAGATGATTCTAATAAAGATACCCTTGTCAGGCGATTTGCAGGTGATGATTTACTTTCAAGCCTCCCGGAATGTTTCTTTTGTGCAGTAATATTCTTAGCATTTAATTCCAGATCTGTTATTGTCCAGTGACAATACAACAACACAGTACTACTACATACATTACGAGTGGTGGTGCCAGTGCCCCCTGACCAATGGGCACTCTGGAATTGTCTTGCTAATCCTGAAGCGAGGTGTAAATAAACTGTAAACTCATTGGCATCAAAATGCTCACCTGCAATAATGGCAGTATAACATCATATTTTGCTGAGAAATGCCACCAAGCACAGTGACACATCACCCACTCTAGCTGAACTACCTCCAAATCTTTGACTGACACAGAAGAATATAAGCATGCTGGGAAGTATGGATAATGTCGGAACAGATCAATTATATCTGCTCCAGCAGGGAGCTGCCATTGGACTGCTAACTGGATTTGGCCATCATCTTTGAAGATATATCTGATGCAACCAGGAATGGGGGGGGATGATTGGTTCCCTCTGGGATAAAACATGATTAAGCTATTGCCTTGATGGGTTGACTGCCGACTAAAGTTGGTGCTGCCAAAGTTGGTGTGTGCATGGAGTACAAGGTACTTCTGGGAAGTCAACAACTGGAGATCGGTCAGTACAGCTTGTTTAGGTGCTCTCTGAGGAACATCAAATGATATCTTGCTGTTGAAGGTCCCACTGTTAGATATATATTGGTCAAAAGGAAGTTTACACTCCTTGATGAATGCAGGGCAGTCTGGTTGAGCCAGCCAGTGCCAGAGTTTAGATCCCTGAATGAAGGAATCCAGGACTGTTCATTCCAGTTCACCTGCTTGGAGGGTCAGCATGTTGGTGTGAAGCTTTGAAGAGATGAACCGAATTTGTGGTTTATCAGTAAACATTGCAAATGACCAATTAGATGCTCAAATGGGAAGCACCACCATGAGCGCATGGGCCCAAAGAGCTTGAGGTAGTCATAAATGTGGCAGGCCATGTGACAGTTTGGGTGAGGCTTAGCAGCTGGTAAGGTGTTCGGTAATGTAGACAACCAAGTTGTTATGCATGTACGGTATGCTACTGAGTCATGGTACGAGAGCAGGCGATGTGTATCGCAGATACTAGTGCCATGGTGTTATCCAAGATGTTCCATAGGTGGATGAGTTCATGTGATTGGTAGGTTGAACCCTCACCCCAGAGACTGACCAAAGCCAAGGGGAGGTAGATAGTAGATAGAGTGCGCCATTCGTTGGCTTTCAGGGTGCCCGCTCTCGCCTCACCAAAGTTTTTGGGTACAGATCTTAGCCAAGACGGAATGGTAGTTTCCTTGATAACATGCTGAATATGCCACATAACTTGGGGTGTAGATACCGATGTTGAGGAGCATGCAACCATTGGCATAGTCCTGCACTGTGGGTACCAGTCAGGTCAGACTGGAGACATGCAGAAGGACATACCCATTCCACTAAAGTATTAACCCAATGTATCTTGCATACTTTGCCTCCCTGCTCCTGCACTATACATCCTGTGTCCTTATGCTGGGGCTTTAATTGCAGTCCCTCAGTGATGAATTTAAGGGCATTGCTGTTTTTATTCATGAGCTTCAATTCCAAACTAGTGGTGTGCTTTTTGACATCAGAGAGATCCCCATCCTTTCCCACAGTGCTTGTAAGAAGGGTCTGGATGCTTTTAACGTGAGAGCAGTCATTCTTGGAGAGGCCCTCTGCTTCAGGTATGTCAAGAGAGCGGAATGTGTGGGAGAACACAGGCCGCAAGTCAGCTTCTGATTGAGCCTTCATCGCAAAAGTGGTGGTAAGGCCAAGATATTCGCGGAAATGTGCTTGAGCCAGGCCCTCCAAAAGGCAATGCATCAAGTCGACAACAAGCTGTTGGGCAGGGTCAAAATAGGGTAGACACCAAAATGGTGACCACTGCACACTGTTGGTACAAAATAACTTGTTCCGCTCTTTGACAGAGTCAGCATCCCTGTATTTGAATGTGTAGGCTCGCAGCTCGGCCTTGTCATGAAACTGCCAATACTTAGAGTCGACATCTGTATGGCCAAGTGATGAAGTGTGAACACAATGACAGGTGCTACAGTAGAAGTGGCTGGTAACGCTTGCTAGCTGGGCAGATTTTCTGGCAGCTGGAAGATCGCACACAACACAGGTGATGGCAGAATGAGTGACACGATCTCTCTGGGAAGCACTATGGGAGAATCGAACCCCACTTTCCCAACTCTCTACCATGTCTTCGATAAGGGGTTCAAGAAAGTGGTTGAGTTGATCACCAGAAGGCTCCGATGGTCCTGGAATAATACCAGCCAGGTAGATGTTCTCTGGTTTGTAGCAAATATCTGGTGGTAGGTTAAGGCATGCACAAGAAATGATGCCGCATGATGTCATGGCATTCCGTTGGCGATTCCCTTCAATATTAAAGAAGTCAACATTGACAGAAAATAACAGCCAGCCTTCACCTTGGCAATCCACAAACAATGTCCCAGCACGTGGCCCCTCAAAGGTGCAGAGGAACTCTGCATCCCACACATCTTTTAAAATAGACGGTGTTGCACCAGACAAGCTCTGCATCAGGTCATCACAAGGTTTATCTTTGAAACCAGGTCTAGCGAGTAGACCAGCCACGTAGTCATGCAAATGATGGTAGGCGAATGTTTTGATAGCGACGCTATGCCCATCATCAGAGTCATGGAGGAGAGATGCATTGCATAGATCCCCCCCCGGAAGGGGTCGGTTGGTTAGTGCAGAAAGGAGGGTATTTCGGCTGGTCTGGGGACTCTGAGGGTTTGAAGATAGCACTGCAGTGAGGGCAGACTGTGTAGGTAGTAGTATGCCCATCAAGGTTGAAATGCTGGAGGGCGGTCCTCATATTCTTGGGTATCTGTGCACATGTATGTTTGCAGAGGGTATCACCAGTTGTGCCAATAAGTTTGAATGCTAAGGTGAGGATGATCGACACGACACCAAGGATGAACTCTCCAGTCCACCGGCTAAGACCAAAGAGAATGACGAGAACTACACTGAGGAAGACCGAAACTTGGGCAACCTTGTCGCAGAGATCGATAGGATAATTAAAATGATGGGCTTCAAATTAATCAGGGCAAACTCCTTTACGATCAGCAACCACTCACATGAATCATATTGCACAGCACCTCTTGAGTCTCCTTCGCTAATTGTGACAACCTCACCTAGTTGCTTCTCCATTTTGCCGAGTAAAAGAAGGAGCTGCTCCTTCCGAGAGGCAATCGAGGGGGTCCATTGGTTGATGCCAGTCAGAGCCTTCCTTACACTTCCAAGCTGTGAATGGACAGCATGCACATCAACTGACGCCGATTCAAGGGTATGCTGCTGAATATTCCAAATCTGAGCTTCAATAGAATTGAGAACTTTGTGGGCCTTGAGTTCTCTCCTTTTAAGGTTTTTGCTATCCCTGAGATGTAGACCAGATGGTTTAGTACTAGTATGAGAGAGTGGGAAGGCAACAGACCTATTCTCAGTAGAAATTCAGCCAACAGCATCAACCAAGTTGCCAATGTCAGGAATTCCGTATACCCTTCAATGTCATTTGTCAGGACATGATGATGCCATATTATGTCTAGTGGTCTCAAACAGTGGGAAGACACTGGCCAGCGGAGGTATTACAGCAATCTATCCAACTGCTGAATACTGATACTGGACAGGATGCGATGGACTGAGACTGTGGGACTTACAAAAAAAGGTTCAACTATGTATACCCAGTCAGACAATGAATCCCCAAGATCCCATTACTTGTGTAGCATGGCTAACTCCAAGAGATGATAACAAGGAATTATTATGTTGCGGTACAGGCTTGGGCTATCTGTTTCTATTGAAAAAATGTGGTTGTGAGTTCGAGGAGCTCATAGTGAGACAGATAGGTACAGGTCAAGAGGTCATGGCCATCAGCTATGATGCTTCAGAAACAATGTGGATACTCACCAGGACTTGAGATAGACGTGTCCAGGTCTGGGCCCTTGATTCCAGACACAACTTGTCAAGCATATTCAGTGTGGAGCTCCCTATGATGGTTCCACGTGCCATATACTCCCATGGTACAGATGTCATTGTATTTGGGATGTATAACAGGGAAATGTGAGTTCTTGATGCATCACATGGATTACATTACAAGCCTCACTGACCCTCCAGCCATACTCTTCGCGGAAAAGATGGAGTGGTTCTTGCAATGAAATCTACAGGGAGAATGATGTAAGTATTAGTCCACAGCAAATATCAGAAACCTTACAATTCTTCTCCAGAGCCGGTGCTGTTATTGACCTGAGTCATACATTCTTTGTCATTGATAACACCGCAAATGGATTCAGCTTGCATCGCATGGATGATGCTGTATGCATGAAAACATATGATACAAAGCCAATGAAAACATTCCCAAAGCAGGTCAGGCTGGCAGAAGGGGCAACAGTAGTGGTCGGAGGGGGGGAGAATGGATGCACTCATGTGTTTGACAGAACAACAGGGCAAGCTATACAGACATTGCAACACTCAAGCAACGGCAGGGTGCAAACAGTTACAGTGAGAGAGAGAACATATGATAATTCAATAAGCTGACTTACCACCAAAGACATATGATGCTGGGAGCTTCCATCTTATTCTGACAGCCACATCGAGCAACGAAATGCAAACCTACATTTCTGTATGGAGAAAAGAGGCCCACACACAAACCGGACAAACCACACAAGCCAAAGCTGATACACGAGAATTAGGGCTGCTGTCCATCTTGTGACAGATCCTGCAAACATTAGTGCAACTTGTAACTGTGGTGGTTATAGCACTTGTGACCTTCCAAATGATGGTACGTAGGCCATACATAAGATGACCTAGATTTAAAATATGAACACTTTGACAGCAATATACATCAGCACTCACTAGACTTGGAAAATGACTGCTCTGAAAAAAGATGGACTGACTCCATAACTGACTCCACAATGACGAATGACTACAGATGACCATGTCCAACTCCGGGTCTTATCCGGTTACTCCAGTCGCATCGCAGCTCTGCAGCTCAACTCCGGTCGCTCACCACTTACTCCGGTCGCACTCGCGCTGGTACCTTTCCGTTAAGTACATCCCTTGGTCTATGCTCCATTTGCTTGTTACCACACCTCGCTGTCTACCCTGCCTTGACATGAGTTCTCTGTGAACTCGATATATCCTATACCTTGTAGCATTTTCACCGGACCTGACCTAGTCCTAACTCCGGTCATTCCTTGTCCGCTATTAGGTTGTTTACTTGTCACCGTATGTACTTGACCCTAGTTTCTACTTAGTATAAGTACTCTGTAATTTATTCTGTATACCTCAGTCTGAAATCAACTTAGTCACTACTCCAGTTCCTGTCTGTCTCCATCTCTGTCTCCGTTTCCGTCTCCAACCTCTTGATCGGAACCTACGCAAGGGATCAACGCTCGTTGTCCTTAGTCATTGAATCCAAGTGGTCATCAACTCCGGCTGGACTAACTTCTTGTCCAGCCCCCTGCCCTTGTCCTCTGTCTGTTTTTGTCCGGACTTGACCGGACCCCCTACCGGAGTAGACCCGGACTTGACAGTATTTCAGACTCACACTTGTGTGGGTTCACTATACAAAAACCTCGTACGCAAACTAGTTTCCATTTCCTCATGACCATGACTACGCGCTCTCGCGCTCGTACTTCTGCCGCACTCGCTGAAGAAGCAGGTGCAGTAAATAACCTCCATCTTTCTGCTGCCCACCAAGCCCTGTCTAACCGCAGGCAACCTCCAGCTTCCGTTAGCCAATTCCGGAGCTTCACAGCTTGAAACCCCACAGCGTCTGTGACTCCACATCGAGATGCTGCATCTCAGAGCCTTCGTGGTTCTGCGGACTTAGGTCACCATGAATCTGTTTCTGGCGATCGGTTCCCCTACCATCGCGACTCCACCCTGGAGCATCGCGAACCCAGTCATTTCCAATGGTTTGGCCCTGAGGATGGTCCCGGAGATGATCCGGACAACCCCGGAGACAACAACAATGACAACAATGATGACAATGAATTTCTCGACGCCACGGAAGAGCTAGACCCTAGTTTGGCTGTCTTCCACAATCTCACCGTTGCCGTCAACCGCCTCTCCCACTCCTCTCGTCGTACCAACGACTCCTCTTCCTCCCGTGCCAAGGTCCGTGAACCGGACACCTTTGATGGCACGGACCCCAAAAAACTCCGGACCTTCTTGGTCCAGTGTGAGTTATGTTTCCAGGATCGAGCCAAGGCATTCCACCTTGATAGGGCAAAGGTAACTTTCGCCCAATCATATCTAAAAGGGATGACTCTAGAATGGTTCGAACCAGACCTGCTGAACTCCGGTGATCTGGCTGACCGTCCACGCTGGATGGAAAGTTGGGTCCACTTTGTTGCTGAGCTCCAGAGTACCTTTGGACCTCACGACCCCATCACTGATGCAGAGCATCAACTAGAGCACCTCCGGATAAAGGATGCTCACCGTGTTACACGGTATATCGTAGACTTCAACCGACTTGCCTCCCAGGTCCAGGACTACGGAGATGGCGCACTCTGCCGCCTGTTCTACTCCGGTCTCCCGGACTGCCTTAAAGATGAGATTGCTCGAGTTGGGAAACCCCTGACTCTGCATGGGCTTAGGGCTCTTTGTCAAGAGATCGACGCGCACTATTGGGAGCGCAAAGACAAGATCTCTCGTACCACGAAGAGCCAACCTACCTCGTCCCCCACCAAGCCCTCCAACTCCGGAGGCAACTCATCCAACTCTGGTCAGGAGAAATCCAAGACCGGTAACTCCTCCACCTCCGCCAACTCTGGCTCATCTAAAGTGACCAGCAACCAGTCCACCTCTGGTTCCAGACCGGACTTAACCAACAAACTTGGTAAGGATGGGAAGCTAACCGCGGACGAACAAAAACGGCGTCTGGACAACAACCTCTGCATGTTCTGCAGAGGTACCAGTCATTTCGCGGACAACTGTCCAAAGAAGACCAAAAAGGCCAAGGCTCGTGCTGCGGCCATCGCTGCTGAGTCCGGTAAGACGGACTCAAACTCGGGTGCCAACTCCGAGTCAAAAAAAGAGTAAGCAGCTCCCGGCCCTCTGCACAACCGGCGAGCTGTGTTGACTCCGGAAGTGCACCCAAGGAGGCCTGCCTCAACACGTCCGCTCTTTACAATCCTAATTCCCTTATGCCTCATGTTCTCCTTTTGTCTTACAATTTACCAGAGCTCCGTGCGCTTGTGGACTCCGGTTCCACGCACTGTTTTGTAGATACCAAATATGCTCTCGGACACTCCCTTACCTCCTATTCCGTTTCTCTGATTGTACTCCAGCTCTTTGACGGTACCTCGAATTTTGTAATCACTCAAGCCGTCGATCTATCAGTGAAATTCCCCGCATCCAGTGATGTCACCCCTATGACTTTTTACCTCACTCCACTAGATTCTGAATGCATGATTGTCCTTGGACATAACTGGCTCACCTGCTACAATCCATTGATTGACTGGGTACTGAGCAGTTTAACTTTCCAGACCCCTGCACCAAGTTTGCTAGCGCCCCCATTGACTCCCTCTCTGGTTCAGTCCGGTAACCCTGTCTCCGGCCTCTCTGGCCAATCTGACCCCAGCCTTGCGCCATCTGTCGACACTCCGGTTTGCGCCCCTCCGCACATCTCTCTGATAAACGCAGCCGCATTCGTGCGTGTGTGCAAATTAGAGGGATCTACCAAATACCAACTTCAGCTGCGTCCTTCTGACACAGCAAAGGCTCGTTCTTCCTCCACCTCTACTCCGCCGGACTTGGACATTGTCCCTCCGGAGTATCGCGATTATGCAGATGTGTTCAGCAAGGCGAAGGCCTCTGAACTTCCCCCGCATCGCGACTACAACTTGAAGATCGACCTTGAAGAAGGTACCTCTCCACCTCTGGGAACTCTCTACTCACAGTCTCCGGTTGAGCTCTCTGCTCTCCGGACTTTCATCGATGAGAATCTAAATACAGGTTTCATCTGTCCTACCACTTCCTCCCACGCTGCTCCGGTCCTCTTTGTAAAGAAGAAGGACGGCTCACTCCACCTCTGTGTTGACTTCCGAGGCCTAAACAAATTTACCAAAAAGGATCGCTATCCACTCCCCCTCATTTCTGACCTACTAGACTCCCCTAGCCGTGCTAAGATCTATTCGAAGATCGACCTCCGGCACGCGTACCATCTAGTCTGGATTGCTCCGGGCGATGAATGGAAGACTGCCTTCCGTACGCGCTATGGGTCTTATGAGTGGTTAGTAATGCCCTTTGGCCTCACTAACGCCCCTGCAGCCTTCCAGCGCTTTGTCAACACCATCTTCGCTGACATGCTAGATGTCTGCGTCGTCG
>Ga0307518_10003606_pt1 | contig 11127 bp, 16 predicted proteins | sample 25_EM_MG_FD_203889 | JGI IMG/M metagenome (GOLD analysis project Ga0307518, IMG submission 203889) | Populus trichocarpa ectomycorrhiza microbial communities from riparian zone in the Pacific Northwest, United States - 25_EM | ecosystem: Host-associated > Plants > Roots > Unclassified | place... | reverse complement strand
CAAGTGCTCGATCCTACCTCGATCTGCCAAGGCCCTGGAACTCATTCAACAGGATGTCCAATGCTGAATAGATTTTATACTACTTGAAGACTGATCGTACACTATTTGCTGGAGTATGCTTGTATTTAGATTCCGCTGGCGTGACGTTGCTGGCGAGTGATAAGTACAATGAACGCTACTGTAATACAGCTGTTGTTTCAATTTGTTCAACCATGGGCAAAGGAACCCAGAAGTAGCCCTAGATACCTAAGTATGTAATCGCCAATAGCACTTTGAACTACTTATTAGTCAACCAAATGAACGTTTGTTGAACACAGACGGTTTGACCGCACCCTCTCTTCATGCCACGGCCACCAAGAGGCGCCTCAGACGATCTGAAGGCTCGTGTTCCCATTCTCTATCGTGAGGGCTATTCCGTCAAAGACATCTGTTATCTACTGGGCATCAAAAAGACCTTGGTCTACAAAGTTCTCAACCGGTATCTGCAATTTGGCGACGTCTCGAATTCGTACCCTCAGTCCTGCTGATCTCACATTCTTTTCAAGCAACTCCCGTGCCTCTGAACGGAACGAGCTATCAAGGGCATTATATATGAACCGCATAGCCGAAGAAGTCCCCGACCCAAATATGCTCGTATTTGTCGATGAAGCAACGCGGGATGAACGTACGATATCGAGGAGATATGGGCGCTCAGGCAGTGGCATTCGCTGCATTGTTCAGAGGCGATTTGTCCAAGGAACAGGCTACTCAATCATTCCGGCCATCACCCTCGATGGGGATTATCGCATATGACCATTGTGGAGGGCCCTGTTAACACGGAGCGATTTATCAAGTTCCTTCAGGAACAAGTGGTACGGTTCACGGACAATTTTCTATTGGTTTCATTGATAGATAAGCTAGAAAACAGATGCCGTTTACTAACCCTTATCCTGGCCCCCCGCAGTGTGCTCGTAATGGATGATAATTGCCGCATCGACCACGGAGAAGATGTCCGCCGTTTGGTTGAAGATGATCATTGTGAGTTTCTACAATGAAATCACAACGTTTCATTAACGTTTTTCATAGTATGCAAGCTCATATATTTCCCTGCGTACTCGCCAGGCTACAATCCAATCAAAGAAGCATTTTCCGACATCAAAGCATATCTCCGCCGCCACTCGCATGACTCGCCGTTGATGTCCATCGTCCGTGCATGTCAGAGTATCACGCCAGTCGAGGCCGAAGGGTATTTTAGATCTTCTGGCTACATTGTGTAATACACCCAGTGGCGACAACTTCATTTCCCCAGGTCTTCATTACCAAGCGACCGAATTTGTGTTCTCCACACCCAAGATGCTTTGAATGACAAAGGCTATGTATTAACTCGATGACTTCTTTCCTGCGTAGTACAGGCGAGGTGTTCACATTTACGTTCGTATATCTGACTTATTTGATAGCGAACGTCTTTTCTTCCTAATTTTCCATTCAAGCTCCAAGTTGTGCTGTTTCATTGGCAGTACATTCTCATGCGAGTCATTTTATCCAGAACAAGAAAGGTGAATGGTCTATGGAAAAGAAGGTCGCGAATTGAGAATTGGTTCCTCGGTCATTCTAACCTCACCTTAGTATAGGTGAACAGTTCACAAACAACCTCCAGGGGAATGCTACTACCTGTTCTATAGACCATAAAAGTGGAATCACATCCATCGGGACTACCGTCCCGTATCATGCTACAAGTAATACATGAGACGACGCGTATCTCTTCGGCGGCAATGGTTGAGAGATTTTCCGAAAAGATCCCTGACTGAGGACCAATGGTGACCGCGCGACAGCGCAATGTGCCGCAAGGAAGATAAGTCGTTCATCTAGATTCTGTACCGGTCGTCTTTTCTCCTCCACCTTGTCACCTGTGCGCCATGACTAGTTTTGTGACTTGGCTGGGGGTGTGTCTTGCTGGTGTTGCCGTGTATCTCATCCAGCGTATCTTGAAGCGAAACCCGGCTCCCTTTCCTCCCGGTCCCACACCACTTCCTATCGTCGGAAATCTGTTTGATCTACCCACAGCAAAACCATGGCTTACCTATGCTGATTGGGGTAAAACGTTTGGTACGGTACTCCTTCAAGTTGCAACATGCTGAAACCCTTTGGTACCGAGGATGCTCATAACCTATGGCAGGTGAAGTCGCGCATATCCAGGTTTTCGGCCAGCACATCATTCTTCTTAATTCTACCAAGGCCGCTATTGAGATGCTCGACAAGAAGAGTGTCAAGTATTCTGACAGAGCGGTCCCTCCGTTTGTCGGTGACCTTCTTGGCAATAGACACAGCTTACCCCTCCTTTCATACGGAGATACTTTCCGCGAAACCCGCAAACGTTTCCATCGCATAATTGGAACCCGCGCAGCCGTAGAGGAATTCAGTGATATCGAATCAATGGAAATCCACAAGTTCCTAAAGCGTGTACTTGCCGATCCTGAACGTCTTGCTGCTCATCTTCGAATGTACGTTGAGTATTTTCTGTAGCTTCCTGGTGTCCATTAAAGTTCTCGGATACAGGACTGCTGGTTCATTATTCTTGCGACTCGCATACGGTTACCAAGTCAATGACGAGAATGATCCCCTCATTAGTCTTGCAGACGAGGCTGTTGACATATTTGTGAAGGCTTCTGCTCCTGGAGCCTTCCTAGTTGATTTCATCCCAATACGTATGTGCATTCACGGAATACTGTACATTTGGAACTTTGACCTTGGCTTGTAGTGAAGTACGTCCCTGAGTGGGTCCCTGGCGCTGGTTTCCAAATGCAGGCGCGTAAGTGGAAGGCAGTCATGGACGAACTGACCGATGTACCATACAATTTTGTCAAGAGCCAGATGGTATCTTATTCCGAGCTATGGACATAACCTAGCTGTTCGGCGCTAATCTTTCGTTTAGGAGGCTGGTATAGCGTTGAAGTCCTTCACTTCAGTTTTACTAGAGGACCGCATGTCGAACCTGAGTGAGGAGGAAGTACTTTCTATTAAGTGGTCTGCAGCTTCTTTCAATAATGGTAAGCCGCCCAATGCTTCTAGATTAATCTGGTTACCACTATTTTGTAGGCAGTGCGGACACCGTAAGTGCCCTTATGGCAGTAGTAGCTTACTGGTGCTAACTGTCAGTTCAATCAGCTTGTTGCTATGCATTCCATATTCTTGGCCATGACTCTTTTCCCGAAGGTGCAAAAGAAAGCCCAAGCCGAAATTGATGCTATCATTGGGCTTGACCGTCTTCCAATACTATCTGATCGCCAGTCCCTCCCTTATATGGAGGCTCTCGTGAAGGAACTCCATCGTTGGTTTGTTGTCTCCAATCTAGGTAAGCTCGTTGGGTTTATGTGTTTATGTCTTACTCCATTTGAAACAGGGCTTCCTCATCGCGTCTCTGAAGAGGACATCCACGACGGCTATTACATCCCTAAGGGGAGCTTAGTCTTCGCTAACCAATGGTAGGTAATTACTACTTTCTCTAAGGTTAATGTCTACCTGAAAACTAAATATCACACTGTTTGTTTCGCTGGAAATAGGGCCATGCTCCATGACCCCCATTCGTATTCTGAGCCAATGGAGTTTCGGCCAGAACGCTTCCTCGTGCTCGAGGACAAGCAACCCGAACAGGATCCTCGTACCATCTGCTTTGGGTTTGGACGACGGTTAGTTGGATGTGAAATTAATGCCTGCCACGCACCCATATTCATTTACTTTCAGCATCTGTCCAGGTTGGTTCATCTTCTCAGGACTAAGAGTTTTGAATACCACGCTGGATGGCAGGTTTACAACTTGCTGATGCTTCAATATGGCTGTTGACTGCGATGACATTGGCTGTTTGTAATATCACGAAAGCTGTTGAGGATGGTGTCGAGATCATACCAGAGGTTGATGTTTCCTCTGAAGGAGTTAGGTATGACCCTGCTGTCGAAACTCACTACTATCCTTCTCACGAAGTTTTCACAGTCATCTCAAACCTTTCAAATGCTCCATCCAACCTCGATCTGCAAAGGCTCTGGAACTCGTTCAACAAGATATCCAATCCTGAATGAATTGGTCGCGCAAAGCGGTATTTTGGCTTATATTTACTCTATTTTCGGGCAAATTCGGTAGTTATGAAGTACCTCGCCCATCATTGACGACTCTCGAATAATCCCCGAAAAGAGCTTGAAGAGCCACATACGTGTAAGATATCAATCCTCTCGTTTCTCTAGTTAACATGCGCTATTCTCGAAAGCCGTTGTCCTCAACCGGTTTCATCTGTTCTAATCCTCCTAACGTTGCAACAATGATCCCGCCACGTCAATCTGTTTGAGTACATCGAGACTTAGCATACGTATACGGGTACGCAGAATGGATAGTATGTGAGACAACCCGCCATCATCACCGCCAGAGTCTTAGGTTTGGTCACAGTCATCCAACAGCCCAGACTTGGAAATTCCCGCTGCTGCGTCAGCCATTACTCTAATCGCAAACACCAGATGGTTCCGCATTCGTATCAGTAAATACGCTGGATCCAATAACAGACCAACCGTTCTAGTGGGCATTGGCCATCCAACGATATAAACACGTCCGTGGTCTCCATAAACGCGTTTCTAAGCAGATATGAAACCTGGTAATAGTACTCTCAGCAGTTTTCAAGATACTTATTCACCACGTCACTTACACTAGTTCGGTGGATTTTTTCTCTGGCCTCTGGTGGAATGCCTTCAACATTCACCTCAGAACGCACAAGCCAATTAATCGTGGGAGCCTCCGAAGTGACAAAGAAACGTACTTGTGTAGCTTCAAGTCCACACCAGCTCAAGAGCAAAATCTACGGTTATCCCTCCCATCAGCTGAGAAATAGTGAAAGATATTGGAAGTCATATACCCTGCCAACGATATCCTCTTCCAATGCTTGTTTCCGAATATTATTTTCAGCGGAATCCAACTCTACTCTGAGTTGATTGGTTTTCTCGTGCAGCTCCAGGATATATTGTCCAACGGAGCCAGATCCAGGGCACGCAAATAGTCCAATGGCATTTCCATCTGTTCTGTGTCTGGGACACATGACGAGAGATCGAGTCATTCAAAAAACCTTATGGAGTTACTCACGCTTGAGGATTTCTTTCCAACAATTGGTCCTTGACCTTCGACATGACGCGGGTGATCTGTCGATAAAGAGATACGGTCGACAGTTCTGGAAGACCGTAAAAAAGCTCACCGAGATACCAAGTTTCTCACATGCCAATGCTTCCGCTTCGAGATGTTTTTTCTCCTCTGTCCGTTTGAAGAGCTCACAGACACGGGCCCTCTCGCCTCTAAGGAGGCGCTCCGGAGCAGGCAACTCCTTGAGCAAGGGAATCCTCACGGCAAAAGACTTCAAAATGGCCCTTTGCTGGCGTTCCAGGTCAGATTTCTTGCGAACAACAGTGGAGGAATGTTTCTGAAGAGAATCCACGGGATAGAAATAGTGAGACCTCTACCAGCTAAAATGCTTGCGGACGTACCGTAGTTGATGCACCATCCAAACTGAAATATGACATCCTTATTTTTTGGAAGCACCTTCTTGTTGGATCGTCCACCATATCCCTGTGCGACCGCCATATGGGCACACAGCATCCAGCGCATAAGATAACCTTCACTTCAACGAAAGCGATAGCTGGTTGTCTTTTGTACTCGAGCTCTACAGCTTGGATAGTCCCAGGGATGTGGTCGTGCTTAAAAAGGGTGAATTCATCATCTAACCCCTTAATATTGTTTCGTAGCTGAGCGATGCGGTTGACATCGTAAAGTTTCTTCCCGTCGTCGATTTCGACTGATAGATTGCCGCCAGAGGGCACAACATGGACCCAATCTCGTCCCAGGCTCCATCCGACAGAAATCACAAAGCTAAACTTATCGTTTTCCACAGCGACATAATGGATGATCCCTTCCTCAGTGCCTGGTAATCGCGAGGATTTGTCTCCATGTTGAAGGAGACGGTGTTTCAGTTTTATGCTCTGAGGGACTTTGAACTCGAATGTGAAGTAAGGATTAAGAGCTGTGGGTCGACAAAAGAGAAAAACTTTCCGCAGCTCTTTTTCATTTGATGGCTTGAAATTTCCAAATACTCTGTAGTATTTCCTGTCAAGGAACGCCAAAATGATCGTGAGGGGTGTGGGGTTCTGTCCCTCTGCAGGCTTGCGACAGCATGCCAACGTAGCCAGGAAGTGGTACGACGAACCGAGACAGCGAGTGATGAGCAAACGGACTGCTGCATGTCTTTGTTCGACCCGGATTCCTTCCTCAGCTTCGGGAGTCAAATCATTGAATGCTATGGCAGAGTCCATCCTGAGCACATCTGCACTATCTCGGAAGTCGCTTGGATCGTCGGCTAGGACATTGCCAGGTCTCTCTTTCCCAAACCAGGCGAAGATGGAGTGATCATTATATTTCCCGAGAATAGCCTCCTGTAGACGGTAGAAGGCTCCTTCTCGCTCCCCGTATTTCATTTCCATATGAACTTCGAATAAACCCATGAGAGAATAAGCACGATCCTCAGTTTTTGTGGTCTTCCGATCAGCTGCCCATGACATGATCTGTGCCGCACTCGGGCGACATGGGTCATCAGGGTGAGGAAATCTCTCAGCTGCTAGTATTTGCTCCGGGATTTTCGTGATCCTCGTTAACGCAGATCTGAGTTTTCCTTTGTCGCCAATTAGGTCCCAATCTTGATTGAAAAATAGAACGACTCTGGGAGCCACCAGCTCCTGAAGCGTCCAGCCGCGGAAGAACCACCGTAGCTTGCAATCACTGACCCCAGTAGGAAGCGTGTCGCCCACGAGATCGTGGAGGTATGCGTAGCATTTTGTCGCCTGTTGATACCATTTATACATCAACTTCAATGCCTCCGCTCTTTCTGGTTCATCGATACAGCAAGTATCGACCCAAAGCCAGAGCAGCCCATCGTGGCGAGCCTGGTTGCAGCTGCCGACGATTTTTTTGTAGCCTTGACGTTCTTGGAGTGCTTCTCTGCCACGTTTCTTGCCGAGGGTCATCATTTCCTCAAACCCGATCTCTTCGCCCTCCTTTGTGCTCCAGCAGTGCGACAATTCCAGTCCTTCCAACCCACTATCGCTGAAGCGTTTCAATACCTCAGTCTCGGATTGGAACTCTCCTGATGCTTCGATCCTAAGGACCGATTCCACATTAATGAGATGCATCTTAGATCAATGAGAGCTGGTTCAGTGAACACGAGAGGTATCAAAGGCCCACAGTCGCTTATCTCAAACGCGCTTGACGTGGCCCAGTTTCAGGGTATGAAAACAGTGAAAACCGACGTTAATAATGAGCTAGCAAATGGTGATAAGAGTGAGCGAGATTGAGACTTGGCATCTCCGATCATGGAGGTGGAGTCTATTGGCAGTAGGCATGGGAAACACACTGCACAATGTTAAGTGTTTGCTGTGCCAATGATAACGTACTCACAGGAATTCTGCGAAGAACGAGGCACTGGAAGTTCCGTCATTGGCGGGGACGAGGACACAGCCTTGGCAGGCCACTGCCTATATTCTACGAGACGCCTCGCACGATGCCTCGGCTATCTTAGAAAGCCAATTAGAACTCAAGTGGCAAAGCTGTGGCACGCACTCAAGCACTGCCTCTTCCAGTGTTCGGTGCTATTTTCCTTGACAATGCGTACATTGTACCACGCTCAATACACCCACGCCTTCCATTTGCCGGTGGGTAACTAGAAGACCCAATTTCTATATCTCCTTGTCATCATATCACAATCGGGTTGAATAGCCACGACCCTTGTGGTGAGTACGAACTTTCACCTGTAACAGACCTCTGTTTAGACTTGGGGAGGCAGAAATGCGTCTTATCAATGTAGAAGCTCTTCTTGACTTGGCAACGCAGAAAATCAAAGTTCTCAAGCGCTTCAATGACGAAGAGCTGCGCGGGATACGATACGCTACGCTATCGCATTGTTGGTGTGCGACAGGATTAGCGGGGGAGCTACAGTTCAAAGAGTTGGATAAATTTACACCGGAGACTGTACAGGGCTTTCGAAACCGCCCTGGATACCAGAAGATCGTCAAGACTTGCTCACTGGCCCGTGAACGGGGTCTAGAGTGGCTATGGGTCGATACAGCATGTATCATCAGGGAAAATGAGTCAGAGCTATCCGAGGCTGTCAACTCGATGTACCAATGGTACAGAAACTCGGAGATATGTTTTGCATATCTTCACGATGTCAAATTTTCCTTACCCACTGAGCCTAACATCGGGATGTTCCCTACACCCAAGGGCTGGCCGACGTGGTTTTCATGCAGTTGGACGCTCCAGGAGCTATTAGCTCCTCGGCGTATTCACTTTTTCGACCAAGATTGGCGTCTCATTGGTGACAAAGCGGAGCTAGCACACACGTTAACGAGGATCACGGGAATTCCAGTCAATGTCTTGACCAACGGGCTACCTCACCCCGATGATCCTTCTCGCCCGAGTGCAGCACAGATCATGTCATGGGCGGCAGATCGGAGAACGTCCCCAAGAGAAGATCGGGCATACGCGCTCATGGGTATTTTCGAAGTGCACATGCCAACTAATTACGGAGAGCATGTAAAGGCCTTCCATCGTTTGCAGGTGTCCATAATCAAGGAGTACAATGACCACTCTATCTTCGCCTGGTCTGGAAGGTCAAGGCCCGGCAGTGTCCTGGCCGACGACCCGAGCTACTTCCAGGGAAGTGCCGACGTGGTTAGACTGGACCCTTATGATGCATTCATACGCGAGTGTCCTCGAGCTAAGCAATATATCGAAGATCACGAATTCTTCAAAGTGACAGAAAAAAGCGTCGAAATATGGCTGCCAATTACTTTTGGTCACGACTCCGAAGTCCAGCCCTGTGTCCAGGCTAAGCTTGCATGTTGTTCCGAATCCCAAAATGGGGAGCTTGTCACCCTGAATCTAGTATCGGTTCTATCTGATGTCATATATTCCAGAGGAATTGGGAACTTCTCCCCTCTTTACGAAGACCTGACATTTGAGAGAATACACCTCGCACTTAACAACAACTACGCTGAGAATCGTGCCGAATCATCGCACTCTGTCGGTGTGGCAGGGTATGGAAGGTTTGTCCCTCAGTTACTAACTCTCGTGTCCAAGGACTCATTTTCTCTATCTGAAATGCCTATTCCTCCCTTTTGACATTGTCTGGCTTACTGTGTGAGTGTTATATGCGATTGAAGGGGCGACTAGCATCTGACATAACTTCCATAGAGTTTACCAGCCCTTGAAAAGCTGTTGCCACTCAATACTTCAGAGGAGTTACCGCGGCTCCCTTCTGCTTCAACTTGGCCACAGGTCTTTCGCTCGTGGCGCAACAAAGTCATGCGGAATGTTTCGACCCGCACCCCTTCGTCGTCCAACCTCTATGGATCCACCCCTCCGTCGCCCGTCCCCCAACTTTACTCTCTGTCGAATGACTTCTATGGATCCCCCGCTTTGTCGCACGCCCACTATAGATCCACCTATTCGTCCGTCACCCTCACCCCTTCGTCAGTCGTCCCCACCCCTTCGTCAGTCGTCCCCACCCCTTCGTCAGTCGCCCCCACCCCTTCGTCAGTCGCCCTCCGTAGATCCACCCCAAGCAATGTTGACCGGGCTGATCACACAAACACCTACTCAAACGTCTCTTATCCGAATCCTTCGGATGATGCGCCAGATGTTTCCACCACGCTGTGCGGTTGGGTAGATGAACATGGCAGCGTATGCGGAGAGCCGATCACCTACGACTGTGTAACACATTTGGCCACTGCACATGGTATCAGCAAAACGTCACCACGTACGCGCCTCAATTGTCGTTGGTGCTCTCCACCTAGACATATGAAGCGGGATAGCATGCTCAGGCATGTTAGAGAGATCCATCTTGGATGGAAACGGAGACGTATTAGTGAAAATAGATGGGCTAATACAACAGCTCAGGTACAAATGGGTGTAAATACCTCGTCAGCCAGGACTCCAGCTCCATCCAAAACTCCAGACACCACGCCAAGTACTGTATCTCTGACTTCACGCTCTCTTCTTCATTCCGCTCCTTACCCACATACACGAGGGCGCTTGACAAGCCGTGACCAAGTAGTGCCTCACACCTGAAACACGTCACATACTTTGTTTGTCACATATGTACATGCACATACACCTAGCCATGGTCTTGCAGCCTTGCAGCCACTTTTTACCTACACTAACCATACCCTGTATTTGTCTTCCCTAAAACTGGCAGCCAGGTATGCATCAGTACAGACTCTTAACATAGCTGAAGCACACAAGCCCTCCCTCATACACCAAGTGGTAAACTAAAATGGCCAGTGGGAACAGTGTGGACTGCTGGGGGATGTCAATCAGTGACTCTGCTGGCAGCATTTGTACACTGAGGGAGTGGCCCTGGCTAGTTAAGACTATACAATAAATTAGTGTGACATAGGATCAAAGATCCTGAATGCACTTAAATTGACATAAAGGACAGCTTAGGGTGGAAGTAGACATTAATATGATGAAGTGGTCTTGCTCAATCAAGGAGGTTAGAGTACATTGACATTAATGACATAGGCAGTGACACAGCAGCTACATGGGATCTTGAGAAATTAATCTGTAAGGTCAACAAGGGGCAGCCTAGAGAGAACTGAGACCCATACCAGTCAATGTTGTTGAAACTCCTATCTCGTCACTACCATTCTTTGGCACTTACTGTTAGTTTCCTTATTGGTGCGACGAGCATCCTTATGTAAGCACGGACTATTTTCACTGTGCTCGCATCACTGAAACTAATTTTTCTTGAGAACTGCATACAATTGAGTTATCATTGAAGCAATTGATGCAATCCGACAGAATATGCTATTATGTCTGATAACCTGATTGTATTGGTTTAGATTGCTATCCCCCTCTGTGGAATTGCACCATTGTGCCAACCCACTGAGAACAACAAGCCTGGTTTGTAGCACGTGGTCCCAACACTCCCACTTTTGGGTCAGTTTCATCAGGAAATCGATGAGAATTAGATAATGCATTATATACAATTTTCATGTCTAACAGGTATAACCTATAGAATCTTTCTGATACAGCAAAATATAAGGCTAGATAATCCAGGGTGGTGTAGATACC
>Ga0307518_10003605_pt1 | contig 11129 bp, 13 predicted proteins | sample 25_EM_MG_FD_203889 | JGI IMG/M metagenome (GOLD analysis project Ga0307518, IMG submission 203889) | Populus trichocarpa ectomycorrhiza microbial communities from riparian zone in the Pacific Northwest, United States - 25_EM | ecosystem: Host-associated > Plants > Roots > Unclassified | place... | reverse complement strand
TGTACCGGATAGTTGTTGGTCATTGGGGACCATCGACATAAGACTTCGCATTGGGACTTTGGTAGAACTCAAATTTACACTAAAACATGTGTAGCGATGCATGTACAGTATGCCAAGTCTTCGAAGACAAGCATAGCCAAAAGCTCATACGACTGCGGTATGTACATCAGACCTTCAAGTAGGGGACGAGTAGAAGTAAGAGACTTACGAAGCACAGCATTGATGCAACCATCGTTCTCTGGATTGTTGGTAATTTGGGCATACTTTCCAAAGACTACCTTGCCGCCCGTCGTAACCATACCCAGCTCGGATACGTTGACTTCTATTACTGTCCCTTTCGTTAGAACGCCCAACTGAGTGTACATCGGTGACTGAGGGTTTTTCTTGACACCTAAAATTTGTAGCTGGAAGGTCGCTTTCAGATCAGCTGTAAAACAGTAATTGAGGGTGGCTTGCGACGACGACGTAAAAGTAACTCACGGTGCGTCACATTGGCTTTCTTATACCGCAAAGCCATCGGTCTAATGAATCGCTCCATCTTCACCGGTTTACGCGTGAACCCCTCGCCAACGAAAGTTGCTTTCGTTACCATGCGTTTCCACGACTTGCTTTTCGCCTTCCCAGTCTTCACTACTTTAAACATCTCATCCTCTGCAATACCTCGCACTTTCGGTAGCGGTACCGAGTATTTGGCTGCCTTGTCTTTCCGTTTCTGTTTGATTGCAGATGACAGTGCTTTGGCATCCTTTTGTCCTTCACGATCGAGTAGGTAGGTAGGTAAAGCCGTATCAGGTGCAGCTGACGAATCGGCTTGTTTGACATTTCGCTCATCGTGAGCTTTGAGAGATTTTTTGAGTTGAACCTTCTCTCGATGGCGCTTAGCATGAAGGATTTTGGCCTTCAGACCAAACGTCTTTTGGGCAATGGCAGACGACTTATGAACTGCACGAGCTTCCTTCTTCCGTCTGGGAAACTTCTGTTCAGGTTTACGATCAGCATGTTACCATTAACGCCACGCACTTTCGTTCATAATAGTCTAGCCGTCTGCCGTGCCGTTTGATGTGTTCCTCGATATACTCGTTCTAAAATGTCGAGTTTAGGTCCCTACAATCATCACAAGCATCGTTCGATATTCACCTGCGGCTGAATGCAAGATGTTGAATGTCAGCGATTTGTCGATTCGTCAATATTTATATGACTTGCCATGGTGAAGTATATAGACAAACAGTATTCGGGAATTTCCGAACCACCAAGTCCACGACAATTCCGAAGTTACTGCGTAGCAGTGCTGCTCGAACTTACAACAATGTGGCAGGACAGCGGTAGCCAGTACGGCGCACCACCGCTACAGTTTTACGCGCCTGGGCCGCACCATGAGCAGTTTTATCCTGCGCAATCCAGTCTAGAAGGCACGGGAGGCTCCGTCACTCCTTCATTTGGAGGGAGTACAGGAGGCTGGTGGACTGCGTTCGGCACTGGTGGCTTCGACGGGGAACCACCCTTGCTGGAAGGTACGTCTCACAAAAATAATGCTTCCCTATCCATTTATTCGTGACGGCAGAACTTGGGATCAACTTCTCGCATATACAAGCAAAGTCCATGACAGTATTGAACCCGCTACAACAAGTGGACGAACGCATAATGGATGATGCTGATCTTGCGGGGCCCTTGCTATTTTTCTTTTGCTTCGGCATGCTTCTACTCTTGGTGAGTTTCATCCACTGTTGTACTGCGTGATACTCTGATCTTCGCAGTCGGGAAAGCCACAGTTTGGGTACATTTACGGCTTTGGCCTGCTTGGTTCCATTTCAATATACACCCTACTCAACCTTATGTCCGACAAGGCCATCGATGTCTATCGTGTAGTGTCTGTATTGGGATACTGTCTACTTCCCATGGTTGGAGTAGGTGCTGTTAGTGTTATTGTAACACTCGAGTATGTCATTTTCTCTTTCGACCTAGGCTTGTCATAGTAATCCCCTTTTTTCTTCAGTGGTCATCTCGGCTATATACTTTCCATCTTATCAATTTTGTGGTGTACATATGCAGCATCCGGTATTTTCGTGGCGGTATTGCGCATGTCTGACCAACGGTTGCTGGTTGCATACCCTGTTGCTTTACTCTATGGATGTTTTGCCCTTCTAAGCGTCTTCAATGTTGGGGCAGGGGAATCGGGAGCTAGCAGGTAGAAACGGTGACCTCGCACGCATTATCCTCTGTAGACATGTTATAATCCTACATTGATATCTAAGCTTTCACAAATGTAGATAAGTAAGATCCTTATGCAGTGCTGAGGAGGACATCAGGATAGCATCTTCTTGTCTGGTAATTGTTTGCTGTATAAATTCAGCAGTATCTCCATAATCTCCTCTAGAGGCAATGTCGCGTATTCGTGAACATACTGTGGAAGGGAATCCTCCAGATTGAATCCCGATTTTTTCATGAAGAAGGGGTGCATAACGTCTGGAGTTGCTTCTCCTAGTTGACGTAATGTCAACCTCTGGATCTTCCGCTCACGAGGCTCATAGATCAGGGGTGTGTGGATGGGGAGAGTAGTCGTGGAAGTGTTGACGTTTGTCTCTTGCGAGGTACGCGGAGCATCGACAGATGAAGGACTCGGTATCCGAGCTTGAGGCTGTGCTGCATCTCCAACTAATTGAATTTGGTCCGAAGTGGGATGTGGTTCGGGAATACCAAGGGCAGCTTTCTTCCTGGTCCCCGAGACGTTGTTCGTAGACGCAGTGAGTTGGTCCATCTCTCGTGCAAGGTTCTTTCGCAGTCCCGTGAGCCACGAATACAGGGCGACATTCAGTGTAATGTAAATGTCCTCCAATCTCCTTTCACCTTGTCCTTGGAATGTGCTGTAAAAGTCGTACAGAAGGTGTTTGGTGAAATCAACCGTGGATTCCTCAGTAATCATTAACATTTTCATCGGAGGCAAGCCAACGATATTCGATTCAGTGGGATTCTTGAAGAGTAAGTCCACCCACGTGCTATCGTTGGCGACGGGAACAGAAGTGGGAAGGAACGAGTGGAGCTGGCTGAATTTTGAGATGTTTAAAGTTGTGAACGATAAATGAATCTCTCTGCGGGATGGTAGACCGTCCTGGACCGTCCGATGCAAGCTGGCATGAACATCACAGCCAACGAATGACGCCAGTTCTGCATCTGCCATCGTCCGTGGGAAGAGGATGAGCCTTAACGTTTCCAGGCGGAAACTCATTTGCTGGCGAACGACATGCGACATTTCCGACTCAGCTTCTTTAATACGGTTTCTGGCTGACTGGAAGAAGGCAGATGCGACATCTGTCAAAGGGTTGCTTGGCTTCGGACTCTGGGTAGCACGGAATGCTTCCGATTCTCGGCTCGCGGCAAGCCTCTGAGCCGCAAGACTAGCTTTGAATCTGTTCGCATAGAGCACGAATTTTGGGATCGTAGCGATCGTAGCCAGCGCAGTGATCCCTTGGCCATGGACGGTAAATGCGAGGAGAAGTGGTCGATCTTTGTCACCCAGATTTGAAGAGATAAAAGACCAGTCATCATGGATGTCCACTTGAATAGGATCCGCTCTGGATCACTGTAAGTGGCGGATTACACCTGCAGTGACAAAACCTACCTATAAATCAACAAGCGCTGTTGCTCTGATTCCAGCTCGGCCTCCAACGCGCCACTTGTCATAGTAAGCTCCAACAGTCGCGCTATACTCGAATACTGTGTTAGCGCCTCTTCGCTCCTGCGGATCGTCTGGAAGATAAAGTTAGGCACGATGATATAACCAGAGATATTTCCCCTGGCTACGATAGATATATCTGCAACTGACAGCGAAACGCCAGAGGAGCTGTCAGAAGTGCGAGTACGAGCCAGTAGTTCTTTCAGATTGAGTGTTACAACACAGATCGATTGCCCAAGGTCGACGGTGACATCAGTTCGACGAATGTGAACGACAATGGCGGCGATGCATTCTTGTGTACTCCTGGAGTCATGGGGGTGCAGTGGCGGCGCGACATCGCTAAGTTCCCCCTGAAGGTGTTGCGTCGCGATCACAGGTATGCGGTCTAGCCACACTGCCTTGAAGCACAGGATATCCTGCAGACGAGAAAAGCGTACGCCACCAGTAATGTCGGTGCTGACAAGGAGAGAAATGGAACTATTCAAGTTCCTGCGATTGTCCTCTAATTTGGAGAAGGCCAACGAGAATGCAAGATTACGAGCGGCAAGATTCATGCAATCTTCGCTCAGGAAGCCATGTTTGAGTCCCACTGAGAGACCATCCACTGACCCGGAGAAGGTTACCTTGTGTGCGCCAGGGGAGATACTCACGACGAAGCCACCGCTATCCCATCGGATTGCTGCAGCGACGTTGACATCCGGCTGGCACGTGAGCTCCAGGGTGGATTTATCAATACGGAGTGAAAAGTTTATCTGTAAGCTGGAGGTTGCAGGTCGATTGTCCAAGCGCGAAGTGATAGACCGAGGAGAATCATCACAATTACGCCCCGTAACGGGGTATGTCCACGTGCCCTGCCGAGTGGTGCTCTTCCGCATACGTGATTGTACCTGATCAGTTATATCGGCGACAAACGGTAAAAGGCTAGGATTGAGTGTATTCTGACTTGAGTGAATCTTGCTCTTGAAAATAAGAACAGACGGTGCCCCCGATCTAAGGATACCAGGGCCACCAGCCGATGTTCGATACTCGATCCAAGCCGACAGAACTGGCAGTTTGATCGTTTCTATATCCGTTGTCGATTCGTAATCACCTTTGCATTCGGAAAGACTGTCTGACATCGGTGGTGACTGCCGCGTTGAGCTGCGTATACGAATCTGCCCGTTGTCAAATACAAGTGCTGCAAACACATTAAGCGCAGGGACCGCATTCAAGTAATCGTCAGTAGGGGGATCTGTTCTCGATGATTCGGGCTCCTGGAAATTTGTTCCCTTGCTGGCTAGACGTTCCATTCTCTCTCGCCCTTGGCGATAGACATCAATCAAAGAGAACACATAGTCCGAGATTGACGAATTGAGGTCTAGAATAAACCCACTGACGTTGCCGGTGACCCAGGTGCGACGTTTTTCCTGGGTTGCATCCGAGCGTAGGTGGATCTTCAATTCAGGATAGCACAGACAATTCTGGGTGGTATGATTGTCAGGGATAAAGTCCGACAAGTCCGACTGCCTGAATCTAGACATCTCATAAGCGGCACACAAGAAAGAGTAAGGTTGTAGTCACCGATCCGTAAATCGGAAGGATAGCTCCTTCGTAGTCATATAACTGACTTCTCCCTTTTGGGTGTTGAACCTGATCCTGCGAACAGAAAACACAAAGGCGCGGACGGTTGGGTCGTCATGGCTAGTTGATCCTGGCAGTTCTAAACTTTGGTTGCAAGATAAGGGAAATGCTACACCGATACTTTCAATGTCGACTGCGATGCTGTGCTTTAGCCATGAAGCATTCCCTTCGATACCTGCATCGTGGCGTGGAACTTCGAAGGTTTTTAGAATCGTCCGTGTCTTCTGTTTGAATGCTTCTAATTCTGCAGCTCTCTGACGTCTTCTGACAAGTAGCTCGGTCTAGGAAATGATGAGAAACAATAGAAGTATTTGAGGGCAGCCAATACCTGCTGATAGTCAATAAAATCGCCGAGCTCCCCAATTGAGCTTGGTTGCATTACAGCGTGAATCTTTGGGATCGACACGACCAGGCGGTTACCATCAGCGGACACGGCCACATCAACGACAATGAATGCGGATCTATGCTTGCGGCTGGACTGCTCTGGTGTTGTTGTTCCGATGCGAGGAACGAGTGACAGCGCGATGTCGCGATGTTGCACTTTCCAAGCGCAATAGTCACCCTTTTGTGTGGTGTCTCCTACAACATCTTTACACTCCAAATAGAGTGTAGAAGTTGGTCCTTCTAAGCCGACCTTAAATCCTTTGATATTGGCATGCATGCTATACTTTGCGGGGTTTAGAGCTCTTCCAGGAACCTCAGAGGTGACGTGGCGTGCTCGACGCGTTTCCTGGATCAAGTCCATCAAATCCGTGAAATCGCGTCCAAACTTCTGTTGTACAGCAAGTAACGAGTCCCAATGCGAGGGTTTCAGCATAACATTGGCGAACTCTAGAGCAACGAGTAAATCCACATTGTTGTTTCCTTGATGTCCAGTAAGAGCTAGTGCAGGTAAAATAACTTGGACACGAGGAGCCTCTGCCGAATCGTTCAGACTGCGGGATTTGTAAAATATGGAGAAAGTTTGGGTTTGCAGCTGAAAACCAAAGGTCGTCGGCGTTCTTGGAGTCGTATGGGCCATAGATGAGATGAACGCTGTAGTGTCTCGTACGATCCAAGAGATCCAAGTGCCTCTCATAATCTGTAGTATTACACCGCAGCTTGAGATGGTCCCATTAAGCAGTAGACTCGGGAACGGAGATGCACGCAAAGTCAGCGGATCCAAGGTATCAGGAAGGGGTTGGCCACTTTTGATTTCGGACATCAAACTACCCGCTGCAATCTCGAATCCGGGTAGGAAGTCTGTTTTCCATTCCTCGATGAAACGATATAACCGAAGGGCGCTACGGGGAACACTAAGAGTGACATCTTCCAGGGAGAAAACAAAACGGAGGGTATCTGAAGGCTGGTCGCTCCGTTGAGTTGCATTGAAGGTACCCTTGGTGAGCGTCAAAGATGCCAGGATGTCCGGGGTCGGTGCGTGGGTGCTAATGTTCACCTTCGACAGAGCCCGAAGGTGAAGGCTACTAAATCCGAAGGTGGTATTCGCAGACTGCACTCCGAAGTCTGGTCGCACGAGGATAGATGATGATAGGTCCAGTGAAGATCCACCGAGCTTGAATGTGAGGTTTTCTGCACCAGCCTGGATATCCAAGCCTCCAACTTGGACTAAAACGGTAGCGAGGAAGGGTGTAAGTACCGTCAAAGGGAGGGAAGTAGGGCTGGTATTGATGTGATACCATTTTTGCACGCGAACTACCCGCTGGATGAATTCAATTAGGCGAGGGGAAATCACCAATGAAAGATCCACCACATCTACAGCAATCATACTCTGTCTGACTGGGTAATTGACCATCGCCGGTCGAGAGAGAGGATGCGTAGACGCATGCGAGTTCGACTGGTATTTGAGATGCAACGCTGTTGTGGAAAGGCAACTGTGTGATTTATACATGAGGGACAGCACGGTGAAGCTCAAGGAGCCAAAGGAACACGACGAGAAAGTGATGGAAAAAGACATGATCGGTAAGGTCTCGTTCGCTGTTGGATAGACCATCTCCAATGTGGGAGCGTGGGCCCTTTCATCCAAGTCTACGATTAGATCTGAAAGGTAACTCCTAAGCAGGAGTCGATCATCGTGGGCACCATCGTCTTCTCGGGAAAGAGGGTCGCAGATCCGTAGTGCAAAGCGCATATTGAAAAGAAACTTGAACGAAGTGTCCGTCCGTATCGCATGCGGGAGCCCTCGTTGAACCAGAAGGGACGGTTGTATGATGGAAAGAGGATCGATAGTGGCGTGTCCTTTGGTAAGTGAAAGCACTCGACGAACAAGGACAGGGAAAGTATTAGACGAGTCCACTTTCCAGCCGTGGAGAATCTCGACAAGCTGATCCACACCCTTCTTTGCAGCAAGTAGAAATGAAACGATGTATTCGGGGTCGGATGGTCCAATCTGCGCTGTCTGTTTCTTACAAACGACAAACAGGCTGCTCTCTATAAGGCTCCCTTGAATGTCGTCCAACGACAAAGAGAACTCTGGGCGTGCTGTGACCGGTGCGCCGGCGATGTTGCTGAGACTAACGGTCAATGTTTGACATCCAATGTGCAAGTCAGCAGGCGAACTAGACCGATCCTGGGGACTAATCCTGAAGAGAAAACTTGAAAGAAAACAGTGCACAGCCAAATCAACGCTTCGGTTTTCTGTGACGACCTCCGAAGGTGGATGTTCTTGTGCCCCCTCATAATGCACCTGTTCTGCTACATGAGCAATGAGAGAACATAACGTTATGTCAAACGATGGGAGTGCAGAAACCGATGGAAGACTCGACCCAGTGAAGTTTGTCAAGTGTCGCACCATGATGGAGTCCAGGAGTATTTCAGAGCTAATATTCTGTCCGAAGCTAAGAAAGTCTCATTGCTGAAAGTGAAGAAGCCTCACAGATTGCTTATACTCATCCCTGAGGCAGGACGCTACGAAGATGATTAGTGGCGTAACCCATATTTCAACGCCACGAGAAGATTCAATACGGATTGCACGGTTGGTATTCGGCGAAGGGGGCGACGTCAGCAAGGGTCGAGGAATCCTGTTTAGTGACCTTTTCGGCTTCTGAAAGGTACCGAACAGTGGGCTCTGCTTGATGGTGAAATTGTGTACATGAACTTCTGGTCGACATACATGCATCAAGGTAAAAGCTGAGCCCTCCCGACTGTGCAGATTTTCCAAGCCACACCCTTCATAGCGCCTCGTGACATGCCGATAGCGCGAGAGAAGTGGCTTAGAAGGATCCCGTCCTGATGTAAAGGTGAATTAAATTCTTATATAAATGATGGTCCCTACCACCCAGCCCTGACGCATCACTATCCGACGAATCAGTGTCGCACAAGTCTTCGTTGTCCGAATCCTCATCAGAAACGGTCTGTTCACCCTCGTCGAGGTGTATAGCTGCAACGGGTCGCAAGATTTGATTCCTCCTGGTGAAGTTAAGAATGCTCCAATAGTAACCAGGACAGCTTTTACTTACGCTACCCGAGCATCACGATCCGCCTCTGAAATATCTTCGTTGTCCGACTCCGATAGACTTGACAACTGAGCAAATCGATTATCTGATTTCGGATATTGCTGAGGTTGAGAAGCGGACACGCAGAGCTGGGGAAGAGAAAGCTGGGGTAGATATAGATTATTGAGATGAACTGAAGAAGACAAGTACGGCTGCTGGCGAAACACAGAGTCGTTATGAAAGTCCTTGAACACTTTCTTGAGTTGACTGAGGAGCGTATGGGCTCTCCGCGTCAGTATGTCTTGTTCTTGTAGAAAGTTACTCTGGACGCCTTTCCTGCTTGAAGCGTAGATCTCCACATTGCTGTCGAATTCCATGCATGCAGCCTCGGACCACGAACTACGAGAAGAACTGGAAGTAACAAGTGCCCTCAAGGAAGCTAGAGGGAATCGTAACACGATCACCTTACCGCACACTTGCCCTTGCAAGTCATTGGAGTGGATAGTCAAGCCATGTAGCAAGTTAACATCAACAGCCACCCTTCCCGCAAGGAAAGTAGCATTCAGAGTCTCTAGCGAGAGCTTGACGAAAGTTACTGTCAAATGTATAAGAGATCTAAACACGCCCAATACATATATTGCTTACAATCGGGGTCAGCGGGGACGCTAAATTCTCCAGCAGGGGCATTTGCCAAATCAGTATAATTGGTTCGAAAAGCATCTAGAACAGCAAGAGCTATTCGTGCTTCAAGAATTGAAAACAGTGCTTTCACACTGCCAAGGCTGATTTCCCAAACACAAACATATGTACGTGTCCGGGGAGGAGGTCCAAATAGCCTGTTGGCCGTGATATTGATTCCTGGAACTATCAGTAGAAGCAATGTTGTGATACTTACTGTACTCACCATCAACAATCAACACCTCCTTAAGCCAATGGCATTCATTCCGGAAGAAAGCATCCTCTGAGCAAGCTTCCACAATGCATCCCCTGGTTTCCCCGACATTTAGAGACATGTCTACTATGAAGTTATGACCGACCCTTGGTTCGCAATACCTAGACGTACCCATGAAGTGGTCATGCGACCTTAGATCCAATTGAAGCTCCGGGAATGTCAGGAGCAATGATGCACCAACATCATCAGAAGGCATAAGGTCGCCACTGCACTTCTCATAACCGGGAAAACCCGCAGGTAGTAACATTGATCCACGTTGTAGCGTCAAAGAGATAGTTACTTGAAGGGTGTTCACCTGTTGAGCGTTAGCTAGTATCCGACCAGTCCCTTCAAAATACCCGGATATACCTTTCCAGCTCTGTATTTCTGTTCGACAGGGTCTCCAATTTGGCCTTTAGCGCGTTTGTCCAAATACTCGACGAGTGTCGTAAAATGAGTGAAAGTGCCAAAATAGTTTTCACGAAGCACCATGCAATACCTGACCACCCATCCAAGCACTTTGAAAGAAACATCACCTGCCTGAAACAGCTCAGCAAAGTGCCGACAAACTCGAGTCTAACTCACAGACTCACAGAAATGTGGAGTTTGAGCTGATCAACTTTGTCAGGATGTACTTCAGCCCAACTGTAATACGAGGCCTGGATGCGAAATAAACGTGCACGAAGCACACGTTGCTCCTTACCCTGGTTATAAAGAGACTGAGTATTCCACTTCGGCAACGAGACCGAAGCGATTAAATCAGAGATTTCAACCGAAAATGGAATCAGTGATGCCTCAGGGCGATAGCTGTTCAAAGGAATGGTCACCACGCTGTGGAAGCGAGGAGCACGTAATGTCACGATTGCTGATTAATAATTAGACATAACAATAGTAAGTGCAAGCGTCGACACTAACTGTTTTCATCTTTGACCAACGGCTTATAGATGATATTTTGATCATTGGCATATAGGTTGAGGTCAAAGTGAAACAGGTCCACTTCGAATAGATAGATAGTTGGGACAAATTGGTGCCACTCTGTCGGTGGTCCTGTTGTCCAATCCCGAGACAGATCTATCACCATATTGATATGATCCCGCAACACGGAGATGATAAGTTGCCGCAACAAAACCGTGAACACCCACTTGCGTTCCGAGTTCCATTGAAGTGGAGCAGGAAGTGCTGCGTGCACCTAACCCCCGGTCAGACTTACGATATAAGAGAAAAGGATTTCAACGTTACCCTGCATGATTCAGCTATGATGAGTTTGCTGTCATTTAAACTTGACGTGACTTGGACAGAATCTAAGTGAACCTCTAATCGCGATTCATAGCCGTCGGGGCCTATAACCATTGGGACAAGGTAACTAATAGAAGAACTGTCTCCTGCAGTGACATGAAGGAACGCGGGTTCACGTGTCCTGGGTTTGAGACCATCGGTATGATCATCCCACTGCCAATTCTTTGACCCTTCACGA
>Ga0307518_10003604_pt1 | contig 11130 bp, 7 predicted proteins | sample 25_EM_MG_FD_203889 | JGI IMG/M metagenome (GOLD analysis project Ga0307518, IMG submission 203889) | Populus trichocarpa ectomycorrhiza microbial communities from riparian zone in the Pacific Northwest, United States - 25_EM | ecosystem: Host-associated > Plants > Roots > Unclassified | place... | reverse complement strand
CTTTCTTTTGTCACGAGCTAGAGTGCACGTGATAGGGCAATTGATTGCTTATTGTTGGTGGGATGAAAATGATGTGCCAATACGGCAAATGTTCATTGAATCTGTACTCAAGTCATGCCTGCTCACTCACTTCACTTGACAAGCTTCTCCGGCTGCCATGATTTAGTTCATGTTTGGCGGTGTGTAGCAGTTATTTTTTAAATAATTTTTCATGTTAAAATATATATTAATAATGTGATTTTTTAAAAAGAAAATTATTTTTTATATTAACACATTAAAACAATTCAAAACATAAAAATCATATTAAATTTTAATTAAAAAAAATGAATTTTTTGGAAATACGGTTTCCACCGCGTTCCCAAACAATTTATTAGAAAAAATCTTTTTTTTTAGACGTGATATTTATAAAGGGAGTTTGTTTTTGTTTATTAAAAGCGTTTTTTTAATAATTTTTTATTTTAAAGTAATATTTTTTTAATATTTTTAGATATTTTGATGGGTTAATGTTAAAAAATATTAAAATAAATAAAAATAAATATTTAAAAAAAAAAACCACCACTTTGTAGGATAAAAATATCTAAAGTTTTGATCTGGATGGAGAGGGGTGTGGTGGGAAGAGGAGGTGGTGCGTTGGATGATGACGAGAAATGACACTCTCTGGCCCTGAGAAAGTTTATATTTTGATCCTGGATTCTCTTCATTATAATTTATACCCTTCCTTCAATTCAAGGTTTATTTTATATTTAGAAGAGGCACATATCTTGCAGCCCAAATCATGTATTATCCGATGTCGTTTTCTTTATTTATCTTATTTTTAAGTTTAAACTTTGAATCTTTGTATTGTATGTACTTGCTGGTGTGAAAAATGTAAATACTTGGGGGTGCAGTTTGTAGTTCGCCCTCCCATAAAAAATAAAAATAAAAACTTTAGTTTATTTACTTTTAAAAAAGATATGTACGGATGATAGACTATACACTTTCAACTCATCTAGTGGAAGAATCCAATTTTACTTGTAATTTTATTTTGGTTGGTTGTTTATTTATTTGTTTGGAAAGTAATTTTTTTCAGAAAGTAATTTTTTAAGAAAATGAATTTATGAAAATTGAATTATTTTTTGATATTTGGTGGTATTATAAAAAATAAGTTGGAAAATAATTTCCAGTATTTGATTATGTCATGAAAAGTGAGATAAAAAATAAATTGTTAATATTTTTTCAAGTTTATTAAAATAATGAGGAACAAATCTTACAAATTAAAAAGTTGAATGAGAATAAATCTGAAAAAAAAATATAATTTCATAAATTATCTCAAATAAAATAAATAGCAATTAAAATAATAAAGATCAAATTTAATAAATAAAAAAGTTGAAAGATGATGAAATTAAAAAAAATACAATTTTATAAATTATTTTAAATAAAATAAATAACAATAAAAAAGATGAGGACTAAATCCGATAGATAAAAATTTAAATTAAAAAAATGATAAGAGAAAATTAAATAATAATCATAAAAATAAGGATCAAAGTTGATATAAAAATCAAATTAAATCAAATTTTAAGGGATGAATTTAAAAAAAAATCAAAACAAAATATATAGCAATCAAAAGTTTGAGAACCAAATTTGATATAATCAACAAATAACATGATATTTTTAATCTTTTCATAACTTTTAAAAAGTGTTTTCCGTCTAAAATAAAAGGAAAACACTTTCCTGAAAATCAAATCAAATTTTTCTTTAACTGGAAAATATTTTTTATTGTCTAATTTTTGTAATGACAAACAAAAAAAAATAAAAATTATTTTCATGAAATAAACAAAGCCTTAATAAAAGTTTCTATTGAATAATTTATTTAAAAATTGTTTGAGCTTCAAGACAAGACAAACGAAAACTGACTAGGTTAGCGAGGTAGAGGTAGCCTTTCCCTTTCTTTTATTTGCAGCGAAGAAATCAGCTTAGGTTTTATCGAGAGCCTTCAACACCAACCCCTGAGATCACATGTCAGGCAATTTTCAATGAGCGAGCGTGTCCAAAAATGTTTCTCATTGACTCTCTTGTTCAGCTGTGACCAGTAATTGAGATCAAATATCAGCTCGCATTCAATCAACAGAGAACTTACCCACCAAACCTTCAGGCTGATATGTTAGCTTGGCCATGGCGTGATCTGTGGTGAAATTTAAGCATTAATGGACAATAATTTAGGTCTCTTTTGGTAAGCCACTGTCTTCCCTGTAATCATGGTTGTATTTCAGCCATGAAAAGATGATTGATAACAACCTAACAAGTGCTGCATGTTGCTTGAAAAGTCATGAAAAGACAAAATCATGATTGTTTGCTTGCAGAAATTATAGTGCTTTATAATTCACAAAGAATTAATGGGTTTTTGTTTTATTTTTGTCAAACAGCCTGGAGTTGAAGGGTTTGGTTGAGAATATCTGTCCAGGCTTCTGGGATATGGATCGTACAGCTATCAGAGGACAGGCCTACATTTCAGCCCAATGCAAACATTGAGAAATAAACCCGAGGAAGACCAAAATTAAAGACAAACGTTGTCAAAGAAGCCATGAAATTCTAATATACTTCAATTTCTTTGTAAAACAGAAGGTAAGCAGGAAGAGTATTATACACTGAGAAAATCATAATTCATCTAAATCATCCATTCAGTTAATTTCTCAATGAATACCAGCAAACTATACACTGGAACAAGAAGGGTAATCACAACTCAACTTTCAAGCAATGATGCATACTACAAACCACATCCTAAATAGATAAAATGTTGGAACCCTGTTGCCAAGCGATCCTGCTCCATCAGATAATTCTGTCTTAAAGCTCCATCCAAAATCTTTGCAAAGCCTACCCACCACCAGCCTTTACTGTCTACGACCCCCCTTTGTAATAACTAATGAGGTGAATGTTGAGAAATTGATTTGGTCTGTGAACTATTTAAGCAGGCAGCGTGCTTGCATGGGTGACCAAGCATTCAAAAATTCAGTAGCATTGATTTGGCTACAAATCTGACCACCTAGCCATCGTCAATTTTCTTTTCTTGCATGCTCTGGAATGAGACGTTGACGCAGTTCAGCAGATGCCCCAGCCAACTCTGCAAGGGCATTTGGCATTTGGCATGAGAAATGCAAAGGGAATCGATAGAAAATTATGGGAAACAAAAATACTATATTATCTTACCTTGGGCAGTAAAATTGAATAAAGGAGGGAGCGCACGCCCATTAGGTAAGCATGCATTTGCGTCTCTCAAATCATCAAAGAAGGGGTGAGCACATGCCTCCAACTAACAGCCAGTAAAGAAAAAGGAAAGTTACTATACTTCTCACCAATAACAAATTAAAAGCTTTATAAAAAATGCTGCAGGGTGTAATATGCAATTCAAGAAGGGAAAAAAGCTATTCAAACTAAACAAGCATTAAATAGAAAAGAATATGTTTTGATGATTTTGGAAACTGATATCATTTATCTAGAGCAGTACAAGTGCTTACAGCTGTGCACCGCAGATTTGGTGAATACTGAAGCAGCCTTGATACGAGATCCACTGCTTCAGGGGGCATTCGCTTGTGAAATATCTGGAATTTGAGAATCAATATGTTAACCACAGATAAAAACACAATTTCACAAAGAAAAGATCCTCCTGATAAAATTGTTAACAGACCTTGTACCATGGGTGAGTCTTGATCTGAGGGAACTTGAACTCTGTGTAATTGGGATTCATGCATTTAATTTCTTCTCGGGTAGGTGTGCCCAGGACCTAATTTATGATCACCAAATGGGGGAAAATACTTCAGAAACTGACCAAACATATGGAGAAGTAATAAAAAAAAGAGGGCTAGAAGATAAGATAGCACACCTTAATAATTTCCACCAGCTGATCAACACCACTTTCCCCGGGAAAAAGTGGCTGCAAAATGCAACAGTGAATAAACATCAGAAATCATCATCTATACATTAGTTTAAAGGAAAATTTTAAAAATAACTCATAGAATCAAAACACAAATAATCAAACAGCCACTGCATTGACTCAGGTAATCAACAAGCAAACAGTAAACAATGGCAGACAAACAATACATGATTGGTGAACTCTCTGCATTTCCATATCCAGTAAGAAAAGTGAAATTACAGAAATGAAATCAAAAACCATTCAGCAAGTTCCATGAAAGAAAATTATATGTATATATATGTGTGTGTGCACACGTGTGTGTTAGTGAGTGCTCTGGAACAGTGTCCTAAACACATGCACACCAGACTGCTTAGGAGAGGAGGTGTGGAAATTTTTAACATTAACAGAAAGCTATTCAAAATTATTCTTCAGAATATGCTATAATTTTTAGTCAAATCTATAATAGGAGGCTGATAGTAGTATAGAGAGGATCGAAAAAACCATATTGACCCACATGTCCAAGAAGAAGTTCGGCCAAGACACAACCAACGGACCAGATATCAATTGCAGTTGTGTACTCTGTAGCCCCAAATATAAGTTCTGGTGCCCTATAATACCGAGAGCAAATATAAGATATGTTGGTTTCGCCTGGAACCTGAAGATAAAAAAGATAATGTCAGAGGTTTCAGCACATCACTAGCATGCTTCTAACATCCACTACAGATAGAAAAATAACATACCAGCATCTTTGCACTACCAAAATCACATATTTTTAGCTGATGAGTATGGGGATTGACCTGCAAAATACAACATAACCTCATGAAGTTATCCCTTAACCACAAATATAAACAACAAAACATCCATCAAGAAAGCAACATATTGCTGCTATAAATCTTGCAAAACCTTCCATAATATATATTGCACAAATCACTGTCAGAGGGCATGAAATTGAGGTGATGGGCAGTTGCTTTCAAGGCTTTGCTCTCTAAATAGAAATTATTTCAAGACAAATAGCAGAAAAGCCAAAAAAAACATGTCCTGGACTATGGCAGCAAGCTCTCCAGTTTGTCAAATTGCATTGCTAGTAATACAAGGAATTCATCAGGTTCGGTAATCTTCAACGCAAAATTCACGCAAGGAAATTAAACTAGATGGGTGAAATTCACATAAGCAAAGCTGTGGATCAAAAGACTTCAACCATTTTTTCATGTCAATGCCAAAATGATGGGGGATATGGCAGAAAGAAAACTGACCAGTAAATTCTGTGGCTTGATGTCACGATGGCACACCCCAACAACATGGTGCAAGTAATTTAGTGCACGACAAATCTACAAGGCCATTAAGTAAAATATTTTAAACTCATGGAAATAGTTTACCATAGTTTGCTAGACAAAAATCCAGAATATACACAAAAATAGGGATATTTACAAAGTTTACCTGGTAAGTATACAGTTGAACATATAAAATGGGTGTGTGTTGTTGGTTCATCCTGTTAAAGTGCCTTGAAACTCGATGCACAGTCTCAGATATATACTCAAGAACAAGGTTAAGATATAGTTCATCTTTTTCAGTAGTTGAATAGAAACAATGTTTCAGCTGAACGACGTTCGGATGGTCAAGGAGACGCATGATTTGAAGTTCTCTGTTCTTGTATCTCTTATCCTGCAATACCTTCTTTATCGCGACTGCTTCACCAGTTTCAAGGCATTTAGCCTGCAGAGCAAGATAATACGTAAAATAACAGAACATAATATTACTAACTGTATACATGCTAAAAGCTAGTGCAATTGCAAGCAACATGCTGGCTAATTCCACATACCTGATAAACAACACCAAATGAACCTGTGCCAACCACACGCTCTGCCATGTATGAGATTATCTGGGAAAAAGAAGTAAAATATATTTAGCAGCATGGTCTATAACTAACTCATGATGTATAAAAAGAACATGTAGCCTTGAGAATCTAAAACAGTTAAAGTATGACAAAAAGAAAAGCGGAGGATCAATAACAGTCAATCTTGAAGGTTTCCATGGTGTAAAATTGTCAGACTTGAGAGTTGGGTGGAAAGATATGGTGGCTAAGCAATGCATCTCCACATGCAAGTTGAAATCTATAATGCGTTATTCTCCTGGGCAGGAAAATAAACCTACTCTTATAATAACAGCACGGAAAGTGAAGTTCCATAATAAACAAATTCATAATGCTCTCTCAAAACTACAGGCCCATTCAGGAGTGTGATAAAGATTGTTTTTCAAATTGCTTTTCACTTGGAAATCATCAAAATAATGTTTTTTCATTTTTTAAAATTCATTTTTGACATCAGCACATCAAAACAATCCAAAAACACCCAAAAAATAATAATTCGAAGCTAAAAAAACTCAAAAGGGCGTTTGGATTGTGATACCAAACAGGGCCTACATGAAGACCAATGAGTTCAAACAACCCATAAAATGCAAAATCAAAAGTGCGGTTGGACTGCGATACCAAACGGGGCCTACATGAAGAAAAATGAGATTAAACAACCCATAAAATGCAAAAGCATTCAACCAGGGTAATCAGATAACCTGCTTTGGTTGTCCATTCCGACCACCTACTGTGGTTGCAATAATCTGACCAGTTTCTGTCCCATTGCCACTCACAATGGCAGCTTCCATATCCTACATAATCAGAAATTCCATGATTAATAGAACATCCAAGGAAACTATGACACAGCCCATCCAATAAATACAGTAGTACTGAGATCTCCCCAATTGTGTTTGGTCTTTAAGGTGGAAAGGGAGTTAGGTACAGATGAAAATTTACCTTTTCATCATGATTAGTGTTTTTGTCATCTCTGATCTTCATTTCATGCATCTCTTTTGGAAGTTGATCATAGCCTGGTTTTTCTGTTCTTGTCACTGAAGTAACATTGGATGCACTGGCAGCATTTTCCTGTGATGTAGAAGCCATATGCTGCTCCTGTTCAGTAACACTCCTTTCAACTAAATATGATTCCCCGTCAATCTTTTGTTCCATTTCTTGATCAACCTTAGCCCTCTTTGTTACAGCATCCCCGCCCTACATGAAAAACAACACATTTTCCACAAGAAATTAGATAAATTGCATAGTTACATTTCTTCTCCATTTTCAAGTATAATTGCACCATTTATCCCATTCTATCTCGCATTATTATACTAGCGTTATTGCATAGCCATCTCATATTCCTTTAAGGCGATCAAATTTTTAGTACAATAAATGAATTTGGTACAAAACACAATGGCTTCAAAAATCAAAACACAATCCAAGAAATTATATAAATAAAATAAATACCTAGGCTGTTAATAAGTTCATAAGCTGCGGGCCAATATGGCAACTTGATTATTTATACATATATCAAATATGACTACTCAAACTTCCCTCTAGGCAGAACCAAAATAATTAGACAACTGCAGGCAGGCCAATATGGCAACTTGATTATAAAACATATATCCAATATTATTACTCAAACTTCCTCTCTAGGTAGAACCGAAATAATTTGACAACTGCGGACAGAAATGACATCCAAAAACTCATAATTCAAGGATTTAACTTGATGTTGCGCTCTAATTAATGCTTGTTTGAGTGAGCATATAGAAATACAATGATTCTTAATATCAACCAGGATTCTATTTAGGCAGTGAATCCTTAAGTGCAAATCTATCATAAGATTTCATTGTTAACATCCTAAAAGGACACGGGAACTTATGTGAATAACTTTCTTCTAGTGCTCCATCTCGTCTTCACCTTTATTTAAAAAAGGAAAAGGCAGGTAAAGATACGTATTAACAATTTTCAGGAAAGAACCAATGAGTGCAACATGACATACCACCAACCGCAACAGCAATGCACTACAGGAAAACCAACCACTAAACTACACTTTCACCATTGATATCCATATAAATAAATAACATTAATTAGATCCTATAACATTTGTTAGAAAATACGAGAAAAATTGTTACACATTCAAAATAGTACTCACAATAATAGAATCATCCTAAATTAATAATAGAATCCGACGTTACATCTGAGCTACAACATTATGTTAACCGACATCGATCAGCCAACCAATCAAACCTCCTTAAAAGGATTAAATGAACAAGCAACAAAAATAGGAAAAGCTATATGGCCCCACAAGCCAAAACCACAATGAAAGCAAGAAAGCATAATTCCAACTCCTAAATATCATCTCATTTTATAATGAAAACAAAATAAGTGCAAATTAGAATCAATGCCTCCCATCAAGGGGAAAAAAGGCCATGAAATTTTGAAATTTCAAAAAAAAAAATCTTGACCCAGGATCTGGATTAGATCAAAAACTCAATAAAAACAGGTCAAGTTCCACAAAATGCCTATCTCAAGTCCAAAAACATGCAGCAAAAGAAATCGAAGAACAAGAGAAACACATAGTCCCAGAATCAAATTAAGCTCCACAGCCAAAAAAACCTATCATCCACAATAAGACATGAAGCAAAGAAGAGACTTTCTTGACACAATTAACTAAAAATCCAAAACGGCACGAGCAAAAAAATTAAAGCTCCTATTTTCATTTTCTTACCTCATTTTCTCCGCAAGCAAGCAAAGCAAGAATTTAAAAAAAAATACAAGCAAACTTACAGGATCAGATGATATAGAAGTTCGACCGGAAGCAATGCTCTTTAATCTACGCATCACATTCATGGTTTCCTTTCTCTCTTCACCAACAAACAAACCAAACCCTAAATTTCCTCTTTAAAAAGATCCAAAAATATTCCAAAAAAGAAAATCAAGAAGAAGAAGAAGAAGAAGCAGAAGACACAAACTCAACCTTCTCTCCTCCAACAAAGGGAGAGAGGGAGAAATTTGTGAGAGAAAAGGAAGGGACACCCAAAACACAGAACAACAACAACAACAAAATCTCTCTGTTTCTTTCAAGATTTTCTCTGTGGAAGCCTTAACTTTCTCTCTCCAGGGATAATTTTTGTGAAGCCACCATGTGTCTGTTTTTTGATACTTCATTGGTCAAATCCAATCGCCCTAAAGGACCAATCATTTCCTGTACGACAGTCAAACGTGGATTTTTAACCCTTGATCGGTCATTATTTAAGAAAAATCGGACGGTCTTGCTTGAGGCTCTTTGTAAAAGTAAGAGGTTGGTGTGTTAGTATTACTAAATTGCCCTGGATTCTATTGGGTAATTGCAGGGTAGGGATTTTAGGATACATATCTATGTGGAGCGGGATATTCGGGGAGGTTTGACTGGTCTTTGATGGTTCTTTTTGGCGGGTTGGATTCTCAGTAGGAGAGGCTCCTAGACAAAAGGCTCTAATTAATTAGGGTTCTTGAAGGCTTCCGATATTTGCCGGTTTAACTTCGTATCATAAAGGGGTGTAATTATAGTATACGGTATTTTTATTATTATTATTATTATTTACATCAATTCATCAACATCATTAAAAAATATTAAAAAATTATTAATTTAATTTTTTTCAGATCAGAAATACTATTAAAAATAATTTAAAAATAGAAGGAGAAATTGTTTACAATTGTAGGTTACATGGATCCTGAGTCTCCAGAACTTTCATTCTATCTTTTAGAGGTGATGGAACAATTTATGCTTTCGAAGATCTTTTATTATCATTGAAGAAATACTCTCATTTTCTTTTCATGACTGGATCATTTATAAAATTAATTTTGTCATGGTTAATTTATAAAATTAGTGTGGGTGTGACTGTGTTAGATATTGTGTTTTGGAAGCGTTTTTAAAAAAAATTAAAATTTTTTTATTTTTATTTTTGCTTTAAATTAACATGTTTTTAATGTTTTTAAATCTGGATTAATATTAAAAATATTTTTAAAAATAAATATTATTTTAATATATTTTAAAATACAACCATTCTACACTCTCGAACACGATAATAAATGATTTCAATTGTTTGACCGGGTTGGATCAAGCTAGCATTCCATGTGATAATATTTTGAGGGATTCAAGGTGGCTCCATGAATCTTTCGTTGATTGAAAAGGAAAAGGCAGCCAAATCTTGAAGGTTCAAACACGAATAATTTGAAAAGTTCAGCAGATGTTAACTAATTAAAACGCAGTGTTTAATTAATTTTATTCCGGCAATGCAGTTGTTAGTCAATGCTGACCAGACACCACCTACCTCTTCTCCTTCTCTTGGGAGGTCTTTGTTTTTTTTTTTTTTGTGTTGTTCAGTGTTTTTAAATTTAAAAAATAAAAATATGTTAAAAAACAATCATTGTAACTTAAAAAAGAACACGGTATTTGAAATGAAAAAGGTTAAATCCCATGGGCGGTTTACTTTTTTTTTTTTTAGTTTAACGTGGGTATCCGAGCCAGTTTGCGCGCATCTCGACTAATTCCACGGCCCCTGAAATTAACAATCATATAAGCCTCCAGTGACCATCATATGAGCAACCACAGGGTTTGAACCTGAGATTATAGAGAAAACAAATCTCTTGGTCCCAAGTTCTTACCATTGGACCACCACCTAGATGATTTCATGGGCTGCTTACTTATTATTTCAGGAGGCGACTATTACAAAGCTGTGGCATGCCGCTCCATCTTTCAAGCCGCTGCCCATGTAAAGGAGGAGGAGGAGGAGGAGGAGGAACCATTGGATTTTGCGAAACAATCTCGACGTAATAATAAGAGAGATAGTAAAACAGGAAGCCTGATTCTTCTTCTTCTATGGTGTCCCGTAAAATGGTAGTAATGGAGACATAATCATTGTGCTGTGTAATGCATGCAAGCCACGTTAACCATTCGTATGATTGCGCCTCCGCTTAATTATCATTATAAGGGAATATTTCCCGCACTTCATTTGGTCGGAAAAAAAATACAGGTCGAGAGTGCTGGCATTTCTTCTTTTTTTTTTTTTTATCTGATTTGATTGTTTTCTTTTAAAAGGTTTTTATTTTATGTTTTTAGATGAAAATAATTGAAAATAATTTTTTAAATAAAAAACATCAACTTATTTCTTAAATTATCTCTTTTATTAACAAAAATTAGATAGTTAGACGAAGAATCACCTGCTTTTATAAGTGATCGTACCCTTTTTAAATGAGCGGTCATGGCCAATAAGACCTAGCCATGCTGTCTTTTTTTTTTATTTTACTTATTATTATTTTTATGTAATTTTGACTTGATTTTTTATATTTACATTTAAATTAATTCCCTCATCTGTTGATTATTTGTATGTATATAATGTTTTAAAGTGATTATTCT
>Ga0307518_10003603_pt1 | contig 11130 bp, 8 predicted proteins | sample 25_EM_MG_FD_203889 | JGI IMG/M metagenome (GOLD analysis project Ga0307518, IMG submission 203889) | Populus trichocarpa ectomycorrhiza microbial communities from riparian zone in the Pacific Northwest, United States - 25_EM | ecosystem: Host-associated > Plants > Roots > Unclassified | place... | reverse complement strand
TAGAATATCTTGATCTTTGCGCATGAGACTAGCAATATCGAATCTTGATAGGTTCTCTGTCTTGGACCTTTATATTTTCAATATTTTATCATTCTGTTGAGGAGGAGCTGTTATTGTTCAAAGCTATTAGGATTGTTGAAGGGATGATTGTATTGTGCACTCTCTTTACTCTAACAAGAGAGATGTACAGCCTTTGTTATTACAAAAACAAATTGTTGGAACTTTGATCAAGAGGTTTTTGATAAGTATATATGTTTGTGTGGTTGTTTCTTTGCATGATGATATTGCATCATATTTCAAGGATCCCATTTTAGAGTATCTATAGGACATAGTCCAGTTTTTAATTCTGAAATAACTTGGACGGAGCCTGTTTGATGATCCATGCATTTGCTCAACGAGAATCAATTCACTGGCAATCTGTTTCGCTGATGGGTGAGGATCATGGACCTCGAATTATTCAAGAAATTAATTAAAACATCAGATCCAGTAGGTTTTTATCATTCATTTTGTTCTCTGAATACTACACCGACTATCTAGTTCTGTTGTATTTCTGTTGTTATTAATCTAGTTTATCAATAACTCAATAACCTGTTTAAATATGGAAATGACTTTCTGGAATTATTTGTTTTCCTCGATTGCGCAGTTCCTAGATTGGCTAGTCATAAATACCGCTCCAGCGAATTCCATGCTAACTTTTAAACTGGATGCTTGTGAACAGATGATGATTTCAGAGATTTGGTGGATCAGGTTCCAGAAGGTTGCCGCATAACAATTGTATCTGATTCATGCCATAGTGGTGGCCTCATTGATGAGACTAAAGAGCAAATAGGAGAGAGCACAAAGCGTCAAGATGAGGAGGAGAAGGACTCTGGCATCAGATTTAAAAGCATCTTGAAACAGACTGTGAAAGATGCATTTGAATCTCGTGGAGTTCACATCCCTTCCGGATTGCATCGCAACCGGCATGGCAAGGAGGAAGATTTTGATGATAGAGCAGTTGAAGGAGAGTATGGTGAACGAGGGTATGTGAGAAGCAGATCTCTGCCCCTCTCAACTCTCATAGAAATACTCAAGCAAAAGACTGGTAAGGATGACATTGATGTTGGGAAGCTGAGGCCAACCCTTTTCAATGTCTTTGGAGAAGATGCAAGCCCTAAGGTGAAGAAGTTCATGAAGATTATCATGGATAAAGTCCAACACGGTGATGGAGAAAGTGGAGGTGGTGGATTCTTTGGAATGGTTGGGAATCTGGCCCAGGAATTTCTCAAACAACAACTGGAGCATGATGAAGGGTATGCACAGCCTGCCCTTGAGACAGAAGTGGGCAGTAAGCAAGAAGTTTATGCGGGAGCAACCAAGCATGCTCTACCAGATGGTGGGATTTTGATCAGTGGCTGCCAGTCCGACCAAACTTCTGCTGATGCCAGTCCAGGAGGAAATCCTGCTGAAGCTTATGGAGCTTTTAGTAATGCTATCCAGATTATCCTTGCAGAGACAGCTGGTGAGATTTCTAATCAGGAGCTTGTTTTGAGGGCTAGGAAGATGCTGAAGAAGCAGGGTTTCATCCAGCGACCTGGCCTCTACTGCAGCGATCATCATGTTGAAGTTCCATTTGTGTGCTGACCAGAATGGCTTCTCCAATACTAAGAGATATATAAAATTTGGGTGTTTTCTTTGAGTGCATTGTGCTGATTTTTACGGTGCTTTTTATCTGTACAACGAAACCTTGGACCGAGAATGGATTTATCGTTTCAGGTTTTTAAGGCGCCAGAACCCCGCTGCAGGCCGGCACCAATCACATATACATGCTGCCTGGTTAATTGACTTTTTTTTTTATTCCCCCATCTATGGCCATAAAAATGACAAAATGAATTTAGGTGAAATATTTTACGTTGAAACTTTGAAAAAACAACAAATAAAGGAAAGCAAATTATAAAAAAAATGAATAAAGGAGAACAAATTATTAAAGATAGAAATGGTATGAATTTTACGCCTGCACGAATATCACTTGAATATTTTAGTTAAAAAATTGACTTCATGAACACAAAGTTATCAGTCGACGAACCTCATTAATTAAATTACACATATGGTCTCGAGGACTTTAAAGTACAACGGAAGCATTTCGGTAGTTTAATAGCACTCGTAGAATTTATATCCATCCAACTTACCAATGATCCTTGTAAATTACTCAACAAAATATGGTGCCATATGGTGCTGGGAATCCATATCCAGCCCAGTGAGTAACAGAGGTAGTCCGGCAAGTAAATATCATGGCAGTGCTTCTCGTGACGATTGTTGGCAATCTACAAAATTACGGGTTACAAGGCGGCATGAAGGAGGACGATATTAAAATTTAAAAGGGAAAGAAGAATTTCTTTATCAGCTATAGAATAATAATTAAATGGTGATTTATACAAATTAGTTCGTGTAGAACTATAACTAATACCACCTGCCAACCTATAACTTACTGCTTCGACGAAGCTGTTAGAGATGTACAAAATTATATGCCAAAAAAATCAATGACATGAGCCCGCACAATTTCCTTGCATGGTGCAGGGACTGACTTACTAATCTCTCCAGTATAAGATTCATGCTTGTATCTTCAGTTTGAATCACATTCTCAAGTCGCAAAGCAAGTTTGCAAAAAATTTCCCACACACCTTAATTAATCGTCAATATCTTGAACCCATGCTAAATCTGCAACCAAGAGATCACATTAGAACTGGATCCATGTAAATTCTACAAACCAGACAAACAATAGTTAGGTAACAAGGGCACAATAGTCAGCTTAAACACACTGTTATGCATCTATGTCTTTAAAACGGCTCCCAATCACTTAAAAATCAAGCAGCTTATGATTAATCTTTGCTCCCTGAATCTCTATTTTCCCATTCTTTTTTCTCTAAATCCATTTTTCTTGAGCCTTAATTAGTTCAACCATTGCAGTTAGTCATTCAACAAGCACATAAAGTAATGTTTACATCTTGGAAAAATGATGAACAAGAAAATCCAACACTAGTAGCTTGTTCTTGATTTTGGATTGTTATTTCAATGTTATACCAGAACTTTATTCTTCACGCATCTAAAAAGGACTTTTAGATGTTTTTAAGAACTTCAAATGTTAATTCTGAGTACTTCTCCTTGGAACGCCTTGCCCAAATCATCTAAACCAACAAATTCCCAAAACTTCTCAGTACATGTGGGAACAGTGCCCATAATTTGAATCTAGAAGTGAAGATGAAGCGGGAGAGAAGGAGATAGATGAAGGTTGATGATGGAAGAAAGGTGTTTTATTGTATATTATAAAAGGACAAGTCTATCCTTTAAAATAATCTTCAATTGGGGATAAAATATGTCCAAATAAAATTGGTTACACCGTTAACCTCCCCAAATGGCGGGGAGGTTAACAAACCACATGTGCGCCCCACACACACACACACACATGTATGTGTCTGAATGTGTCAGTGCATGCGTGCGCACTTGTGTTGATGTAAAGAGGTGAGGCAGGTAAAGTGCACGAAGCTTCATCCTTTCTAGATATATTCCTCAAGTCACACCAATTCCTTCTGTTTAAAAACAGCGTTGCAAGTGGCACAATCAATTTAGAAAGTATTGGAAAAAAAGTAAAGGGACGATAACAGAAGTTGTGCATGAAGACAGGATATGACTGCGTGCATGTGTGAAAAACAGTAAGGAGATAGAGAGACCTTGAAGTACAGATTCCACAGCTGCATTCGGGACAAGGAGTCCAACAATTCGCCTGTTATCTGTAGTAGTTTCTATACGCACAACACGGAGCCGCTTGTGGCTTTGACGAGCCTGTAGAGAATATTACTTGAGCCATCAATTCATCTCAATGGCAGTTGCATCAAATATGAATTGCAGAGACATACTTGATAGATCATCGCATGAGATGATTCCTAAATAAAACAATTCCTAGCAAGTATTAATTGCAGTGACGTACTTTTAACTCCTTCCAAAAGCAACCCATTAGAAGTAACAAGGAAATTACTGTTGAACAATTGTCTTAGCAGGCAAATGCTAAAGGGAAACAAATTGAAGCCTTTGGTTTCTTCTTGTTGACACACAGTCAGGGAAAAGGAAAAGGGAATCCCAGCAATAAATGACTTGGCAGAAGTCCCATCAATAAAAAGTCCAATTCTCATAAAATCTCTATTTTATGTTAAAAAGATAGCCAAAAATTTTAAGCACAAGGCAGTAGTATAAAGAATGACCATGCATAGAAATCACAGCACACTTCAAAGGCTTTATTTATGGTTCCTTCCGCTTAATATTCTAAAACTTGTGTCACTAATGCAATAAGTTGTTCAGTTGAGTTAACATATTTATTTCTAATACCTAAAACGATGCACATCATAACCAACAACTATTTTTCAAGTAATCCATAAAAACAGAAAAAGGAAGAAAACCTACCTACCAGGCTAGGACTCGACTAAGAATGTGACCTATTTTTCCACCTCATTTTCTCATGGGTTATCTCTCCACCAGAAAAGTAAATCAGACTTAAAAGTACATTTTCAAATTATCGATCAACCACCTAGATCCATCAAGAGAATGCCTAACTCGAACACAGGGAATTGGAATCACGTTTACTTTGACCCTACATAATCTAAGACCCTCTTGCAAAATGTTTCAAAAGGGTGGTCCATAGAAAGAAACTTGTGGCATAAAATAACAACTGCATAACAAGTAGAATGCAGTAAAAAAAATTGATTCCAGTGATGAAGCGCCAAAGTAAAAAAAAAAAACTTGAAGAGGATCAATACAAGTAAAACTGACACCCTGGGCTCTTATGTGGTCAATAGCAGAAAGAACTTAAAATTGAAAAATGAGCAACATAGAATTGAATAAACATCATGGTCATGAAAATTAGAAAATCATTAAAAATCCCTTTGTTACCTGCTTAGAAAGGGCTTTCTCGATAGTTCCCCAAACAGGAAGAATAAGACCACCCAAAACATTTACTTCCTGTCTTCTTCTGCCAACTGTACAAAAGTTTCCAAGCCTGCAATTGGGGCCATGCATGCACTGCAGGAAAAATTAACAGTAAGCTATGGATAAGAACAACAAGGTAACTGAAGAATTAACAAAAAGTTTATGCATCAAGTCTATATGGAGTAAATAGTCAATTCAAGAAGAAAATTATTAGATTTCAGATTGATCAATAGAATTTTACAAGTACAATACAAAAAAAGGGGATTGAAGAAGTCACACAGTATGCTGGAGAATATACAAGACATGCACCTTTCACTTTGGCATGATTCTGTTTCTCTACATTAAAAGGGGTCAGCTGGACACTAACAGCAAGGTAGCAATGTCATTAATCAATCAAAGTAACAATATTCCATCCAATTGTCTACAAGTCACTTACCTTGTTGCAGCATCATAAAATTTCCACATTGTATTATCAGTTGACTCCAGTATATGATTCCCCATTTAAGTACGGGCACATTACAAACAGGAAACTTTGCATGGAATATGCTAATTTGAATATTCACACAAAACTTATTTCTGGCTGCTGAAACTCGAGTTGGCAGGTCGAAGCTTGCATCAAGTTCCTTACCAGTTCGAACACAAAAGATGAAAAGAAACACACATCAAAGAACAAAACTCATCTTTTCATGTCCTAAAATAGTTCTTAAGTATGAAAATGTTGAACATAAGATGCAAAACAGTTTTTCATCATCAGTTAATCTACCATTTTAGCTCATTGGTTATGCTATACCTAACATTGCAAATTATCGACACTAACAGGATTTCTCATCTGAACATATATTCAACACCCTTTTGTACCTGTTTAGATGAAACTTCATACTCGTCTTCCCAACCACTACGAGCCTTATCTAACGACAACAGTTTTCTATATTTGTTTTTCAACTCTGCCAGGGGCATTTCCCTGGAGGAAAAAAAAAAGAGTCAGTAAACACAACAGATTCAATATAAGCTTTGACTACGCCTGGTAATATCTGATACCTTACTGACTCCCCAACAGCAGGTCTGACAATCTTAAACATTCCAGAAGCAGAGCTGCAACGATGAAATAAACAAAGACACAGAAAGGATGGTATAAGACAACAATAAAATAGCATAGAACCCCAATAGTATAATAAACTCTATAACAGGATTGTTTCTTGGAAAACAAATCTCAGGTTTCTTGTACCAAACTGCCAGCTCAATCGAACCAAATCTGCAGCAGCATAAAAATAAAACAATCCACTACTCTCTGTATTGAGGAAGTAGAAGTGTGTTATGGTGTACCATGCTCACAAAGCAAACACTTCTCGTGCATTGTAAAATCACAAATTTAAAAACATTCTTCACCTAACACGACATAATCCACAAAAAAAGAGAGAGAAATTTGGCAGCAGAAGTTTGTAAAACATTCTTGTCCTAGCATAGTGAAATAGAAGCAGGATAAGTTGGTACCCATTCTGTGGCAAAATTTAACCACTTACATTAATGCCTTCAGTCAAATGATTCATTTACATTTCCCCGCTTTTCCCTCTCTTTTCTTATTGTGAAGAAATCTGGTAGCTAATTTGAAAACACTTCATCAAATATCAGTTCCTCTCTAAGCTACAGTGTCAAGCACCGAAACACCCAACCTAAAGATAATGTCCTTTTCCTAAAACCTCAAAGGACTACTGGACTTTTGATTCACAACCATGATCAATGACCTCTTTGGCTCCATGCTTTCTTTAATTAAAGAAGTAAAATTTCAATTGAATCCAGTGATTTGTCATAGAATTTTAATGTTCACATAATCAAAACTTTACAATTCACAACTAATAAGCAAATACTTGAATATAAAACATATAGATAAAGTTAAATCTAGCTATACCTTTCAAATGCTAAAATAAAGTGACGTCTTCCTAACCAATCCCTCCTAGATTCATAGAATCCATCATTCGAAGAACTGAGCCCATCCTCTTGCTTTTCCACGAGCATGGTACTTGCAGACTAGCATTAATGAACATTTGCAAATTTTACCGTTATTTATCAAAAAGTAATAGAGCATTCAACATTCAGTGTTAAAACATGCATGCACAATAAAAACTGAAGAAAGAAGGAAAGCACCTCCCATGTGATTCCTCGATCCAGAGTGAAAGTAAAAAGAACAGTTGATGCCCCAGACATTAGATCAATGTGAACAGTCTGTAAGATAAAAGTCAACATCACTCGTTGAGTAAAGCCAGTAAAAGAATAGCAAGAAAGTATAACCTTGGGAGTTCCTTGTAATTCAATAATGTAAGCTTTCATATCAACAATCCCAGAATCAAGATCCCCTTCGATGCGTGCATTCTGAATAAGAAGATCTAAGATTCTGACGAACAACTCAAACATCCTGCAGTGAAAAGCAGTCTAGCAGATCAAATTTATTTCTGACTGCAACAGCCAATCATTTTTCAACCAGCAAAACAGAGACCTATTTTGAAACTCAGGTGGCAGTCCTAATATCCGATTGAGGAAACGCCCAACATCATGCATGTCTGAATCAATTATACGTCCAGACAACTTTCCATAGTCTTTCCCATTGCCTATATAAAATTTAGAAGGTTCGAGTTATAATTGTCACGAAACATGACAATTAAAGATGATAAAACAGCTAAAAGGATGGCATAAGAACATCAATGAAAATGAAATAGAGATGATGATGATACAACAAAAATGTTTTCCAGGGACGCTTGACAGGAATGGGGAAAAAAAGGAAAGTATATTCTGACAGTTCAATTCAAGAAAAGTAGTGACACAGTGATTAACAAGAAAAAAAATACCAAGAACAGAGTCTCTAACTATTCCAACAGAAACAAGAGCAGCTTTTGCCTTTGTTATAAATTCTTGAACTGTCTCTGGCTTTTCAGAGGAACATCCAGGAGGTACAACTGGCAGAGTATCCTGAAAACTGAATTTTAGTTATTCCCAACAATACTTGCACCCCATTTTTCAACTATAAATCCAGCACAAAGAGAGATACTCAAATATTATTACAAAAAGATGATTACACCTGCTCCATAATTCCTCTATACATCACCATCAAAGCCTTTTTCCCATGCGCACTATCATAATTGTAAGCACTCAAAGAAGGCCCAGCCCTGCAAGGCATTTATGCATATTTAGACATCCAATCAAAGCAAAAGACATCATTGATAACCACTATTCCCCCGAGGAAAAATATCCAAGTTACCTGCGGTCTCCCTGTGTTAAGGCCCCGAGAGATTCTAATCGCTTGGCAACAATAGATGCAAAGCGGCGTTCTCCACCAAGATTAGTAAATAATAGCCTGCAAAAGAAAAGAGAAAAAAAGCGTTATTATGGTCTAACAATTTATAGTGTCAGCTTTACACTTTGCAAACATTCAGCGTCAATATGTTAAACTTTATTACTTTCAAACAAAACTCACAAGAACAGTTCTATCATTTAAAATCAGAAAAACAAAGAAATTGGCCGGTGTGGTCTGTTCAATTCTATCAATTTATTCTGGTAACAAACATATTTAATGGACAAAAATGCAGGATCAGATCAAATAACCATGGTTTCAGAAACTGTGGCTTAATTCAATTCAAATTAAAGAAATCCTGATTCATACCCATCAATCCTCTAGAAAAACAATCTTTCTCAAGGCTTCACCCAAATTCTAACTTTTCCCCACCTTTGCAAGCACTATACCATATCAAGTCTCCTAGCTTCATGCTCAACATGTAGTCATGCAAGTACTAAACCAAAGTCAAACTCAAGTAGCTCAGACAAAGGATTCTCCAAATGTTGGTAAGGAAAAGTGAGCAGAACATATAAGCAATTACTACCTCACCTGCCTGATTTTGAAGATTATGTTACAATAACATAAATTCCATAGATGGATGAAATCCAAGTTAAATCAACCCTCCATGTGCTTGGATTATTCATCAACCAAAAACTAACCTAAGCCCAAACTCAAAGATCCCCAATTCCCCAACTACCATTTTAATATTTCTAAAATTAAGAACAATATGCTCTAGTTTTTTTATTCTTCTTGAAGAGCCAAATGGATAGCAGACATGACAATTTATAAAAAAGTGTGGGGAGTAAGCTTTTAGGAATTCTATGTTTAATATATAACTAAAGAAAGTAAAACATTACTTCCAAAAGTTGAGTGTTTAATCTGACTCTTATTTCATAATGCAGCCAGAAAAGCAAATGGATGAAAGAGAGTTAAACATGCATGGCCCAGCCTACCTATACTCAGGAGCAGAAGCTTGATTTGATCGGTGTGTTCTTCCAAACTGTTGAATTGCTCGGTCAGCACTCCAAGGAAGTTCTAGAGTTAAATGAACCCTTCTTTTCTGTTGGTAGAAATGTCAAGAGGCACTTAAATCAGAAACAGGACAACTTAAAAATTGTGCAAATTAAATAGGCTGACTCATGCAGAAATAAATTATTTTTTGCTCATAGAAATGTCAAATGGCACTTAATTGGATGTGGGGAATCTTAAAAACGCATCTACAAAGCAGAACCACACAAAAATGAGAAGATGATGCCAAAATACCATGCACAAAAAAAAAAAAAACCACTTTAGAGACTGCCAAAGAGAAATACCAGGCAGGCAAAAAGTTTCAGAGCATCGGGCACACCTGATTTTTTGATCTTCTATCTGCCTGTAAAGACACACCAGCTGATCCTGCTTCAGAAATGATAGCAACCAATTTCTTACCATCCATGAAAAGCTGCTTCTCGTGCATATTGACCATTTCCATGGTGACATCCTTTCTAAAGGGAAAAAAAACCCTCAGTTATATGGATAAAATAAAAAAGTAGGTGAGGGGGGAAATGCAGAGCAACTTACGAGTTTCGTGGAAGATAAGTTACGCCTTTTCCACTGGTGGCCCTTACAAGCATGCCTCTCCTCCCAGTCATTTCAGCAACATTATCAGGGCCTCCAAGCTGCAAAATATAAAATGCACGGTCAACAAAAGTTTCTTTTTTGTCAGAGGAAGAATATATTATTAGACCAAAGTGAAAAGAAGATCACAACATGCAGAATATGTATCCATAACAGAATACCACAAAAAGAAAATATAAAAAAAAGAGCTTCCTGTCACTCAAAATATAAGCTGAAGATATGCTTCTGAGTACCCCCAAAGTAGAGGACAAAAAAAATGAGAAACTATTACCATCAACAACAGGTGCTTTGACAGAGCATTTTCAAAAATTCAAAAATTCTACCTCTTCAAATACTGAGCATTTTGAGTACCCCCAAAGTAGAGGACAAAAAAACTGAGAAACTATTATCATCAACAACAGGTGCTTTGACAGAGCATTTTCAAAAATTCAAAAATTCTACTCATGGTAGCACATCTCCACAAAATTAAACAACCATTCTCGTTCCCAAAACCCACTAAGTCCATCAGTAGTAAAAGTTCCTCCCCTTCTCGAAGATGACCCATGCACACCTCAAAGAGAATAAAAGGCCATTCCACATCTTCCAAGCCATCAGATAATGAACAAAAATATGAGCTTGTCAACAAGAATCAAATTATCCAATGCCCAGTAGCTGCCGGGCCATTTGACATCTAAAAATTTACTTCACTAACCAGATAATACAGCATAAATCTACTAAAATCATAAGAGTTAAAAAGATATTTATTACATGTAAGGTTAACATATCAAGCAACAAATCTTAGTTAACATATTTTTTCCATTTCCTCCTCTTCTAAGAGAATTTATTACATGTAAGGTTAAGCTCTACTGCATGGGCCTCCTGAACACATAAATATACATGCATGCATGTGTATGTATGTATGTGTCTATGTGAGTATTTGACAAAAAGAGGAGAGGTCAGGATGTGGTCGCTACCTGATCAATAATATCATCCAAAGGATTGTTTGGAAGATCCAAAGATCGAATTATCTCCAAAATTTTCAATTTGCGTTCCAAAGCTGTTTCATACCTAATATCAAGTTCATACATTATATAATGATGCTTTTAACAAATATTAATTTAGTACAACTGACACATGACCATCAACACACCAGAAGAGAAGTAATTATGGAAAGAATAGAATTACATGGGAACAGGAAAAACTAATCAGCTCCCAGTTTGTAACTACCTCTTTGTAAGTTCAACAAGATAAGC
>Ga0307518_10003602_pt1 | contig 11131 bp, 11 predicted proteins | sample 25_EM_MG_FD_203889 | JGI IMG/M metagenome (GOLD analysis project Ga0307518, IMG submission 203889) | Populus trichocarpa ectomycorrhiza microbial communities from riparian zone in the Pacific Northwest, United States - 25_EM | ecosystem: Host-associated > Plants > Roots > Unclassified | place... | reverse complement strand
TCTGACCAAGGTGAAATGAAAATTACCAAGTTTGGAGTCGCATATTTCCAAATCCGGAAGCCAGAGAGTGCATGCCGACATCATACATGGCACGATCCAAATCATCCATGGTAAGTGGGCGGCGGGGCGGACGCGCGACAGTGTTGGGCAACGTGTCAACGGCGGGACGAGGGTTGGTCAGTTGGCAAGTCACATTTTCCAAATCCCTTTGTGTGCCAGCCTCGATGGCGACATACGCAAATGTTATCGGGTCCTCATCGCATGAACCGAATCCATCCGTGGCTTTGACCGTTCCAAATGCAGAGAGACGGCGCTCGATGTCAGCTTTGCAGGAGGAATCGTTTGGTGACCAGCGACTCAGCTGCCATATGTCGAGCTGAGTGGTGCACTCGTTTCTCACAGGTGCTTATCTCGACGGATGCCATCCTCCGATCCGTCATGTTCGAGTTGGACTGTCAGTTTCCTTCGTTTCACTGAGTGTTAGTAAAGGTTAGTAGTCTGGCTTTACAACGATGTCAAATCTTCACACTGTAGGCCCCCCTCCGGTTCCGCGCCTTCCGCCGCATCTCACTGCCGAGTGCACCCAATCTCGCAGCGATCGCACACCATGAGTGGCTCTTCCGATGCTGAGGAAGCACTTGTTTTGGCACACCGATACCTGAGGGTGAGGCGCAGGTCACTGAATCCCGGTGCACGTCCACGGAAACGTATGTCAGGGATGCGAGACGGGACAAGGTTGTCTCTGAATTTTATGACACAAAGAGGTCGTATCTCGATGGGCTCAATCTTGTTTATAATGTGCGCATCCTCATTAATGTCTTCGCGCAATTAATTCATCGGATGCAGCACTTCCTTACGTCAATTCTTGCATCTTTGGACTTAGGTGGTCATCAGGCAATACGTTTGCTCTCGCTATCTCACCGCCACTCGCGTTACCTATAAATAATGGAGCGGTTGTGAAACAGTAGGCATATTTCGATGTCAAGCAAGTTCTTATGTACATAAGGCCTTGGGTTCAACAAAACCCATTAGCATATTGCGGATTGTAGTCATCTGGCAGAAGTTCACAAGCATGCAAGACACCACGCTCACTAGCCAGCAACGTTAATAACAGCCGATTTTACGAATGGGAACTCACACGTCATCGATGGTTCTCAGTAGGTCATAATTAATCTCCTGATTCACTACCGAATCAAACTTGTAGGCCAGGTGTGACCGTACGAAGTTCCGTATCCAGGTTGCCGGTGTTTGCAGAGTACCTTTATAAATATTAGCAGGCACCGGTTGCATCCACTAAGCAAGTACACACCATTGGCACGACAGCGGATGAGGTTAAGATATTTGTCTATTTGCTGCTTTTCGTGTGGAGTTGTCTCCAAAGTCGCAAGATAGGCGTCTACGAGCCCCAGTAACCCCGGGAAGATAGAATCCTAGAGCATGTGAGGCTCTTGCTTCGGTAATGACAAGTTACATACCTTCCCGCAGAAAATTTCTTGAATGGACATCTCCTCGTATTCATCTTCGGTGGAGACATCGTCAACAATGGAAGGGCGTGTCGGCGGAGGAAAGCAGTTCCTCATGTTCCTTGTCTTAGGTTGTGTCCCTGTGCTGTATTCGCTGGGGGTGGAAGACCCGGATGATGCTACAGGAGTTCCTTGCCCAGATGGAAACACATTCTTGCGGAAGAAAAATTTCCCTGCACGGGCTGCGTCTCGTTTCTGGGCCCTCGCCATGTTTTCGTCTACCTACATGTATGTCAGCTGGAACTTGGAGTGCATGGAAATTATCAGTACGCGCCTTGGAAATAGGAATATAGAAGTTTAAATTAAACGCCAAAATGGCCCTGGACAGGAGAACGGTGAAAACAGCAAGGGCAGCATTCTCAAAATCTGTCATCTGCACTTCGAGACTGCGAAACTCTACGCGCCAACCAATAGATGAATTAGGTGGGGGAGGCTTAAATCGGACAGTTTGCCAGTTGGTAGATTGAATGTTCTTTGAAGTACGTCAATACAATGTAAGGAAGAATCCAATAATCAATCACCTCAAAGTGGGCATTGCTGGAGGTATCGTCTTGGTGAATCGTCTCGGAGAGTATAACGAGTGGATCACGAATAAACAGATGTGCGATGTGTTTTGAAAGCAGTTTGTCGAGGCCTTCCAACCCACAACCTTTAAAAACATGAAGATATTCGGAAGAAGTGTACATACCATGACTGAGTAGGCGATTATAAATTGCTTCGTCGTATGGTACAACGGTGTCGTTGTATGCTGGTTTGTTGATCCATTCAGGAGATATGTACAGGTCAGCACTATCCCACCGAGACTTTGGGATGACGTATTTATCATTTTTCAATGGCTAAGAGTGGTAGCCAGTTGAAGCCTGAAAGCAAAAAGGGGACATATCAGCTTACCACAAGCCCACGCTCTTCGGGGGTACGGTCGTCTTTGCCTCCAGCAATAACATTCCAGCGACAATCCACGTCGGAAAGATAACCGCGCCAGATGGGGCTTGCCGCAGTTACTGCAAGCTGTCAAAAACATGCTCACATCAATGGTGGGAATATAACAGTGTTGAACGTCATACCATGAGGGGACTGATTGGAATCAAAGCATCATACATTTGTCGTGCTTCATTCACATTACAACATTGAAACGTCAGCTGCAAGCAACAGCAACCCGATCCAAACCCCATCGCATCCATGTAAATATGGTCCATCAAGGCTGCACCGATCTTGGCCTCTATCGGAAGAGTATCGATGAGCCGACACGATATCCTAACGAAAAGGCCCGTACCAGCATCCTCAGGGTATACATCACGTTGCCATGGTATAGTGGGATCCACGAATGGGCGTGGTGTCCCTTTATCTATAAAAAGTGGAACGTTGATCGCAACCTTTGAACCCCTTCGTTTCCTTATGTTTGCAGCAAGTGTACTGTTAGGGATTTGAGATGGGGTGGAAGGTGATATACCAAACTCAAACTGACGGATACCGTGGGTGAGGATTAATGACTTCTTCAGGCAAAAATAGACTGCGGCTCGAGTTGGTATCTTCTGGGCTGTAATGCGGTTCTGCAAATACCCCTGGAGTTCCAAGGCGGGGAAAGGACGTCAAAGTGACTGGAATTTCATTATCCTTCAAGTGTTTCCTCGCTAAAGCTCGCCTTATATTTACTGTCCTCAATGGCGTGGTGTAAGCAACAACACTGGGAGAAATACCTGTAACTCATGTTTGACTCCACCGAAAGAAGGTCGATAATCGAACCAGTATACGGCGAACCAGGAATGGATTCGAGCATATAACTCCCGTACTCAGGATAAAACTGTGCCATGGAGACACTGAAGGGAACGTCAGCGAAAGACCCCTATCGGGAACAGTGTGTACTTACGAGTCGGGGCTGTCACTGGAAAGGACTTTGAGAGTTTCACCAAGCTTTACCAGCGTTTCGGGCTGAGACAGGGATAATTTCGCGTTCTTCTCCTTCCTGTCAAGCGTAATGACCATGTATTCAACCTTGAGGTGCCGTGAGCGCGAATGAGACGACGGGGATCCTCCATTACCTCGTCTCCCCACAGAAGTTCGTCACCGGTTCTATCCTTAACCGTGTCCCAGATATGGAGGAACTGGGTAATACCATGATGTCTGACATGGTCTGCATACTGTTTCGCGTCTTCCCAGGAAAGAGGAGTACCAAGGTGGAGCAATCCCATCCCGCAGAGAGACGCTAAAGCGAAGCGTGAGGGCACACAACAACTGCATGGAAAACCAGATAATCACGCCATGTAATTTTACATAGAGTTCAGCACCTTGCTCCCGAATAGGGCTCCATGAAAAACTCCCAGCTGGGGGGGATATTGAACAAATGTCATTGCACGTGGAAACGCTTTTTTCGACATCCGCACAAAGTGCCTGTGACAAAACTCCGCTATGGAAAAAGCTGTAGTTCACCGAGAGACCGTGTACCAGCTCTCTGTTAACAAGGTGAATGGCACAGTCATTCGGATTGGTGTTACATACATAGTAATACCGGAGATTTGCTATGTTTTGAAAAATGACTTCCGGCGAGACTCTAGTCGCATTTATGCAAATGTCCAAAGTCCAAAGGTCAAATGCTACAAGTCCAAACAGTCAATGTACACCAATGGCTTACTTAGCAATGGTGAATCAGCCTGTATCGTTGTCGGTACCGTTGATTGCGGACGCGAATTGAGTGGACTCCGTCTCAAGTTGCACAGGCATCCATGGTCTCCTCCGTAATATGCAGCGTTCGATGCTTCATGCTTACCAGCAGATGAAGGTAAAGAATGTATCCCGAAGATCCTTCGAAGGGAGTCTACTCCTTGTTTCTGGGGTCCTCCTCAGCCACTCAGGAAGGGATTTCAACTCCGATTGAACTTTAACTTACTTTATCCCATATCAATCATCGCTCTTTTCTCTCGTCGCTCCTAAAGCGTACACTCCCCGTTCACACTCCACCGTCGTATCGCTTGCAAAAAGTCTACTTCATTATTGCACAAAGATGGTGCGCCCGTCTTTGTTCGAATTATAGAGAAACATCTTATTTTATCGACAGACTCTCGCCGTCGACCTCTTAAACCCTTCAGCTGAGCAAGAAAACAGAAGGCACAAGCTCAAGCGTCTTGTGCAATCACCGAACTCCTACTTCATGGACGTGAAATGTTCAGGTGCGTAGTCCGCTGACAAGAAGGGCCTCCCACTCTAAATTCATGGGGTGACCATCAGGTTGTTTCGCAATCACAACAGTCTTCTCACATGCCCAGTCAGTGGTGCTGTGTGGTTCCTGTGCAAGTGTGCTTTGCCAACCCACCGGTGGTAAAGCAAGATTAACGGAAGGTGTGTCTGGAGATCACTTGCGGCACCATGATGCTGACGATTTGACTTCCAGGGTCCTCGTTCCGTCGGAAGAACTAGATGCTTATCTCCACACTGCATGGTCTTGTGTTCCGTCTCGCTATCCTGAGCTACGTCTAGTTGGTTTCACCCAATACTTGGGGCTGAAAAGTATGGATGTTCGCCACACATTATTGTACCTTGACAATCCATCCATGTATTTCCCTATGTGAACTGAATACGCATGGGGGTTTGTCGCTGCCCAAAGCTACATATCTTAGCCCGATTTCTTGGCTTCCTTGGATGCCCCAGTCTATTATCTCATCAGATATTCCACATCAATCCCTGGTCAGAATTCTTCTGAGTGTCGATGAGTGTTTGTAAGGGTATAATGTAGAGGGGATGTATAACTAAAATGTCAATGCTGAAAGACAAGAAATACTGAGATATAAGAGATACTAGATAGCGAGCGGATCAGCGGTTCGGAGCGACCAACAAAAATTTATACGAGCAGTCCGGCTGCATCCCTGGCTGTACGTCCCATAGCCCCAATTCCTCTACGGGTGATGAATACACTTCTATGGTGTTCGTGTCACAGCTCGAGGCTACGCGTTTTCTCGTGCGAACATCGCTTCTTCCATAGCTCTGCATTGCGATAGGAGCTGGCGTATAACAGCCCGTCCGCACGCATTACGAATAAATTGAGACTAAGTCATTGATCACATCAACATGCGCGTCCAACGCAGGCTAAAACCAAGTGACTCACGTTCAGTAATTCTGTGGGAGAAGGCCTGGTGACTGCTTCCACCCCACAAAGCCTCAAAAATTCATGGAACCCTCTTGAATAATGCTCAGGGTGGGATAATGGAGGCCACTGCAAACCAAATTGCTTCGAGGTCGGTGCTGAGAATACGGTTTGACTGTCCGGGGAAGCAGGCATAGAGAATGGTGGAACCGTTTCCGCAAGTTCCCAGACAGTAGCACCAAGGGACCAGACATCCACTTTTAGTGCATCATACGGACCAGCTCTCATCTCCGGCGCCTGTGTGTCATCAGTAACGCTGCGTTTTTGTGTCTAACCCAAGTTTCTTACCTGCCAATAAATGACACCTACAGCACCAGTGACTATTGGTGCGTTCTCCGAAGCTCGGATAGCATTCGAAAAGTCAGCTACGGAGTATCATCGTGCTCAGAATTTGCATACATCATAAAGCGATGTTGAGCGAACTCACCCAGTTTGACCACACCCGCAGCATTCAGTAACAAGTTGTCACTTCTTACGTCTCGATGTGCGATGTGTTGCTTCTGAAGATACTCCAGACCGAGTAAGACCTATTTGCCCCAGAGTAATATTCATCAGTGTCAAAAGCCTCACAACAGGGGATCAGGCTCTCACATCACTTGTGAACCTTGCCACCATCCTCTCCTGAAGTGCAAGACCTTGCGCAACAAGTGCGATCACGTCCGCTAGAGACCGCTCCATTAACTCCATCCGTATCCAAAGAGACGTATCGAGCGTCGTCGCCTTGCTAGCACTTTCCTCTGGGGACTCATCTGTATCCATGCTCGTGTGAACATAGGCGCCATCGAGGAGAAGGAGATGCTCGTGTTCCACACTCCTCAGGAGTGTCAGCTCATGCAAGAGAGAGGATATCTTGATGTGAAGCAACGACTCGTCTGTACCTGCAGGCGACTCAGTCCCATTTGAAGAGGCTGAAGGCAAGAGTGGGGGCAGCGGTATGCGTTTGATAGCCACATGTGACGTCCCTGTCGGTATCGGCCTCTCGAGTGCTGAGCTTTTTTCCGTCGACGGAAACTCTGCTGGGGTACGCGCAGCATACACAGATCCACTCTCGCCTTCTGCAATCTCCACAAGTTCCGTAAACAGCGCCGAGGGATCATGTGGTGAGATGAAACTGTGAAGTGGTGCTAAAAGGGGGTGAAGTACATCTGACCGTAGGGATGAAAGGTCCTGTCCCTCAACCGGCAGGGGGGGTAAGGGAGCAGCAGGCGACCGGAATTGTGACTGAGATGAGGCAACGGAGCGAAGAGACGGAGTAGTAGATGCCTTCGAAGAAGATACAGAACGGGCATACGGAGGTTCAGCTTCATCTTCGCTTTCCACATCCACGCCACCGAATGTACCTGTCCTCGACACGAGCAGCTTTGCCTCCGGCGCAAGGCCTTTACCTACTAGTGGCGACGGCGACAGTCCCTTTGGCGTAGTCAATGGTGCACTCTCGCACGTCGATGCCGTTTCTAAGCTAGCATGCGGAAAGTGTCCAGTGCGTGGTGATCCCAGCATGCCTCCACCCATAAAGCCCGGAATCTGGCTCACCCGTTGTAGAGAGGACGTCCTAAACCGCGAGACGGGACGCGGGGTTGCGTCCTTGTCTAATTCGACAGGCGGTGGTGGCGGAGCAGGCCATGTCGGAGAAGGCGATGAAGGTTGGCGGGAGTGTCCTGAAACAGAAAGCGACTGTGCGTCCGTGTCATAGTCTTGGGACTCATCCTCAGCTGCTTCGTCGTATTCTTCATCCTGACGTTCGTGGTCCACATTCTCGTAGCATTCATCGTCACGACTATTCCGCGACACGCCAAAAGCAGAGGCTACACTATCTCGCATGGACAACGATGTCAATGACATAGTGTCCGAATCGATGATGCTCGCGGCAGCACGTCGCACCGCCTCTCTCTTGACAACAACAATCGTTGCAGGTGTCACTGTGACGGTCGACATGCCTGAATCTCGATCGCCCGGGTTCGACTTGGGAACAAGTGTAGACGACGATGACGACTGAGCCCCGGAAGGTTCCGACTCAGAGGTGCCAGCTGAAGGTTGAAGCCGTGCTTGTGACTGCGACTCGGCTGTCTGTGGCTGAGCAGACGCAGAACGCACATCATCTAGCTTGGAAGGACGGAGCTGTGCCCTAATTTGGTCTGGAGGTATGGGAAGGGGGAGCGGAAGGGGTTTATTTTGAACGAATGGAGACACAGGCGGCTTCCCGTCAGCCCCAGCAATGGCACTCGATTTTAATGGTACGAGTGAGCATAGCAATGGCGCAGGTTTTTCTTTTGGCACAGGAGGTGCGACATCCGGGATAGGGCTAGGCTCACTCACAGTCGGTGAGGGCGGTGTCGCTGGGGGTTCCAATCCTTTTCCGAGCGACGATACATTGGGCCCAAGTGAAACGTCAGGGAGCTGGGGCGACGATATGGATAAGGGCTCACGAGGCTCGTCCAGTTGCTTAAGATTTTCGTGTACGCTGGCAGCATCTTCCTCTTCTTCAACATCGCTCTCTACTTCCTGCTCTACCTCATCTGATGCTGAGACAGGAGCTTGCCTGACATGCGCGCCCAGGGAAATATTCCTGCCAAACGACACATCAGCCAATTTTGGCGCCGGTGACACAGCCAATAATGCAGCCTTCTGCGCAAGGAGTGACATAGGCCGCAGCGTCGTTCGTCTCTCTGCCTTCTCATCCTTCGTGGCCCCCTCGGAAGGCTTTGGTGCCGCGCCACTACGGCCGCCTACCGTATCCGATCCATTATCGATCGCACTAAACAGGGCCGACGACCAGTCTTCAAGACTACCTTCTTGGTGGAAAGAGATACGTGGGGCCTGCGCGCTAAACCCTGTCAGACGTGTGAGGCGTTTATCAATGACCAGAGGGGGCGTTATTGCAAGCAATCGCAGGCGCTGTGTGTCGTCGACATCTTCTCGTGAGTCCACATACAGAGACGAATGGACAGCCGATATATCCAGTACGTCTTCCACCGTTGCGGGGATATCACTGGCGTCAAAGGGATCGATGTCGTAAAGACGATCGCTGCTCGATCCACTCGCACTCGAACCAGATCCTGAGCTTTGGCTTATTTGACTGCTCTCATCAGCGGGCTTCGTTATGGTGGTAGGAGGCACTGGTCGCGTCTTTGGCGAACTTGATGGACCTGCCGAGAAAGGCGTTTCATGTAGCCCTTCCTTCTCGCGTCGGAGCGTCTCCCCCCTTATCGGAGATGCATATGCCGGCGGTGGGTCGCAATAAGAATCCGAAGACCCATTGGCAACATGATAGATCCTTCGGGAAGGCGTCCGGAGCGTTGAAGAGTCAGTAGCAGTACGATGACCAGGAATGGAGTGCGATGGCGATGGCGATGGAGATGGGTGATGAACAGACGAGTCGGCACTGCGGTTGGAAATAGAATTGGCACCACTGCGCGGGGTGGGAACAGGTAATGACGGATTTACGAAGGGGGAGGCACCACGACTAGGGGTGCTTGCGCTAGGGAAAGGAATGTGACCCGTGTCTGTGGATTGGGAACGCTGAGATTGAGGGCCGCGAGGCGTTTGCTGCAGCTGTGTCTGCCCTGTCAAATGCGCTCATAGAAATCAGCCAAAGACTGCACTTACTTGTTCCTGTGCATTCTGTCCTGGATGGCTTTGATGCGTCATAACACTGGCCGCATCGAACGGGAACGGCTCAATCAGAGTTTCATCACCCATTCCGTCCCCATTTTGATCAACGCTCGGTTCATCTCCTTCCACGATCACATATTGCTCAGTTGTCTCACCAACCGCCCCATTCACGCTCCCACTTCGACTACGCGAACTTGTCACGCTGAGACCATCCGGTGCTCTGGACCCACGAAGACCCACTGTAATCAAAGAACGTATTCCAAAGCTAGTGGTGCGTGGCGACGGGGCTGGGCTCGCATTGCCTGTACTAGTGCCAGTGGCGCGGCTTGCCGTTGACAGTTGGTGGGTTCGCAATATCCCAAGACTCGAGCTACGTGGTGCTGGGTTTTGCAATACTGGCGAATTGGGACGTGCTGTCGAGTATTGAGTGTGGGGATTAGGCACGCCAAGAGTGCTTTGAACACGATCATGTGAGTAAGTTTTAGGTGTTGGGATCAGGCTTCGGGCGAGAACGGTAGAGTGAGAACGGACATACCCAGACTTGATATTTGCAGCCGAAGCAACCTGGCGACGTGCATGAATAGCAGAGATCTCTTCTTCGCTAAAGCCTGCGGTTGAGAGAGCGGCAGACCACGAAGGTGGAAGGCCAATGTAACTGGCGTCCTGAATGTTATACATCGTTCATGGGAACAAGGGAAATACTCACCCTTCGTCAACGTGGATATGGTGCTATCGTATTTTCCTGCGTGAGTGACGCCAGTGTTACAATGACAAGTAACCCACACACCTGAAAGTTCCAGGGTCTCGAGATCCCATCATCACCCTCGTCCTTCCCGCTCTCTTCGCATTCACTCGTACTCGCACTCTCGCTTAAATCTCTCCGAGACTTGTTCCTCTTGCCCAACGACGACAGCTTGAATATGGACTTTTTGGGTCTCAAAGTGCTTGCATCGAGATAGTGGCCCATGGAAGGACCACACATGTATGGATTTGAGTTTGCGGGGAAGGATCCACTCGAGTCCGTTGACCCGCCATCCAGAGATGTCGTGGTGACATGCTCCCCACCCCCGCTTACCGACCTTAGCGATACGCCGGAACCCGAGGGAACAGGGGAGGACGTCATACCACGCCCTAGCACTCCATTATGTGAGCCGGTTCCTCGGGTAGAGTCGGGCCCAGCAGAGCTAGCCGGTGTGATTGGTGTGCCAGCTCCGACGTCTGGGCTTGCGGGTTGACCTTGGTGTGGGTCGCGGTTGCTCGACGGAGACAACGAGCTGAAGGAGCGGCTGAAGATGGACTTGCTGTAGATCGCAGAGGGGGGATTCAAAGAGCTGGGTGAAGAGGCGTACACGTTGTCCTTGGGTGGGGGAGGCGGCGGGAGAGACGCTGATGAATCTGTCATAATGGAGCGCGTTGAGCAATGACGAACTAGAGTAAACGGGTGCAGAGCGTGAACAGACGACGCCACGCACCAGATGAGCCAGACCCAGACTTGAGCTTGAACATCCTGAGGGAAGCAAGCCGCGAAGACAGCTTGTTGTGTATGGCGACACTGTCGTCTGAAAGTTGGTTCTGGTGGACCATTTCCGGCGGGGTAATAGAGAAAAGTATGCAGTGAGTGAGGTTGTATCGTCAGAATGTCTATTGAAGTTGGGATGGATGGTATACGAGGGGTCGACAGAACGCTCGATCAAAGCGGACGAACTCTTGTTGATTTAGGAAATGCGAGTGTCCTACTGTTGGACGCGAGAACCTTTGGCTTACCACGACTGCATGGGGTTGAATGGACGTGAGTGTGGTGGGGGTACGAGCGAGTGTGTGCAGTGGGAAAGAGTGGATGTGTCTACGGTGGTAAACAGAG
>Ga0307518_10003601_pt1 | contig 11132 bp, 13 predicted proteins | sample 25_EM_MG_FD_203889 | JGI IMG/M metagenome (GOLD analysis project Ga0307518, IMG submission 203889) | Populus trichocarpa ectomycorrhiza microbial communities from riparian zone in the Pacific Northwest, United States - 25_EM | ecosystem: Host-associated > Plants > Roots > Unclassified | place... | reverse complement strand
AATCTCGACTAAGATACTCCTCCCTCTGTACTACCCACTATGCTCTCCTAATCCATCTGTTCACCTGAACTCCTGAACTCTGGCCAACTCCGGTCTCCGTCCTATCTCGTCCCCTTGGTCCTATGTCCGCTCCTAGCAAGTCTCCTACTCACACAAGGGCAAATGCCACCTCTGTCCCAGACTCGATGCTAGACCCCTTAGGACTTATCCCACCTCTGGGATGTCCTTCGCTCCGGACAAACTGCGCTCAACTCCGGACCACTTTCCCGCGGTCTGGACTTACTCCCAGTGCTTCTCTAGTGCCTGGACTTCGTTCGTATGACCCGGACTTGACTGTCCACACTAACTAGCACCTACTAGTGTCTGGACTTACCTCCTCATTAGTCCCCTGCATCCCTGGACCTCCTAGTAAGATCGTCGAGGAGAACCGATCCTGACAAGAGGGAGGAGTATCTTAGTTGAGATTTGATCTAAGGACTACTAGGCTGGAGTTTGGTAGTTTATATAGTAATGAAACTAGAGGTGAGTATATACGGTGACAAGTAAACACCCTAATGTCAAGACAAGGGACAGAGCAGAAGTGGACAGGAAAATAATCCAGGTACAGGAAAATAAAGCAGGGGCAGGAAAACAAACCGGAGCGGAAGCAGAAACGGGGAACTAGTGTTACAGGGACGACAGAGGAAAAGCAGGGACAGTAAAGTAAAGGGAACTAGGTTGGAAGAGGACAGGTAAGGGTCAGAGGTGGACTTAACTAATGTTAAGTCCGGAGCAATGTCCAGGACCGGAGGAAGTGGGACCGGAGGAAGTGGTACTGGAGGAAGTGCAAGAGCGGAGGGAGTGTGCAGGTGGAGGAAGGGTGGAGTAGCCGGAGGAAGGTCCGGAGTTGGACATGGAAATGTCCTAAGCCTTTGGTGGACCTAACAGAGGAAGCGGAGCAGGAGCAGGAGCAGAACTGAGCCAGAGTTGGATATACCAGCCAGAGTTGGGCTACGTCGCAGACAAGGCTAAGGGAGTGGCCGGACTGAAACCGGAGTAGCGACTAATGGTAGGTACAGGTCCGACATGGAGGAGTTAGACTGCGGATCTGTCTGTAGGAAGACAGGGGTTAGTCCTGAGGCGGAGATGGATGTAGTGACCGGAGTTGAGCTGGAGTGCAGCTATGGGGCTGGAGATGGCCGGACTAGATCCGGAGTTGCGTCTATGCCTAAGGAGAGGTCAGGCGGGCCAAGGTTAGACCAGAGTTGCGACTGGGAAAAGTATGGATATGACAAAGAGTCCAGACACCTGTCCCCTTCATCTTCTGTTGCTCCTGTACCTCAGGAGTATCCTGTATCTCTGTCTGCATCACCCTGTTGGTGTAGATCCCCTTTCCCCCTCCTCAGCACATCCTCTCTGGACACTGCGGAGGTAAACCACCACTCACACATTTTCATAGTCCTTTGTTGGTGTTGTGTTTGGGTTATTACTCTGACCCAAATTCACACTTTGACTCACAGCACGAGGAAGTGGAGAAGGAGCAAGTGGAGGTGCAGTGGAGGGCTGCAGAGGTTGCAGTGAGGCAGAGAGCAATGGCACAGGAGGCGTCGAAAAAGAGGGTGAGGGAGGAACCGGAGGCAGGTCCGGTTGCAGAGGTCCAGTAAGTATTTTTATTCCTCCCCTTGTCTTCTCTACTGACTGTTACATAGATGTGTGCGTTGTGCGAGTGCGACCTGGAGAAGCCCATGCAGAGGGCGTGCATGAAGTGCACCGGGTTGAAGGAGAAGTGTGAGTGGCCGGAGGTGGGGGGTCTGGGTCCAGTAGTGGACAAGGCAAAGGGCAAGGCAAAGGAGGTTGTGACGTTGCCATGAGGAGGAGAGAAGTGGAAGAAGATGAAGATGACCGCAAAGGTTGTCGTGGAGGTGCTGGGGCCATCTGGGTCATGGTCCAGGTTTGACCCTGGGCCATTCCTAGAGCAGTTGGACTGGCTGACCGGAGTGGTGGAGGAGATGACTGGGCAGATGCGCTGGGTTGCAGATGCCACCTGCTTGGTGGCGAGAGGGAATGAGTGGTTGATGGCCGGCCTCAAGACGTTCCTCGAGGAGTGCTGTCTCTTTACAGCCCCCTGGGACAAGGACAAGGATGAGGAGGACAGCAAGGTGGAGGTCGACCCAGAGGAGGTCGAACAAGAGGTCCAGGGGCTCCATGAGGAGCAGGAGAACCCTGGCGACGCTGTGCCAGAGTAAACAGTCCAGTCTGGACCTTGTAAATTAGAAAATGTAATTAGTTTGAGAGTGATATTAGATAAGAGGATAACATGAGGCATAAGAGAATTAGGATCATAAAGAGTGGACACATTGAGGCAAGCCTCCTTGGGTGCACTTCCAGAGTCAATGCAGCTCACCAGTTGTGTGGATGGCTGGGAGCTGCTTACTCTTTTTTTGACTCGGAGTTGGCACCTGAGTTCAAGTCCATCTTACCAGACTCAGCAGCAATGGCCGCAGTGCAAGCCTTGGCCTTTTTGGTCTTCTTTGGACAGTTGTCCACAAAGTGACCAGTACCCCCACAGAACATGCAGAGGTTGTTGTCCAGACACCTTTTGTGCTCATCTGCAGTTAGCTTCCCATCCTTACCAAGCCTGTTGGTTAGGTCCAGTCTGGAACCAGAGGAGGACTGGTTGCTGGTCGCCTTTGACGAGCCAGAGTTGGCAGAGCTGGGAGAACTTCCAGTCTTGGATTTCTCCTGACCAGAGTTAGATGAATTGCCTCCAGAGTTGGAGGGCTTGGTTGGGGACAAGGTGGACTGGGTCTTTGTCATACAAGAGATCTCGTCTTTGTGCTCCCAATAGTGCACATCAATCTCTTGACAAAGGGCTTTAAGCCCATGCAGAGTCAGGGGTTTCCCAACTTGAGCAATTTCGTCCTTGAGATGATCCAGGAGACTGGAGTAAAACAAGCAGTGAAGCACACCATCTCCATAGTCCTGGACCTTGGAGGCAAGTCAGTTGAAGTCTACTATGTACCGCATAACATGGTGAGCATCCTTCATCCAGAGATGCTTGAGTTGATGCTCAGCATCAGCAATGGGGTCATGAGGTCCAAAGGTACTCTGGAGCTCAGCAACAAAGTGGACCCAACTGTCCATCCAGCGTGGACAGTCAGCCGGATCACCAGAGTTCAGTAGGTCCAGTTCAAACCATTCTAGGGTCATTCCTTTTAGATATGATTGGGCAAAAGTTACCTTTGCCCTATCAAGGCAGAACACCTTGGCTCAATCCTGGAAGCAGAGCTCACACTGGACCAAGAAGGTCCTGAGCTTTTTTGGGTCCATACCATCAAAGGTGTCCAGTTTACGGACTTTGGCACAGGAGGAGTCATTAGTCCAGCAGGAGGAGCGGGAGAGGTGATTGATGGCGATGGCTAGATTTTGGAATACAGCTAGACCAGGGTCTAGCTCATCTGTGGCATCGACAAAGTCATCATCATCATTGTCATCATCATTGTCGCCATCTCCGGGGTCATCTGGATCATTTCCAGGTCCGTCCTTGGGGCCAAACCACTGGTGACAGGCAGGTTCATGACAATCTGGAGTGGGGTCGCGGTGTAGAGACAGTCCTGTCTCTAGGTGTGTAGAATTGGTAGTACTGATACTGGACTCTACCTTAGCTATGTAGGCTTGTACTTAGCTTACTAAGCAATATCCTTCTCTTCAGTGTACATCTTTGAGCTCAGTCTTGGAGTGACTGAACCACCACTACTCTCCCTACTTCCTCTAGTCTCCCCAGTCCCTGGGAGCTCTGCCAGACCTCCAGAAGCCCCTGGGTCGAGCGTGCCTCACCTGAGGCAGCAGCAACACCCAACCCCCCCCTACAGCAGTGGTAGGGAAACCAATCACCAGAAACAGATTCATGGTGACCTAGGTCTGCACAACCACAAAGGCTCTGAGATGCAGCATCTTGACATGGAGTCAAAGGTGCTGTAGGGTTTCAAGCCGTAAAGCTCCAGAATTGGCTAATGGAAGCCAGAGATTGCCTGTGGTTAGACAGGGTTTGCTGGGCAGCAGAGAGGTGGAGGTTGCCTACTGCACCTGCGTCTTCAGCAAGTGCTGCAGCAGTATGAGCACAAGAACACATAGTCATGGTCATAAGGGAATGGGACTAGATGTGCATACAAGTTTTTTGGAAACAGTGAACCCACACAAGTGTGAGTCTGAAATACTGTCAAGTCTGGACAAAGACGGACAAAGGACAAGGGCAGGGGGCTGGACAAGAGGTTAGTCCAGCCAGAGTTGGTGACCGCTTGGATTCGATGACTAAGGACAACGAGCATTGATCCCTTGCGTAGGTTCCGGTCAAGAGGAGACAGAGATGGAGATGGAGGTGGACAGGAACTGGAGTAGATGACTATGGTTGATTTCAGACTGAGGTATACAGAATAAACTACAGAGTACTTATACTAAGTAAGAACTAGGGTCGAGTATTTACAGTGACAAGTAAACAACCAGAGTTAAGACTAGGTCAGGTCCAGTGAAAATGATACAAGGCAAAGGATATAACAAGTACACAGAGAACTCACAACCAAGCAGGGTTGATGGTGGGGTGTGGTAACAAGCAAACAGGGAATAGACCAAGGGTCGTACTTAATGGAAGTATAACTGCACAACTGTGACCAGAGTAACTGAGAGCAACCAGAGTGTTGGAGTATAAACAGGACTGTTGTGGTATGTTTACCTACTTACATAAGCATGTGTCGCACTAGAGTAGAGTTCCTAGTACCATAGTTCCCTCAGTAGCTTGCCAGACTACTGAGGGTGAGTACATTCCTACTAACCACTTCATACTTACTGATACCTTGTAGTTATCTACAGGTATATCTAATATATCAGTAGCTTGCCAGACTACTGAGGTTATCTACAGCTCTCCTTCTCCCTTCTCTTCAGGCTAGACCTTCCCTGTGCAAACCACCACCTTTCTATACGGAGTTGAGCCATAGGGCTGTGATGCGACCGGAGTAACCGGATAAGACCTGGAGTTGGACATGGTTGTAACACTGGTAAAACAGACTCTACTAACTCGGGTGCCAACTCTGAGTCAAAAAAAGAGTAAGCAGCTCCTGGCCCTCCGCACAACCGGTGAGCTGCATTGACTCCAGAAGTGCACCCAAGGAGGCCCGCCTCAACGTGTCCGCTCTTTTCAACCCAAACTCCCTTATGCCCCATGTTTTCCTTTTACCTCTTGATATACCTGAAATCCATACTCTCATGGACTCCAGGTCCACGCACTGTTTTGTAGATTTACAATTCGCGCACAAAAACAACATTACCTCTTACTCCATCTCTCCCATCCAACTCCAGCTATTTGACGGTACATCAAACTTTGGTAATCAACACTACAACACAAACACAACACAACTACTACACATTTTTGTTAATCAACACTACCACACCAACACAACACAACACTTGCTAGTCAATACTACACATTTTTGGTAATCAACACTACCACACAAACACAACACAACACATCCTAATTGATACTACACTTATTTGGTACACTTTTACTATGCTTTTTTGGTACACTTTTACTACACTTCTACTACACTTCTACTACACTTTTTACTACACTTTTAGTACACTTCTTGGTACACTTTTACTACACTTATTTGGTACACCTTTTGGTACACCTTTTACTACACTTTCACTACACTTTTTGATACACTTTTACTACACTTTTTTGGTACACTTTCACTACACTTTTTGATACACTTTCACTACACTTTTTTGGTACACTTTTTGGTACACTTTTACTAACTTTTTGGTACACTTTTTACTACACTTTTTTGGTACACTTTTACTACACTTTTTTAGTACCCTTTTACTACACTTTTTACTGCACTTTCACCACACTTTTTGGTACACTTTTACTACACATTTTGCATACCTTTTGATGACACTTTTCACAATGCTGGTTGTAAAAGTGTATCAAAGAGGTGTAGTAAAGGTTTACCCATAAATGTAGTAAATGTGTACCAAAAATGTGTAGTAAAAGGGTAGTACAAGTGTACCAAAAATGCGTAGTAAAAGGGTAGTAAAAGTGGACCAAAAATGTGTACTAAAATTGTACTAAAAGTGTACCAAAAAGTGTAGTAAAAAGTGTACCAAAAAAGTGTAGTGAAAGTGTAGTGAAAGTGGAGGACATTAGGTTAAGAAGTGTAGTCATGATTAGGTTAAGTACTGTAGTCATGATTAGTAGGTTAAGAAGTGTAGTCATGACTAGGTTAAGTACTGTAGTGATGATTAGGTTCGGAAGTGTAGTCATTGCTAGGTTTAGTACCGCAGTCATGATTAGGTTAAGTACCATAGTCATGACTTGGTAAATGTATATTGTCATTTATGCAATATATGGTGATAAATATCTACTATAGTGTCCCATGCACATAAATAGGACCAGGTTTCAATCTATGGCATCTATGGCATTACTGGTTTTTCCTGATGACTGATATCTGTCACTCATGAGATCATTGTCTTGATGCCAATTCATCAAGAACCCTTGCCCCTTATAGATCACAGTTGGTGCAATGCTGTCACCATCTGTGCAAATTGCTACTGTGACTGTTATGTTCTCTCTATTCCTGTCACATTGCTGATGTTGAATCCTTTTTTTTTTTGCAGTGCCAAAGACACACTCCTGTACCCCTGTACCAGGTTGAAAACCTGTCTCATTGTCAAGTCCGGGTCTACTCCAGTAGGGGGTCCGGTCAAGTCCGGACGAAAGCAGACAAAGGACAAGGGCAGGGGGCTGGACAAGAAGTTAGTCCAGCCGGAGTTGGTGACCGCTTGGATTCAACGACTAAGGACAACGAGCGTTGATCCCTTGCGTAGGTTCTGGTCAAGAGGTTGGAGACGGAAATGGAGATGGAGACAGAGACAGACAGAAACTGGAGTAGTGACTAAGTTGATTTCAGACTGAGGAGTACAGGATAATCTACAGAGTACTTATACTAAGTGCAAACTAGGGACAAGTATATACGGTGACAAGTAAACAGCCTAAAGGCGGACAAGGAACGACCAGAGTAAGGACTAGGTCAGGTCCGGTGAAAACAAAGTCAGGTCCAAGTAAAATAAACCAGGTCCGGTGAAAATGATACAAGGCACAGGATATATCGAGAACGTGGAGAACTCACGAACAGACAGGGTAGATGGTGAGGTGTGGTAAAGAGTGAATGGAGTATAGACCAAGGGTCATACTTAATGGAAGTCTAACTGCACGACCGTGACCGGAGTTGAGCTGTAGAGCTGCGATGCGACCAGAGTGACTGGATAGGACCCAGAGTTGGACATGGTCATAACACTCATCTGCTGCCCAGATGCAGTCTACTTTGATTGAGTGTTCAGTGATCATGTCTCACAGTAGGTCAAACCACACATCCTTTGTATTCTTGTTGACTGCATGCCCACGTTTAGCTTCAAGTGAGCTGCTCCAGTACCTTTCAAGCTGGTCACTGTGTCAAGTGAGAAACCAGTTCATCCAATTTGCCTGTTTCTGGGAAGTTTCCCCCCAACTGAGCCTGTAGGATGCTGTCAACATGAAACTTCAATGTTGTATGGTTGAATGGGAAGCCTCTCACAGCAAGCTCAAGACAGTACTCAACAATTGATTCCTCCGGTAAGCCAGCCATGGTTCTCAAGATTGGCTTCCTGGCAATCTCTCCCTCCTTTAACTCTGTGCCTCACAGTCTCCATGGATACAACCACCTCCTCGTGCTGCTTCTGCCACTTTGTTTGAACCTCTGTGCAAATGCCTCAGAGACTCTTGTGCTCACCTTCCAGTTTGGCAAGCTCACCCCTATACAGAAGAACTGCTTCCTCCAAGACTGCTTCTCAGGCTCTTGAGGCTTCTCTTTTCTTGCTTGACATGGACTTTGCATGGCCAACCATGTTGTGGGTGAGGTGCCCAGATTTTTCTGTGTACACATTGTGATGACCCTAACATTAGCCATACCAAATAAGGAATATCTCCTTGCTTAGTATATAGATAATACTGCCTCAAACACCCTCCACTGGCATCATTGTGGCAAGTGTATATGATGTCCACTGTCTAGAAATATGTTGGGCATTACTTCATTAGACCTACCTTAATGTCCTGCAAAGATAAACAAGCTAGAAACTTGCTTTTCAGCAGAGTTGGATCCAAATAAGTACATTTTGGCATGTTATTTACTTCATAGCTACATTATCTATGTGTTACAGAGGCCAGTACTTACTGCAGAACTCAGGGCAACTATGGCCAAGTTAGTTACAAGTTGTTGAGCTCAGTTGTGTTGAAGGAATGAGTAGGAAAGGCCAGTATCTCAAGTGTGGGTGGTGTCTTTTGGATCAGCATTTATGGTGCTTTGATGGTGTACTGTCTTTTGTCACAATTGATGTATTTAAAAAAGTCTTAGCTTTCCATAACACCATATTCATGAGGTATTTATGATGTCTCAGAATTCCATACTTGTTGACATGCTACCTCAAGTACCAAGCAAGTTTTGTGCTGATGAAGTTGGCCTTCCTGAGTACCTACTGGCCTGAACCTGCACTTGTCCCCTGTCTAACTTACATTCACACCAATTTAAGGACAAAAACAATTCAACATGGGCATAAAGTTCATATACATTATTACAATGAAGTGAGAGAGTATAAATAAAGTATACAATGGAAGGAACATGAAAATGGAAATGAAGGCACTGCTAGTAACTACAACAGTCATCTTCCTACTACTACATCCTGCAAATAGTTGCACTTTACCCACTGTGAACCATGAACCATCTTGCTCAAGTCAAGCTTGGTATGTTTCCCCATAACAAATAAGATACTGGGTAAATATAATGATGGACTTGGCATATATGATGGAACCCATAGAAGCAGGTGACCTTCTGGGCTTTCAATCCACCCACCACTCTGTAATCCCACTAAAGCCCTGATATGCTGTGTGTTAAAATCAGTTATGTGGGTATACACATTGGAATCCAGCAAGGCATGAGATGGATTTGGAGAATAGCAGAGTGGGAGAAGGGCCTGTGTTGGAATGTGATAGGAGAACAGACTGCCCACATCATCTGGGGGACAATCCCACATATGTATAGTATTGTCATATGAGCCAGACACAACCCTCTTGCCACTTGGTGAGAATGCCACTGAGGTTACAGATTCAGCATGTCCTGTGAGAGGGCTACCCAGCTGCAGTTGAGTCTCAGCATCCCACAAACATATGGTGTTGTCACGTGAACCTGATGCAATCCTCTTTCCATCTGGTGAGAATGCCACTGAGGTTACTGCCTCAGTGTGCCCTATGAGAGGGCTACCCAGCTGCAGTTGAGTCTCAGCATCCCACAAACATATGGTCTTGTCATGTGAACCTGATGCAATCCTCTTTCCATCTGGTGAGAATGTCACTGAGGTTACCCTGTGAGTGTGCACTGTGAGAGGGCTACCCAGCTGCAGTTGAGTCTCAGCATCCCACAAACATATGGCGTTGTCATATGAACCTGATGCAATCCTCTTTCCATCTGGTGAGAATGCCACTGAGGTTACCCAGGTAGTGTGCCATTTGAGAGGGCTACCCAACTGCAGTCCAGTCTCAGCATCCCACAAACATATGGTGTTGTCAAATGAACCTGATGCAATCCTCTTTCCATCTGGTGAGAATGCCACTGGGGTTACCAAGTGAGTGTGCCCTGTGAGAGGGCTACCCAGCTGCAGTCCAGTCTCAGCATCCCACAAACATATGGTGCTGTCATCAGAACCTGATGCAATCCTCTTTCCATCTGGTGAGAATGTCACTGAGGTTACTCCATCAGTGTGCCATTTGAGAGGGCTACCCAACTGCAGTCCAGTCTCAGCATCCCACAAACATATGGTCTTGTCATGTGAACCTGATGCAATCCTCTTTCCATCTGGTGAGAATGCCACTGAGGTTACCCAGTAGGTGTGCCCTGTGAGAGGGCTACCCAGCTGCAGTCGAGTCTCAGAATCCCACAAACATATGGTGCTGTCAAATGAACTTGATGCAATCCTCTTTCCATCTGGTGAGAATGCCACTGAGGTCACCCAGTGAGTGTGCCCTGTGAGAGGGCTACCCAGCTGCAGTCCAGTCTCAGCATCCCACAAACATATGGTGTTGTCATGTGAACCTGATGCAATCCTCTTTCCATCTGGTGAGAATGCCACTGAGGTCACCCAGTGAGTGTGCCCTGTGAGAGGGCTACCCAGCTGCAGTCCAGTCTCAGCATCCCACAAACATATGGTGTTGGAATGTGAACCTGATGCAATCCTCTTTCCATCTGGTGAGAATGCCACTGAGGTTACTCCATCAGTGTGCACTGTGAGAGGGCTACCCAGCTGCAGTCCAGTCTCAGCATCCCACAAACATATGGTGTTGTCATGTGAACCTGATGCAATCCTCTTTCCATCTGGTGAGAATGCCACTGAGGTCACCCAGTGAGTGTGCCCTGTGAGAGGGCTACCCAGCTGCAGTCCTGTCTCAGCATCCCACAAACATATGGTCTTGTCCCAGGAACCTGATGCAATCCTCTTGCCATCTGGGGAGAATGCCACTGAGGTTACTGCCTCAGTGTGCACTGTGAGAGGGCTACCCAGCTGCAGTCCAGTCTCAGCATCCCACAAACATATGGTGTTGTCATTTGAACCTGATGCAATCCTCTGTCCATCTGGTGAGAATGCCACTGAGGATACTGCCTCAGTGTGCCCTATGAGAGGGCTACCCAGCTGCAGTCCAGTCTCAGCATCCCACAAACATATAGTTTTGTCATATGAACCTGATGCAATCCTCTTTCCATCTGCTGAGAATGTAACAGAGGTGAAGGGATGTCCTCTAATTGTCAGCTGAAGGTTTGGCCAGTGTAGCTCTCCTCCATCAACAATTTGGGCCAAATTTGAGTACTTGGGTGAGAACTCTGTATAAATGATGGATTTTACTGGAGAGAATGGCAGAGCTGAGATATACAGGTGTGGGGTGCTTTCTATAATGGCACCACCAAATGCACGGACAAACTTGATGGCATCTCTTGCCATTGCTGACACCTGTTTAAAGGTATCATCCTTCTAAACAATGTCATTAGCAGTGTTGGTTAGGATCAGATTCATAATAAACA
>Ga0307518_10003600_pt1 | contig 11137 bp, 10 predicted proteins | sample 25_EM_MG_FD_203889 | JGI IMG/M metagenome (GOLD analysis project Ga0307518, IMG submission 203889) | Populus trichocarpa ectomycorrhiza microbial communities from riparian zone in the Pacific Northwest, United States - 25_EM | ecosystem: Host-associated > Plants > Roots > Unclassified | place... | reverse complement strand
TTGCAGCACATCCCCCTGTGGAGATCATCTACCAGAACCGCAGAGGAATACCACCACTCGCTTATTGTTGTCATTTGGTGTTGGTTGTTGGTTGTTCTGACCTCTTCCCTCACTTAGGCGCACATCGCTTGTTACCACACCTCGCTGTCTACCCTGCCTTGACGTGAGTTCTCCATGAACTCAATATATCCTATACCTTGTAGCATTTTCACCAGACCTGACTTTATTTTCACCGGACCTGACCTAGTCCTAACTCTGGCCATTCCTTGTCTGCTATTAGGTTGTTTACTTGTCACCGTATGTACTCGACCCTAGTTCTTACTTAGTATAAGTACTCTGTAGTTTATTATGTATACCTCAGTCTGAAATCAACTTAGTCTCTACTCCAGTCTCTGTCTGTCTCCGACCCCATCGCCTTGACTGGAACCTACGCAAGGGATCAATGCTCGACCCCCTTGTCGTTGAATCCAATCGGTCTCAACTCTGGCTGGACTAATCCCTCGTCCAGCCCTCTGCCCTTCTCCTTCGTCCGCTTTCGTCCGGACTTGACCAGACCCCCTACCAGAGTAGACCCGGACTTGACAGTATTTCAGACTCACACTTGTGTGGGTTCACTATACAAAACTTTGTACGCACATCTAGTCCCATCCCCTTATGACCATGACTACGCATTCTCGTGCTCGTACCGCTGCAGCACTTGCTGAAGGAGCAGGTGCAGTAAATGATCATCTCTCTGCCGCCCAACAAGCCCTGTCTAACCGCAGGCAACCTCCGGCTTCCGTTAGCCAATTCTGGAGCTTCACAGCTCGAAACCCCACAGCGTCTGTGACTCCGCATTGAGATGCTGCGTCTTGGTCCTCACGACCCAGTTGCTGATGCTGAGCACCAGCTCGAGCATCTCCGGATGAAAGACTCATACCGTGTTACACGGTACATCATGGATTTCAACCGACTCGCATCACAGGTCCAGGATTATGGAGATGGCACACTCCATCACCTATTTTACTCCGGTCTACCGGACTGCCTCAAGGATGAGATCGCTCGAGTCGGGAAACCCCTGACTCTGAATGGGTTGAGAGCCCTTTGTCAAGAGATCAACGCACGCTATTGGGAGCGCAAAGACGAAATCTCTCGTACGACAAAGAGCCAGCCTACCTCGTCCACTACCAAGTCCTCCAACTCTGGAGGCAACTCATCCAACTCCGGTCAGGAGAAATCCAAGACTGGAAACCCCTCCAGCTCCGCCAACTCCTCTGGCTCGTCCAAGGCAACCAGCAACCAGTCCTCTTCCGGTTCCAGACCGGACCTAACCAACAAGCTTGGTAAGGACGGGAAGCTAACCGCAGATGAGTGCAAAAGGCGTCTGGAAAACAACCTCTGCATGTTCTGCGGAGGTACCGGTCATTTCGCGGACAACTGTCCAAAGAAAACCAAAAAGGCCAAGGCTTGCGCTGTGGCCATCGCTGCTGAGTCCGGTAAGACAGACTCTACTAACTCGGGTGCCAACTCCGAGTCAAAAAAAGAGTAAGCAGCTCCCGGCCCTCTGCACAACTGGCGAGCTGCGTTGACTCTGGAAGTGCACCCAAGGAGGCCCGCCTCAACATGTCCGCTCTTTTCGACCCAAACTCCCTTATGCCACATGTTATCCTCTTATCTTTTGACTTACCTAAAACCCGCGCACTTGTGGACTCCGGGTCCACACATTGCTTTGTAGATATACAATTCGCGCACAAAAACAATATTACCACCTACTCCGTTCCTCCAATTACTCTCCGGCTCTTTGATGGTACATCAAACTTTGTAATCACTCAAGCTGTCGATATATCAGTGAAATTCCCCACATCCGGTGATGTCACCCCTATGACCTTTTATCTCGCTCCGTTAGACTCTGAATGCTCGATTGTCCTTGGACATAACTGGCTCACCCGCTACAATCCGTTGATTGACTGGGTACTGAGCAGTTTAACATTCCGGACCCCTGCACCAAGTTTGCTAGCGCCCCCATCGACCCCCTCTCCGGTTCTGTCCGGTAACCATGACTCTGGCCTCTCCGGCCAGTCTACCCCAGGCCCAGCGCCATCTGTCAACACTCCGGTTTGCACCCCTCCGCACATCTCTCTAATCAACGCAGCTGCATTCGTGCGTGCGTGCAAGTTAGAGGGATCCACCAAGTACCAACTTCAGCTGCGTCCCTCTGACTCAGCGAAGGCTCGCTCTTCCTCCGCCTCTACTCTGCCGGACCTGGACATTGTCCCTCCGGAGTATCGTGATTATGCAGACGTATTCAGCAAGGCGAAAGCCTCTGAACTGCCCCCGCATTGCGACTACGATCTGAAGATTGACCTTGAAGAAGGTACCTCTCCTCCTTTGGGAACTCTCTACTCACTGTCTCCGGTTGAGCTCTCCGCCCTCCGGACTTTCATCGACGAGAATCTTAATACAGGTTTCATCTGTCCTACCGCTTCCTCCCACGCTGCTCCGGTCCTCTTCGTAAAAAAGAAGGACGGCTCACTCCGCCTCTGCGTAGACTTCCGAGGCCTAAACAAAATCACCAAAAAGGATTGCTATCCACTCCCCCTAATCTCTGATCTATTGGACTCACCCAGCCGTGCTAAAATCTATTCAAAGATCGATCTCTGGCATGCGTACCATCTAGTCCGGATTGCTCCGGGCGATGAATGGAAGACCACCTTCTGTACATGCTATGGGTCCTACGAGTGGTTAGTAATGCCCTTTGGCCTCACTAACGCCCCTGCAGCATTCCAGCGGTTTGTCAACACTATCTTTGCTGACATGCTGGATGGCTGCGTTGTTGTATACCTCGACGACATCCTCATCTACTCCGAGGATATGGAGTCCCACCAGCAGCACGTCCGGGAAGTGCTCCACCGTCTCCGGTTACATGGCCTCTTTGCCAAACCGGAGAAGTGTGAGTTCCACTCGGACTCGGTAGAGTATCTTGGCTACCGCCTATCGGTTTGACTATGTCTCCAGACAAGATCCAAACCATCTCCGACTGGCCTGAACCTCAAAAAGTGAAGGACATCCAGTCTTTCTTGGGCTTCGCCAACTTCTACCACCGTTTATATTCAACTACTCGGACATCGTGGTCCCTCTTACCTGGCTCACCCAGAAAGACGCTCCTTGGAACTTCTCCAAGGACTGTCGATGTTCCTTCAACGCTCTCAAGCACGCCTTCACCACTGCGCCCATCCTTACCCATTTTATTCTGGATACTCCTATTATCGTGGAAACTGATGCCTCCGACTACGCTGTCGCCAGTATCTTGTCTATCACCTGCGCCGACGGAGAGATTCGTCCGGTCGCTTACTACTCCCGGACCTTGACTGCTCTGGAGTTAAACTACGACACCCACGATAAAGAGCTACTGGCTATTTTCGAAGCCTTCCGGAACTGGCGCCATTACCTTGAAGGTTCCGCCTCCCCTATTGACGTTGTCACGGACCACAAAAACCTAGAGTATTTCTTCACCTCAAAAGTACTGTCCGCCAGCAAGCCCGGTGGTCTGAATTCCTATCCCAATTTAATCTTGTCATTCGTTTCCGTCCCGGAAAACTCGGTGCCAAGCCGGACACTCTCACTAGATGTTGGGACGTCTACCCCAAAGAGGGGGATAGTGGCTACGCCCGGGTTAACCCCCAAAACCTTAGGCCGGTGTTCACTCAAGAACAGCTCTCTAATTCTCTTCGCGCTACTTACCTAGAGTTTCTGGTCCTCCGTGCAGTCGCAATCATGGATGTGGAAACACTCCATAGTGACATCCTCTCTGCACTACCCTCTGATCCCATTGCCCAGGTCCACCTCACAGATCCACCGGACTCTCGCTGGTCCACCGACGAGGCTGGTTTCCTTCGACTAGACAGTCATATAAACGTACCGGACTTGGATGATCTCCGTCTCCGGGTACTCCGGTATCGACACGATCACCCACTCGCTGGTCATTTTGGGCAAAACCGGACTCTAGAACTAATCTGGTGTGAGTACACTTGGCCTGGTCTCCGGACTTTCGTCAAGGACTACGTCCGGTCTTGTACCTCCTGCACAAGAGCTAAGACACCGCGCCATAGACCCTACAGACTGCTGAAACAGCTCCCCATACCGGAGAAGCCATGGAATTCCATCTTGATGGATTTCATCGAGCAACTCCCTTCATCTACTGGCTTCACAGCCATCCTGGTCGTGGTAGACCGGCTTTCTAAACAAGCCATTTTCATCCCTACTCACAACACCATCACTAGCCTGGAGCTCGCGAAGCTCTTCCTGCTCCACATATTCTCCAAACATGGTGTTCCTGCCCATGTCACTTCAGATTGCGGTACAGAGTTTGTTTCACACTTCTTCCGGTCACTCGGAAAGGCTCTCGACATGCGCCTCCACTTCACCTCCGGTTACCACCCGGTGTAGAGACTGTCCTGTGCCTAGGTGTGTAGAGTTGCTGATAGTAGTACTGACACTGGACTCTTACCTTAGCTTATGTAGGCTTGTATTAGCTTACTAAGCAATCTCCCTCTTTCCTCTGTATATGTTTGAGCTCAGTCCTGGAGTGACTGAACACCACTACTCTCCCTAGTTTCTCCTACTCTCCCCATCCCTTGGGAGTCTTGCCAGACCTCCAGAAGCTCCTGGGTCGAATGCACCTCATCTGAGGGAGCAGCCACCCAAACACTTTGTTGTCTTTTCACCGGAGGGCGACGGCCAGACTGAGCGATCCAACCAGACTCTTGAACAGTACCTCCGCGTCTACTGCAATTACCAGCAGGACAACTGGGCGGACCTACTCCCACTGGCAGAGTTCGCATACAACAATGCACCTAGTGCTACCACCGGAGTTTCTCCATTCTTTGCTAACAAGGGCTACTACCCTAACATCTCTGTCTACCCAGAATGCGACATGACTTCCACCAGGGCTTGTAACTACGCAGTCGACCTAGAGTCGCTGCATCAATACCTTCGAGAAGAAATGGCCAATGCGCAACTTCGCTACCAAGGTCCAGCTGATGCCAAACGTACTCCGGCACCGGACTTCAAGGTTGGCGATCAAGTATACGTGAAAGCCAAGTACTTTCGGTCAACTTGACCATCCAAAAAGCTATCAGAAAAGAATCTTGGGCCCTACACTATCATAGCACAAGTAGGCTCCCTCTCTTTTACGCTCCGTCTTCCAGATTCCATGCGCGCCGTTCACCCCATCTTCCACGTCTCCCAACTCAAACCGGCCATACCCAACACCATACCGGACCGGATACAACCAGAGTCCTCCACCACCGGTGGAAGTTGATGGTGAACCGGAGTTCAAGATCTCTGAGATCCTCGACTCCAAGGTTGACCATCGACGAAAATCGTGCAAGCTTTTGTACTTGGTATGTTGGTCCGGTTACGAAGGGACTGACGAAGAAACATCTTGGCTCCTCGCCACCGAATTAGGCAACGCTACAGAACTACTGGAAGATTACCATGTTTGGTACCCGGACAAACCTGGACCACTCACGTCCATGTAGTATTACTCTCGCCTCCGTTTCTTTTATCTGTTTCTCTTATCTGTTTCACTCTGTAATATCACTCACTCTCAAATCAAGGCCACTTTTCTTATAAACAAAAAGTAAAACTAATTTACATTTCTATTTACAAGGCGCCGGACCGGACTATCTACTCCGGCGCAGGACCTTCCTGCTCCTCCAGGTCCCTCTGGAGACCCTCCAACTCCTGGTCGATCTCCTCCGGATCGACCTCCTCCTCACTCTCCTCCTCCGACACGACGAACTCCAAGGTGAAGAACTGGCACTCCTCAAAGAACATTTTGAGGCCGGCGCTGTGTCGGTCGTTGGACTGGGATACAGATCGTGTAGAGTCCGCGATCCGGGCCATCTGTCCGGTCATCGCCTCCACCATGGCCGTTAACCTGTCCATCCTCTCCAGGAATGGTCCGGTGTTGAAACCAGACCTCGACCCGGACAGACCCGCCACCTCCACTATCTTGTCGTCGTCGATGACGACCTTCGCCATCATCATCTTCTTCTTCCATTTCTCGCCTCCTCATGGTGAAGTCGCCACCTCCTTCTCTTTTGCCTTGCCTTTCCCTTTGTCCACCACCGGACCCGGACCCACCACCTCTGGCCACTCGCACTTCTCCTTCAAGCCAGCGCACTTCATGCACACCCACTGCTTCGGCTTCTCCGGGTCACACTCGCACACCGCGCGATGCTTTGTGCAATGCACACATCTACACAAGAGTCAGCAAAACAAAAACAAAGATAAAATAAAGAAAAGAAATACTTACCGGACCTCTCCTACTGGACCTGCCTCCGGTTCTTCCCTCGCTCTCTTCTTCAACGCCTCTTGTGCCGTCGTCTTCTGTTTGGCGGCTACCTCCACCGCCCTCTATTTGGCAGCCTCCTCCACCGCCTTCCTCTGCTGCAACTCCGCCCGTGCCTGCAACTCCGCCCTCTCCTTCTCCACCTGCTCTCGTGCCTTATGCTCTGCCTCCTCCCTCGCCTTATGCTCTGCCTCCTCCCTCGCCTTTCGCTCTGCCTCCGCCTTTGCACGCTCCGCTTCCTCACACGCCTCCCTCTCCGCCTCTTCGCGTGCCCTCTTCTCCTCCGCCTCCCAGCGCTGCCTCTCCTCTTTCCTCACCTGCTTGCGGCGACGACGTTCCTTCGCCTTGGTGTTGAGAACGCTCGACTCATCCTCGCTACCGGACAGTAACTCCGGTGTGTTGGCCTTCATCCAGTCCTTGGACTCGACAACGGAAGGGGCAGTGGGGGTGGTGGACTTGGCTGGTGCAGACATATTGTTAGAAGGCAAAAAACTGGGGGTAAAAGCAAAAACCGGTCTGATCTTTATAGATCCAAAATTCGTACTCAGACAAACACTCTGGACTCCGCGTTGTCCTAGGCGACCACGTCAGCCTCACTGGGGCCTCATGGGTTTGGCCCCTAAAGGGGGGATACTGTTACGACCATGTCCAACTCTGGGTCTTATCCGGTTACTCCGGTTGCATCGCAGCTCCGCAGCTCAACTCCGGTCGCTCACCACTTACTCCGGTCGCGCTTGCGCTGGTACCTTTCCGTTAAGTACATCCCTTGGTCTATGCTCCATTCGCTTGTTACCACACCTCGCTGTCTACCCTGCCTTGACGTGAGTTCTCCATGAACTCAATATATCCTATACCTTGTAGCATTTTCACCGGACCTGACTTTATTTTCACCGGACCTGACCTAGTCCTAACTCCGGCCATTCCTTGTCCGCTATTAGGTTGTTTACTTGTCACCGTATGTACTCGACCCTAGTTCTTACTTAGTATAAGTACTCTGTAGTTTATTATGTATACCTCAGTCTGAAATCAACTTAGTCTCTACTCCAGTCTCTGTCTGTCTCCGACCCCATCGCCTTGACTGGAACCTACGCACAATGCTCGACCCCCTTGTCGTTGAATCCAATCGGTCTCAACTCCGGCCGGACTAATCCCTCGTCCAGCCCTCTGCCCTTCTCCTTTGTCCGCTTTCATCCGGACTTGACCAGACCCCCTACCAGAGTAGACCCGGACTTGACAGGTTCCTTGTGCTTTGGATCATCATCCTGTGCTTGGGGATGTGGGTAGCCATGGTTGTGTTCCACATCATCATCACTGTTGATATCATCAGGGGGATTCCCTGGTCAATCAGTGGTAGGTTTTGGATTTTCCCTTCCAAAAGGGTTCTCGAGAGGTTCACGCCTGTTTTTGGGGCAGTGAGGGAAGTGACGCTCATCAAAGACGGTGTGGGCAGTGGTGAACACTGCATTGGTGGGGCGCATAAATAAGAAATTGCGCTCATTGCCAGGAGCAACACCAATGTAAGTCATTAGCTCCAACTTGGGAGCCATCTTATTTGCTCTAGCCATGGCTGGGAGGTAGACAAAGGCTCCACAGCCAAACACATGGAGGTGGTCAATGTTAGGCATCTCATCTCCCCCTTAAGCATTTCGTGGGGGGTGCACCATCAGAGGCGAGCTACCAGAGTATGGTTATAGATGTGGGTTGTGTGAGCGAACGCAAATTCCCACCAAGAGTCAGGAATGCAGGCTTGATGCCGCATAGACTCGGCTTTATCCATGAGAGTGCACCCTAAACGCTCGGCGCGGCCATTCTGCATGGGGGTTCTAGGAGCACTTTGGTAAATTTTAATTCCTTTCTCAAGGAGTGCTTGATCAAAGAGATCGGATTTATATTCTCTGCCGGCATCGGACATCCAGCCAATGATGTGCGCATTGTGTTGGATGCGCACCATTTCAAGGAAATCTTTGGCAGCCGTAATCGCTGCAGCTTTGGAGCGAAGAGGCATGGTCCAGGCGTGAGAGGTGAAGTCGTCGTAGAAGGTAATAACATATTTAAACTTCCGGTACAACATAACTGGGGAGGATTTCAGATCAGAGTGCACCAGCTCAAAAGGCTTGGAAGCACGTCTTTCATTTTCTGGGAAAGCTCGATTGGGCATCTTGCCAAGAGCACATCCAGGGCAAACACAGTCCTCAGTAGGAAAGTGGATCTCCGGGAAGCGCTGCGTATATTTTTGTGCGCATCAGAGGACTTCCTTAGAGGGGTGCCCGAATCTCTGGTGCATAATGTCATAATTGACTTTGCTCATGGAGGCGATATAGTTAGATCTAATTATCGGGATAGATCTAATCCCAAAAATGATGTTGCAATCATCTTCTGGGTCTGGCCCAAACCATAGGTGGTCAGCTTTGCCAATAAGGCTAATGCCTCGCTTATTGCCGGTGACTCTGTAATTGTGCTGGAGCATTTCACCCATAGAAATAAGGCATGCAGTAGCGCCTGGCATATGGAGCACTTGGGTGAGCATAACAACTTTCTCATCCCCAGAGTTGTGGTCTAGGCACTGGAGTAGGACCGTGCCAATGCCAGAAATTAGTGCTACACCATTAGCCATTTTGGCATAGTGTGCTCTTTTTAGCTCATTATAGGAGGCGAAATCGCCTATGTCACCAGTAAAGTGGCGGGATGCGCCTGAGTCTAGTAGCCAGAAGGCTCCAGAAAGTTCACTATCATTGACCATTTTTCCCTTACAAGCAACACATGAATCCGAGCACGAACAAGTATATGCATTTCTCGAGAAACAACATGACATATTATAGATACTACTCACTATATACAGTGACGGTGTGTAGCGCACATGTAAAGGGAGCATGTCAGCATTAGTCAGCATGTGTGCAGAAGGTACTTGCCTGAAAAGGCTGGGCTCCGCATCCATCGCCATCGACGTCGCATTGTAGCGGTCGAGGACCATCATGTCGATTTCATCAAACTCATCATTGGCGAAAGGCTTGTGTGCAATAGGTTCATCATCCCCAAGGGAGATGGCATCCTCCTCGTACATCGTGATGTACTCCTCAAGACGAGGGCGCTTCAGCGATGACAGACTGGCCTCGGGCTGGTCTAGGCTCGCACTAGCCATCGACACAATATGGTTGAGGGTGCGGATGGTCTGGCAGGAGGGTTCTACCCCCAGATGGTGTGCCAAATCAAAGGCTTTAATAGTATTGTTGAAAGCGGGGGGCCGTAGTTGGTGGCACTGGGTGTGTGGGCCAAAGTGCGAGGGTCGACGGTCAGCTCGGGTCCATCATAGTGAACATAAGTGGTGAAAGCAGCCTGCTGGGCAGCTTCACATTGGGTGCAAGTTTCTTGCTGCCTCAGCAAGTGCGGCCTCCTTGTCCTTGAGCAGGAGTGTTTCTGCTCCCACCGCTGTTGGACCTGCCTTGCTGCTGCTGCTGCTGGGCAAACTTGGGGTCAGCCAGCTTGTGCTTCACAGTGCTAAGCTTGTTGGCCTGAGGGCCCTTACCACTGCCGTGAGTGGTGCCTTTTTGCTCAAATGAGAGCATGGCTGCCTTCACAATACCTTCCGGCTTGAGATTCTTGATCTCGTCAGGGGACGTCTGGCTGAGGATCTGCACTACAACCTCCATAGTAGGAGGGAGCTTGCATAGAATTATCATGGTCTGCACGGGGGCAGGGAAATCGAAGCCAGCATCTTTGAAGTAGGTGAAGTGGCTGAGCATCTTTGTTATCGCAGGAGCTGGATGGGAGCCAGCAGGGATGGTCATCGAGAGGAGCTTGCTAAGCTCAGTGTAAGCAGAACCGATACTGGGGGCGCCGAAACTCTTCTTGAGGTAGTCCCAGACCTCCTCTACTGTTGTAAGGTCAGCGATAGCAACCTGGATGGAGGGGGCAAGGTGCAAGGTAATATTACTGAGCACTCTCTTGGTGTTGTCGTCCCAGTTGTTTCGGTCATTGTGACCGTCGGTGGGTTGGGTAGTCAAGTAAATGAACCACTGGCCCTGTGCCCGAAGGTAGGCTTGCATAGAGGTGTGCCACTGCTGCCAGTTGGAGCCAGTGAACACAGGAACCATTTTGTCGAGAGCGCTGGACATGGTGAACTCTGTTGGGTCAATGGAGTCAGCAAGTGAATGCGACAATGGACAGACAAGAAAAGAAGAAACACCTGAGTGCTAGTGAAAGCACTTCTGTCAACAGCTAACTCATGACTGGGGTCAGCCAGCGCAAGTCGTCGACGAACTTCGCTTGTGCAGGTGCTCAACAAAGGAGCTCACTGACTGGCGCAAATCATCAATGAACTTTGCCTTGTGGCTGTGCAGGGGCTCAACTAGGAGCTCACTGTCCTCCACAGTGTCAAGCTAGTTAAAGCAACGCTCAGGGAGCTGGAGCGCTGTCTGGTGCATTGCTGCACACAGTGCGCTCACAGGGCTCATAACCTGTTGAAGCAATACCTATATATGTAGAGGAACTGCTACTCCAACTCACCTGTTGGGTGGAGTGCACAACCTGAGATGATAGTGGTAGCTGGTCAAGAGCTGTTATATTATATAAGCAGTGAACGCTGTTTATATACAACAAACATTGTGACGCGTTGTGCGTCTAAGTGAGGGAAGAGGTCAGAACAACCAACAACCAACACCCAATGACAACAATAAGTGAGTGGTGGTCTTCCTCTGCAGTTCTGGTATATGATCTCCACAGGGGGATGTGCTGCAAGCCTTCAGGTAAGGTGCAGGAGGGAAGGGAAGGGCTTCTGATGGGGAAGGAATGCGATTGATGATGGTA
>Ga0307518_10003599_pt1 | contig 11139 bp, 5 predicted proteins | sample 25_EM_MG_FD_203889 | JGI IMG/M metagenome (GOLD analysis project Ga0307518, IMG submission 203889) | Populus trichocarpa ectomycorrhiza microbial communities from riparian zone in the Pacific Northwest, United States - 25_EM | ecosystem: Host-associated > Plants > Roots > Unclassified | place... | reverse complement strand
GGTCAAGGACTGCTTCGCAAGTAATCCTATTATTCATTCAAAGATGACACGAGAGTGACAGGGCTACACGCTGGTGAAGGAGGTGTATACCACGCTATGTGGATTGGATTGGAGGCAACTTACGTGGAGTAAGATGACGTGGGACGTTATCAAGAAAGATATTCACGACCTCGTGTTACTATTGTGCCATTGTTACAGCGCGTGGGTAAGATTCCTATTATTCATTCAAAGATGACACGAGAGTGACATGGCTACACGCTGGTGAAGCGGGTGTACACCACGCTATGTGGATTGGATTGGAGGAAACTTACATGGAGTCAGATGACGCGGGACGTTATCTAGAAAGGATATTCACGACCTCGTGCTACTATTGTGCCATTTTTACAGCGCGTGGGTAAGTTCCCGGATTTGGTTTCAGTTACTTGTCGCGGATCAGTAGAGGATAAGTGCACGACACAGAAATAACTGACTATGTAGATTTTTTCCCCCGTGATTATTACAGTAAGCTGCCGTCTTAAAAATGCTTTGACCGGAATCTCACGGTTTTCCAAACTATTTTTCAATAATCATAGGAAAATCAGAAATATCTCAAGGCTGATTGTGTGGTAATATGGATAGGTTAGTCTTTAAAATAATTTTTATTTAGAAAATATTAAATTATGGAAAGATAATATAATTTTTTATGGTTTATTTAATAAAAAGAAGTTTAAAAGTATGATAATGAATGATTTTCAAAGTATTTTTGGTTTGGAAATAAATCAAAATAATATTTTTATATTTTTAAATTTTTTTTATATTATTACATTAAAACGATCTAATAATATAAAAAATTAATTTTAAATAAAAAAATCACTTTTTTTTTATGAAACGTTGTTTGAAATACAATTTCAAACGACATCTAAATATATTTGATTGTTAGTATTAATTACTATATGAATAATATTTATTTTATTTTTTGATAAACAATAATGTATGGTGAGTGGTAAGATAAATTATTATAATACAATATTTTAATAATATTCATAAACCCTGGACATTAACATGTAAATGTTAAAGTTGCAACTTCTTTTCTTACCACCCCCCTCAACTACCCGTATATGTTTTTATTAAATATATATTTCGGTTGCAATCTATATCTTTTAATTCCTATACATTCCATGGAATATTGAACACCATGGAGATAAATTGGAGTTGCCATGAAGGAAATAAACATTCAGAAAAATAAGAACGTTCGCCAAGCTACCCTTCATGTTTTGGGTGTGTTCGAGTAAGAGTAATGTCATGTTTATAATTGTGGTGGTTGTTGTTTTTCAAAGTACTTTTTATTTAAAAATATATCAAAATAATATTTTTTTTATTTTTAAAAATTATTTTTGATATCAGCGTATCAAAATTATCTAAAAACACAAAAAAATATATTGTTTGAAGTAAAAAAAATAAAAAAAATTCAAATTTTTTAAAAAACAATTTTAAAATGCAAAAACAAAGAGGGTCACGGACCAGACAATAGTGTGCCGGTTGCACGTATAAAATTGCATTTTTTTTTATATTGATAGTGTAGTAATGTTTGTTTTTTTAAATTATTTTTGATATCAGCACATTAAAATAATATAAAAAAATTAAAGAAAAAAAATTAAATTTTTTTAAAAAATACTTTTTATGGTTATATGTTCTTCTCCATCTTTTTCTTCTCATCACCATCTTTTACCTTCATCATTCATTTAACTCAGCTTGAAAGACACTAGAAATTAAGCCTGGGGCCGTGAATGGTGGTCATTAAGCATATCTCCGAAGTCAACACAACGAAAGGACTAGCCAACCACTTCATTTATGGCTTGTTTCTTCCATGTGTTCGGGATGGGCAACAGCAGGAATAGAATAGAATATAGAAATACACACACATCTATATAATAAGTGATAGCCTGATAGGACATTAATTATAGCAGAAGAGAGAAAGCATGAGTGAAATTGCAGGCTTTATACCATATAAAATACATAGAAAAAAAGTTTTGCAGGTGTAAAATATACTTCTTATCGAGTTTTAAATAATGCATTGACTACAAGATAATTTTTTTTATGACTAGTCGGAAAAAAAACGAAGCTTGAATGAATACATTAGTACATTAATTCAAGGCTGCTTTATTTTAGTTTTGTTTGCTTTTAACAGGCTATAACAAGCATGGCTTTGCAGGATTTTGTTGTGCTTGAACTTCAGAATCTTACGTTAATTTCATCGATCGCTATGATAATTCATTATAATTAGTTTTCTGAGTTCATACAAGATAAGATACATGTTGAATGTTTTATGTCCAATTTATTACAAATGAAGAATGAGACGGGAGTAAGTACAATTCCACGAGTAGCTGAGGGCACTAGCTTGTTTTCATGTAACAAACATGTTGACCCTGTAATTAGTTGTGTTGTTTTTTTTTACTGTGTTTGAGAGTGATTTTTAACCTGTTATTTTTATTAAAATTTAATTTTTTAATTTTAAATTATTTTTTAATGTTTTTAGATTACTTTGATGTATTAATGTCAAAAATAAATTTGAAAAATAAAAATATATATTATTTTAATATATATTTTTTAAAAAATATTTTAAAAAACAAACACGATTACCTTCTAGTATTAACATTTTATCGAGCACCCTTTTATCAACAAAGTTTTCTTCATAATATTACTGTCCCACCTCACCAACTACATCAAATTTTAAAGTTATCTCGTGTAATTATATAAAAAGAAAAAGAAAAAGAATAGTTGCAGCATGCTTAAGATGGAATATTTAAAAATTCCGGTAGACCGACCAAGAAACGCACGGCCTTGCCTATCGCCGTCATCATCATCGAGAAAGAAATTAAAAATATTCCACGCCAAATCACGTGGGTGTGTGTGTATATTCCAAGAGAAAAAAAAAAGTAGGTCTGTATATAAAAAGTATAAATGATATAGGCATGAATTATGAGACAAAGATGTCTCAACAAAATGAAATTATTGCATATACTTGATTAGTGGTCTATCGATTTGAATATACGTATTATATATAGTAGTTGATGGTACACAATGTTTTTTTTAAAAAATAATTTGCTATCATTTGGGCCAACTTTGTTGCTGTACGAGCTACTCAAATAGCAATAAGATTGAGCATTTTTTGTTTGATCTGGTTTTGGCGATTTTATTTTTATAAGTTTTTGAACTGAATCGAACCGAAAACTAGTTCAAACCGATTAATTTCAGTTCCGTTCGGTTTTTTTCCTTTCCAAACAGTTCAAACCAAAATTATTAACCACATTTTTTAGCACTTTTATTTTTGAAACGTAAGAGATTTGAGAGATGAAACCCTTAAGCAAGAAATTGAATCCCCATCAAAAGATCTTGAAACCCTTAAGCATATTCTCGAAGCTCTCCAACTCAAAGGGCTTTTTGCATTCCAAGAAGCCAACAAATCAAACTAATCAAAGAAACTTCATTTACGAAGAAACTCCAATAGTCCTAATGAAGCCAGCTTCAATGAACCGGCCAGATGGAAGAATCATCAACAATTCACCTCTGACATGACAAGTTTGAGAGATGAGAGATGAGAGACAGAAAGCATGGAAGATTGGAAGAGAAGAAAATAGATTTGAGAGACGAGAGACAAAGATCATGGAAGATTTGAGAGATGAGAGACAAAGAGCATGGAAGATTGGAAGAGAAAAAAACAGATTTGAGAGACAAGAGACAGAGAGCATGGAAGATTTGAGAGATGAGAGACAGAGAGGAGGTGGCTGACGGGCTGAGAATGCATTTAGGTTTAGGGTTAGAAACTATTTATACTTGTTTTTTTTAAGTGCCGACCTGGTTGAACCGGTTCGGTTTAGTTCGGTTTAATCAGTTTTAGACTTTACAAACTGAAACCGAACCGAAACTTTTTTGTGATTTTCTAATTGGTTAATTTGGTTTTTTTTTTCAATTCAGTTTTTTAGATTTTTTTTTTTCGGTTTCTCGGTTTAATCGGTTATTCGATTTTTTTGCTCACCCCTAAATGGCACCACGTTTTGTAATTTAGTTTAGTTTTCCTGTTTGGGCTATTTAAAAAAAGTAATTTTATTGATATGAGATTTATACCAAACAAATTAGTCTTTATATAAATATATATATTAAAAAAAAAAGACTCGGTGAAGCTCTTCATAAAACTGGTGAATTATGGTCTTTTAGACAACATCTAGAACTTTCATGAATGACAAATAAAGCTTTTTGAACTTTCTCTTAATCAAAGATTTTTTAAAACAAAACTTTTCTTTCAAATCGTGTGCACAATTATGAGTCTTTTCTATCATAAATCAATGATAGAAGACCTCAACCGTCCAGCATTGTCGGTAAATGTCAATCCCTTTAAATAATAAGATAAGATTTCAAAATCTTTATTTAAAGGATATAATATCTAATAACTGGAGATACAGAACTCTTTTTGAAAGAATTATAACCTTTTTGTAGAAAATAAAGAAAAAGATGAGAAAAATCCCATCCATATAAAAGAAAATAAGAGAAATTAGAAAGGAAAATAAGCTGGTGACAATCTAAAATGTTGCAAACTAATTACTCACTGAAAGATGCATCTCAGCAATCTCATTGTTGAGATAAGGGGAATTGATACGGATAACATTTCTCCTTTCACAGGACAATAAATTAAAAAAAAAAAAAACTCTAAATTCAACATCAATCTTTGGCAAAAATTAAAACAAAATTCTAATTTCTTCCAACATAGTTAGCAACTTAGCCTTTATATAAATATAAAAAAATATATGATTTAGAAATAAAAAAAAATCAAAGTCATAAGAGAAACACGGTATATATCCCATTCCCATCTGAATTAAATTAACCCCTCAAGTAATCTGTAGGAAGGCAGAATAAGAAAGAGAGACGACCCTTGGGTCCGTTCAAACGGGCCGAACAAAGCAAAGGGTGAAAAAGCCCACCTGTCTACAAGTCTGTCTTCAGCAACATTTCCTCAACGTGTAAGTGGAGGGTTGGGGTGTCACGCATTTGCCTTGCTACGAGGCATCCATTCGGTGATTAAGCGATATGTCTCCCCTTGGTTTTACCCTAATTAGATCAAAACGCTTGAAGTGTTGTCAGCTGTTACCTTTCTTCACAAAGAATCAAGAAAGATGCCACAAAATACTTGTTTCTTATGTCTCAATTTGCACATCACACGGCTAGTTGCTTTGCTTCTTTGCACATAATCAGTAAGTGCTCAACTGCTAAGACTCTCTACTATTTTCCCTTGATTCGAACACGTTTATTTTTCTATTCAAAGCAGACATCTTGACTAAAATGTTTGATCAGTCTAGCATATGCTTATGTAGCCTGGAAATCACTTGTCATCAAACTGCAATTACTACCTTAAAAGTTAGATGTATACATACACCTTTTGGTGCTGCTTCTTTTTTCCTTTTTTGATGACTGAACTTTTTGTACTTGTGTGATGTCTAACTACAACAGTTCAAATATAAATCCCCTTTGCATCTTGTAAATTTAAAAATTCCATAAATTAAGTATGCATGGGAAGTCTGAAATTTGAAAAAAAAATAAAAAATTCCCGGTTTAATTCCCCACTGAATCCGAAATTTGGAAAACCCTTTCATTGATAATATGAAATTATCACAGAAGAGGCTTAGATTCAGGCAATTGGGTGGGCATAGATTAGAGACGGGGGTAGGAAATAGGAAGGGTAGTCTTTGTCCCTGAGCTTGTTCTTCTAGATTACTCCCAATGAGTTTTATTTATATACTTAAGTGTATTTTTAAATATTTCGATGAATTTCTCAAGCATTTTTTCAAAGATAATCCAATTCTCCGCATGTTTCCATATGAATATTTAGTGCATGCTCCTCATGCTCATTTATTTATATACTCTTACAATGAATGTCAACAGCAGGCCATAATAGAGCAATGAGTCAATGACGGAAAAATAAGCTTTTGATTTGTTGGAAATGCTTGGAAACAAGAGTTAAGATGCTTGGTCGTCTGGAGGAAACTTATGCACATAGGCTCAGATAAGATAGAGAACAGAGGCATAAACAGTGGAAATGCAACTTTGGCAGCAAGACAATGAAGGTAAATGCAGGCTACTAGTACATGCACGTGAGATCAAAGAGGTAACTACTAGAGTGTCTGCCATTGTGGCGCACCTCCAGCGGTAAGTTGTCACACATGCAGTGCTGCCTTACTATTTAAGCAAACACAGTGTTGTTTGTTGTGGAGGATGACCCAAAGGGTGATCCACCTTGCCGTTATAAATTTCACCACCATTCTTCATTGCTACAATCTGCAAGTAATACAATCAACCCAAAAAAATCCAATATGCACTTGCTGAAAGAGCTAATGGAAATAGGCTACTTGTATACAGGAGTGAGTTTCTGGATTATACACTACCTGTTTCTGTAGCAGTTGGTTTTCCTCTTTCAGCATCTTTTCCTGTTGAAAGCAAAAGGCATTCTTCAGAAAAATCAAAGGTACCTATTTCTGTTTTACCAAATAAATAAATAAAAAAGAAAGAAATCTGCTTCTGATATTACTTCATTCATGCTGAATTGCAAACAAGCATACAGCAGCACCTGAGCACACGGCACCAAAGAAAACAGCAGAAAGCAGGCATGGGTTTTTTTTTTCCGTATTGTGGCGTGCGTTGTATTAATAAATTACTGGCCGTCCTTCTTTGTGACGTTTACTTTAGTATATTTCTTGCTTTTATTCAAATTAATCCATCAGTTTATACCTGATGATGTTCCTCGATAAGAATGCTGTCAGAACAGTACAGCACAGTTGGTAGAGACTATGCTAATCAGACAATACCAGGGAGAACTCAGGCTGCCCAAACTAGATCATCTCACCATAAGATAAACCACAAACTAATCTTCCATGATAAAGTGCAAAGATTCAAAGTATTTAACAAAAGAGTTTTTAGTCAAAAGCTTCTCATGGAGCTTGCATGGTTAGCGAGCCTTAATTTTGATGTCAACTTTGGTATTGACATCCCTAGGGAAGTCTTTAAAAGGCAGTAGCAAAGACTTGCAAATTGATCATGCCCAACAATTGAAAGAGCCCTGACATATCATTAACGAAGCAAAGTTGTGTTGACATGATCTGACCATTTTAGCAGCTATACAATGCAGGATGCATAGAACAGGCAGGCTTTCTTAGTTATGAGCAAGGTGTTTCGGAGGCTCCAAATTCTGGAAGCTTCTGGTGGTCCTTTGTATCAGAATGCTATTTAGGTCAAAATTAGAGCTGCTAGAGAAAAACGAGGATCCTAAGCTCATGATGTCTTGCTGTGTCCATGAAGGATTCATGCATTGATTGCAAACAGAAACATAGATATTGCATGGATGATTTTCAAAGCTCACTTCTGGTGTTGGTGGTCGACTTTTAGAGTAAATTTCGGGCAAAATGATGAGGAATTATGTTCATTTCTACTGGTTCAAGCATCTATCACCAAGTGAGCCAAATATGGTCCAGTGGATTATAATTTTTCTGTTTCGAACGAAAAGATCCTAATTCATGTTCTAGATCAGGTATTGAAGGATAAAGTTTGATTCCAAAAAGGCATGGTTTGGTGGAATTATTGGGGCATGATTTTCCTTTCCCAGGGTTTCCAATATAGAGTTTTTAAAACGTCGAATGGAGTGACATGAAACATAGAACAGGGTAATATGTTACTCAGAATGACATTCGCCAAGTAACACTGAAGCAGTAATAACCCGACACACTTGCATACCTTGTCCTGGAGAGACTTCACCGAATCCAGCATCAGTTGCATCTGAAACCAAGTAAAAAAAATGATGAAAAGAGCAGTAGTGAGACTTTACGAGGTAGCATTGTGCAGGTGAACGAATGTGCCCAGAAATACAAATATACACTAGGTCTAAAATCCTGGAACAGAAAACAAACTAGTAATCGTGCAACAGATAGCGGACTGAAGATAGTGTATATCAAAGTTGAAATCAGACAAACTTTCATCTAGTTCTTCCACTCAAGGTAGCTAGTTGGACATGTAAAAACGCTCATGAGTACTACTGCTTGAACTGGGGCTTGTGAGATGTGATTGCTAATAGAAATTGTATATCAGTAGGAATACCATGGATGCTTCCTGGATTTCTCACCTTAAATTCAAAGAGATGGATTGCTTGTATTGGATCCCTAGGTCCATTATTTTTTACAGGGATACGTTGTTTATGAGCAATTTCTAAAGAACTCATCTAATTTCGGCGATGCTTAGACTGAAGTGGTTAACCGTAGCCTAGGAAATCTATTGAGGAGTTTAGAAGGAGACGAACCCAAAAAAATGGGACTTAGCTTTGCTACAAGGAAGTTCGCCTATAACAAGTCTAGAAATCAAATTACTTAGCCGAGATTTGAGGTTGTGTGGACAGAAACTTTCTGGTGTGCTTGAGTTAGCATCTCTTTTTTGTATTGACCTGTTGATGTTCAGACTGAAGATATGATAAATTATCTACTTGGAGTGCACAAATAGGCCAAGCAAGCTATTTCAGATAGTAATGCCAAGTATAAAGCCTAAGTAGATATTCATTGTAGAAAGGTTTTCTTTAAGGTAGGCGACTTTGTTTGAGCAATACTTACTAGTGACAGATTTACCGTGAGAGAGTACAATAAACTCAAGGAAAGGAAGATTGGTCGTATTGCAGAAAATCAATGACAATGTCACAATGCATATAGACTCTGTTTCCCTAGTCTGTCGAAAACTTTTGGTGTGTTTAATGTGCATCATTTGTCTCTGTACTTGATGGATGACTAGAATTTAAAATGAGTTTTTTCCAACTCATGGATGCTGATGTTGGCAAGTTCATAGAATTTGATAGTTTTAAATAATCAACTATGGATATGCTACTAGTGGATCATGCAGAAAGATTAGCAGATTCGTTTACAGACCAAACAACACTAAGACCAAAAGAAGTATGGCACAAGAAAAACTTATTACTTTCGATTCAATCATAGTGAGACTTAAATTTTATCTTACATGTCTAGTTTTATAAAAGAACAACTCGCTCTAACTAACTAACTGAGCCTTAAAAACTCTCAAATTAGATTTGAAAGCCTACTTATTTTTGAATTGTTAGCCTAGTTTCCAATTTTATGTTGTCTTTCATTTTTAACTTAGTATTCTTATTTATCTACCTTATAAAGATTGGTTTCCAATGCATATTTAAGGAGTTAGTAAACTTCTTGAAAAAACAGATCAAATTAGAGAAAAAAATCTAAAAATAAAATTCAAATTAGTGTTCTTATAGTGATAACCCTTTTCATTAACAATTTAATATTTCTTTACTTGCTTTCTTCTTGTATTTTATTTTCCATAAACGTGACACCCTAAGCGAAGATCAAATCCAGAAATGCAGAGTTCATCAAGTAGAAAATGGTGCAAATACCAAGGAAGACAATCTGATATCCAAATGCTTGTCCAGAGGAAACGTATTTAAAATGGCAAAGGACAAAAGAGATACAGACCTTTCTAGCTCTGACATATGTTAGTGCAGCATCAAGCTGTGTCGCTTGTTGCACAAACTCACTCAAGGTCTGCTCCCCAGGACATGTACCTTCAAGTTTCCTGTTGACAGAATACAGGTCAATAGATGCTTTGAACTTTTATGTAAACCAAGTGTATGGAAAGTTGTACGAGATACCTTTGAGGTATTTGCAGTATCTCCGCAGCTGATTTCAAATTTGCGTATTTACCAAAGTATACCTGCTTAGGAAATAGGTGATGTTTAGCAGTAGGTTCCATACTACAAGGAAATATCAATTAGAAAAGTAGAAGAATATTGCTAGGTCAAAAGGCCATAAATTTATTTTTACTCTCCAAGGTTTTTGCTAGTGCAAGTACCAATAAATCTAAATGACACAATGGTCGCATACCTCTGAATCATTAGCACCTTTAGATGAAGTAGCCATCACTTCAGAATGACTCTTGTAACGCTCGAGGATTTTGGCTATACTGAATTGCATAACAAGGGGACAGACAGCCTTGGTAACTAAAATCAAATCTTTAGATAAATAATATAGTTGTAATGGAAATTTACATCTAGCAAGATGGCAAAATGTGTCAGGGTGAAGTAAATTAACACCTCAACAGGATCAATGCGATGGGATAAGATAGTGACCAAATAGAGCGACCTGTAGCTTTTTTGTTTTAGTTTGATTTTTCCGATTTTTTCTAAATTTTGCAGTGTAGATAAAACCTTAGTATACTACCTAATTGTTTGCCATTCTTTGAGTTTGTTTTGAATTGAGATAGAAGTTGTTTTTTAAAATGTTTTATTTTACTTGAAAATACAAATATATATAATAATAATAATAATAATGAAAAAAATGTATTCCAGCTCTAATTAAAAAAAAAGGACACTAAATTTCTTAAAAAAGAAAAAAAATATTAATTCTTAAAAAAAGTGTTATTTTCTAGGATGTAATTTAAAATATAGGTTATTGTCTTACATTAATTTTGAACTCTTTTGAACAAACATTAGCAATATTAAAAAATAAATTTTTATTAAAAAACTATGTATTATATTTTTATTCATAGATTTACAAAGACGTTCGTACTGTAAGTTCTAGTAATCAAAATAGCATTGAAGTAATTGATTTAAGGATAAGAAAACGAATTCTCACATCACCAATAAGTTTCCTTTAAATCTATAATAGTATTAGAGCGTCAAAGATGAAAAAAGAAAAAAAAAACTATTTTCTTTTGACAATGAAAACTTACATCTTCATATGGGTTATGTCTATATATATATATATATAAGTGGAGGAAACAGTTACTTTTTTTATCAACTCTTTTAAATATTTGAACCAAACTCATCTTTCATAGATGGAGCAGGCCTAACCCAATAACCAACAACTATTAATTTAAATTCATGTCATGTATAATTTTAAAAAACATTAATAGTAAGTAAAAATTTTTTAATAGTTATTATATTTAAGAGTTTAGTATATATAAATTTTAAAAGACAATCTCCTTTAAGTCCAATATTTACTTAAGCGGTTAAAAATCATTTATATTGTTCAAAAACAAATAAATTAATTTGATTATTATATATATATATATATATATATAATCACTTGAAAATAAAACATGTTAATATAA
>Ga0307518_10003598_pt1 | contig 11140 bp, 3 predicted proteins | sample 25_EM_MG_FD_203889 | JGI IMG/M metagenome (GOLD analysis project Ga0307518, IMG submission 203889) | Populus trichocarpa ectomycorrhiza microbial communities from riparian zone in the Pacific Northwest, United States - 25_EM | ecosystem: Host-associated > Plants > Roots > Unclassified | place... | reverse complement strand
GTTTAAAAACACTCTCTCTCTCTCTCTCTCTCTCTATATATATATATATATATATATATATATATATATATATATATATATATATAATAATAAAATTACTCGCCCTCCGCGCGGGTCAAATATGCAGTTATATCTAATTAATCTCACTTGCAAAATCACCACAAATTTTAACTTCAACATATGTATTTTGTTCATTAAAAACTTGAGCATTTTAATTGGTAACCATACTTGAAATAATAGAGGATTCTAAACAGTCAGGTGTAGATCTGCTATATTTAGATAAGAATTTACCGTAGACATATTATATGGTTGGCCTAGCGAATGCATTTATGAACGACACATTGTTTGCATTTTTTTTTTTAAATAAGTCATCTGATCCTTTAAGGCCCACGCACAGAGCCATTCCTTTCATAGGCTCGTGTGTGTCTAGGCTCTTTTTTTAGGCTTTGTTTTTTGTTTTTTTTTTTAAATTTTTTATTTAGTATTTGGGTTAAATATAATTTTGTTTTTTAAAAAAATTTAAACCCGGTTAAGTTCATGATCTAGATCACAAGTTAGACAAGTTAAGCCACAATGCCCAAACTATTATTTTTTCTTGTTTAATGCATTTCTTGCCCCTTAATTTTTTTTTAAATAAAATTACTATTTCTTTTTTAGGGTTTTGTAGGTCAACCTTGGCTCGAGAGGAGGTCTTGTCGCTTCAAATCATAAAGATAGCCTAAAAAAGACATACTTGTTTATCCGACCGTTCGATTAAGCTTAGATTTTTTAAAGTATTTATAGAGGTTATTTTCTCTTTGATAACCCTTTCAGCACTAAGCGGACTGTCAGATCTTGAGATATCAAAAATTCCACCCCGGGCCCTCGATTTGGGTTGATTTTGTTATTTTCCTTTATTGTTTTGGATTTGATAATTACTTTCTTTGTACTTTAAGATTTTAATTTTGTTTTATAAGATATGGTTTCTAATTTAATTAAGGTTTTGTAAACCTGTAATGAGACAAATTTCATGAGTGTTACTTTTTAGAGAAAATAAAGTTATGAATTTGGATTTTATATTTACAAACTTTTTCGCTTATTAAATTTCTAAGTTTTAAGCTTGTTTATTATCTTTAGCTTTGGATGCATCGATAAGTTTGGGGAAAAGGAGATTACTTTAAGGACTCCAGCAGCCCTGCAATACATATAAATTGTCCAGCTTACAGTCTTTTACCGTTGTCTAGTCGCCTTCGAACCAAAACTACAGAAACTAGTAACAACTTGCACCATCAAGGCATTAACCATGATGGACCCTCCCCTCTATCTCTCTGAACCGACACGAATAAATACAGCATCACCTGCCCAATTTCTTTTTGTTTATTTATCTTTGATTCACATTTCCTCCTCTCTCTTTCGCACACAATCAGAAAAATAAAATACCGAGAGAAGAGGAGAAAGAATGGCTGGCACAGCAGGAAGAAACCTCAATCTCTGCTTCATCAATAAGATCAAACGTCCACTACCACCTGATCATCAACCCCCCTCTAACCCACTAACCCCAGATGATCACAGCCATCCATTCCTCTTTAAAAACTATAATTCCCTCTACGACCACACCATTGACTCCGCCTCCGCCTCCACCTCCACCTCCATCTCTTCCAGCTCCTCCTCCTCTGAACCTGACTTCGCCAGCGTCTACGCCTCTCAGCGCTTCTTTTTCTCCTCCCCCGGCAGCTCCAACTCCATCATTGAATCTACACCGTCCATTGTCACTTCCACAGAATCATCGGACAATCTAGTAGCCCCGCAACCTGATAGCAATGGTCTGATAATAAATCACTCCACTGGCAAGTCTTTGTTACTTGACGGTTGTAACAATAGCCATCCTTTACATGATCAACAACCACCCCAATTATTAAAATCACCAACCGTTAAAGACAGTATGGCTGTCTCCACCTACTCACACGACCCGTACATGGACTTCCGGCGATCCATGCAGGAGATGGTAGATGCACGCGACTTGGTGGATGTCAAGGCTAATTGGGAGTACTTGCACGAGCTACTATCGAGTTATCTTTCTCTCAATCCAAAGAGTACCCACAAGTTCATTGTTGGTGCTTTTGCTGATCTTCTTGTTAGTCTTTTGTCAACGGAAATGACGGAAGATGGTGGCCGCCGGGAAGAGGTTTTTTCTTCCGATGGTTGTGGGATTTCGCGGCAGTGCATATAATGTAGCAATGTGGTGTGTCGGGAAATGATTGTATAATCTTTTAACTATAATTTAGCAATATATACATGTGGGGAACTAAGATGGCCCTCTTGTCTTCGATCACAGCACCTTATCCCTCACAACAACCATCTTGCTTTTGGTCCTTGTATTTATTAAGCTGGTATTTTTTTTTTCAATTTGTTTGTATTATTTCCAGTTATAAAAAAACCTCGAGGTCCTTAATTATATTTTTTCTACGATTGGGTCTCCCAAACTTGTGATCCTTTTTTTGGAACGTTGTAGCTTTTTTCTCGAAAATAAAATAAAAATCGAACTTTTTTAGGGCATGCTCTATCAAAAGTAAATTAGATATGATTACGTTTTCCATTTTGCAGTGAACCTCCACGCAAAGCCAGTAGTCTTCGTTGGATGACCGATTGTTCGTCGCCTGTTAATAATTATGTTTTTGCATAAGATCATGCTTTTTTGAAGAGGTAATTAATATGGACACGGGAACATTAGGGCTGGAAAGGGTCAAATCCTGTCAACTGTGAACCTATAAAAAAAAATGTCTGTGGTGAGGGAATTACAGACTAATTTAGTGACCAGTAAAGGACAAGAAAGATAATCTTAAGGGCAAAACGTTGTCTTTTACACAAGGGAGATGAGTTCGGATTTGTCTTCCAGCCATGAACAGAAATCCAGCTTTTTTTTTTGTTTTTTTTTCCTTTTGGGAAGAGTCTTTGCATCAAGACAACTAGTGGATTAACAAGTGGCCAGATTTGTGTGTTGATTAAAAAAGAAATACTGTTTTACACAGGCAGAACCAGCTAGGGAATCTTGATCTTCGGCCTCCGTTTCCCTCGCAATATTATATTTTTAAGGACGAGGATGAGCCACAAAAGATTCAGCGAAAGCTGCAGAGGCCACTGATGATGATTTGTTTCTCCATAAATATGATTAAAAATTATGGTTCAACATGCGGTTTCGTCCCTCTCAAGGTCTCTTGCTTGGCACAGGCTCGTCGATGAAACCAATACTCGAGTCTGATATTTATTATTAGGTATTTTTAGGTCTGGGCAGTTCAGGGTTTTCAATCCTTTGATAAGTAATCGCACCAAAATTATAGAATATAGTCCCACTGATTTTACTAGTGGAGGACTCGTGGAGAACCAGAAAAAAAATGTGGATGGGCAAAACCAATCGGTTTGAACCAGTTTCGGTTTTTTTTATAAAAAATTTGGTTTAATTACTTTTTTTTAATAAAAACCGAACCGAACAAAAAATAATCACCCCTAAGCCCAACTATCATTTTCCAATGAAGATTTTAAATAATAGTTTAATAAAGATTCTAATTACTAGTTAAAAATGATTCTAAATATAAATCCTAGTAAAATTTTCATGTCTCAATAAGGAATAGAATGAACTCAAACTCTCACCTTGCAGAGCTCAATGTCTTTTTTCTTTTTTAATAACAAACTCTACTTCTTATCTTAAGTGATAATAGTTTTTCCAAGAAGTCTAGTTATCAATTAGCGTACAGTTTATGTTGTGAATTCTTACGGGCTATCTCTGTATATATGTACACTAACAAAATCTAATTCGAGAGGGGAAAACACTATTCATCAGCAGAGAAATCATTAATCACGAGAATATTATAATGATGGTTTTGTCCTTCCCGTAAAAAATCATTGAACTGGCTATTAAGGGTTATACGATCTTTTCAAAAGGGTTTTTAGTCATTATCATATTGATCATGGACAATTCGATGTTTTCATATTTCTAAAGCACATTAAAATGACTATAATACCTTTCAAAGCAAAAAATTTAAAATTAGCATCTAAGGGTTTTTTTTTGTATTTTTAACTTGGTTTTTTCAGTTATAATCAAGTTGACTAAAGATTAATTTAATATTTTAATAAATATAAAATATAATTAAAAAACTAAAAGTTGCTAATGCGTGCAACACATGCGCTCACTGTCTTCTGGCAGCATGCATGACGTCTCTTGGCGGCTAAAGATTCCCTTTCATCACGTCATTAGAGTCTTCGTAACGTCTTCTTCCTGTTAGAGTCGTGTGTGTCAGTGGTGGTGAGGCGGTTTGTCATCAGCAATGCTTTCCTTTTCTTTCTCTCTCCTCCCCTCAAAATTCATCCTGAGAATTTAAAATTTCAGAGTTGTCTTCTTTTTTATTGAGATTTCAACTCTGATCCTTATTCCTTTGATTATTAATTTTTGTTCTTGATCCTTTTGAAAAATTTCAATTTGTTTTTAATTTTATATTTCAATCTCAATTTGTAATTCTTTTTCTTGCTCTCTCCTCCCCTCAAAATTCATGTTGGGAATTTAAAATTTCAGAGTTGTCTTCTTCTTTATTGAGATTTCAACTCTGGTCCTTATTTATTTGATTACTAATTTTTGTTCTTGATCCTTTTGAAAAATTTCAATTTGTTTTTAATTTCAAATTTCAATCTCAATTTGTGATCTGTTATTTTTCTCAATTTGATCCTAGTTTTTTTAATTGTTTTTTCTTGTTCTTTTGTTAAATTAATTTTTAATTTTAATTTCACCCTTTAATCAAAAATTTATAATAGTCCTTTAATTTATGTTCTATTTCAATTTTTATCCTCATTATTTTAATTATTTTTTTTTTTGGATCCTGTTGTATAATTGAAATTTTTTTCAATTTTATCCTTTAATATTTAATTGGTTGAGAATTAAGTTTTTTGGTTTTTTCAGATATGGTACTTGCGGTCTAATGAGCGGGGTCATGAATTTAAAAAGTTAACATGGGTTGACATCGTTTAATTTTTTTCTTTTACTTTTTTTCTTTTTTGATTTTATCATTTGGCATTATTTTTTTTTTCTTATTAAGTTTTGTGATTTTTTTTTATTAGGTTATCCTGATCTCATTACATGAGTCGCGAGTTTGGTGAGTTGACCTGCATTGGCTTGACCTCTATTACCAACCCGAGTTACAGGTTTTTTAAACTTACGCGGGTTGACTCAAGGCAGCTCTTTTTTTTTTTTTTTTACATTATTTCATGTTTCTTATTTAATTGGTTGTGAATTGAGCTATATCGTTGCCTTTTTTGAATTGTTTTTCTTCAAATTATCTTGATTATTTCTTTATACGCTCCATTTGTTATGATTACTTATTTTTTAATTATCTAATTAAAATAAAACAAATTTATTTGACTTGTTCAGTTTTATGTCTCGAATCTCAATTTTTTACTTTTCTTTAAACATGTTTGCAACAACTAAATATATATATATATAAAAAACCCCACGGGTTCACATCTAGCATTCCAGCCCATAAAAGGACATCTAGCGCATCGATTAAAATAGCTGAGTTATATTGTGGGGCTCATACTGCAAAACAATGGATCAAGCCCATGAGCTTTGAAAACAGCTAAACTATATTTTGTAAGATCAAATTCAGCTCCAAGCCCAGTCCAAAGAAAAATGAGCACACATGAATCCAGTTCACTAAGCCCATACTCACCATCCATCGCATTTTGAATGTGAACGTATAGAAAAACGACGGCTACGAGGCAACAAATGATTCGTGAACCACAAAACAAATTTCAAGTTTCTGGAGTCTCACAAGAATCTTTTCGGCTTGATAGATTTTCTTTCGTCAACTAATTAAACAGCACATCGCATCTCTATAGAAACAGGGTGATTTCTTTTTTATTCGATTTAGTTTTTATATATATAAAAAAATTAAATTAAAATTATTTAAAAAAAAAAAACCAAAACCAAATCGAAACTGATGGATATGTTTTTTTCCAGTTTGGGCTCAATTCAATTTTTTCAATTTCAAGCTTATAAAACCAAAACCAAACCGATCGGTTTTTTTAAAATTTTAATCGATTTAATCAGTTTTTTTCACGGTTTGATTTTTTCAATTATTTTTTCTATTTAATCAGTTTTTCCACTCACCCCTAACTTTAAATTTATACTGAAAATCTCCAAGCTACCACTGGTTGTCATCACTCTAAAAGATACAAGCAGTTATCCCAGCCGCAGGCGACCATCTCCTCGAAACAAAGGATCGCAGAAGTTGGCCAATGTCCAGTTTAGTACTTGTTATGCTGGAAGCCATCACCAGCAGAATCTTTAACAATTTCCTAGCTATCATACTTGGATTCCGATACCCTAAAATACATGCGCACTGATTCGTGGTTTCCCTAGAAAAGGATTGAAAAAGGCATTCGGAAATAGCGCAACGGGGCATCCATATAAGCATGCCATGTTATTGAAGACATCCAAATGAGCAAATAATGCCACCTAATCTACACAAGTATAATTTCAAGTTAAGTGCAACTCCAGTTCACTTGTATTTCAGTATCAAGTTCCACCGAAAACGACAAACCCGTCCATTCATCAAATCTGATTTGTTGACGGCCCTCCTAATACACACTGACTGTTTAAATCAATCCAAGCTGGGGGAGATGGCCAATATTTGTCCAACAACATGTAAGTGTAGGACAGTCCGGCTGGTATTAAGAATTTGACAAGATTTTGCTTGAACTTGCATATTATCCACCAATTATGCGTACAGCTTCTACATCCCATCCAAAGTCGTGTTGCATTGGTAACACAACAGGAAACACTTATGTTCCTTGTTCTTGCATACGACTCCATCAGAAAACAGAAATCAGAATACCACAAGAAAGACTAAAGGGTAATCTCAAGGTAAAATATTTAAACAAAAATATGATCTTCTCAGCGGCAATGCATAGAGAAACATTCAACCAACAAAACACAACAGAATTCAAGCAAACAATCTAAGCTATATTAAGGTTTTTTGTTTGAAAAAGAAAAAACTTGGAACGCGAAAAATACTGCATAAAAAGCAAACGAGCCCGTTCTGCATAACAAGATCATCGCTTCTTGGAGACACCAACAGTCTTCCCCCTACGGCCAGTGGTTTTGGTGTGCTGTCCTCGCACTCGAAGACCCCAATAGTGACGGAGACCACGGTGATTCCTACACAAAAGAACCATACCAGCTAAAGTTAACAGGAAAAAAGTGACAACAAAGACAATAGCATCTTATTTCTTTCTAAAATAATCCTCTACTAAGAATCAGAGCAAACCTGATCTTCTTCAAACGCTCAAGATCATCCCTCAGCTTCATGTCCAATGCATTGGAAACAACCTGAGAGTACTTTCCATCTTTGTAATCCTTCTGCCTGTTAAGGAACCAGTCTGGAATCTTGAACTGGCGAGGATTAGCAACAATTGTCATAAGCTTGTCAAGCTCCTCAGCTGACAGTTCACCAGCTCTACAAACAAAGCCACCCAAATGTCAAATTGATAACATTCATCAACAGCAAATACACATCAAATCAAAATTTAGTTACATTTGACAGCAATTAACAGCAAACTATGAATATCAATTGGCAAGGAGAACCGCAACAAACCCAAAAATATACCAACACAAAGACTAGAAGCAACTCAGCAAAAGTTGATAAAACCATTCATCTCTTCTCTAGCACAAATTTATCAAATTTCTAAACTCTCTCGAACATTGCCAAACAAATTGAATACTATTATAAAGTAATAAAGCAGAAAAAGCAATATCTTCTATTAAGAGATGCAAAAGGATTTAAATTTTTTTCGTGATGGACTAATCAAGGAGATAAACTTATATTCTCAAAAACACAAAAGGCCAGATCGAGCAATTTATAGCAGGTTAATATATTTTTAAAAAAAGGAAAGGGTAAAAAGCAAGTACCTCTTGTTCATGTCTACATCGGCCTTCTTGCAGACAATGTTCGCAAAACGGCGACCAATACCTTTGATGGAGGTAAGAGCAAACATAATCTTCTGTTTGCCATCAACGTTGGTGTTCAGAACACGAAGAATGTGTTGGAATTCCTCATTTGCTACAAGAGCCTATCAAAGTAATTCAATCACAAAGAAACACTAATTAATTAAACATACTGTGTTTTAACTATATAGATCGCATGCGTGAAGAGAAGAAGGGAAGGCAAGGAAAGAAAAGAGGAAGGTAGATTCCGCTTACCATGGCTATGGGCTAGGGTTTCAGAGACAGAGTGAGTCCTTGGCTAAGCGGCGCCTGCTTTTTGAGTGTGGAGGCAAATCACAAAGTCTAAAACCCTAAATGCGGAGACAGCTTTATATATAGTTAGCTTTGAGGGAGAAGGAGAATGATTTTTTGCCGAGATTAAAATGTGTGTGGACTGTTCTGCCCCTTGTCAGTCAAACAACTATAGGCTATAGCTATTCTGTCTTAAACTAATTATGAATAAACTTGTTCCGGTTTAGTTTCTACAAGGTTTTTCCATATCATAAATTTTACAGAGTAATTCGAGTTGATTGTGAATTTGAGACCGTAACCAAAATTTAAAAGGTTCGTCTATATTTATTTAGTTTTTTTTCTTTTTTTTTAAATTTATATTTTTTAATTTCATCATTTATTATCTATATCATTAGTGATTAGGCTATGTTTTCTTTATCTGTTTTCTATATGATTTTTTGTGAATTTTCAAAACAACTCAGGTTATCCTGAGTGCTTTTATTTGTCGTTTCTTACAAGTTTTCCATTTTTTTTCTTGGTCAGGTTTATGCTGAGTCTCATTTTCTTAAAACATGTTTGCATCGCTCGAACATTTTTTTTTACAAATAACAAAAATGTTCTGACCCGCGACGTAGTGCGAACCTACAAATCTATTTAACAAAAACTAAGGGATGATTTTTTTTATTGTACCTCTTCTTACATAACATTATTCACTAGAATAGTGTTTTTATTGATTCATTTAGTGTGTTTTTTTTTCTAATTTTTTTTTTATTTTTTTAACATTAAGTTTATTAGGGTTTGGGTTTCATAGTTTTTTTCAATTTATACCCCAAACTCATGACCCAGACTATTATTTTAACAAGTTAACTCGGTTGACTTGAGTTTTTTTTCCCTTTTCTTAAATGTCTTCCCTCCTTCAATTTCATCATTAAACATTAGGTTAATTAAGAATTAGACTTCATGATTTGTTTTGATCTGTTTTTTATGAGGTTATTCTCATCCCATAACTTCGATCATGAATTTGATAAGTTAACTCTGATTAAATCAAATTATTTTATTATTATTTTTTTAATAGATTTTTGTTTTCAATTTTATTTTTAATATTTAATTTATCAAGAATTGAGTTTTTTAATTTGTCATATCAAATTAATTTCTATAATTTTTTTATAAAATAATATTAATAATATCTATTTTTTATATTAAAAATAAATTAATCCAACTAACAACATCACACGAGTCAATAATATAGTCAATAACTAATGCTGTTATCGGCGGGCAAAAACACGAACATGCGACTGCATATCAAGAAAGGCCATTTTATCAGCACTTACACGACCGCCGGAGGAGAAATATAAAGCATGAATCACATCAATCTAGGCTCTTTCGTATTTTTCATCAATGAATTTTCCATTTGCGTTAGGCACAGGAGAGGTCCAAGATGAACAAACCTCAATTACATCTAAATCTAACATGAGTTGGCTAGAAATAACTAATGACTTGAGAGGCTCGTAACTGTACAAAAAGTTTCCTTTAGAATGCTAGATGCACGTATGATATTAAGATGACAAACTTGGTACCGCAAACACCTGCCAAAGCTGTAGTCAGTCATCAACATGGCATTCGAGTGCTATCTTGGCATCCTAATCAATGACAAAATCGCAGGATGAGGTCTGTAAAGAAGACATCTAAGTTCTGCTTGAGGAAAAATTCACCACATTTATCCATGGCTGCCATCCACAACTTTCTTGCTTTCTATTGCCAAAAGGAGAGCACAGACGGAAATCAACTAGCCTGGTTTGACAAAATTATCACCTCAGGTGCACCGCAGGAATTACCACCACCAGAGGCACAGTGCAGGCGAGCAGAGCTTGAATTACATAAAGGTTCGGAGATGCCCCCTGTCAAACTAGCAGGCTCAACCTCAGAAACAGAATTGGCGTGCTCTGAAGATTTGATATTCATCCGAGGCCCATCAGAAATAGAACCTCCATAAGGAGAAATAGCATCACTTTGAACTGTGTCCGATACTTCTTTGAGGTCATGGACTCTATCTACATCAACTCCACAAGAGCTCACTCCGAGCTCTGTGGCAAAGCAAAATCCATTGCTTCTGCAAGATTGTAGATCACGTTTAGCAGTGACATCAGAATTAGGATCAGCGGTAGCAAGGACAACCATTTCCTTGGAAATAGGCTCCTTAACCTGACAAGAACTAATATTTTGGTTGCCAGGCAATACACCACAATGATCATTACCATCATCTTGCACTTTCTGAGGAAGTGGTGTGGTTGTTGATTGAGCTACATCACCGGAAATATTGCAGGTGGTAGACTCATGATGAGCAGCATTGGTACCTGAAACTTCAAGTTCAAGCTCGGAAACCAAGTGCCGGGGTTGACTTGTTATGATCTCAGAGGAGGTATGCACAGAATTGCGGTTCTGTCTATCACTGCTATCTTCAACTTTCACTTCACAAGGAACATTCTCTGTATCCTCCTTGGAAGCTAACTGACATTGTCCTTGAAAGTCAGCAGCTTCAGACCCCATAAAAGATATGCCAGACAGTTTGCTTTCAACCTCAGAAACACCACTCTGGTTCACATGTGCATCCCCTTTCACCTTCCTCTTACCATCGGAGGGGGCAATGAAACCAGAAACAGTACCCTGATGTTCAGCCACCTCTCTAGTTTGTTCATTAGCATCACCCATATAATCAGGAGTCTTCAAAGTATTTTTGTCTCTCCCCTTCAGATTATCAGGAACAACACTCAATCGACCACCCGTTTTTTCCTTGGGACAAGTGGATAGGGTAGCATTTTCACTTGTAATGTCAGAAGTATCATTCAGGCAATCAGCCATGGAGCCAGATTCAACTGCAGCAGCTTGATCATTTATTTTGCC
>Ga0307518_10003594_pt1 | contig 11147 bp, 10 predicted proteins | sample 25_EM_MG_FD_203889 | JGI IMG/M metagenome (GOLD analysis project Ga0307518, IMG submission 203889) | Populus trichocarpa ectomycorrhiza microbial communities from riparian zone in the Pacific Northwest, United States - 25_EM | ecosystem: Host-associated > Plants > Roots > Unclassified | place... | reverse complement strand
CGACCAACCACGACCCGGCGGCTTTTCTTCCTCGTCCGCTCAGCGAGACGCGACGAGTTTCGCGTAGCGCGTCCCCGCGCCGAGCAGCACGAGACCGGCGATGAGGAAGGCGGCGACCCTGGCCAGGCCGTCGAGCGCGGAGAGGTCGAACAGGACCAGCTTCAGCACCGCGGCGCCGACCAGCACGAACCCGATCACCCGCAGGTTGACCGCGGAGATGCCGCGGATGAGCAGCACCAGCGCGGCGACCGTCCACGACACCGTGATCACCACGTGGCCGACCAGGAAACCCGACCGGCCGGGAACGGACAGCAACGCACCGGACAGCACCATCGCGCCCGCGCCGTAGAGCCCGCAGACCCCGGCGAAGAGCCACGGCACCACGTTCTCCGACGCGGCCTTGAAGAGCCCGAGGCGGTGCGAGACCCACGGGAACACGATCGAGGCGGCCAAGATCGCGAGGGCCACCAGGAAGCCGGCGGCGAGACGGGCGTCCGGGCGCTCGCGGACCACGAAGAACAGCGTCGGCTGGACGTCGAAGGCCAGCGCGATCATGCCGCCGATGACTGCGAAGCCCATGCCGCCGAAGAGCGCCACCTGCTTCTTCGTCCACAGCGCGACCAGCGCCAGCACGACCGCTTCGCCGATGAGGATCCCCGAACGGGCACTGCCGTCGAACAGCGTCATCGTCGTCTGCAGGGCCGCGACGAGCCCGGCGGCTCCGGCGAGCTCACCCGTCCAGCCGTCGAGCCACTGCCCGACAGCCCACACCGCGAGCAGCACCAGCGCGACCGAGGCGGTGACGAGCACGGCAGGCGTCTTCGGCAGGAACAGCGCGGCGAGCAACGACGGGGCGGGGGCGACGGCGAGCAGGGCGAGCGCGGCGGCGTCCCCGCTCCGCTTGAGGGTGACGATCAGGGCGAGGACGAGCGCGGCGGCGCCCGCGGCCAGCGCGGCGGCGGTGTTGGCAGCGCTGCCGCCGACACCGGTGAACGAAGTGCTGCAGACCGACGCGATCAGCGGCGGGAGCCCGGCCGCGACCGTGACCGACGGCCACGACTGGCGCAGCTGCACCGGCGTCGAAGCGACCTGGACCACGAGCAGGAACGCGACCAGCTGCGGCGTGAATCCCTGCGTGATGATGGGCGCGCAGATCACACAGCCGAGCACGACGGCCGTCGCGAGCAGCGACGACTCCCACCGCACGGCGAGCAGCAACCCGCCGACCGCGATCAGGAGCCCGATCGCGAGACCGGTGTAGGCCGGGAGGTACTCGTACATCGTCGTCGCGGCGATGGCGTCGAGGTACAGCGCGCCGATCCCGGTCGCGGCGAGCGCGAACGCCCCCGTGCGGCCCGCCGGCGTGCGGTGCAGCCGCAGGCCGATCCCGACCAGCGCCGCGCCGAGCACGGCGCCGCCGATCACCCGCGGCATCGGGCCGAACCAGCCACGCTGGATCGCGAGCACGAGGAACAGCACGATGCCGAGCAACGTGACCGCGCCGCCGACCCAGGCCAGCAGCCTGCTGCCGGCGCCTTCCTTGCCCAGCCGCTCGGCGAGCGACACCTTCGGCGCGGGCTGGTACGGGCGGTAGGGCTGCTGCGGCTGCTGGTACTGCTGGCGGTACTGCTGCTGCCACTGCTGCCATTGCGCGTACTGGGCCTGTTGGTGCTGCTGGTGGTACTGGGCCTGGTACTGGGCCTGGTACTGAGGGTGCTGCGGGTGGGTGAAGTAGCGGGGGTACGGCTGCTGGGGGATTTGGGGCTGCTGCGGCTGCTGCGGCTGGGCTTGGTGCTGCGGCTGTTCGGCCTGCGGCTGCTCGGTCTGCTCGGCCTGCGGTGCCTGCGCCTGCTCCTCCTGCTGCTCGGCGGGCTTCTCCGCCTGCTCAGGTGCCTCTTCGGGCTTCGGCTCCGTCGCGGACTGGACGGTCCGCAGCTCCGTGCCGACCCGCGCGAGGCGGGCCCCAAGGTCGTCGATCTCCCCGGCGAGCCTGAGGAGCACATCCCCATCGGTGGTCATGGCGATCAGCATGCGGCCTGAAGCCCGCCGAGGGATCCGTAGCACTACTCAATCGTGATGACGATGTGGTCGCGACCTGCAAGATCATCGAGATCGGGCCCACACCCGGAGCGCCCGCAGAAGGTCGATGTACCGGAAGCCCGGCCAGTTGACGTCGCAGAAGTACAGCCGGGAATCCTTGGCCTGCCAAAGCAGGAATCCGGACAGCCGGACCTCACCGCTGGTCCGGATGATCAGGTCCGGATCGGGACTGCCGACCGTGTACAGATGCGTGGCGAGGGCGTCCACGGAGACGGACTCCGCGATCTCCACCAGGGACTTGCCGTCCGCCGCCCCTTCGAGCACGAGATCGCGGACGGCGTCGACGATCTCCTCGCGGCTTCCGTACCCGATCGCGAGAGTCAGCTCAGGCCCCGTCGCACCCCGAGTGTCCTCTTCGGCTTGTTTCAGCACTTCGGCCGTCGACGACGGCAGCATGTCGAGACGACCCACAGGCGCGACGCGCCAGTTCGCGCCCGGCGCGGTGAGCCGCTCACGGACGACGTCCTCGATCACCTGCATCAAGAAGGCCATCTCCGGCGAAGCGCGCTTCGTCAGGTTGTCGACCGAAGCGAGGTACACCGTCACGTGCCCGATGCCGAGGCCTTCGCACCACGACATCAGCCGGGCGATGTGCTGTGCTCCGTGACGATGCCCCTCGCGGACGTCCTCGAAGCCCATCGCGCGGGCCCAGCGGCGGTTGCCGTCGATGATCACGCCGACGTGGCGGGGCAACGGACCTTGGAGGAGGCGGGCGCGGAGCCGGCGCGCGTAGAGGTCGTCGAGTCTGGTCCGGACGCTCATAAAGGCGAAACTACCGAAATCCGGTGATGCGCAGCGGCAAGGAGACGGCCCTTTTCACCTCATCTCACGAGATGTCTAGTGCACCCTTGACGCTTGCGTCTAGCCCCACCTAGACATACGCTGTGAGAAAGGCGCCAACCACACCATCTACACCCTGAACGGTGTGGTGGTGCCCATTCCGCGCCATACCGAACTGGGCGAGATCTTCGCGGTCGACATCTTCAAGGAATGCGAGGGCGTCCTCGGGAAAGGATGGTGGAAGAAGTGAAGACCTATCACGCCGAAGTCACACGCGATGGCAGGTTCTGGCTCATCCGCGTCCGCGAGATCGACCGCTCGACCCAGGCTCTCCGTTACAAGGACGTCGTGACGATGGCCAACGAGCTCATCGAAATCATGGACGGCGTCAAGGACGACGAGTACGACCTGCATCTCGAAGTGCACCTGCCGAGTTCGGTGAAGGACCACCAAGCCCGCGCCGAGTTGCTGCGTGAAGAGGCCCAGCGCAAGCAGGCCGAAGCGGCCGCCGAACACCGTGCGGCGGTTCAGGAACTGCTCGCTCTAGGGGTTTCGCAACGTGAAGCGGGCGAGGTGCTCGGCATGTCGTTCCAACGGGTCAGCCAGTTGGCGAAGTCGTCCTGACAAGACGCCGTCCCCACATGCCACGCGACGAAAGCTCAACAGCACCAGTGTCCGTGGATCTGCCGATCCGACCGTCGCCGCTCTGCCGAAAGCCGTGTCGCTGATCTGCCGATGGTCGCGCCGTGTATTTGCCGATACAGTCCACGCTCGTGTCGGCAGCCCGCCCAAGGTGCCTCATCGGCCGTCCGACACCGGTCGTCGAGTCCGGTCCGGACGCTCGAAGCTACCGAAATCGGGGTTCGGCGCGCTGATCGCTCATGAGCTACGCTGGACGCGGAGTGTGGCGCCGCGGGCGCCGCACGAGTCGCAAGGCCAGGTGCACCCGGGGAATACCGGGACCCTGGCCTTACGCATGTCCGTGGTCAGCATCGGGCGTCTACCTGAAACTCGATGGTGCACTCGGCCAGTTGGTCCGCGTAGTCGGGGATTCCTTGTCTTCGAGCGCGAACAGCCCCGGCGACGATGTCAGAGATCCACAACAGCGGCTCGTCCGCTCCGCGAACGTGCTGAATGCGAAATACGGCACCTCGGGGCAAGGTGAAGCGGCACTGCTGGACGGTGCGCACGTCGCGGGCATCGAGCTGGACCGTACGGCCTTCTGCGACCAGGAGCCCGACACCGAGCGCGTGCAACTCCATCACCAGGCGTTGCATGCACAGAGAACGGCCACGTTCCTGCCGCCGCGCCGGTACCGGAGTGCCCACCGCCACCAGGTGAAGCTCCTCGAAGTCGGCGACCTGCTTGACGACCGCTCGCTTCTGCCCGTCGGTCAGCACGTTCCAATGCAGCTTTCCCGAGCGTTCGGCCCGCATGCCCAGCATGGCTTCGCGCAGTTCGGCATGCCGTTCGACGGGCAAGACCGCCGCCACGAGTACGTAGAAGCCACCGTCGTCGTCTTCTTTGAAGGATCCCGGATATGCGTCGTCGCAATTCCGTCCCGATCGGCGACGGAGACCGGCCCACCTGCGAGTGACAGACACCACAGGCGACAATGGAGGACGTGACCGCCACCATGAGCAAGCCCAGCCTGAAGATCGGCCCCTACCAGGTCGATCCGCCGGTCGTGCTCGCTCCCATGGCGGGCATCACCAACGTCGCCTTCCGGCAGCTGTGCCAGGAGTACGGCGCCGGCATCTACGTCTGCGAAATGATCACCGCCCGCGCGGTGGTCGAGCGCCACCCCGGCACCATGCACATGATGACCTTCGGCGAGAACGAAAAGCCCAGGTCCATGCAGCTTTACGGGGTCGACCCGAAGACCATGGCCGAGGCCGTCCGCATCATCACCGGCGAGGGTCTCGCCGACCACATCGACAGCAACTTCGGCTGCCCGGTGGCGAAGGTGACGCGCAAGGGCGGCGGCGCGGCGTTGCCGTTCAAGCGCAAGCTGTTCGCCGACATCGTGCGCGAGTCGGCGAAGGCCGCGGCCGAGGCGGGGGTGCCGTTCACGGTCAAGTTCCGGGTGGGCATCGACGACGACCACCTGACGTACCTCGATGCCGGGCGTATCGCCGAGGCGGAGGGCGCGGCGGCGGTCAGCCTGCACGCGCGCACCGCCGCGCAGCGTTACTCCGGCCAGGCCGACTGGACGAAGATCGCGGCGCTCAAGGAAGCCGTCACGAGCATCCCGGTGCTCGGCAACGGCGACATCTTCTCCGCCGAGGACGCGCTGCGCATGGTCGACGAGACCGGCTGCGACGGTGTCGTCGTCGGCCGCGGCTGCCTGGGCAGGCCGTGGCTGTTCGGCGAGCTGGAAGCCGCCTTCGCCGGTCGCCCGCAGCCGACGCCGCCGAATCTCGGCGAAGTCGCGAAGGTGCTGCGCCGCCACACGGAACTGCTCGTCGAACACGACGGCCACGACAAGGCCATGCGCGACATCCGCAAGCACATGGCTTGGTACTTCATGGGTTTCCCGGTCGGTTCGGAGCTGCGACGCGGCTTCGCGATGCTGTCCAGCATGGACCAGCTCGACGATCTGATCGCCAAGCTCGACCACGACGCGCCGTTCCCCAGCGCGGCCACCGGCCCGCGCGGGCGGCAGGGTTCGCCGGGCAAGGTCACGCTGCCACACGGCTGGCTCGACGACCCGGACGACGACTGCGTGCCCGAGGCCGAGGACATGCACTCGGGCGGTTAGCCGTCCCCGTAAAGTCGGCGTCGTGATCGAGCAGCTGAGCATTCCCACCGCGGCCGGTTCCTTCGACGCCATCGTGGCAGGCCCCGAGGACGGCCGTCCTGTCCTGCTGCTGCACGGGTTTCCCGAAGCGGCGGTGGAATGGGAGCACCAGGTCGCGACGCTCGGCGTGCTCGGTTATCGCGCGGTCGCCCCGGATCAGCGCGGCTACTCGCCGGACGTCCGGCCGGAACAGGCCTCCGAATACGGGATCGACGATCTCGTCGGCGACGTCATCGCGATCGCGGATCGCTTGGGGTGGAACGAATTCGACCTCGTCGGACACGACTGGGGCGGCGCCGTCGCGTGGTGGACGGCCGACGCGCATCCCGGCAGGCTCCGCAGTCTCGCCGTGATTTCGACGCCGCATCCGGCGGCGCTGGCGGAGGCCATGAAGACCGACGAGGACCAGCATCTCCGCTCGGCGTACATGACCGAATGGCGGCAAACCCGCGTCACCGAACGGCGGATGCTCGAGAACAACGCCGACGCGCTGCGCCGCATGTTCGACTGGAAGCTGCCGCCGAGCAAGATCGACGAGTACGTCCGGCGCCTGTCCGAGCCGGGCGCGCTGACCGCCGCGCTCAACTGGTACCGCGCCGGCCGTCCCGGCGGGAAGATCGGGCCGATCGAGGTTCCGACGCTCTACATCTGGAGCACCGAGGACGCCGCCTTCGGTTCGACGGCCGCGCTCGACACCGCGAACCGGGTCACCGGCCCGTACCGCTTCGAGATGATCGAGGACGTCTCTCACTGGGTCGTGGAGGAGGCTCCCGAAGCCGTCACTTCTTTGCTCGTGGAGCACCTTTCATCCCACTAACAGGGGTAACTCTGGTCGCGGTACCGGTTACAGCGAGCCTGCTGGTTCAGTGGGTCCGATGAACAACATGACCGAAGTGGACACCGAACGCATCGTCTACGTCACCGAGGACGGCGAGCCGACCGGCGAAACCGCGCCCAAACTGGCGGCGCACCACGAGCACACCCGGCTGCACCTGGCGTTCTCCTGTTATCTGCTGCGCGGCAGCGACCAGGCCCTGCTGATCACCAGCCGCGCCGCCACCAAGAAGGTGTGGCCCCGGGTCTGGACCAACAGTGTCTGCGGGCACCCCGCACCGGGTGAACCGATCGAGGAGGCCGTGCGGCGCCGTGCCGCGTTCGAGCTCGGGCTGCCCCGGCTGAACGGGCTCCGGTGCGTCCTTCCGGCCTACCGTTACTCCACGCCGCCGTTCGAAGGCGTGGTCGAGAACGAGTTCTGCCCGGTCTTCGTCGCCTGGGTCGACAACGATCCGGAACCGCATCCCGACGAGGTCGGCGACTGGCGCTGGCTGAGCTGGAATGATTACGCACTGTTGCTGAAAGACGATGTGACTGACGTGAGTTACTGGGCGAAAGATCAGTTTTCCCAGCTCAAAGATGTCGAGCCGTTTTCGTCCCTTACAGAACGGCACTCCGGTGCGTGACAATGGCGCCGAACCGTCGTCCTGTTGAGCGATATTCACTTTGGCCCGTACTCATACCTCAAGAGATCCCTCCTATACGACGAAAACCAATTCGTGGCGGAGGTGAGCGTGGCAGCCGACGACGAGGCCGCGCTCCCACCGGGCGCGCCGACCACCGATCTGCTCAGCCTCCACGAGTCGATCGCCGGGGTATTGGCCACTCAGGGCGACTGGCGACGCGCGTACCACCACCTCAAATCCGCCTTCGACCTCGCCAGGGCGGGCAGCCTCCGGGACACGCTGACCTCCAGCTACAACCGCCGCTACCTCGACCAGTGGCTGCACGGCCCGGCCGTCGACCACCGCGGTCCGCCCGGTGTCGCGATCGCGCTGGTCGACCTCGACCTGTTCAAGGACGTCAACGACACTTTCGGGCATCTGGTGGGCGATCGGGTGCTCCGCGAAGTGGCCGACCTGCTGCAACAGGGACTTCCGCCGGAGGCATTCTGCGCCCGCTACGGCGGTGAGGAGTTCGCGCTCGTCATCCCGGACGTCGACGCCGCCCGCGCCGTGCGCATCGCCGACACCGCCCGCATCCGGGTGGCCCGCCATCCGTGGCGCCGCATCCGCCCCGGTCTCTCGGTGACGATCAGCGTGGGGCTCGCGCACGAAAGCCGCATGGAGCCGGATCTCGCGGCAGAACCGGAACGGCAGTTGCGCACCGCCGACGCTTTGTTGTATATGGCAAAACGGGCGGGACGAAACAAAGTGGCCTATCAGGATAGGGAATCGTCTCGCACGATTCCGCATCCGATGAACGCGGCGGAGTCCGCGGGCGCATAGCCACCTACCGCTTAGCCACCTACACGGTCGACCGTCGCACTCTGCGTAGCGGTTTCGAACCTTTTAACGCAGCTTTAACCACGACCGCTCACCCGATCGCATGGACCGTTCGGCGCTTCTCGGTACCTTGGGTGAAGAAAATTCCGGGATGGTTGTCGTCACGAACCTGAGGTGTCCGTACGATAACGAAAGAGCTTCGACGCCAGGCCTGAAAGGAGACCGAGTGCCCGACGAGCACCACACCCCGGGGACCGGTCGCCACAGCAACACCGACAGGAATGCCGGTGAGCTCGGCCGCCGGGCCCGACGCCGCTCGATGGACACCCACGGCGGGATCAGCGTTTCCGACGTCGTCGCACGTCATACCGGTGAACGCCCGATCTTCGACCCCTCCGCCGATGCGCCCGCCCCGCGCCGGCTCCGGCAGAGCGAGCCGTCGCCAGAGCCTCCGAGACCCGGTGCGCGAGCCGCCCGGACCGAGCCTCCCGCCCCTCGCCGTCCCCGGCCCGCCGCCCCCGCCGAGAGCCCGGCGCCCGCTCCTCGCGCGGCCAAACCCGCCGCGCCGCGTGCCCAGATGCCGCCGCGGGGCCCGCAGCCCGACGAAGCCCCGCGTCCGCCTCGCGCGCGCCAGCCGCGCCGCACTTCGCAGGCCGCGCCCAGCCCCGAGGCGCCGACGCAGCGCCGCCCGCCCGTGGTCGGCCCGGGCGCGCAGCAGCAACCCGCGGTACCGCCGCCCCCGCGTCGTCCCCGCCGCCCGGCGCAGCGGCCGGTGCAGCAGGCGCCCGCCCCGCCGTCGCCGGGTGTCCCGCCGCGGTCCGAGATGGACCGGCTCACGATGACCGACGAGCTCGAGGCGATCGACGACGCGACGATCATCAAGCGCAAGATCGACCACACGCTCGCCCGGTTCTCCGCCGCGCACGACGAACTCGAGGCCGAAGAGGCCAAGAAGCGCGAGCGCCGCGAGCGGCTCGCCCTGCGCCCAGCCGCGCTGCTTGAGCAAACCCGCACGGCGCTGCAGCGGGTGGTCACGACCACTGACCCCGAGCCCGCCGAGGAATCCGCGCCGCAGACCCGGCTGCAGGAGAAGAAGGAACGCAAGAGGGGGCAGACGGCCAAGGCGGGCCGGATCGCCGCCGCCGTGGTCGCCGCGCTCGTGTTCCTGTCCATCGGTTCGGCGTGGGGCGCCCAGACCTGGTTCGACGCGAAGTTCAACAACGTCGCCTCGCTCGACGAGGACTCGGCCGACATCCAGGACGCCGCGGGCCAGACCGGCGACGAGAACTTCCTGATGGTCGGCTCCGACACCCGTGACGGCGCGGCCGCCGAAGACGGCGTCGGCGACGCCGAAGGCACACCGGGCGCCCGCTCGGACACGGTGATGATCGCGCACGTCCCCGCCGACCGGCAGCGCGTCGTCATGGTGTCCTTCCCGCGCGACCTCGAGATCAGCCGCCCCGAATGCAAGCGCTGGGATCCGGCGACGTCGTCGTACACGGACCAGACCTCGCCGGCGCAGAAGATCGCGAAGCTGAACACGGCCTACGCGGTCGGCGGCCCGCAGTGCGTCACGAAGGTCATCCAGCAGATCACCGGCATGAAGATGAACCACTTCGTCGGGATCGACTTCAACGGCTTCAAATCCATGGTCGACGCCGTGCAGGGCGTCACCGTGTACAACGAGAAGCCGGTCGACGACACCACGCTCGGCATGATCATCCCGCAGGCGGGCGAAACGCGGATCTCAGGCGACCAGGCGCTGAACTACGTCCGGGCGCGGCACGTCAAGGGCGACCCGACGTCGGACTACGGCCGGATCAAACGGCAACAGGCCTTCCTCGGCGCGCTGCTGAAGACGGTGATGTCGAAGGACGTCATCCTGGACACCGGCAAGCTCAGCGGCTTCATCGACGCGTTCGCCAAGGCCACCTTCGGCGAGAACCTCGGCATCAATCAGATGATGACGCTGGCGAAGTCGATGCGCGGGATGGGCTCGGACAAGGTCAAGTTCCTCACCGTGCCCACCACCGAAGAGGCGAACAAACGCGGCAACGAGGTGTTGCTGCAGAGCAAGGCGAAGGCCGTCTTCGACGCGTTGATCAACAACACGCCGTTGGAAGAGAAGGCCCCGGCCCCTCCCGCGAGCGACACGGCGCCGGCTCCGACCAGCTCCGCCAAGTCCGGCGGCGCCAAGAAGAGCAGCAGCTCAGGCTGAGGATCATTCGTTAGTCCGGGTTCACGTCAGGTTCACTCTGGGATGCGGCTTTTGGCCTCTGTTCCCCGTAGGGTTGGGCCATGCGTGAGGCTTACCATGTCGAACTCGAACAGCTCGCCGAGAACCTAGCGAGCATGTCCCTCCAGGTCGCCGACGCGATGGAGCGGGCGACCCGGGCGTTGCTCGAGGTCGATCTCGGGCTCGCCGAGCAGGTCATCAGCGACGACGCGAAGGTCGACGACGCGCGCGCCGAATGCGAGGAGCAGGCGTACGCGCTGCTGGCCCTGCAGGCACCCGTCGCGACCGACCTCCGGACCGTGCTCGCCGCGATCCACGCGGCGGAAAGCCTGGAGCGGATGGGCGATCTGGCGCTGCACGTCGCCAAGGCCGCGCGCCGCCGCCACCCGGACCCCGTACTGCCCGAAGAGGTGAAGGCGGACTTCGCCAAGATGGGCGAGGTCGGCGTGAGCCTGGCCCGTCAGGTCGAGCAGGTCATCAAGTCCAAGGACGTCGAGGCCGCCCGCACGATCGAGTCGGACGACGACGAGGTCGACGAGATCCACAAGCACCTGTTCACGGTCATCATGGACCGGAACTGGGACCACGGCGTCGCCGCGGCCGTGGACGTCACCCTGCTGGGCCGCTTCTACGAGCGCTTCGCCGACCACGCCGTCTCGGTCGCGCGCCGGATGATCTTCGTGGTGACCGGCAAGATGCCCGGCTACGGGCCCGACGAGCTGTAGGGGCTGAAGGGGACTTTCCCCGCATAGGACGTAGCGAAGGGGCCCTTCACCGCATCTGATGCGGTGAAGGGCCCCTTCGTCATGCCTGCGCCGGACCGACATCGGTCGTTTCGCGTGACGGAACGGACGACACGCGTGAGCCGATGGACGACACGCGTGACTGGACGGACGACACGGCTGCGGCCGAGCTACGCGGCGAGCCGTCCCTCCAGTCACGTGTGTCGTCC
>Ga0307518_10003593_pt1 | contig 11148 bp, 9 predicted proteins | sample 25_EM_MG_FD_203889 | JGI IMG/M metagenome (GOLD analysis project Ga0307518, IMG submission 203889) | Populus trichocarpa ectomycorrhiza microbial communities from riparian zone in the Pacific Northwest, United States - 25_EM | ecosystem: Host-associated > Plants > Roots > Unclassified | place... | reverse complement strand
TTTTTTTTATATAATAAAAGATAATGTCGAATCTGACGAAGCTTAAGTTTACTGCTCTTGATATCTCTGAGAATAATTATTTGTCATGGTTTCTTGACGTCGAGATTCATTTGGAAGCTATGAATCTTGGAGAGACCATCAAAGAAGAAAATTGCGCATCCTTGCAAGATTGCGCAAAAGTAATGATTTTCACTTGCCATCATCTCTATGAAGGATTAAAAGTTTAATATCTCACAATAAAAGATCCTCTTATTATGTGGCAAAATGTAAAGTAAAGATACGACTACTAAAAGTTTACCATACTCCCTCAAACTTGTTATGATTGGTTGCACATGAGGTTGCAAGATTTTAAATCGGTTAATGAATATAATTATGTTCTTTTTAAAATTACCTCACAGCTAAAGTTGTGTGGTGAAAATATCACAAAAGATCAAATGTTAGAGAAAACATTCTCTACTTTTCATGCCTTAAATATTGTCATGCAACTACAATATAGAGAATGTAATTTCAAGAGGTACTCAAAACTAATTTCATGTTTGCTTGTGGCTAAACAAAATAATGAGCTTTTTATAAAAAATCATCAATCTTATCCCACAGGTTCTAAACCATTCCCTGAAGTGAATGGAACCTTTGTCTAAAAAACAAGAAAGAACCAAGGGTATAGATATGGAAAAAATAAATGGAAAAGGAGAAGAGATAATCCTTCAAAAGACAACCCACCATACCATCAAAAGTGGAGACACAATGAACCCAAACAAATTACGAAGGAGAATATTTATAGTAAGCACCTGGTCTAATTCTAACTAATGATGTAGCATGTAATATAACATGTCCCTAAACATATATAGTTGTGGAATGTATGGTCATTGATCTTGCACTTGTCGCACTCCAAAAAAATCTTACAGATTTATATCAAAACTCTTCGAAACAAAATACAGCTGAAACTAATTTTATTCATAAATATAATTTTGAAGATCACAATGCTTATCTTAATGGTAATATATTCTTTAAAAACCCAGATAAAAAAGATAGCATGCTTAATGGTGGAATCCTTGGGGATGACTAATATATTTTTTATTTGTTTTAGGATATTTATATTATTATATTTTCAATAAATAATGTCAATTTTATTTCAGTTAAATAATAAACTTTAATTATATTTTGAATAGAGGCATGACTTTTCATGATGAAGATTTATGTCTGGCAAACAGTGTAACAATGCACATAATTCTCAAGGAAAAGAAATACTTTGAATATTTGACATTAATCAAAGCTAATGTCACTATAATATCAGGTTCGATAGACAAGATTAAGGGCTCCAGAAGAGTTAATATTTTGTTACCAAATAACACAAAACAGGGCATCAAAGATGCATTATATTCGCATGAGTTCAGAAGAAATTTACTTGGTTTTAAAGATATACATGCTAATGGTTATCATATTAAAATAATAGATGAAGATGGAAAAGAATATCTTTATATTATTTCACATATTTCGAGCCTGAAGCTTGTACTTGAAAAATCACTTGCTTCTCTTCTGGAATTTATTATACGATCATGAAACCTACTGAAACAAATGTTATGATACACCGGAAGTGTTCTGACCCAAAAATATTTATGTTTTTGGCATAATTGACTTGGACATCCAGGATTAATAATGATGCGATGGATTATTGAAAATTCACATGAGAATCCTTTAAATAACTTGAAAATTCTTTTACCAAGTGAAAATCCATGAGCTGTATATTCTCAAGGTAAATTAATTACCAAACCATCTCCATCAAAGGTTGTTATAGAATCACCATCTTTTCTCAAAAGAATTCAAGGAAATATATATGGACCTATTCATCCACCATGTGGACCTTTTAGATATTTTATGGTATTAATTGATATATCAAGTAAATGGTCACATGTTTGTTTACTTTCTAATCGAAATGTTGCATTTGTTAGATTAATATCACAAATTATCAGACTATGAGCATAATCTCATTATTATCCAATCAAGAAAATTTGTCTGGACAATGCTAGTGAGTTTACTTTTCAAGCATTTGATAATTTTTGCACTTCTATTGGAATTGATGTTGAACATCCTATTGCTCATCTACATATTCAAAATGGTTTAGCAAAATTATTTATAAAGAGACTTTAATTAATTGCTTGACCATTACTTATGAAATTAAAATTTCTTACATCTGTTTGTGTGGTATATGTGCCTGTAGCACCCTCACAAAAGACTAAAATGGATCCAAAACATAGAATATAAATTTATGTTGGTTTTGATTTTTCACTATTGTTAGATTTCTTGAACCTTTGACTGATTATGTTTTTAAAGCACATTTTGAAGACTGTTATTTTGATGAGAATGTTTTCCCATCATTAGGGAAATAAAAGTTAGTGCCTGAAGCATGACAAGAATTTACTTGGAATAACCCGAAGTTATCTCATTTTGATCCAATGACAAATCAATATGAACTTGAAATTAAAAAGACAATTCATTTATAAAATATTACAAATCAATTATCGAATGTTTTCACCACCAACAGAGAAAAAAGGTGGTCAAGTCCCATATTCTAGCTGCAAATGCTCCATCTATAATTGAAATCCCTGAAGAAAAAAAAAGCCAAAATAGTAGCAAATAAATCTATACCACGCTTGAAGCGTGAAAGATCTGTTGGCGCTAAAGCCAAAAATCCTAGAAAACAAAAATTACAATAAATAGATAATGGTACTCCTGAAGAGTCCTCGTCCATAAAATAGGCGATAAATATTTTGTCCAAACCATCTCCTAATATTGATCCTCCTAAAGAGATTAAAATACCTAGAAATAATAAGACCTCCATAAACTATGTTCATACATGAGAGATTTTAGATTGAAATAAAATTGTCATAAATAACATATTTACATTTAAGGTTGTTTTTGGCATCACCAGAAGTGATGATGAAACTGAAACATAAACTGTCAAAGAAAGTCGACATAGAAATGATTGGCCAATGTGGAAAGAAGTAATCGAGACAAAGTTAAACTCACTTGCGAAACATGAAGTATTTGGACCCGTAGTTTATACACCTAAAAGTGTTATACATGTTGGATATAAGTGGGTTTTTGTTAAAAAAAAAAATTAATAACAATGAAATTGTGCAATACAAGGCATGATTTGTTGCAAAAGGTTTCTCATAGAGACCTGACATTGATTATGAGGAAACTTATTCTCCAGTTGTGGATGCAATTACTTTTAGATTTTTGATTGGTTTAGTAGTCTCAGAAACTCTAGATATGCATTTAATGGATGTAGTTACAATATATCTATATGGATAATTAGATAAATATATCCATATGAAAAATGATTAAAGGACTCTAAATGCTTGGAGCCTTTTATGATAAACTCAAAAGTATTTATTCTATTAAACTACAAAAATCTTTATATGAATTGAATCAATCTAGTTGAATGTGGTATAATCCTCTTAATGAATACCTCCTAAAAAAAGGGTTTGAGAATAATATGATTTGCCCATGCATTTTTATTAAGAAAACCTCAAAACCACATTCGAATTTGCTATTGTTGTAGTATATGTTGATGATTTAAATCTTGTTGGTACTTATGAAGAGCTGATAAAAATTGCAACCTATTTGAAAGATGGATTTGAGATGAAAGATCTCGAAAAGACAAAAATTTTGTCTTGGTTTACAGATTGAACACCTTTCAAATGAAATATTTGTCCATCAATCGATGTATATAGAAAAGGTCTTGAAGCACTTTTACATGGACAATGCTTATCCTTTGAGTACACCTGTGGTTGTTCGATCACTTGATGCGAAAAAAGATCCTTTCCAATCGCTAGAAGAGAATGAAGAAATTCTTGGTCTAGAAGTACCATATCTTAGTGCTATTGGAGCACTTATATATCTTGCAAATTATATAAGACTAGATATAGCTTTTGCAATCAATTTATTGGTAAGATACAGTTCCACTCCCACAAAAAGACATTGAAATAGGGTCGAATATATACTTCGCTATCTCTTTAGAACAACAAAAATGAGATTATTTTTATAGTGGATCAAATTCACAATTGATTGGATATGCAGATGCTAGTTATCTCTCTGATCCCCTCTAAAGGAGATTACAAACAAATTATCTATTTACCTATGAAGGTATTGTAATTTATTGGAGATCTGTCAAACAAATATTAGGGGTTACTTCATCAAATTATTTAGAAATTATTGTAATCAATTAAACAAGTCGAGAATGTATATGTATAGGGTCAATTATCCAGCACATAAAAGAAAAATATGGATCGTTAACCATTGAAGATAGTCCCACAATATTGTTTGAAGATAATATTGCCTACATCACTCAACCTAGAGGAGGCTACATTAAAGGGGACAAAACAAAGCATATCTCACTAATTTTTTTTTATACTCATGAGCTTCAACATAAAGGTAAAAAATTGATATTCAATAAATCAAGTCAAGTAGCAAACTTATTTACAAAGTCTTTACCAGCCTCAACTTTCAAAAAGCTTGTTCATAATATTGGAATGCATCATCTTAAAGATTTTTCATAAGACATGTACTTTTGAGGTGAAGTCAATGCAAATTGTATTCTCTTTTCTTCGCTTAGGTTTTTCCCATTGGGTTTTACTTTGCAAGGTTTTAATGAGGTATTTTGATATTTTTTTGTGAATCCTGAAGTATTCAAATATGGATTTTAAAGTATCTATATAAAACCCTCAATTGAGTTATAAAGTATTCAGAAATCACAGGAATGTTGTACTTTTTTTTTCGTTTAGGTTTTTTTTCCATTGAGTTTTCTTTTGCAAGGTTTTAATGAGACATATTTTTAGTACATAATCATTCAAGGGGAAGTGTTATAAAACCTATAATTATATATATTGAATGCCCATTAAAATCTTTTAGACTTCATAACTCTTGGGTTTGGTCTCTTGGTTTTCCATGATATTTAGGTTTTCTAGTGTCTTTTAATGTTCTCATTTTCTTCTCCTATAAATATAATCATTTGTCTTGTATTATGAGTATTGAAAAATATATATCATAAAAAGCATGAGTTTCTCTTTTAAGTTTTATTTTGAATATGTATGTTCTTACTTGTTTTTTATTTATAACAAACCATAATTTGTTATTACTTTAGTCTAAAGAATTATTACACGAGTATTCATAATTCCATATTACAAAAATAACTCAATAAGAATTCCATATCCATTTAGCGCAAGAGCAACTCCTATTAATACAGGACTGCTAATGATTTTTCTCAATAGTTATAGGGGGGTTTGAGTGAGGATTTAACACCAAAAATAAAAAAAAAATTTAAGGGAGAGTGAGGGTTAAAGCTGGCAGTAACAGAAGGAAAATGAGGGGAGATCAAAAGAGTTGCGGGAGAATAAGCTTTGGGAAGCAAAAACATAGCTAGAAACAAACTTAACACCTTTTTAGATTAGTTTCTAACACCTCTCTAAATCAGTTTCTAACACTTTTGGGTAAGTTTTATACAAAAATTTAAGTTCTTAAATTAGAGTTCTTTAGGAGATTTTGGGGTAAATGGAAATTGAGGATAGATTGTGTAATGAGAGTGAATGAGACATGATGTTGTTAAAAAAAAAACAAATTGAAGAAAAAGATGGGTACCAAGGCCTTGAAACCTTTGGCCAAAGAAGAAAATGAAGGGGAAAAACCTTTGCAATTTTGATTTTATATGTGCATGTTAAATGAAAAAGTGTTTATGATCATGTAAGAAATTGTTGTATGTTGGAATCTAAACATCTAAATAAATTCATATGGTTCATGCTCTTGTGAAATTAAATTATGAGTATTTAAAATCTTATGAATGATTATTGCTGTGAAAATGACATGTTTTGTATGAAATTGTGATAAAAAGAGTGAAAGAAATGAATGAAAATAATTAGTTGTGTATTAGACCTAAAAGTTTGAAATCTGGATAGTGTTACTGACTAATTTGTGGCTAGAAATTAGGCTAGTTGAGGATAGAATTTGAAATGTTATCCCTCATGAAAGTTGTAGATAAGGGTGTTTAATTTTAAATAGGACTAAATTTTCCTAAATCAGAGTTGTAAAACTCTAGCTATAGATAAAAACCTGAAGATAGGTCAGGCTGAAAGCTAGTGAACAAAATTTATATCAAGCTTTAAACTGGAATTTGAGATTAGTAAATGAGAAATTTTATAGTGGATGTCTTATGGAAACTATGGTTAGTGATTTTAGCTTCCGCAAGAAACAAACCTTACCCCATTTGGAGTTATAGAACTCCAAATATAGGTAAAACACTAGAGAAAGGTTTGATTGGATGTTAAGGGAACATTCATATGCCAATGTATTTTGTTGAATTAAAGTGTGTAAATGACATAACTGGGTTTTTTTTCTTCAACAAAGTTGTGTATTTGTGTCTTAGCTTACGAAAGAAATAAACCCCATTTAAAACTAAGTTCTACAACTCCGGTGAGGAGTAAAACATTAAACAGTGTTCTAGTGCCTTGTTATGAATTCTTAAACATAGTGTGTCTACATATGAAATTAAAAGAAGTATTTCTTGTGTAAATAATGAGTATGTGGATTGTAAATAATGTATTAATGTAAAGTATTTGTATTGTTCAGGGGAAACACCGATGACAAGATCTTCTATTGGCGGTGCTCACTTGACTGGATGAGTAGGTAAGTAAGGTCTTACCTATAATTTTGTGATGTCAATTAAGTTTTTGGTTGTAATTATAAATGCTATGTATGAAATGAATTCAAATGAATTGTAAATAGTTGTGTGAAATAATAATGTGGTTTGATTGCTTTTGTAAATATGAAAGCTAATGTTGTGATTGTTTCTAAAGTTGTTCAGAAACCAATGTGATTGGGTTTCTTTCTCCAAGGTGAAAGGAAATGTTGTGATTGTTTAAGAAGTTGTTTGAAAACAAATGTGATTGGGTTGTTTTCGCTAAGGCGAAAACCAATGTTATGATTATTTCTGAAGTTGTTTGGAAATCAATGTGATTGAATTTCCTTCACAAATGCAAAAGCCAATGTTGAGATTTTTTTCCAAAGTTGTACGAAAATGAATGTGATTGGGTTGCTTTCGCTAAGATGAAAGCCAATGTTGTGATTATTTCCGAAGTTGTTCGAAGATCAATGTGATTAGATTTCCTTCGCGAATACAAAAGCCAATGTTGAGATTGTTTTTCAAAGTTGTATGGAAATCAATGTGATTGGGTTGCTTTTGCTGAGACAAAAACTAATGTTATGAAGTCTCCAAAATCGTTCGAAGACTAAATGTGTTTTGGTTGTTTTTACAAATATGAAGGCCAATGTTGTCTTATTGCCCAAGCTATTTTGAGAATTATGGTAAATTAAGTTGTTTTCGATAAATCAAAAGTCAATAATAAGTCATTATGAAATATTTGATAACTATGAAAATCAAAGTACACTAATTGACTTGAAATTGAGAGTAAGGCCTTACTCTTGTCAAGTACGAATATCTTGATGTGTTATTATTGTGAAATTATGACTATTGTTCATGAAATCTTTTATAGGATTGGATAAAAAGGATGGGTGCTCTCACTATCATACATGTTAAAAAGACAAATTATATTGTAATACGAACTTGTGCTTGGTAAATTTTTGTTGCAGGACCTTCTCGTATTGGCGGACCTAATAGTTACGTTATAGTTGGACTTCAAATTCAGAACTTTTATTGTATATGTAAATAATTTTGTAAACCTAACTTAAAGCTCTCTCTTACTTTCTCTCCTTCTTCAATGACATTTTCTATTTATGTTTGAAATTGTGTATGAAATCCATATATAGAATATAATTATGCAAGTTGATGTACATCCTTACATAATTTTTCCATGGCATGCATCAATAATATAATCATGTTTTATGTTGGACATTAATTTAAATTCAAATAAAAATAAAAAGTACGCATAAGTGTACACATAAGTAGCAACTTGATTTGTTAGAGATTGAGTAAGGTAAGCATAATATATACATTTATGGAAGAAAAGTTTAAAAACATGTGGTTATTCTTTTTTTTTTTTTATAATTCAAAATATAAGTGTATGAGATTGGATTATTTCTCCCTTAGCTTTTAATTATAATTAAATTTTTGTGGGATGAACATAATGTAATTACCAAATGGTGTAAGATATAATGATGGTTTAAAGAATAGGTCGGGTTGATTCTTGGTTGAAATGATGTGGAATAAGATCTAGGACAATTGGATCATGTTTGTGATAATGACTTGTAATATGGAAGGAATATTCGATAACTTGGTTCATCTATATATAGAGGAAACTCTGCCAAAATGTTAGTAGAATTATTAATAAATAAAGGAGCATGATTAATTGTATAAATAGGTGTTAAAAATAAATTAGCCATAATAAAAGCTCATATTCGATGAGAATGTGTATAATTGTTGTAAAATTTCATGTTTTAACATCCTTTGGTTGATGGAGGTGTTACATCACGATCCCGCTCTTGCTTTCTTTCTTTGTTTTTTTTTTTGTAATATTCAAGTTTTATTTCATGTTATATTATCCATAATCTTTTGTTTATGCTTATCATTTTCTTTAATATACTTATTTAATTTATATCATAGCTATATTTTTATTTTGTTTATTTATGTTTTTTTTAATGTTTAGTTAAGTTTATTTTTGCCAAGATTAAAAGGTTACACTAATGGTGTAAGAATAAACATAGTACCAATTCATCATGGTCTTTAATGTTTAAATTCAAGAAAATTTGTTATTAACATGTGTTGTAATTTTTATCTTAATAAATCGTAATATCCTCATTGTTAAGTGGTGAATCTTGATTCGTAGTGTACAATCCTTGGCCTAATAAATACTTGATTATTTCATAGCCTATCACATGGTATATTGGCATCTATGCTATGAAAAGATTTTGATTTGTTGTTGACATAAGATAACATCATAAATAATTGACAACATTTACAAGTGTTGACATTACTCAAATAAGGTAATTAAAGATAATTAATATGATCATGTTAATAAATTCAAATGAGCCATTAATGATAAATCATTCATTTAGAACCTTCATTATGTGTGGTTTCCAATTGAGTAAGAAAAAGAGTTTTGACTATACTTATTTAAAATACTATTAGTGGATCCTTTGACATTGGCTATTGTGTTGTGTCTGTTAAATCTTTACATTAATATCACATTTTTTAGATCTCTTTAACTTTGTTTCTTTTATTATTTATGATTTTGTATCCTTAATCTCCATATGGATCGATCCTGATTTTGTCGTGTTATTTATTACTTTGACACTCCTGCACTTGAGAAAAAACATCAATTATTTGATCATGTCAATGTCATATTGGTCATCCACTAAATATGGACATACTCTAATATAATTTTGTGGGTATAGTTATGACAAGAAGACATTTGAACATGTAATATTTGATACCGACATTATAGAGGGTAAGTGAAGTAGCTTGAGGTTAGGGCATGTTTGTTTAGACATATGTCTTCAGGTGAATCAATCCTTCTACCTAGGGTGTTACCTTATTGAACTATATAGACACTTTTGGTTTAATTTAGAGACTAGTGGTTTTTAGGCTAGTTAGGTCAACGAGACTTCTTGGATGTTGAGTCACCTCTTTTCGAATTTGTGAAGCAACAAGTCAAATGATACACCTGGACCTAAAGAGGTGTGATTCACACTTGACTTTTAGATCCTTGGTATGCTTTATGTCCCATCAGGGTTTTGGATTGGTACTTTATTTAGGTCTTGTCTCGTGCGATGTGTCATAGACCTGGTAGGTGATTAGAGGTGTAAATCCTAAACTTGTGAATGTTTATATTTGATATGATGTAATGCAATGAAATAAACAATAAGTGTCATAACTCAATTTTTGACCCTTAATTCTAAAAATATTTTCCAAAAATAAAAAAGAACAAAAATTTTAAAAAAAGTGTTTTCAATGCATTTTAGCCATACAGACATCTATTTTGTGATTTTTTACTATTTTTCTCTTGTTGATATCTTCTTGATAAAATAAAAAAGTCAAAAATATGTTTTCAACGCATTTTCTCCCATTTTTTTTAATTTTCAATGTCTTTTAAAAAAAATACCAAAATTTAAAAATATACTTTGTATGCATTTTGGCCTTTAACACATCCATTTTGTAATTCTTGATTATTTTTCTTATCGAATTAATTTTAGAGTTGTGTTTTGAAACAAAAAGAAAAATATAAGAATCAAAATAGGGAGCCTCAACCTCTTCGGAGAGGAGCTTTTACGCGTAAGAATCCAACTAGAAAGTGGACAAAATGGACAAGTTGGCATAAGAGCAAAACAAGAGGAATGAAGTACCAAAAAAATATACAATAGAGATATTCTCATAATATGTTTGGGATAAGGGATAAAAAATAAAAATATTCCTATGTAAAGGGTTATAAATCAAAGTGAATAGTGAATATAAAAATAGGAATTTAAAGAAGAAAGAGAGGAAGAGTATAGGAAACCATAGCCACCATAGGGCTAAAGAAAGAAAAAGAAAGAGAAAAAGATAAAGAAATGAAATGGAACCCTTATTATAAACCCCAGTCTCAGTATTAAAAAAAATTAAGTCTTAACCGAGGAATGAAATGGGTTAATTAGGAGATAAATAAAGAAATATTATATAGAATAAAATAAGTTCTTAAAGATTTAAAACTCTTGTGTACATTATTTCAAAAATGAGGTAAGATGGAATGTCCGATGTGTAAATCCCTGGTTAAAAGAATTCACGTTATTAGTGAAATATTGAAAATTTAATCTGGTAATGCAAGAGTTAATTTTAAAATAAATAATAAAATATATAAAGAGGGTTAAATTCAATAAGAGGAAGGATAAATAACACTAAGTTAGTAGAAAGAGAGAATCTTGTGGGGACAAAATAAAAATATAAAGGCAAATGAGGTCAAATTGTAAATAGCAAACAAAATTGACTATAAATGCCCTTCCTCTTATTATTGGTTGGCAACTTTGAATAAGAAATAGGGGGGGGGGTTTAAGGTTTTCTTGGTTAAACCTTATTAAATCTTGGAAAATTACATCAAAGAGGGTTAGTTTTAGGAATCAAAAGGATTTAAAAGAAGATTGGAGTTAGAGAAATTGAAGATTTTC
>Ga0307518_10003592_pt1 | contig 11149 bp, 6 predicted proteins | sample 25_EM_MG_FD_203889 | JGI IMG/M metagenome (GOLD analysis project Ga0307518, IMG submission 203889) | Populus trichocarpa ectomycorrhiza microbial communities from riparian zone in the Pacific Northwest, United States - 25_EM | ecosystem: Host-associated > Plants > Roots > Unclassified | place... | reverse complement strand
TTTTGATTTATATATTATAGTATGGAATGTGTCTACTCTTTCAAATCATGTTCATTCTCAACACTATAGTCATTGATTATTTGAATAAGATTTGAAACTCTTTTAAAATCTCATTTCACCTTATGCAAGGATTTACAATCAATACTATTTGAAAGTAGTCAACTTAATCAGTCTTGATTGTGACACCCATTTTGCAAAACCATTATATTTTTCATGTGTTTACCCTTCAAACCTTCTCAGAGAGTTCTTATCAAGGGTTGACCACATTTTTCTTAAGATCAAAAACCTAGAAATAACTCTTTACCTTTTAAGTTTAGCAAAATCACTGAAATCTCAAAAACCAAGTTTGTTTCAAAACCACAATTGCAAAATCAACAAGGTACAAAGTTGCAATTATAGAAGTAATATAAGGCCTAATTGTACCATATTACACCCAAAACTAAAAAAAACAATGCAAATTCATGGTCAAATTAAATGATTATTGGACGAATCTGCATAATAATTAAGTTCAAGGACATAATTAAATTTTTAATAGGTCAATTTGATTTAATCATGTGCCAAATTAAAGTTTGATTATGTTTAAGAATTAATTTGGATCTAATTGAAGGATTTAATTAGATGCAATGACTTAATTATACTTTAAATGGGTCAAATTAATTTTATTAGGGGCTTAATTAGTGAAAAATTTAGTTTTGGAGTCTAATTTAGGCTTAATTGAGAAGATTGAAATTTTAAGAGATCAAATTTAATTTTTACCAAGTCAATTGATTGAAATCAGAGGCAAAATTGCAAGACAATCAAAGTTTTGGGGTTAATTCGGGGTAAAATTGAAGTCATTCACAGCTATAGATCAATCTGCAAAAGGCGCCGAATTATGAGAACCCAATTGATTAAAATCAAGGGTGAAATTGAAGACAATTGAAAGTTTAATGGTCAATTGAGGGGTAAAATTGGATAAATCCGAGATTAAGGACCAAAGTGAAAAAGGCTCTGAAATCCAGTGTTAAAATTAAAGTTTGGCAAAGGCAAAATTGCATTAAATCAAAAGTTTTGGAGTCAATTAGGGGTAAAATTAAAGGAAATCAAAAGCCGAAGGACCACATTGCACTTTGGCCAAAATCCCTAATTCAAGGTTAAAACGGTGCCATTTTGAATAAAAAGAACTAGACGACGTGCGTCTTTTGGTTCATTGTCTAATTCTTTTTTGTCCGAAAAATCTACTCGGGTGGCTACTTTTCAGGTGTATTTAATGTTTCACATCTCAACCAAATTTGACAACACCCGAACCAAAATGATCATTTGACATTTCTCTACAACTAGGTATGGCTCGTTCAGACTGATTGACACTACAACGGGCGCAACGCTGGCCTAAAGTGACCAACTCAAGCAACCTTTAATTGACATATTTGACAGTTCATAATGCCTACTTTGAACCAACGATTGTGATCCTTTTCAACCGAAATAAGGGCTGAGATTTGGCACCATTAAAGACAACACTTCCCTCTTCCACCCCCTATAAGTAGGGGTGGATTCCATGGCCTGAGCATGAAGAAATTCGGATCTAAATTTGGCCATCAAGTTTTTCTCTCTGTTTTTCAGCCAATATCTCTCCCTCTTCTTTCTCTATCTGTCGCCCCTTCTGCCATTCCTCTGTAGCACCGTCATGACCAAAAGCAGCTCAACCTTCTCCACCAACCCAGCTCCTCGTTGACGACAAAAACCACCACCACCACCGCCAACCTTTTCTTCTTCCTCTTCGGCTCTCCTGTAGTGGTTTTTTCTTCCTTTAACCCGACCTTAAGTCACCAGCACCTCCACCCACCTCATGTCAGGCCAGTGATAGTAGTGTCATCCCCTCCGCAAGGTCACCTTTCATTTCTTTCATGCCATCTGCCACTACATACTTTTTAAGATTTGACCGTATGCATGAAAACAAAACATTATTTTTTTGTTTTTTAAAAGGGGAAATTAATTTAACATTTTTGAGATTTTTTTAAAATTTTTTAAATTTTTTAGAAATATTTCGGAGAAAACTGAGTATTATTAAATTAGATATGTATCTTACAATATAAATATACAACCCAATATTATGCAAAATTAATAGAAAAATATGCAAGAAAATTACAAATTTTTTTGAAATGACCCTTAGAGATTTTTAAAATTTTTTTTTTTTAATAATATTATAATATATATTATTATAATTAAATATATTATAAAATATATGGGTTGAGCTTGGCCTAGCTATATAGGCCAAGCTCATCCTGATTGAGCCGATATTAGCCCACCCCCTAAAAGAAGAAGAAAAAGATCTGCTAGATCGAGGTTTGTATAAGCTGGTTCGAATATCCATATTTACAACAACAACAAAAAAATCCCATCGCATACTCGACAACAAACGCCAATTTATTTATCAAGTAAGACACTCATTTATGTTGAATTGTAGCTTCTAAACCGTCATTATATGTTATAACTACGTAATAAGAAAAGCTTCGAAGTTTTAAAAAATAATGTTTGTGAAGTAACGAATAATATATTCAATAACACAATCTATAATTTCTTACGTGATAATTCATAATATAAGAACTTTTATTACTTTAACATTTTTTTAATTTAAACTATTTTAGGTAAACTACATTAAGTCTAGTGTAGTTCACTCATTTCTCATGTTATTTTTATTTTTTTAAAATTACATTTTATATATAAGTTAAATTAAATTTTTAAATTGATAAAAAAACTACCCTCATATACAATATATCAAAAATACCACAAATAACAAATTAGTTCAATAAAATTTCTCTTTTTATGCATGATTTCTTTCTTTCCTCTCTCAGAACAAAATATCTCACCAAAATCAAAACCTAATCTTTTGTATTTTTATATAAAAGTTGGGAATTTTGGAGAGAATCTTGTGTTTTGAAAGTTGTTTGATTTTTTGATCCTTAACTTTTTTTTTGTCAGGTTTATGTATTTTTGAGCCAGAAACCACTCACTCCACAACCTACACAACAACGGACTCCTTAAAAAATTAAGAAATAAATCCATGATAGAATCATTTACTAAGAGCCCGTTTAGCTATATTTGCGTTTGCGGCAGCTTTTTTATTTAACCGTGATTTCATCTTGTTTGGTTACAAAACATAATGCAATTTTCATGCATGGCCCCCACCATGAAATGCGTTCAAAAGTCAGTTTTGTAGAAGCTATTTCTACATGCTTTTCGCAATGCTACATTTCTACTCTGTTTATTTTGCAGACAAGAGGCCGCAAGAAAGAGAGAAGGAGAAGAGTAAAAACAGAGGAAAAAAGAAGGACCGTCGTCCATCAGTGGAGAGCAGCTCCCTTTCACCACTGCCTCCGTCGTTCCCACCGCTGCGTTGCTCTTCCCCTTCCCCTTCTCCTTCTCCTTCGTCTGTCTTCTGCATTCTCCACTGTTCTGCAACGTGAACAGTGGAGAGTGAATTAATTCACTCTCCACTATTCACCTTGCATGTGAACAGTGAAGAGTGACCGGCCTCCGGCTTTTCCACCGTCCTTCAGTCCATCACCGCCGCGTTCCTCTTCCCCTTCCCCTCCCCCTCCTCCTTCGTTTGGGCTGCTCTCCACTGTTATGCAAAGTGAACAGTAGAGAGTGTCTTCACTGTTCATGGTCGGATCGGGTCTGACCCAAACCTAAATGCGTTGGACCGGTCCAATTCAGTAAAATAAAAAAAATCCAAAAACAATTTCTCAGATATTGTGTTTTATTAAAAAAAATAGTGTTTAACATTAATCAATGCCACCACATAATTACATTAAAAGGAGATCGCATGATGACGTAGCATTTGCAGAATTTGATCGCAATCCTAATTTTGTTCCGATGATATTTTACCTGATGTTGTTGCACGCTCAGGAAGCCATGGAAACTGTAGTCCTTGTCGGATGGATTTTTGTATGTGATGGAATTACAGATAGTTTAATGGAATAATAAAAAATATTTTATATAAAGTATTATTTATTTCATGATGTAATAGTAGTAGTTAAGTCTATAATATTGAAATTAAAAACCATCAATATTAATATATATCTTTTTTAGTTATTTTATAACCTCAATTTCAAAAACATTCTTAACCAAACACATTAAACAACTTTTTGTTCAACCTTAATTTTACTACAGTTTTAACCAAACATATATTTTAACAAACCAACCTCAACTATAAGTACTTTTTATAAAACAATTTTTTTCAAACCACAACCACTAAAGTTATCACAATACCAAACACACATGTACTAATAAAAGCAATCTCCACAACGACGATTGTATCTCTACCTAAACATCCGTAATTAGGTTTTGGACTCTTTTTAACAACCCAATTTTCTTTCTTTATATCACCAGATGAAACAAGAATGATTCTAAAAGAAAATAATGGGAGATTTCTAAAGGGCCAACGATGCTTGGTCAAGTCCAATGGTATTCGCCATGGAAGTAACAAAGATTCGAGCAAAAATGTAGCATGAATTAAAAGTGATATCCTTATATTTGAATCATGATGCTTGTTGTTTTCATACAAAAGAGCATCAAAGAGAGGAGTTAACGCTGCTGTGACCACCACCACCCACAGATAACAACCACCCGCCACCGACCAACCCACCTTCATCAACCAATCAGCTCGACATCAACACACCACCATCATCGAATCAACCTAAATTGAACCAACCTAACAACCCCTCTTCATCTTTCTTCTTCTATCACTGAATCAACACAACCATCACAACCAAGGGCGGAGGCATGTATGGGCTAGGGTGGGCTCTAGCCCAGGTCAAGATTTTATCAATATTTATTTACTAGTTTTATATAAAGAAAATTTGTAATTCTCAATTGAGGTATCAAAAAATTCTGAAAATATACATGTAGCCTTTTAATATGATGCTTTAGCTTGGGTTAAAATTTCAGAATTTTTGGAGAAATTCAGAAATTTGATAAAAAAATCACAATTTGACCAATTTTACGTTATTGGTTGTAATTTTCAATCTGACCATCAGATTGAGCTGAAATTTTACGAGAGATCTTAAAATATATTGAATAAAATCTGGTTTAAATTTTAGAATGAACAGAGTTTGGTAGTGCTAACAAAAAAAAATCAAATAAAAGCAAAACGACTCATTAAGGGTAAAATGATTATTTGCTATTAAAAAAATAAAACAAATCAGTTCTTCCTTCCTTTTATATGTTGCAGACTGGGCAGAAGCATAATAGAAAAATAAAGAAAGTAAAAGGCGAGAGAGAAAAAGAGAAAACTAAGGGAAAAACATAAAAAAAAATCCAAAGAAAAAAATTAAGAAAAGTGAGAGAATAACCTTGTAAACTTATAAAGTCCAACTTATAAAATACTAATCTAAGAAAGAATCAAGTGAAGGAAGGAGGAATTGAGAGAGGGAAAAAATTTAATTACTTTGTTTTTTAGTTGACATGAGATTGTTATTTTATCCCGGTTGAGGGGTTGTTACAATATCGATTCAGATTCAATTATAGATGAATTATATTCCACAAAACATCGAAAGATGTTACTTTAATAGTGAGTTTATTTTTACTTTCACTTTAATTTTATATACTTTCAAATTTATTTTTAATATTTTGGGTAGTGTATTTAAATTAAAACTTTAATATTAACTTTAAAAATTCATGTATATGAGTTAATAATTTATATTAAAAAAAATTATATATTTATTTAATAGCCCAAGACACGAAAAATTCCTGGCTCCGCCCTTGATCACAACTTAACCCCAATCCCCACAACAACAACAACATGTGTCCAATAGCAAACCAATCTTCCTTTTTATCCATCACCAATGCCAGCAAACACGAGTCATTGTGTCTTTCTACTCTCTCTAACCTCACTAGCATGATCGAGCTAATTGTATTGGACTTGAATGACTTAGAGCTAATTGGGTTTGAATGTATATATTTGTTAATCGTGGATGTCTGGGTAGTTTATACGCACTCGAATTAATTTGTTGAAACAAACTGAAGCTATTTTGGCTTTTAGCTTAATCTTTGTGCTCTATTTATTCATAAGGATGGAGAATGTGAGATTGTACATGGATATGAGATTAATGAATTTCTAGGTTTGAGTTTTTTAATTGACATCAAGTAGTCTGGTTTGCCTAGAAAGGAAGGAGAAAAAAAAATGAGATAGTGTCCAGGTTTTTATTATTTTTTTATTTTGATGGTAAAATTATAATATTTAATATAAAAACTTTTTAGTAATTAATTATAATATAATATAATTAGGTAAATGATTTATTTATTTTTATTTTTTTTTCCTTGCGCGAGTAATTGAGATTATAAAATGTTATTAACTTATAAAATATAAGATATAAAGTATAATTTTAAAGGAATTGAGGTAAAAAAAAACGTAACTTACATAAAGAGTTTATATAATTAATTAACCTATTTTTATTAATACTTATTCCAATGATCACAAATAAAAAAAATAAGTTTTTGAAAACAGACCCGCGCGGCCCATTTGCTACCGCTTCCACTCTCTTCGTTTTGCCCAACCTCACTCTAGAACCCTAACTCATCCACACTCTTCGAAACCCTCCCCTTTCTCACTCTCTGCATCAAAGATGATGAAACTATCGAGATTTCTGAACTTCAACAGGTATTCTTCTTCTTCTTCTTCTTCTTATTTTTATTATTATTATAACTGAAAATAATAAAACCCTAGTTAGCTAGCTCCATTCTCATCTTCCTCTCCATCCCTCATAAAATGCTCTCCTCCCTGCTTTTTCACGCAAATTAAAAAAAAGTTATTGTTTTTAGATTGAAATGTGGAAGATTGGACTAACTTTTACTCAATGCTTTTTATGGTTGTGTTTAAATGGAATGCCTAGTTAGTTCTCAATCTTTCTTTGAGGTGGACTTTGGGTTTGGCTTGTCATAAATCATGCTCTTCATTTCTTCATTACTTTTTTCAAAAAAAAAAAAAAAAAATAGAATAAAAATAAATTGGGTTCTCCCATCTACCAAAAAGCGCTGCTTGCCTGCACGATCTCTTTAGTAGCAGTTCTATAGGAGGGAATCTTTATCCTCGTTTTTCCATTATTATTACACCTTGAACAAGAAATTCTACATTGTATGAACTATATTATTATCTTAGCAGTAGTAGTGTGTGGGGAACAAGGTTAAATTTTTTTGCCGTTGAACCCCAGCATTATTAGAAGGCATAATTCTTAGACCTTGAAAACGTTATTACGACTTTCTATTTCCTTTGTGTTAACATAATTCTCGATGTTAATAAATAATTTGGCAGTGATTTTGAAAGGGGAAAAACTTATGGAAACACTCGAAGATTTTTCAGCTTGGCTTCAGTCCATGAGAGTGCCACTTTGGAGTGGGATTTAACTTGATTGACATTTGTTGTACTTATATGCATGAGTATAGTACAATGCACACAAATAACCAGCAGGAGAGAATTTTTGTAATTTTAAGTATACACCTGTTATAGTCCCTTTGATTGAAAACTATTCTTTCACTAATCCTAGAACATTGAGGTAATTGTGGTCATAATTCTTTTCTTTTTTTTCCCGTTCATTTTCAATAGCTTTGGATATATGGCCGTAAGAGGAATGCTATTCCATCTGAATTTGGTTAGGAAGTTGCTTTCTTCTTCTCTCTTCCCTATCAAAAATTCCCGTCCTGCTCTTCCTCCTTTTTAACTGATAAAGGGATGTGCTACTAAAAAGTTGGCTTATGAATCTTTACTTTATTGGAAGCCTTGAAACTTCTGCATCTGAATGTCAACTTAAATGGTGCTTTTAGAAGGTTCCCCTCCTCATCTCTCCCTGTGTTTTTGGAGTTTCTTTACTCCATCTTTGGAATCCTAGTGTTAATTTCTGGATAAAGAGGATTTATAAACATTTCGATACCTTACCTGCTGAAAGTACAATGTATATCATGGTTTCCAATCTTTTTATGTTAATTTTCTTTTACCATTCTCTTGCTGGTAGCTAATTTCTTATAATGCTGCTCCATATATAGAAGTTGTTTCTAACTTTTGAAATGTTTAGGTTTTTGTTTCTTTATTATATATATTTTATTCAATTTGATTTTAGCTAAATATCCTTTAAACAGAACATGTTGTCTGAAGTAATACATGAATCTGATGGTGTTTTGGAGTTGTTTCAAACTCTTTGAGTTCATTGCATTATTGGTTGTATTGGTTTCTGCACGTCATGGTGATTTTTATTGTCTAAACAGGAATGCAGTTGGGAAACCTACTGATGTTAGAGATGGTTCAGCATTGCATGCTTTAACTTTCCAGGCTAGCATTTCTACTGGTGGGAAGAGTTCTATTCAAGGTACCGAGGCATCCATACAAATGGTTTCCTAGGTGTCTTGCAAGTTTGGATACTATGTCTTGTTATGCAACTAAAACTGGAAAGTTTGCAGATCGTGTATTTGCTCCTTATTCTGTTTTCAAGGGTAAAGCTGCGCTCTCTGTTGAACCTGTTCTTCCAACTTTCTCTAAGTTTGGTGTAAGTATAACCTTATGTTGCTCATATACTTCTGTCTAACTCAAGTAGGGTTGCTCCTCATCTTTCTTCTTTCTTAACAGTCTGGGAATCTTAGAGTTGACCGACGTGGTTCTATGATGTTAACTTTCTTGCCTGCTATAGGTGAGCGTAAGTATGACTATGAAAAGAGACAGGTAAATTTTCTTGATTTTTCCATCACTACTATCTTACTCATAAATGATTCCCATGCCATGTGATTTTTTCACCACAGGACGGACTTGACCTCCCCATTTATCTTTCTTTCTTCAAACTCTATTAAAAACAAATCACTCATACCAGATTTGAGCATAGTAAAGAGTCTAGTTTTAGCCATTGACTCATCAGGAGATGACCTAGAAATCCCCCCACCCTCATTTGCATCTCTGCAAGCTCTATGAAGCTTAATGACAAGTTCTGTTGATATTTTGTAGAAGTTTGCTCTATCAGCAACAGAAGTGGGATCTTTGATAAGCACGGGTCCCAAAGATTCTTGTGAATTCTTCCATGATCCCTCAATGTTGTCAAGGTTAATTTTCTGCATCACCATATTCACATGTGTGTGTGGGTAATCTGTACAACTAGTTCAAGATCATGCTCTGTTTCTCGAGACAGTTATGCTATTGTTTCTGTTGTGATACCATCCATTTCTAAGCAGCTAATTTTTTCCACAGCAATGCTGGCCAAGTGAGAAAGAACTTATCAATTAAGCCACACGCAGATGGTAGTGGCTATTTCGTTTCATTAAGTAAGCTTTTGATCCTGCTCATGATCTTGTTTGGTTTGAAATTTTAATCTCCTTTTGTCTTGTGTTCATTTTAGATTTTTTGGGATTTTCTTAAATATTTTAAATCCAAAAATAGATTTTTTAATGGACCAACATAAAATGTTTTGTGCAAGTTTAAGAACTACATAAAATTTTTATTCATAGTTGAACGAGTACTGTTATATCAAGGAAATCCTATATGCTTTAGAGATTTCCCCTTTCCTTAGCTGTTGCCAGCTGACTTGTGAGCTAACCTTGTTAGTCTACCATTCAAAGTATCTACTACAGTTCCACAGAAGTGATTCCTATTTTCCCTTATCTTAGAATCATTAATGCCATCATTTTTTATTGTAATTTAATTAAGCCTAAAATGGATTTAAATAAAAGGATGTATGAAACCTATTCTCTTTGAAATTCTCTTTATTGACTACTTTTTTCCACTTTCTATTACATTTTAGATATTGTTACCATGTTCTCAAATGGAACATCATTGCCATTACTAACAATCATGTTGAAGCTAACCTATGTTTATTTAGTCCTATGCATAATTTGTTTCAACTAAGAACATCATTACATTGTATTCTTCATTTTGAAATGCATAGAAGAAATAGCCAACTGGTTGATTGATTGATGTAACTTTGATGAGAAATAGTTAATCAAGGTAGGTAACACCTTGATTTTATTTGCTTTAATCACTTAGCTTTAAAGTACTTCATGTGGAAGTAACTTAGTAGGTGATTCATAGGAAGAGTCTAATGATGCTATTTATCCTCTCTATTAATCAATAGTTCTTTCGTATTCATCCCATCTAGTTTCAAACCATTATTTATTTATTTATTTATTTGACTAACCTACCTAGTTTTTTATAATAGCCTTTAAAGCTGATGTGCAACTAGAAATGTAGACTAAATTGTCGATTTCCTTGCTGATTTCCAGCAAGATCTAGAATGGTGTGCAGCTGAAATGTGGACAAAATTGATGATTTCTTGCAGGATTTGTGGGTTGAATGTGATTGGGTTTACGGCTGGATTTTGAGCCGTAACTCTTCACTTTTATCTCTTTTAATGTTAAGTTATGGCTGTAGTTTTTTTTCCTTACTATTGTTGTTGGTTGTTTACAGCTGTAGAAAACATAATAAATTAGGTCTTAGATTGTATTCTTGGTCAATCCTGAATATTATTTGGTAATCTCAATTGTAAGAAAAGAGTTTCTCTCTAAAGTTTCTGTATTTCTTCTCACTTCCTATCAATTCTAGCATTTCTACTTCCAACTTTCCTTTGTTCCAAACTAGGATTACATCATTTGGTATCAGAGCAAATTTTGGTCCTCTTTTTCCCATTAATCATTTGATCCCTAGATTTCTCTCCATTCAGAATTCACATCTAGGCTTCCCATACAAATTCAACTTGTTCTAGACAACTTCGGTCATGAGATTTGATCAGTAGATTTAATCACCTGTGCCGGATTTTTGTTCAAGATTTTGAGCTTAAAATAGCACAAAAAGAGAGAGGATGGAGGGGTGGAGCAAGGGGTGTCAAATGGATGTTTAGGAAGGAATTGAAGCCAACCTTTTAAGTAGGGAGGAATGGTGGACAACAATAAAATGATGGTAGAATTGACAAGATTGCTGAATTACAAAGGAAAGTTGAGCTCCTTAGTAGGGCTTATACAATGAATGGTCTCTCTTAGTGAGGTTGATTATGAATTTTAGGATTCTCATTCCTAGTTTGAGAATCATTTTGGTGCAATGTAGCTTGGCAGGCTTGATGTTAATAGATTTGTGATTACTTGCCTCAAGGAAAGTGCTTTAGCTGGGTAGGAACATAAACCCTCAACAAATCCTTACACAACC
>Ga0307518_10003591_pt1 | contig 11149 bp, 14 predicted proteins | sample 25_EM_MG_FD_203889 | JGI IMG/M metagenome (GOLD analysis project Ga0307518, IMG submission 203889) | Populus trichocarpa ectomycorrhiza microbial communities from riparian zone in the Pacific Northwest, United States - 25_EM | ecosystem: Host-associated > Plants > Roots > Unclassified | place... | reverse complement strand
TGTGCCCATGAGTGCATGCATCCGCTTGTACCATGGAAACTTTAATTTAATGCTATCTACAAGAGTTATTGACACAAGAAAATTAGGTCCAAGTCAACAGGCTACTCACCATAGACATTTGAAATCTGTGTGCCTTCAGCAATCCCATCTTCCTTGTCTGACACAATGAGGCCATGGCCAGTCTCCCCAAGTTGACTCCAATAGTCATTATATGAGCTCTTCAAGCTAATAAAGGCTCAAGAAGTATCAAGTAAATTTGATGAAACACTTACCTCATTACCCGGTTCTTGACAACCACCTGAAGGTCCTTGATGTCATCATGAGTCCACTTCGTATCAGGCTTGTCCTTGATGAACAAGGCAGCAGCAATGTCCGCACAATGTTCAAGGAGGGTCTTGCCCTGGCTATTTTGACTTTCCGTGTCAGGAAAGGCACCCTTGTTGAACCCAAGGGCAACTTTCCAGCGGGTCTTGCTTTCGATGAGCGTGAGAAGTTCATCTGTGACCGAATGGTTCTCGGACTTTGACCAACTGCAAATATAGTGTATTAGAACTACTTCTATTAATTTAAAATGACCTACGAGATAAAAACGTGTGGCTTTTTGTTGCCGCTTCCTTGCAGTGGATCCTTCTTTCCCTTTTTGGTTGGTTTTCCACTTGTCTTCTGCGTGGTTACCTTTTTGGAGTGCCCGGACTTGTCCAATGGACCAGAGAGTGAAGGAGAGACTGTATTAGAACGATTTTTAGGTACTTTAGGCATGGTATTGTGGTTGAGTTGGGCGATGCTGTACAGTGACACAGTGAATTCAAAGTCCGACTATGTGGTGTGAAAACCAAGGTGAAAACCAGGCGAAAACCAGCCACTGGTTTTCGATGCAACAACAATGAAAACTACTGCCCAAAACCGACTCCAAAACCGCTCGCGAAAACCAGCTTTGAATTCCCCTAATGTGAGTGAGTTTATGGGTTCATCAGCTTCTGGGTGAGCCGGGAGTGTAACTTTATTGCAACGAAAAAACAGTAACTACTGTACAGCCATGTTGCATTGTTTACGGTAATGAGATACATCAGCATGCATGCATCTGAATGTCCTGAGATTTGTCTGAGTGACCTGGGTGTATGGAGATGTCTGGGAGATGTCTGGGGTCAGGGCACACTCTGGGGCCAGGCCCATCAGACAGAACCAGCTAGCACTGGTGCCTGCCTTTGGCAGGCAACGCCAGGCAATGCTTATCCTATCTGGCCAAACTGATGGAGTAGCTGGCATTGCTGCCGGGGGTGGCATTGACACCTGTGACCGAATGGTGAGAGTAGATGGCACATTGGATGGACCTGCAGCGATTGGAGGAGATGGTGGCATCCAAGCCTGGGATGTATTCGTGGGGGTTGCTGCACACATCTTGTGTACTGATGGGCCAGGAAGGTTAATCAGATCTGATTGCGAGCGTGGGATCCTCGCTTCACCTGTGCACATCCTGTGGCGTGGGGGAGAGGGTGGCATCCAGTCCATGCTTGATGGCAGCCGTTTGTCGACAATGGATGGAGGCGGGTGCCACACTGGCAGTGCAGGAATGGCTGGTAACAATGTCATGCAGATTAGCTCAGAGGAGGGAAATTACTCACTCAATTTCTGCGGACTTGCGCTATCAAATCTGACAGACTTAGGTGGCGTGGCGGTAGCAAAGATGCAAGTTGACAAGATGGAATTGATGTGGAATGGAAATGACAATTGAACAATTATATAATAATGGTTTCCATGTATAGTTCATCTATCTCACCACTGCCAGAAAGATTGGCATAGTTACGTAGTGCCGATAGTGTGTGTTGAAATTCCCGGTCCCTACAGTACCATCTTTCCTTATTCTTAGTATGGACACACCGAGCATTCCTTACATAACCATGGTCGTTCTTTATAGGATGTTTTTCTTTCATTTCGTACCTCAGTCTCTGTTTGCACAGAAGTACTGAGGTAAGGCTACTCTACACATTCATTTACTATGATACTGACCTATGTAGTCATTTGTGACTCTTGTCTAGGTTAGTTAAATGCAGTCTCTGTTTGCACAGAAGTACTGAGCCATTTGTGACTCTTGTCTAGTTTCGAGTTGTGCCAGTACACCTCACAAAAGGTTATGAGCCCTGAGCTCTTACTACACTAGACGATATAGTACTACACCCTCCCGCACAATGTCTGCTCCCGGTACCTCAGCCTCCGTGGCTGGAAAATCCTCGAAGTCTGCAACCACACTTTCTACAGTGTTGAACAAGGCCACATCTGGCTCGAGTCGTTTATATGACATTCCTTCCCTTGACAACGACGGGACAATTTTTCACATGTGGAAATTTCGTGTCCAAACAGTCCTAGGTGTCTGACACCTTTGGTCAGTCGTCAGCAGAGAAGATCTGAAACTGGATGCAGCCATGCAGCCAGATGAATTTGAGGAATGGCTCGCGAAGGACAAAGAGGCTCACGCCCAACTAATGCTCACACTGAAGGACGAACCCCTCAGCGGAGTCCTTTATTCCACGACATCTGCCGAAGTCTGGAAAATGCTCAGTGAGCGATACGAAGGCCAAGGGAAACAATCTATTGCGTACCTTATAAGTGAACTTTTTCGGAGCACACTCTTGGATGACACTGCCATGGAATCCCAGTTGAATCTGATGCGGCAAAAGGCTAATGTCTTAAAAACCATTGGCCAGCCACTTGATGACTCACTCATAGCCATAGCTATGGTAATATCCCTCCCAACATCCTATTCGACCCTCCACACCATTTTAATGGCCGCGGATGACAAACTCACGACAGACATGGTCATAAACCAAGTTCTCATTGAAGAGAGGTCACAAAAATCGCTGGGACAAACAGCCCTTAGTGCGAAGGTGATGAGCCAAACGAAGGGCAAGGGAAAAGCCAAATCTGGTAAAAAGGGTCAGAAGAAGAAGGCCACCTGCACCTACTGCTCAAAGGACGGCCATACGGAAGACGTCTGCTATAAGAAAAAGTGCGATGTAGCCGCAAAGGATGGAACAGACAAGTCAAAAGAAAAGCCTAAGGAGGAAAAGACTGAGTTAGCGGCTCGTGTCACACAGGTGGACGGAAACTCACCTCCGCCTCTCCATCTGTTTATTGCTCAAAACCAGACAGACAAGGCCACTGCTCGTGACTGGATCATAGATTCAGGTGCATCAGCCCACATGTCATGCCAGCGCAAGTGGTTCACAACGTATCATCAGCTTGTACCACCCCAATCCGTCACTGTCGGAAACGGAATGTCCATCCCTGTGGTGGGTATAGGACGTATCCATGTCAACCTTAAACTGGATGGTGGATGCATGTCAACTACTGTTATACGTGACGTCTACTACGTACCTGACCTCGACGGGAATCTTCTTTCTGTCTCGTATTTAGCTGAATTCAACCTTGAAGTCACTTTTGGCTGCGACTCCTGTTGAATCCTAGACGGAAGTCAGGTGGTGGGCAAAGGCTACAAACGGAACTCGCTGTACCTGCTAGCTGCAACACCTTCTCTCGAAGACCAAATGGCCTATGTAGTTAATGGTCCCTCATCCTCCCTCAACCCTGAACTTCCTCTTATGGCTCTCGCATCTCGAAAGACATCTTTGGAAGCCGACATTGATGTCTGGCACTGTCAACTTGGACATGTAAATGTTCAGTCAATTTTGAAATTGCTAAAGAAAGGAATGGTCGATGGCATGGCCATCAGCATCTCAAAGAAAGGGCATGATGATTATTGCAAACCTTGTCTCGAAGGAAAACAGCACTGTGCTGTGATTCCCTCCAAATCCGATGTTGAAAGCCCAAGGGTACTACACAGAACGTACTCGGATGTCTGTGGACCCATGGAAACAACAGCACGGAAAGGCTATCATTATTTCATCACATTCATCGACAGTTACTCCCACCGCCTCGTCGTTAAGCTAATAAAGTTAAAAAACGAAGTGCCTAGGCTTACCAGGGAATACCTTGAAAGGGCTGAGGCAGAGACAGGCGAACATGCGAACTATTTTCGCAGTGATGGAGGCAGAGAGTACGGATTGACTGTCCTACAAGACTATTTTAAGTCAAAAGGAATTCATCATGAAATGACGAATGCATACACACCACAGGAGAATGGCGTCTCCAAATGCATGAACCGCACACTTGTTGAGATGGCTTGTGCAATGCTCAGCGATGCTGGATTGCCCAATGCCTACTGGGTGGACGCCATTCTCTATGCTACCCACGTCTTAAATCGTGTCCCTACCTACACAATCGCCAACGGATTGACACCACATGAAGCGTTCACTGGGAACAGGCCATCAGTCATGCACTTGAGAATTTTCGGATGCAAGGCGCACGTCCACGTACCTGACGAGAAATGGCGCAAACTTGATGCTAAATCCGTTGAATGCATCTTCTTGGGCTTCGCAGAGAACCAGAAGGCCTATGTTTGCGTGCATCACCCGAGCGGCCACATTCTCGAATCTCGAGACATTGTCTTCGATGAAGGGAGCGCCAATGCCCCCTCCCACATTAAGATCGACGATCCGTGCCTAAACATTGAAGAAACGAAACGGTCAGCGGTCGGAACGGTTCCTGAAGCCATACAAACGACCTCATACTCACCTGTTGGGGATGGGGAGACAGTCAGCGCCAACAAGGACTCGGATGGTGAATCTGTTGACGGGACACCTTCAGAAAGGGTCAGTGATATTGAAAATGTGTTGATACACCCACCCGTTTCATCTGATCCCACTGGATCATCTCCAGATGGCGTTTTGAGCTGCCACATCGCTAGAGTCAAAGTTGCTGTTGAACGGCAAGTGAGTAGGGGCCAACGGCAAGGTAAACGGCCCAAACGTACCTCTGACGGACGCTCAGGCCATCCGTTTGCTCCACTGTCACTGTATCCGGTCCCTATCCCCACTTCAGCAGTGAGAAGGTCTTCTCGCACTCACAGAGCGCCAATCCATGACGACGACTCACGTTTCTTCATCAACGCCTACAAGAGGACCACCCTGGAAGAGGAGATTCAACTTAACAATGAAGGGATGGACAACTTACCACGTCGCATTGAGGGTCTTGACGCAGGAGGAGAGACAGACACATGCGCTGATATTGTGGGTTGTGACGAGTCACACTGTGACACACTGACACAAAGTGCTCGCCACGCTGCCACCGCAATGCCTCTAGACAGTGAACCACTCACCTACAGCGACGCTGTCAGTCATCCAGATGCCAATCTATGGCTGGGCGCCATGGGAGTTGAACTGAATACCTTCAAAGAAATTGGCCTGTACCAGGAAGTCAAGATGCCGCCCAATCGCAAGATAATAGACTCGAAATGGGTTTTTAAGATCAAGCTCGGGCCCAACGGCGAAATTGACAAGTACAAGGCACGTCTTGTCGCAAAAGGGTATATGCAGATCGAAGGGCTCAACTACACGGACACATTCGCACCCGTTACAAAGTTTACTACCATTCGGTCCCTCCTTGCACTCGCAGCACAGCACAATCTTGAAGTACATCAAGTAGACGTCAAGGCTGCTTTTCTGAATGGTGAATTGGAGGAGGAGATTTATCTCCGTCCTCCACCTGGCTTCCACGACAACTCAAAGGTTGTTTGGCACTTACAGCGTGCCCTTTACGGTCTCAAATAAGCCTCGAAGGCATGGTACGACACACTATGAAAAACATTTGAGTCCCTTGGATTCACATGCAGTAATGCTGATCATAGTCTATTCTACAAGGACGAGGATGGCGATCTACTGATTGTTGCCATCTATGTGGATGACAAGCTGATTTTTTCGAAGAATGTCGACGCCATCAAACGCCTCAAATTGCAGCTGTCCGAACATTTTGAAATAACAGATTTGGGCAAAGCCTGCTGGATCCTAGGCATGGAAGTCATCCAGGACTGCCAACAAGGGACTATTTCCCTGTCCCAACGCCGCTATATTGAGACGATCCTTGATCGTTTCGGCTTAAAGGATGGACAATCCATCTCCACCCCACTTGAGACCAATGCAAAGCTCGTCAAAATTGATGTCCCCGAAGTCAACGCTAAGACGTATCAAACCATGCTCGGTGGACTCATGTACGCCATGCTGGCGACCCACCCAGACCTGGCATATGCAGTGGGTGCGTTGAGCAAACACGCAGCTTGCCCTGGACAGGCGCATTTTGCAGCTTTAAAACGAGTTTACCGCTACCTACATGGCATGACGGACACCCATCTCATTTACAGGAAGATGTCGGAAATGTCCCTACTGGGCTACGTCGACACAGACTGGGCTGGTGATGTCAATGACCGCCGCTCAATTTCTGGCTACACTTTTGTTACAGCCGGAGCAGCTATCAGCTGGTCATCAAAGAAGCAACTGTCTGTTGCTCTCTCAAGCACGGAAGCTGAGTATGGTGCCGCTCACTTAGAGGCCGCTACTTTTGTACAGTGGCCAAACTTTGGCAAGGTAACCCACGAACCCTAACCCTAATAACCCTACCCCTAAATAGTTTAGCATCAGGGTAGCCTCAATTCCGACACAAGTGATTGACAGTTGTACGCTAGTAATGGAACGAGAAAATTTGTCTTCCAAATTGTCTCAACTACGCCAGCAGAATGGGCAAGAAGAGTTATCGGCTCAAGGCTGCGCATGCCCGAACGTTCCGGTGGAAATCAGACCTCGCACCCACTCAGCAAGGTCCTAGCGTGCCATGTGATGAGATTGCCACGGACAACACATCAGAACACTCGATACCACCTGTTGAGCAAATTTCAGTCTTGAACGCTCCTGCAACAACAATCAACAAACTTGCCCATGGTTTTGACTGTGGGTACACTGGTGGAGTCAACCATGACCCCAGTAGTGACCACTCGGACGTTTGCACAGAGATACTGGACCTGGCGGACAGTGATGCAATGAGCTTATGTGAGCTTGACGGCAATGAGCTCGAAGAGAACTTAGCAGCACTTCGACTGTCGGAGGACATGTTGGAGCAGTCGACTTGCTCAAATGGTTGGAAAGGGATCTTCGGGAAAAAATCAACAGAAGAATGGAAAAAGGCAGAGAGCAATAGGGCGCTTGGATATAATGGGCACTCGAAGCGGGCAAAACGACGAAAGGAAAAGGAGACACGAGACTGGGCAGCTGCAAAAGAGAAAATAAAATCATCGTGAGTTGTCCTTCATGACTCCACTGAGACGTATCCCTGAGATTTGGATAATTCAGCACGGACCCTCAAGTTTTGATGATGCGAAACTTTTTTACCCAACCACAGAAAGTTGTCCCACAGGCTCCGAGAAATGACATTGATCCAATCGTTTCCACCAGCGGTCGTGTTGCAGGTACACCCAGTGCCTTGATAGATGGTGTTTTGACTCAGTGCGGGTACCTGTCCGACATCATGATGGACTCTGAGTCAGACACTGATCATGGTATAGAGGCTGGCACTCACATCGGACTTGACGTGCGCACACATTCTGTGCCAGTTGAATCAGCATTAATGGGGCGGTTACCAGCTGTGCACCCACTCAAGCGCCGCAAATTGGATGTGCCTGCCCGCACCCAATGTATGGCCAGCACTGCAGAACAATATAATACACAGGCAAAGGCTCTGGAGGAGATTGAGAAACTGCTGAAGTTGAAGAAGACCGAATTTTTGGGAGGCCCACATGGATTACAGGCGAAACGGGCGTGAGCCATCCAAAGCCACCTTTCTTTAGTGGTTCGGAATAAGTGGAATGCAATCCAGGCATCAAAGATGGCTGCCAAATGTCATGGGTTTGCTGCCGCATGGGGTGGTCGTCAAATCTGTGGCTGGACAAGAATGTGGATTTCTCAACGTGTACTCCCTTCTTCGCTCACTGGTCGCCATGCAAAAGTGTTTTCATTGCTCAATGATCCAGAGATCGCAATGGAGTTGCGCACGTACATGCGCTCAAACAAGTGGGCAATGGATGCACCAAGACTCGCAGATTTTTCCAAAAACAGACTTGTTCCTGCAGAGGCCAAGAAGTATCTGCGCAGTGTTGTTCAGGACGAAATGCCATGGGGCTTGAAGTGGTACATGGAGCTTGCACTTTTCCCTCGTATCCACCTTAAAGTCGGGAAGGGGATCTCATTGGCTACAGCATGGCGGTGGTTACATCGTGAAGGATTTTGGTATACTTCATACAAGAAGGGCTTGTACTTCGATGGCCACGACCATCCAGATGTTGTCCAGTATCGTCATGACATCTTTTTGCCAAGGATGAAGGAATACGAAGCACGACTTGTTCAATATGTTGTTGGAAATGTCGAAATTGAGGCTCATATTAATCCAACTAATTTTGTCGAGTGCCGACTCGTCCTGTGCGCACACGATGAAATGACTGTACAGTCAAATGACATGGCCCAAAAGTCATGGGTCTTTGACGGAGAACACCAGTTGCGGAAAAAAGGAGTTGGTCGAGGTATTCATCGGAGTGACGTGATCTGTTCAACCATGGGTCACTTGGTTGATGCTGGGCAGTCACTGGAATATGGAAAAAATTACGATGGCTATTGGAATGGCAAAATGTTCGTGAAACAGGTGGGTACCCCTAAGTATTATGTATTCACTTGAAGAGGTTCACTAAATACTAAACAGCTCAAAGAAAAGATCATTCCAACATTTGAAACACTTCATGGTGCAGGCTATCAAGCTTTGTTCTTGATTGACAACTCTCAGGGGCATGCTGCATATGCTGAAGATGCATTACTTGTCTCACGCATGAATGTTAATCCAGGAGGAAAGCAGGCCAGGATGCGAGATGGCTGGTTCATGGAGGATGGTATCAAAGTTTTGCAGGCAATGGTATTTTCAAAGGACAATCCAGACTATCCAAACGAGCCCAAAGGCATCAAGTTTGTCCTCTCCGAACGTGGCCTCTATCAATCACCGCTGTGTGGGAAATGCCAATCTCGATGTGACCTGGGTGCAACTGCCTGTTGCAACAAGCGGATTTTGGAATGCCAGCCTGATTTTCAAGCACAGAAATCCCTTGTTCAAGAGACTATTGAAGGTGCAGGTCACCTTTGCATTTTCCTTCCAAAATTTCACTGTGAACTTAATTTTATTGAGTTCTTCTGGGGAAAAGCCAAGAAATATATTTGAGACAACTGTGATGGAACCTTCGAGACACTCAAAAAGAACTTGCCACTCGCCCTACAGTCAGTTCAATTGTCTACCATCCGTTTATGGGAGCATCGCATGCATCGGTGGATGAATGCATACCGTGCAGGGCTGGACACAAAGGCTGCACAAATCCAGGTCAGAGAGTTCAGTTCAAAAAGGTACAAGTCACATCGGAGAGTTCCCGAAGCCGTGGCTCAGTCCCTTGATTTCCAAATACAGTAATTTTGCATTTACCATATATAGTCTCTTACTACATATAGTATTTTTGTGGCACCATATATAGTAATGCCCCTATGTGGCCAAAATGTTTTCCTTCATTGGAACCTTGCTCAAGTAATTTTAGGTTAAATAAAAATTGCTCTTACAGCTTTGTTTCTATCATGAAATAGACCATTTTTGTAAGAGGACATAACAAAAAGACTATAGTGTGACCAGGTCCAAAGTTTGTACAAAAGTAGTGGCCTCTAAGTGAGCGGCACCATATATGGCTGCTGCTGCCGCCACAAAGGAAGCCACCTGGCTAAAATTATTATTTTCGGAGATCGAGCTGTCACTCTCATGCACACCCATCAAGCTATTAATTGACAATCAGTCAGCGATGTCTCTTGCAAAGAATGCTACTTTCCATGATCGGACGAAGCACATCGCGATCCGTCATCATTACATCAGGGAGAAAGTAGATGAAGGAGAGATCATCTTGGAGTACCTACCAACTGCGGAACAGGTCGCCGACATACTCATGAAACCTCTCAGTCGAGAGAAACACATTCATTTTATAGAAGGTATGGGTTTGATTATTTAAAAGGACTATCTCGTCGAGTGGGTGTGTTGAAATTCCCAGTCCCTACAGTACCATCTTTCCTTATTCTTAGTATGGACACGCCAAGCATTCCTTACATAATCATGGTCGTTCTTTATAGGATGTTTTTCTTTCATTTCATACCTCAGTCTCTGTTTGCACAGAAGTACTGAGGTAAGGCTACTCTACACATTCATTTACTATGATACTGACCTATGTAGTCATTTGTGACTCTTGTCTAGGTTAGTTAAATGCAGTCTCTGTTTGCACAGAAGTACTGAGTCATTTGTGACTCTTGTCTAGTTTTGAGTTGTGCCAGTACACCTCACAAAAGTGTGTTGTGCCAATTGTGTGTTGTGCCAATGGTGTGTTCTGCCGATGCTATGCAAGTGCCTTTGTTATACAAGTGCTGATGGTATTCAACTGTATGTCATGCCGCTGGCCAATGGAGTGCTGTGCCGGATGTATGTAGCAGTGCCGATTAGAGTATGTTGCCCTTATCAATACTTAATCCTGCCATCCATGGCAATTATAAATACTCGGATGTGCCGGCGATAGAATGTAGTGCTGCATACAGTGCTGATAGTATGCTGTGCCGATAGTATAATGTACTGATAGTGTGTTGTGCCGATATTATACAAGTGCCGATAGTATTACAAATGTTGCCGGTGGGGTGTGTGCTGATTGTCTGCCATATGAATGTACCAATGGGCTGCTGTGCCAATTACAGTATGTTCAATATATTGGTAACATTGCAAAATTACTCCAGAGGTAAATCTTGTAGTGCCACATACAGTGCCGATAGTATGCTGTGCTGATAGTATGATGTGCCGATAAGATAATATGCCGATAGTATGATTTGCAGATAGTGTGTTATGCCAATGGTGTTCAAGTGCCGATGTTATTCAAGTGCCAATCATATTGCAAAGTGTATGTGGTGCTCCTGGTGTGTGCCGATTGTATACAGTAAAGGAGTGCTGTGCCGCAGGTATGTTCCACTTCAGGTAACCACTTTTGATAAGCATTTAGCCTGAATAGTTTAGTATCACAATTCAGCCAAATAGTCTATAAAACCATGGTCATCCCAGGGAAGGTCTGCATCCCTCCTGGGATGGGCCATTGTTTTTATAATCCCATCCCAGGGCTGGTCCATGCCATATGGGATGGCCCATGCCTGCTTGTGGTGTCAGG
>Ga0307518_10003588_pt1 | contig 11151 bp, 8 predicted proteins | sample 25_EM_MG_FD_203889 | JGI IMG/M metagenome (GOLD analysis project Ga0307518, IMG submission 203889) | Populus trichocarpa ectomycorrhiza microbial communities from riparian zone in the Pacific Northwest, United States - 25_EM | ecosystem: Host-associated > Plants > Roots > Unclassified | place... | reverse complement strand
ACAATATCTCTATGGAAACCCAAAAATACACAGCTATGATTAACATCTTCACCACCGCCTTGAAAAACTGAAGCCCTAGATTTGCCACAAAGCCTCGTAGTAATCCATTTAGATTACCCGAACAGAGCCATGAACACACCCTCTAACCCCCTTTGATTCCGGCGATTGATACGCATATTACTTCCACTTGTCAGACAGGGACGTACAGTTTCTCACGTACTTTTCTTTTCTAATGCTCTTCTGTTAAACCTAGGTCCATACATATAAAAGGTATCGTTGTACTTTTCAAACTTAACACCGGCCATTGCACGAACCTTTGTAAAAGCCAAAACCCTAAAAATCCCGGGAAAAAAGGGATTTTAAAGCGATAACGATGGAGGGAATAAAATCTACAGATGACAGGACATTGTGGAGGAATAAAAACCACAGAGATCTGATCTTGTTTCCTCCATTGAAGTCCTGGTTAATGCTGTATAGCCGGCTTGCACGATTAGGGTTAGTGTTTTCAGCTCATGCTCTTGTCAAACATTGAAGTTACCAACCATTTTTTCATTAAGAAAATAAAAAAAGTTACCGACCATTTAACAATATGCCTAAATCGACAGCTGTTACATTGTTTATCAAACAGCTACCGCAATATTATTCTGTCTTGATTATAGATGATAATGGTTATTTATGAGTTGAATTTTTTTATATTTGTATTTTATTTATTATTTATTGGATGAGAAATTTGAATATTTATTTATTATTATTTATTAATTAATAAAAAATAAAATAATTAGTATATATTTAAAGTACATATAATATTATTGATTATATATGTGTGTACGCTCGCACATGTGATTTATGTCAATATTAAGGTGTGTGTGTTTGTGGTATTAAGAAAAAAATCAAAATATTCACTACCAGAATTCTTAGATTTATTGACGGAATTTTCTGTCTATATTTATACTATTATTTTGCCTGCAATGAATATACCGATTGGCTCACGGATAGAAATGCTCCGTCAGTAATTTTTGGTATGTCGGTGAGTCTATCAGTAATAGAAAAATATTTATTACCGATGGATTTACTAATGGAAAAATGTGCAAAAAAAAATCTACCCGTTTCATTCTGTTTGTATTTCCCTCAAAAAACTTGTCATATAATGAATAAAAATATTGTATGCAATTTCATGGGTGATTAAACAGTGGCACAATGATATTTGCAGTAATTATTTTTCAATTCTTTATAATATACCGACGAACTTAATCCATCGTTGATACCACATTGGTAATTATTTAAAAATATTTTTTAAAAAAATCTATTTAACAGAACTAAAAAACACTCCATAATACTTAAGAATTGAGTTGCTTGGAAAAAAGAAAAAGAAAATCAACTTAAACAAATTTACAACAAATAAATAACACAAAAGAATAAACAATAACAACAGATAAATAAATCAACTATAAACAATTTCAACCTAACCTAGAAAACCTATTTCAGAACCCATAATCTAGCAACAAATAAAATAATTTAATTAAAATTGAACAACAAAAATAAAATCCAACAAAATTGATCTCATATTAAAAATAAATCCCACAACATTCATACATTATTAAGAACAAAAAAAATTAAAAAAAAATGCAATGCAAAAAAAAAACTTACCTTGATATAATTGTGAGTGAATTGCTAAAAAGAGAAAAGAAAAAAGAAAAAAGAAATTTATAAAGAATGTTAATTTAAAAAAATTGAGAAGAGAAAAGAATAAAATAGAAGAAGACTTACATACATATGAAAGATAAGAGAATGAGTTAAAAAGAGAAAAGAAAGAAAGAGATGTTTGTGTTTTTTACATAATAATAATCATAAGAAGAAGAAGAAGAGGCACAACTGTTGTGAAATGAGAGATTCTAGTTTTTTTTTTTACATTTTACAAACGATTTTATCGATAAAGAATTAAATATTAATATTTTTAATCATTTTATCGGTGATTTTATCTATAATATTTAATTTAAATTTTTTATTTAATAAAAAAATTTAGAAACCCCCCAAATATCACCAAAAACTTTTAAATCTGTTGGTGATTCTGTTTGTAATATTTAATTTAAAATTTTAATTTAATAAAAAAATTTCAAAAACCCCTTAAATATCACCAATGATTTTTCAACCCCCTAAATATACATATATGATATTTACAATATCATATATGTATATTAAATGATAAATATTATTGATCATATATGTATATATGTGTGTTTTTTATGTTAATATTAAGTTATGTATATATGATATTATAAATATTTATAAAAAATATATATTTCAGATTATATTTAAATATATTTCAAATTAAATTTGATAATATTTATACCCTCATTATTATTTATCAAATCTAAAAAATATTAACCTATTCAAATCGATATCTATTAAATTGTCATCCCTTAGTCTTATCACTCGTGAAGAACCACGAGAGCCTTAGAATGTTGAGGCACTTGTCTCTCTCTTTTCGAATGTATGATTATAGTGTGATTTTAAATCTCATGGGGTAGCTTAATTTACGTGTCAAAATTAAATCCCTCAAATTATTCTAGATAGGTCATCCCCATTAATTAGACTCTTACATTCTCTTGAATTTGAAATCAAGATGATAAAATACATCAAAATTTAAGCATTTTCTTTTTGGATTTGAACCTGGTTATTTTTTCAGGTGACTAAGCAATCCCATGATACTACCAAATTTATAATACCCCCAAAATTGCCATATAAAAAATTATAGCTGATTTGTAATATAGAATTTTTTTAAAAATCATTTGCAACAAATTAAGAATAATTAATCACAAATGGAAACATCTCCTTGAAATTTTGTAACCCTATGTGCGGTTGCATGAAAATCTTTGTTTGCAGTTATTTTAAGTGTACACTAATTAAAAAAAAAAGCTTTTTTTAAAAAAAAAATCTGTATTGTTGATTAATTTTTATAAAATCAATTATATATGTACTTTGTATCCAGTAGTAATTAATTAATATATATATATATATATATATATAGCATTTTGTCTCAATATATTTTGTTTCCAAGTCTCCTCATCTGCCGCCGCCGCCGCCAACATGAACAATAACAGGAAGATGGGTTAGAACTTAGAAGCTTAGCTATCATGGCAAACATGGAGTCACGTATATTTGGTCTATTTTGGAAAGCATATATACCACTAAATGCTTAATTATCATACGGAAGGATATTTTGCTTGTCAAAAGTCTAATATATATATTTTTTTAAGTCAGTTAAAAAAAAATCATTTAAAAAAATTTATTATATAGAGGATATTGATAAATTAGTGAGGTGTCAAACATTTTTTTTATGGTAGTGAATGTCAAACTTAATTAATTAATTGTTATAAAGTTTGAAGTCAATTAAAAAATATTTTTTTTGCATTTTAAAATATTTATTATATAGAGGATATTGATAAAACAGTGAGGTGTCAAACATTTTTTTTTATGGTAGTCAATGTCAAACCTTTTTTTTTTTCAATGGTAGAGAAATATGAGATTTAACTAATTTATCAATATTGCAAACATTTTTCTCGTGGTTGTGAATGCCAAACTTTTTTTTTTCAATGATAGAGAAATGTCAAACTTCAGTACCGTTTCAAAAAGGGCAAAAAAAAAAGAAAAAAATGTTAGTAAATACGCATATTTAAAAATGTTATAATAGTTATTTTTCAAAAAAAAAATTAAAAAAAATTCATTTTTTATATTAACATTTCAAAACAATTCTAAAACATTAAAAAAATAATTTGGAGTAAATTTATTTTAATGTTAACAAAAAAAAACAAGTTGAATAGTAAAACAATTTATACTGGTTAATTAATTTAAATAATTAATTAATTAAGTTACAGGATACCACCGTTTGGAAACGCGGTGTGCAAATCGTGTTCTCAAAAATTTTTAATTTTTTTTATTAAAATTTAATATATTTTATATATTTTGGTTCGTTTTGATGTGCTAATGTTAAAAAAAAATTTTAAAAAATAAAAAAAAACATTATTAGCATGTATTTCAACACGAAAAGTTATTTGAAAAGCAACCACAACTATACTCGAAAAATTCTGACCGGACTGTAGCATTAATCGTTACTTTGGTTGATTATCTTAATCAATTTATGCTAATTAATTAGCATTAATTATGGCTGGTTTCTCCAAACTTTTGAAGTCTTAGCGTTAACGATAAACAAAAACTGTCGGCATTAATATAGTGTACGCATCGAATTATATTATCATAGTGTATACATGTATTTATATAATCTGCTACTGTAATCCATAAACAAATATTTATTTGCTTAAGAGATAATATTTCTTTATTTTTTTTTTAATTATTATTTCTTTCTTTATATGGCACATTTCAACTTCTAGAAAAAGTTGGTAATCAAAATACTGTAGAAAGAGCATGCGATGAGAAGAGGTCGGCATACATGAACACTATTTTTCATAATAGAATGATAGATATATAGAGAAAGAGACCTATATTAAATTCAATATGAATGTGCTTTAAATTAAAGTTATTAAAACCGGTTTAGTTTATAATTTGATCCAAGTTCTAGGCTAAGCGGGTTGATTCAAGCCATTTAAAATCAATACCGCCATTTTAATAATTATTTTAAAAAAACTAAAATAATATCATTTAAAAAAAATATTAAAAAAATCAAATTAGATTTTGATCGGATTATAGATTGATTCACTGAGTGTTTAGGTCAAACCAAATTCTTTAAAAAAATTCAGGTTAGACCAAGTTTAATAACTATACTTAACGAGAATTAATTTTTCCCGAGAGAATTATATTTAATTACTTACTAGGAAGTGGTGTTTCTATGTCTCAAAAATTAAATTAAATTTCCTTAGGGATTTCTTTATATTTTTCACACAAAATGCACATTCATAAGTAAGCTCCTGTAATTAATATTAGGCTATTAATTAATTTGAGCCTCACCTTAATTTGTAACCACACCATAGACTTAGACTAATAGTGTGTTTTATATTATAGCAGTGTTATATTGTATGATATTTTTAAAAAGTATTTTTTATTTAAAAAATATATTAAAATAATATTTTTGTTTATTTTTAATACCAACATTTTAAAATTATTAATTTAATATATAAAAAAAACACCTTTAAAAACATCTAAAAACAAAAACTTCCTCGTTAAAATCATTCAAAAGCTACAGAATTAGTAGTCCGCAGTTCAGAACAAAAGCAACAGCACTTGGCAAAACTTATAGTCCCTGCATTACGTAAAAAATATTATTAAAAAAAAAGAAAATAATGAGGAAAATATATAAAATCAGTACGTAAGGTATACACAACATATATAATAACGTGAACGTTGAAAAAAATTGAAAAAAGGCTCTGCGATCAAAATTGCGTGTTATATTCATGGTAAGGAGAGAAAATATTTAAAAGCGAAAATCAAATTAAAAAAAAAAGAGAGAGAAATAAAAGGGACCACTGACAACTTCCAAGTCAACGACACGTAGACGTCACTGTCCAAGTCTAATTGTTTGAGCTTTTTTATTTTTTAATTTTTTCTGGAGCTAGTAGTTTTAAGTTTTTATTATTATTATTTTTTATCAAATAGTTTAAAATTCCTTTCAACATGATTCATGCATTATAGCTTTTGACTTTAAGTTATGATTCAGGAATTAATTTTTAAAAAATAAACTATGATAAAAATAACTTGAAATTACTTAAAGTTAGAAATACATCTCATAATTAAGAATGACTTGAAATTACTTTATTTAAGAATGAATTGTAACTTTTTATTGAGATAAAATCTTGACTCGGTTTTATAATAAATGTTTTATTTAAGTTAAAAATTATTTTTTATCAAATATATTTATGGTTTTTTATTTAAATAAAAAGTAAAAAATACAACTTATATTAATCTAAAAAAATTACACCAGACAACCTAAATCGGCTTGGCAAAATATGTTGAGAGAGTGTCCCTCAAAAGGAGCAGACCAAATTTGTGGTTAGCAAACTAAGGATGTGTCTGGCTTTGTACATGTTTGGCTTCAAGGGTGTGAGATGATTTTTTTGTACAGATTGTTTGAAATTAATTTTTTATTGTAATTAAATTTGATTATAATGTTAAATTTGAATTTAAATAATAAATAAATAAAATTTATATATTTTTAAAAAATAAAATTCAATTCATTTTGTTTCATATATTATTCTTATTGCTTTCTTGTTATCTATTAAGAGATTTTTTAAAAAAAAAATTAAAAAAATAGGTAGATAAATATTTTGAAGAAGTTAATTTTAATTTATTTTCTTTTAGTATAGTAATTAAGAGAGGTTGATCCCTGGTTTAGTGTCATTTTTAAATTTTTGAAAGTTTCATTTTGGAGTTTTTCTAGTTTTTTCCTCATATAAACTATTTTCTTCATGTTGAGAGTGTCCCCTACCTTGCAATGATGACCATGCAGCGAAGTCAAGACAAGGCAAGCATTAAGTTTGTTTAGCATTAGATAGCTTTTACGATTATTATTTTAAAAAATAAATTTAAAACAAATTATAACTTATAGTTTTTTTAAAAAACCAGGATTCAAAGAGAGATCTATACAAAATTCTAATAAGTGTTAATTAACCAAAAACTTTTAAATCTGTAATTAAAAAGCAAAACACAGACCACACCACAAATAAAAACACAGAAGTCATGAAATCAAACTCAAATGTATTAGAAGAATCAATACAGAGTCTCTTGCATCCACAATTGTATGACAAGGCATTCAAGCACGCAGGCAAAAAAGAAGGTTACTTCACATCTTAACATTTTTTTTTAACATCCTCAAACATCAGACATCAAGAATGGACATTACCTTACTAAAATCCACACGGCCAGCAAGTCAAACAGCCACTAACTTATTACTGCTTAAATCAGTCCAAAATAAACACTGGGAGGAAGCAAGTTGGTCTACCGTTTCCAACACTTCAACCATCAAGTTCGTTATTTAACCAGTCTTACATGGATTTGAGCAGAGCTCCAGCAATCAGGAACAAATATAGGGTCGAAAAGGAGCTTTTCCACCATAAAAACAAAGAGACTAAGTTGAGTTTACAAGGACAAATAACGGTCTGTCTCCTAGGCGTTCCCGTCCCTGAAAACAGAGAAAAAGCACACCAGTAGTGCATTAATGAACAAGAATGCATCCTTGCGTTTACCTAATGACAAAAAGTAAGTGACAGGCAATGAGGCTGTGGAGTCTATACAGAACTCAACAGCTGAAACCTCAGGTTTTATGGTTGTAAATTCAAATTAAGTGAATACAAGTTGCTTCTGAAGTAGCTTCAATTCTACTTGCATCAAAAGCTTCAAGCAAGTTGACTTCTAGTGGCATTGACCAGATCTTATTTTCTAATAGTGATATAAGAATTGGCCAGCATAATAAAATCATTGGACTTCAGATTACAAAACTTATTCTTCAAAAATTTTCCTTCTATGATGAGGTAACGAAAACCATACCAAATTGCAAGAAAATAAAAGCCTCTAGGAGAAAAAGAAGGAAAGGGTGCATAGTCGAAAACATGACCACTAAAGTCCAGGTTCAATATGCATGCTCTTTTCCCTTAGCATTATTTTTCTGGGCAAGGCTAGATTGCACTTTGAAAAATATTGAAATGGTTCAAATTACATGTACAAGTAGAGGATCATTAGCTGTCAAATTGCTCAGGGTAGAAAATACCAGTGTCTTATTGGAAACAAAACTGAATCAGAGAAAAAATCAACGCATATCAAACTCAATGGAAATAGTTCATACTATGGATGAAAATGCAGTGTGATTAACATACCTTCAGCCCTAACAATTCAATAACACAGGCACACTCGACAACATGTACCCCAACACGCTCTGCAATAAAGAAGTAAAATTATTTGAAAATGCATCAATGTGACATCAAGTAAATGATGAATGAGCAAAAGAATATTTCATAACCAGCAACAGACTATGCATGCAAGACAAACTATACCCATGTGGGTAGACCAAACCAAAATCACCGACATGTATTATTAAATTTAAGAAAAAAATTCCAATGATCTCCATGTAGGAACACCCATGTTTCTCAATATAAAGGAAAACACCTACAGCCTACTTTACCAAGTGAGCCGAACCCTTGATGCAAAGTATCCAATCACCCAAGTTATGCTTTGTGATATTCATCCCCATCCCCAACAAAGAATGGAGGGTGGGGAGACTACGATGGTGAACCAACTAACATGCAAGATTGGCAATTCATCCAAAAGTTATTTTAAGTTATGAAACACTACCGAGTAGTTTCACTGCAGCACATAAGGTCCCACCAGTTGCAATGAGATCATCAATTACCAATGCATGTTCTCCTGCTTCTACTGCACCCACATGCATCTCCATTTTGTCTGTTCCATATTCCAAAGAGTACTCTTCCGAAATAACCTCCCCTGATAAAACCATGAAACACAAACCATTCAGAGAACTTCAACTTGTGTCGACTAATTGAGACTGATTCCATCGCACCAGATATTAGGTAATGATTGTAAGTGATCTAGGAATTCAATTCTCACAGTTGGAATATAAACTAAAAATAATCATCAATAATGCTTCTGCACTAATCAATCAAGGATATGTTCAGGATCTAGAAAACCATAAAAGCATGCAGTTTGTAAGGAAGTGGAAAAATTCAATGCAAAACAAATTTACCAGGCAACTTATTGGGTTTCCTCATGGGTACAAATTTTGCTCCGATTGCCAGTGCAATGGGAGGGCCAAATATAAAACCCCTAGCTTCAACACCTGCAATATGCATGATGGTAAGAATACATAAATATCGCGACCACTTTACCAAGAATAAAAGAAAAACCAGTAATTAGTATGATGAATCAACTAAAAAAATGAGTTTTCTTAACAATCATGAAAAATTTCATAGTTATTAGTAGCTAATTTCTTTGATACTGCATAAACACATGTCCAAGTTTACTGCTGAGCACTCCAGATATGCATGATCTAAAATAACACCAGTTTTCTCAGAGGAGCCAAGTTCCCTCGCCAGGTTTTATTGCTTTTAGAGCATTAACCAAAGGTATACCACATTTGAAAAGTATTTGCAGCATGGCTTTCATATCTACATGTCAGGAACAAGCTACCACTCTGTTCCTAGAGAAACACATATTGATATCCCCAGTGAAATGATATACTGGAAAACATTGTAACTATCGGTAAAGTCTCACCAACATCAGTATCCCCTTTCCCGTAGAAAGCAAGTCCTTGCAAAATTTAAAGGACTTGTGATCTTTATTCAAGGGAAATATGCCTATTGAAAACCATCTATTAGCAGATGGGTAACAGCTAAATCGCTGGCACACTTTGTATCAGCCTAGCATCGATCATGGAAATCTAAAAGCATTGCCCAAGGGTTTTAGTTTTAACACTGTTCCCTTTTTTCTCGAGCCTTGTTTTGTCAGCATTCCTCAAAATTACTGTTAATAATAAGCAATATCAATTCACTAGAGTAAATTTATTTGATCAAATAGTTTAATCCCTTCCACAACTATGTATGCTAAAGTACACTTCACTATTCTTCAAGAATCCCTTTATCACTCACATTTGGATGCCTTGAATATTTCGCAAGCCCTTATCCAACTTGTGGCAGATTTAAAAAAAGAAAAAGAAAAGATGACTGTAAAAAAGGGACCTTTCGAATTCAAGTAAACATAATAAACTCACAGTGGCGCTCAATCATGATCATGGGCAAAACTAGATCAGCAGTTGATAGTAATCAGTTGTAAAAAATAAGTACCTGCAACGACAGAGATGTTTTTATCTCTGTACCTCTCAACAAACAAATCTATAGTATCCTTAAACGCTTTTGTATCAAGAAGCAACGTTGTTATATCCTGAAACATAATCCCTGTCGCCCCCCGGGAAAAAAACAATAAAGACCAAACACAAATCGATCAACAATGGATAAAACACAAATAAACAAAGGACAGAGTAGCAGTAAAGGCATACTTTATAGTTACCTGGTTTAGGGAAGTCAGGGATGACCCTTATAGCAGAGGAGATTCTGGCTATACGAGGATCTTGCTGCTCATCTGCAGTGGCCATTTCTCTATCTTGCTTCCACTGTGACTCGCTCACTACTCAACAAGAACTAACTCAGATTTTTTGGCTAGCTTCAAAGAGAAATAAGCTGTTTGCGAGTAGGTCTTTCTTGCATTCTTTTTTCTTTACCAAATTGTCCTCTGCTTTAAATATCTAGCCTTGTGGCTTTTTACACCAATAAAAATTAATCCTTTAATTTTTTATATATTTATATATATAAAAAAAATACTTTACAGACATTAATTACTATTATTGGAAAGCACGTTGGACTTTGAAATTACTAGGGCAGCCCTTGTTAAAAGAAAAGAAATTACCAGAGCAGTGAAGGCGATTGGGGGCAGTTCTGTAATTCTGGGAGAAAGTTAAAGGTAATTGGGCACCGGAGGAGGCTGCAATCGGAGCCGACTGACGTTTCAGAGACGGTGGTCGAAGTCGATGAGAGTTTGGTGGAGGACGAAAGATGGAATTTGAACAACGGAGCAGAAGACTTCTTTGCATGATTTTCTTGACTCACAAAAATGCTGCCGTAGAGCGTGTTGCTAAATATATGGGTTTTGCTTTGAACGAGGGTTATTCGGTCCAGACAGTATTTGTCATGTTGGATGTATCTCCGATCCGGGATGTTACCTCGCTAAAATCTCAAATTATTAAGTAAATATTGCTTTGAACGAGGGTAATTTGGTCCAGACAGTATTTATCATGTTGAATGTACCTCTTCGAAATAAGATTCGATCCGGGATTTGACGCTAAAATCTCAAATTATTAATTAAATTCAAAATAAATCGGTTGAGTGGTTTTTTAATAAAATAATATCATTTGAAATATTTTTTTTAAATAAAACATGATTATTTTAGACAAATTAAAAATAAAATTATTGAAGTTAACAATCCAGCCTTACATGAATTTAATTGGATTAATCAAATTACATGCTAAGCCATAAATTCAATCGAGCTAAAGTCCAGACGAATTAAAAAAAAAAAAACAAATCTGACTTCGTGCCCTCACATGATCAACATGTCAGACAGGAACATGTTCACTAACTATCA
>Ga0307518_10003587_pt1 | contig 11151 bp, 7 predicted proteins | sample 25_EM_MG_FD_203889 | JGI IMG/M metagenome (GOLD analysis project Ga0307518, IMG submission 203889) | Populus trichocarpa ectomycorrhiza microbial communities from riparian zone in the Pacific Northwest, United States - 25_EM | ecosystem: Host-associated > Plants > Roots > Unclassified | place... | reverse complement strand
GCTTAGGTAGGATCAGTGGGTCATGAAATCTCTTCAAGTGAAGCTGAGTTAACTGTCTTCTTCCGGGTCAGAACTTCATCAAAGGTGTCCTTGGTAGTTTTACCAATGTGTAAGTCTTAGTATGACTCGAAGTTGAGAATCTAAGTGAATGAACATCAGGATCTCATCAATAATGATCTCGAGGCTTATGCTAAACCTTCGTGATCCAAAGATAGCAAATGCATCATTTGCAATTTCATTGCACTCATTGTCACATGCAAATATGATATTTGTTACATCACCTGCAGCTCGTTCTACAGATAGTGACAGCACTGGAATTATATCAACAACACTGTGATTCACACTTGTATTCCTGCCACCTTGTGTGGGTATGACTAGTAGCTACTTGGGAACATGAGATATCCACTTAATATGCTGTCTACTACATTAGCAGTGCCCTTGCTTGTTCGTGAAGGATCTAGCCTATTAACGAGTGCATGAACATGAATATCCTTATCTACCTCAGACGCCCTTAAGTAAGTCCCCTTTAGAATGTTTCGCAGCTGGGCCTCCCAATATGACCCTCGAATAAAAGTTTAGGGCTTCCATAGTTTGGAAGTGGTATCAGAAGGCATCGAGGAACATGTATACGTATAAACACATTACTATACTCTACGCAACTGAGTCGATTCGCGTCATCTCAGATCTTCGTTGACGTGGGATGCATGGTGAAGTGTATCCACCACCGAAACCGTGACTCCTTTGCCATCAGTAATATTGCCAATCGCCAGAGTGACGATCCCCCAGCCCTGGGCAAATATTGTGATAACAGCTCATTACGATAGGACGCATTTTATTCCGGCATAGCAATAGTGATCAATTATCCCGCATCCTAGTTGATGGCCCATCGTTTGTCAGCGGTGATGTGCTGCCACGGAAGTAGCCAGTGCTACAAACCTCGCATTGACATTGTTGCACTTTTCCTCGAGGTACAGGGTAGTGGATCGCTATTGCACTCTCTCTGAACGGCTCCTTTGAATACGCACGTCATTTGAAACATACACATCTCGTGGACATTAGTCAAGGCCAGCTGCCTATGTTCCCACTGAGAGAGATAGTACCATTCCCTCTGTACAGGGACGTTCTTACCTCGAGTTTGATATCTATGTAACTGACTTGTCTCGTTCTCGTTTCGGAATGAATGTTCTCAAGATGCAAGGATTCGGAAATCCTCTGAAGTGGTTATCAGTAAGCCGAATATCCGCGACATTCTTACCGAGCAGACTCGTAAACGTGCGACAATTGTTCCAGTGTTTCGACAGGATGAGGAATTTCAGTTTGCCAATGGGAGCGTCATTTGGCAATTGCAGCTTCGTTGTGGTTCCGCTTGTTCTCACGCTGCATGAAACAGGCTATGATATAATGGCAGTCACCACATACGTCGTTCCCCCTACTTTCACCGCATACAACCATGAGCGGACGCCTCACTACGGGTACGTTGAACCATCCTGCTATTACACTCGAACTCTTGCTCAAAAACGCTGATCGTCGTTACCTTATCAGAGTACCCTGCTTACCAGAAGCTCCAGGAGATCTACAGCAGCGAGCACGCCAGGCTCGTGCTCAAGGACCTGTTCGCTCAGGATCCCAATCGCTTTTCCAAGTTCTCCGCCCAATATGTTGACGCCACCGATCCTAGCACGACCTTCCTCCTGGACTACTCCAAGAACCTGATCACCGAGCCCATCCTGGGCACACTTCTCGCCCTAGCGCGGGAGGCAGGGGTCGAGACATATCGCGACAAGATGTTTTCTGGAGAGCACATTAACACCACAGAGGATCGGGCCGTGCTGCACGTTGCGCTCCGCAATTTCGACGAGTTCAAGATTGAGGAATCGGGCGTTAACGAAGTTGCAGACGTGCTGAACCACATGAGGGAATTCTCAGAGTCTGTCAGGAGCGGTGCATGGAAGGGATACACGGGAAAGACGATCGATACTATCGTCAATATCGGCATCGGCGGCTCAGATCTTGGGCCGGTGATGGTGACCGAGGCGCTGAAGCCGTATGCGAAGCGAGACCTCAATGTACGCTTCGTATCCAACATCGATGGTACACATCTCGCGGAGGTTGTCCGTTTGTGCGACCCGGAGCGCACGCTGTTCATCATCGCCAGCAAGACGTTCACCACGCAGGAGACGATCACCAACGCTGAATCGGCTAGGGAATGGTTCCTGTCCAGCGCGAGAGATCGATCGCACGTTGCTAAACACTTTGTCGCCCTCAGCACGAACACAAAGGCTGTGACGACATTCGGCATTGACAAGGCCAACATGTTCCAGTTCTGGGACTGGGTTGGCGGGAGGTACAGCTTGTGGAGTGCAATTGGGCTCTCTATCGCACTCTACATCGGTTACGACAATTTCGAGCAGTTGTTGCGCGGTGCCCATGGGATGGACAAGCACTTCAAAGAGACGCCTCTCGACCGCAACCTCCCTGTCCTTCTGGGTGTCATTGGTCTCTGGTACAACAACTTCTACGGTGCTCAGACTCATGTTCTCCTTCCCTACGACCAGTATCTCCACAAGTTTGCGGATTACTTCCAACAAGGGGATATGGAATCTAACGGCAAATCCGTCACTAAGAATGGGCAGCGCGTCAACTACCAGACTGGGGTGCGTAGTTCCTTCCTTGCTCTGTGACAAGACGTTCATTTCAATCATTTTCTCAGCCCATCATATGGGGTGCAGCGGGTACGAACGGACAGCATTCGTTCTATCAGCTTCTCCACCAGGGCACGAAGCTTATTCCCGCAGACTTCCTCGCCCCATGCACGTCGCACAACCCGATCGGAAACTCCAAGCACCACCGTATTCTCCTATCCAACTACTTTGCGCAGCCCGAGGCACTCGCGTTCGGAAAGACGGAGGAAGAGGTGCGTAAGGAGCTTGGCCCTGGGGCCAATGAAGCGCTCGTGAAGAGCAAGGTGTTCGAGGGGAACAGGCCTAGTAACAGCATCATGTTCCCTTTGCTGACCCCCCGAACACTCGGTGCGCTTATTGCGTTATACGAGCACAAGATCTTTACTCAGGGTGTCATCTGTGGTATCAACTCGTTTGGTTCGTCAGGCATGTGTTTCAAAGTTACTTTACTGAGCCGCAGTTTTGTTCGAAAACAGATCAAATGGGTGTCGAACTTGGAAAGGTGCTTGCGAAGAACATTTTGGCACAATTGAGCAGGCCTGAGGATGTGAAGGGCCACGACAGCTCTGTGCGTCTTTTTTTTCACACAAGTCAACTGTACTGACACAAACTTTCTCATTCCAGACGACTGGTCTCATCCACTACTACCAACAACACAGGAGGGAGTGAAGTGTTGTCTGGTCGGCAAAATTCATCATCCTAGATCTCTGTTCTTGTATTGTTTGCTGCATTAGTATTACTTCCCTAACAAAAAGTGCTTGTACGTTTTTAGAATTTGGGGCAATGTACACATGCAGATTTGCAATGGTATATAGAGGTAGAATGGTCCATCAAATAGACTACATTGTAAGGCAATTGTAAGGTAGACGGCTTGGTGAGCTATGAGTGATACTAAGATTTCCTTAGAGGGTTGCACGTCTGGCTGCGTAGTATGTACTCAGGGCCTGTACGAAGAACTGCCCGTGATGTAAATAGAAATGCTATATTTCGTGCGTCATAGACGACAAACCTATCTCCCCTCGGTAACCCTCAAAATTTGAAGGGAGATAGTCATTCCTTCGTATCGTATCGACATGTAATCGTTGCATGTGCGAGCACATATCAGCGTCCGTCATGGCACCGGCGCCGGCGCTATTCCGGTGTCAGCACCAACAGCCGTACCAGGAGGTTGCACGGTGAATACCATGTTTGGATGCGATAATGGATACACCAAAAAGCCCGTTGGATCCGCTACCTTTGGATCCCGAAGATGTAACATAAGCCTTGAAATCAGCATTGCCGAGATCCTGATGGTGATTGTTTCTGTTTCTCAGCCATTTCGAATTGAATGATGGAGACTGACGCGTTGGTAAAGCTACTAGTGGCGCTCTTGAGAGAGTTCTGGAAGCAGGGGGTCAACCCACATTCAGTGCTGAGACGTCGTCGAAAACTTACTGTTGCAACCTAATTCACATTACATCAGAAAGTAGAGAGGAACGTGACTGAACAACTCACCAATAGTACAATTGCATTAACAACAATGACTCCACACATTACCCTGAAAGGATGGCACCTCATTAGCGACACAATTGATCTGCATAAATCAAATACAATCCTCAACTCACGCAAAGTACAGAGAACCTAATGATCCATTCATATATGTTTCAGCGGAAGGTCAAGTTCGAAAGGCGCACCATCTCGTAGCAGGATGTTTGATATACTCTGGCTCCGCTCTTTCCGAATGCGCAGTGTCCGCAAGAGGGTAAGTAAGAAGATAAAGAAGTCGAAAATGAATTGTCCGCTCCATGCAATTGCTATATCTGTGCGACAGTATAACACATGGCATTCCCAACGAGGGACTAAGGTCGGAAAGAGCTTTTCTAAAGATCAATTAGAAACACATACACATGGCCCTGTGGGATATCAACCTTATGTTACACACACAATACGGAGATAGCTCACTGTTTAGATGATAAATATGAGCCGGAGGGGCAGCCGATATTCCCTGTCGACTGTGGTAGAAAAGGGAGATCTGTCGAGCTTGACGAAATGGCATAGCTAGAGGCAACTGCCCACTAATTAACATCTTATCAGTCATCGGACACACAATCATGCATTGAGGTGACACACGTACACAACCAACAGTGGTCACACCAAGCCAAAGTGTGATAAGTGAGATCAGAACCAGTCGGCTATTTTGATAAAGAACGTAGACACGCGTAGCCATGATGACTTTGGTTTGTCACAAAAACGAACATAGAATACGGTAGTGAACTACGTACCCATTCCAATGACTTGAATGACACCAATCACCACTTGGTCAATGAGACATATGGAGTTGCACCTGGTATGGTGTCATGTCAATGAAAAACCAACAGAGAAACAAGTCAGGACCAGCTCACCACTAATGTCAAAAAAGGCGGTTGCAGGTCAGAATACGGGATAAATAATGAGACACTACTTACCCTGTAGTCAGATTTAGTTTCTGGTGACCAAAACGAATACACCAGGGATGGAGCATGGCCGAGGATGGTAATATATCGATTTGCGATGAAGAGGGCAAACATCCGTGATCTTTTAGGTCTTTTCCAGAATAGCTCGATCTCTCGTGCGATCGTGAGTGTGTAGTCATATAGCAGTAAAGCTGCAAACAAGGCTCAGTACCTAGTAATAGCAGGGGCGCAGTAACAACCAGGGTACAAGAGGCTCACTGAAGCATACTAGTAAAGCAGACACTAATATCTCTGGAACTCAGGGTTGGGCAGTGAACGGTCAATATCCGGGAAGTATGAAAGGAACTCACAGCTGAGAATGCATCAAAGAGGTTCGAGTAGTCCCGTCGGGTCCGAATGAAGTGGTTATCTGTTTAGGTCTTCCAGAACGCATTTAATACCATGGATGACGTACAATAACCACAACTTAAATAGCCTCCAAGCCGATCCGAAATTGCACAGATAATAGCAATGCAGTACATAGTTGGATTTGGCGACGATCAGCCCAGCCCTGAGCCACATATCTTGGTGACGCTAGTAGGCAATCATTCTCAGTCGGCCTTGTTCTATCCACGTGACTCGCAAATCACGTTGTACCCATTCACACAGCAAGGCTGTTTGAAAGAGTAAAACCACGCGGTGTGACCAGTTGAAACCATAGAGTAGCACTGGAAAATGCCGAATCCAATGCGTGTCCACAAGCTGCGGTGCAGTGGAACATCTTGGCTAACGGTGTCTCAACGTTGTGGAACAACAGCTACTATACACGACAATGTACGTAGCGGTGTCTAACAGATTATTATCAGTCTAAAGTAGCAAGAACGACGCGAGATGCTTGAACGTACCTGAGCAGCGTTGTGGAACAACAGCTGATACAAACAATTGTAAACGGAAGTCAGTCGTCCCCAGGCCTGCTTATTTGCACTGTGGCAGTGTGTGGTGGTCAGTGCGATGTAGACGTCGTATGTGCAACTAGTTTAGAATAATTGTATTTTCGCAGTAGCCATGTCCTCTGCCGATGGTTACAAGCTCACCTTCAATGACGAGAGGATGTATGCATTTAGCAAGTCTTCCTCGGACAGACCGAAGGTTCGTTCAAAGACAGTCGTTTCTTCTCGATTATGGAAACGGTGTCAGGAACCCAGTTGAATGTTGCGTAAGGTAGCGACCATCTACAGGCAGAACCTGGGCATGGACGGCGGGGTGGAAATTACCTGTATCTTTTCATGTAATGTGGCGAGCCTGCCAGCTCGGGACGTGCAGTTTGGGGTCAACCTTTCGAAAGGACTCTTCATCTTTGGCATCAAGGGCAACAGGCGTACACTGTGATGGTACACAGCGTCAGCTGGAGATGAAGCTGCCGTTTGGCCGCCTACTACGAGGGACATGGGGACGAATCCCCCGGTTCGGGCCTCGTCCTCCAAGTAACGTCAGACGATACTAACACCAGGAAAAGGACCATATCGACCATGCAGCTCAAGGATTCAATAAAAGAACTTGCTCACCAACGGAGCCCCATTCCGTAGTACCAGCTAAAACGGTGGTCTCAGGATCCTAGTTGTGAACCATCCTGCATTGAGCAGGACGACGGTGGTTCCCAGTGAGGCGTCGTTCCATGTCGTCACGCCAGAGCGTGCCAGGTTTCTCAACGAGGACTAGCACACTCTTACCGGAGGATTTAGCCTATCGGTCGAAGAGGAAGCGGTGTTTCGTTTATGCTGCTCTTCCCAATATCTATTTACGATAGACCAACAAGTCGACACACAAAGATGCACTTACCACCACTGTAGGAGAGCCTCACAGCGCCCCTGTGTAATTCTACTGAAAGTGGTCCTTAAGGATCATAGCGTCATCCTGACCAGTCAATCAGAGCTATTTGTTGAATGTCCAAAAACATGAGAATTCACGAGCAAATACAAATACCAACTCGGGGGTATAAAACTCTGGGTACTGACAACGTAGTACGTCTGCGTGCGTGAAAGAATGATATCTTTGGCTGCTGCCCGCGATCGATACAGTAGTGACCTCGATGGTTTCCATGTAATTATGTGGATAAAATATAACACCACAGGTCTACCGCGATATTTCAGCTGGGACATATATTGCGGATAGCATAGTACTCACATACCATAAGTAATCATACCCCACACTCGCAGCGAATATCAGTGTCTGTCATGGCACTCCCATTGATGCTATTGCAGTGCTAGCACTAATCGCCATGCCACCAGGTTGCATGGCAAATGTCATACCATGCGATAATGAATACGCTGAATATCCCGTTGGATTCGTTACCCTCGGATCCCGAAGGTTCAACATCAACCTTGAAATCAGTGTTGCCGAGATCCTGATGGTGACTGATTTTGTTTCTCAGTCATCATTTCGAATCGAATCAAGACTAACACGTTGGTTAAACTACTAGTGACATCTTGGAGGGGGCTCTGGAAGAAACAGTTTAGCCTCGCATTCAATGCCGTGAGGTGGACGATAACTCACTGTTCCCACCTAACCCAAGTTGCATCAGGAAAGTAGGGAGGGATACGACTGTACAACTCACCAATAACACAATTACGTTCACAACATTGGCTGCGCACATTATCCTGAAAGGATGGAGTCTCTTCAACAACATTGATTTCCCAAAACAAAGCAGTCCTCGACGCACGCAAAGTATAGAGAACCTAATAATCTATTAGTGTAAGTTTCAGCGCTGGAGGGGCAAGTTCGAAAGACACACCATCTCGTAACAAGATTTCTATTATACTCCGGCTCCTTTCTTGCCAAATACGCAGTGACCGCATGAGGGTAAGTAGGAAGATAAAAGTGTCAAAAAGGACTTGTGCACCCCATGCAACTGCCAAGTCTATGCGATGTGCATAAAAACAGAAATGTCAGAAACTTTGTTTCTGGAGTCTGATTGCAGTGACATACACATGCTCCTGTAGGATATCAGCCCTCAACAATGCCCACAATGCAGAGAAGGCTCACTGCTCAGATGTCAACTTGAAACCAGAGGGACAGCTAGCATTCCCGCGTGACGGCGACGAAGGAATAAGAACCACAGAACCTGAAGGAGCGAAATTGCGGGAAAGCACCGCCCACTTTTCGTCACTACTATATCAGCCATAGGCAGGGGATCATACATTGAGGGAACACACATACACAACCAACAACTGTTGCACCAATCCAAAATGCCACAATTAAGATCAAAACTGGCCTACTATTTTGATAAAGAGCGCGGACACGCATGGCCATGATGACTTTGGATTGTTACAACAATGAACATGAGATGGAACGATGAACTAGTACGCACCCGATCCAATGACTTGGATGACTGTGATTACCACATTTGTACAAAGACGTAGGGAATCACACCTGCTAAGTTGCTAGTATGTAACCAACAGGGAATTGAACTAGGATCTGAATCTCACCGCTAGTTTCAGAAAAGGAATGGTTGTACGTCAGAACACGGGATGGACCACAAGTCAATAGTAAGAGACTCAATTTACACTATAGTGCGACTGAGCTTCTTCCGTCCAGAACGAATACAGCAGGAAAGGAATTTGGCCCAGGATGATGATGTATCGATTGGCGACGAAGAGAGTAAACCCCAATGAATTTTTGGGTCTTTGCCAGAATAGCTCGATTTCTCGTGCGATCGTGAGTGCATAGTCATACAGTATTAAAGCTGCATACAAATATCAGTGTCTAGTAGCTGTGGGTGCAAGAGCCTCACTGAGAACTACAGTAGCAAATGAAGTATAAGTGTCACTGGAATTCAGGGCTTGATATTTAGTGTTGGATCTGCGAAGTACGAGAGGCACCCACGGCTGAGAGGGCATCAAAGAGGTTTGAGTGGTCTTGTTAAGCAGTCCGAATCCAAGTGGAATGAAGCGGAGATTGACAGCCTGTACATATATTTCAATCTCCCAGGGCCAGAGCGTTAGACCTGTAAAGTATGTACAGCAATGCATGAATAAGGAACTGTCTTAAACAGAGCCACACTGCTGAGGGTCGAATGATAACTATGCCATTGGAAACGACCATTTCTTCGAATCCGATACATCTCTGTACATTCTCGGGTGGCGGGTCTCTGTACTCTGGAGCTGGTGGCGTGGTGTAGCGCCGGTCAGTAACAATACTATCTCACCTTGATGTTCTCCCAGCAGGTGTTGCCATGCCACGCGCTTCTCCCATGTCTTCACCTAGAAATGGAGTCAAGAACTACGGCTCGGGATCAATGGGGGAAAATGTTAAGAGGACAGAAGCCAGCAGAACAACATAGTATTGCTCATCGATCGTCCCCTGCAATAGCCTGGGTCATAGGGTGTGTCAGCGAACCTGGGAATGGTCTCTGAAACGCCAGACAACCGTTAACGGGGATAATTCTCCTGGGCGTGGATGATCGTACAGTTTTAACCCTTGTGCGGGAATTCCTACATGTTGCCATATGGGAGTTCTTCACAGAAGTGACGGTCGTCGATTGGTGCTCTGGTACTGGTTACCGTTGGGCTACGGCTGGTGGGGAGATAGGTAAAGCGCGCATACACGACTGGACTTGCTTCGAGAACTGATATTGAGCATTCAAGGTCTTTGATTTTATCAATCAAACCCATCGTAACATGTAACTTTTCCTTCACTTCCTTGAGCTTGTCGGCGCCATTGGAGCCGTTTGTGGGTGGACGATGCAGATTCGTCCTTAGAGAATGGGTGGCAGTCATAATCCAGAGTGAAAGTCTTTATGTGCTTTGAAGCGGCCAGAGTACGATGCTTTCTGAGTCTTCCCTAAGTAGACCAAAGACTGGACGGAAGACGATCATTCCTTCATGCTTGCTCGTGGTCAGATGTCTATTTGCTTACTACTATATTGGTTCTATTAGATCTCTGCTTTAGAAACCGACAGACCGGTGTAAATTATGGAATGGTCTATCGCTCTCGTGTTCAAATATTTTTCATTCCGGGGGAGCCAGAACTCGCCAGAACGGAGCGGGAAAGAAACGATGCAATAGTATAAGTGTATAAGCACTTCGGCATGTCCGTTGTGGCATCATCGACGTCCACGTACTAACGCTTACCGAGGTGTTTGCCTCCCCCACTTGTTGGCCAGGTTTTCAAAACGACAACTTCTTCCCTAACAACAAATTTTCTGTATGGTCACATGTCATGAAATATGTACCCTTAGGTACTGCGAAGTTGAACAATGTTGATCCACAGAGTATTTGTTGAGATAGCAAAAACAGCGTGACAGGCAGAGGAATCACGCCTGTGATGGACTTGCCGACACATGCCGAAGCGGAGTATGAATTGTCCAAATGCAGTATCGTTCTCGCAGTTCCATTCACCAGGTCCAAACGGTAGTGGACCTCCGCCGTCATCATGGTCGCAGCCACACACCACTTACTACGGACAACTCTACCCCCCAATGGGCACCGCTCATTTGTCGTTGCCCCAACAATACCCAACTCTGACGCCACAACAATTTCACAGCAGGAGCACTCAAATAGCCCATCACGTAGTACACAGTCATATATTCAGCCTAATGATCCCTCATTTGATACTGCACATCTACTACTATTATCATGATAGTGCCGGCGGCAAGCGTGTTCCTACTAGCACCATTATATGGCATTTACTAGTAGATTCTGTCCACTAAGTACAACATATTCGATAGACATCATTACTATTTCTTTGCACTGTGCATTGTACAAGGCTTCCAGCGGGACTTCAAATTTTGAGGTGTGATCGTGCGTTACTTTCTGTGACATTTTGTGATGGCCAACAAGTCGGGGAGGCAAACACCTTGGTAAGCGTTAGTAGTCCCAAGTAGTGTCACACTACCAAGCTACAGGGTACGGCGCACCTAAAACGCGCGGCGGGAACGAAGCGGACCACCGGGGGACCTTACGTCCTGGCCAGTGGGGCATTCGCACGTCCGGGGAATGTGAGGCAGGCCACAGGGGGCCTTACGATAGAAACTAGCTAGTAGAGTGCAATATGGGGCACTA